>Ga0315336_1000751_pt1 | contig 78686 bp, 66 predicted proteins | sample ASW5metaG_FD_204512 | JGI IMG/M metagenome (GOLD analysis project Ga0315336, IMG submission 204512) | Ammonia-oxidizing marine archaeal communities from Monterey Bay, California, United States - ASW #5 | ecosystem: Environmental > Aquatic > Marine > Intertidal zone | place: USA: California... | reverse complement strand
GCGCGCTCTGGGCACTCTTGATGCCCCAGAAAATGCAGTAACACCAATACAAGGCTACGAAGACGAAAAGCCAAATGACCTTGGCGTCCATTGGATCATCTCCCCTAGGAACGATCCGGCACCACTACAAATCAGCTCCACCACGGCGCCGGATTCCGACCGGTCATCCCGGTCCTGGCCACAACAAATGGCCAATCCGTCGGACCCACTTTTTCAACCCAAAGCAGATTCAGCCGGCCAAAAACTGCTCAACCGACATATAGTTTCCGACAAAAAGGCCACCACCCTGCTCCGCCCGCTTGTTTTCTTTCATCGATGTGCGTCCAACGACTTTCGGACATTCCACCGATCACTTTAGGCCTCAAACATGAGCACCTGCGAGCTTTGCCACAATACTTAATCCATAACACGTGAATACTATGCCTCACGAGATATTCATCCAGGTTTCTTTGTCCCAGTTACGAAAATCCTACCATTTGATGCCTCTATTGACAATCGTTAAGGTGGTGGCGGGTTCCTCGTTCACTGAAAGCATGGATAGTTTTGCCGCGACCCCATGACTGTCACGCCATGTTGCAACTGCGAAATGCCCGGTTTGACCGCGGTCCGCGATCTAACAAAAAAACCAGCGATCCTTGACGCTCCTTTGGGCTTCCGGCTTTCTTTGTGCGGCGCAAAAAGCTACAGCAGAATGGCCGCGGCGACTATAATCCCACGATGATGTCCCAAACGGCCATTTTCCGCCAATTGACGCGCAAATGCATGCGCCACGATCCGTTTCAAGTGTCGAATCGCACCGCCTGCGGCGAGTTGCTGCAAGCCATGGCCGATCGCGACGAACGCGCCGCGATCGTCGTCGACGCGGAAAATCGATTGGCTGGCATCGTAACCGAGCGAGACATCGCGCGACGCATTGTTTTTCGCACCGACGCCGCGGCCGCGGTCGAAACCGTTATGACCACACCGGTCATCACCATTCGGGATGATGATTTGCTCTACCTGGCGATCGGCCGCATGCGCCGTTACGGGCTGCGTCATATGCCGGTCGTAGATCGAAATCACAACGCAGTCGGTATGATTTCGATGCACGATGCGTTCAATGTCGCAGCCGAGCAAATGGTCGATCACATCGATCGCTTGACCCACGAAGAATCATTGGACGGCATGGCGGACATCAAGTCGGCGCAAGTAGCCGTGGCGCAACAACTGTTGGACGACCGCCTGCCCGGGCCGGAAATTCAGGCCTTGCTTACCGACATCAATAACGACATTCACCAGCGCGTAACACGCCATACGTTACGGCAAATAGAACAGGATGGAATGGGCAAACCACCGGTCGCGTTCGATATGATCGTCATGGGGTCGGGCGGCCGCGGCGAGAGTTACCTCTATCCCGACCAGGACAATGGATTTGTGCTCGAAGATTATCCGGACGCCGAGCACACGGCGATCGACGGATGGTTCAGCGACTTTGCCGAGCGCTTAACACGGAACCTCGATCATGTCGGATTTCCACTCTGTCACGGCCATGTCATGGCGACCAACCCGATTTGGCGCAAGACGGTCAGTCAATGGCTCGAGCAAACCTCCTATTGGGTCCGAAGCCAGCACGATGTCTCCACGCGGCTATTCGACATCTTTTTTGACTTCAAGTGTGTGTATGGCACCGGCGCGCTCGCAGAACGCCTGCGCCAGCACGTTACCACGGTCGGGCGCAATCCGGCTTTTCTACGGGCGATGTACCGATTGGACGAAGAACACAAAGTCGCACTCGGCTGGTTCGGCCGGTTGATACCCGACCGCGAGAGCAAGACGCACCGCGGTCAAATCAATCTGAAAATCACCGGAACCCTGCCGCTCGTCGAAGCCGTTCGCATCCTAGCGCTACGCCATGGCGTCGCCAAAACAGATACATTGGGCCGCATCGAACGGCTCGGCGCCGCCGGCGTGCTGGATCACAACGAACAGGATTACCTCGCCGGCGCTTTTCGCCATATCTCCTTCCTACTGCTGCGCCAGCAATTGAGCGACTTCGCGGCCGGCCGACAGGTCGGCAATCACGTACCGCCACAACGATTGACGCGCCGCGAACGGGACATGTTGGTGGATGGATTCAAGGCCATCTCGACGTTACGCGATCGCCTAAAGTCAGACTTCACCGGCGACATATTTTGACGGCCGGTCGCGTTTGCCTAGCTGCGCGCTGTCGGCGCGCTGAAGGCGGCCCGCTGCGCCCGCCGTATCTCGGTGACCGCGTTTGCGGCCTGTACGGCTTGGCCTAGAGTGGTGATGCCGCCGGCTTCGAGGACGCCAATCATGCGGGCGAATATTCGCGCCGTTGTCAGCGCATCCCCCAACGCGCTGTGGCGGTCGATGACGTCGACGCCGAAGCGATAGGCAATCGCGTCAAGCCCATGATCCGATACGTCCGGTTCCAGGTGAACCGAAAGCAAAAGCGTGTCCAGTGCGGGATGGTCGAATGCGATACCACTGTCGCCGCGCGCTCGATGCAAAAACGCGAGGTCAAACGCCGCATTGTGCCCGACAAGAACCGCGCCGTCGGTGAAGGCCGAAAATTGCGGCAAGACGTCCGAGAGGCGCGGTTGGCCAGCCACGTCGGCGTCGGTGATGCCGTGAAAGCGTACCGACCGGACCGGAATGGGCCGACCCGGATTGACCAACACGTCGAAGGTTTCGCCGGTCAGCACACGGCCATTGACGATCCGCACGCCGGCTAGAGAGACAACTTCGTCCCCGCCATAGGGCTCCAGTCCGGTCGTCTCGCTGTCAAAGGCGACAAAAACCAGATCGCGAAGCGGTCGATCGGCGTCGGCGGACCGCCCGGTCCTATTGACCAGATTGAAGTCATAAAATTCCGGTCGCGGATCGGAAAGAGTACGATCGGCATCCGGCGTTTCGGTCGTTGAATTCCTTTCGGACCCGATATCGATGGTCTTGGCCGCCGGGTCCGTAAAACTCATGACAAAGCCTGCGAGCCGTCCTTCTTCGTCGCGAATGAGGCTCATATTGACCGTGAGCAGGCGGTCGTGGAGGCAGAGGCCGCAAGCGAACGCGACCCGCCGCCGCGCCGCGTCGCCGGCGCCAAGGATAATCGGCCGATCGCCCAAATGCAGAAGCGCCTGCTCGATCGGCGGCTTGGCCATGGTCTCGAAGACCGACCGTCCGAGACCGACGCGCTCGTTCGAGCCGAGCAAACGACCCGCGGAATCATTGTACAGCATGATTAGGCCGTCCGGATCGCAGACCACGACGCCTTCGGCGAGATCATAGAGAATGGCCGCCAACCGCCGGCGTTCGGCATCGGCGTCACCGGCAGCGGCAACGGCGGTACGGCCAACATCGGTTTCCGCCTGTTGCAGGCGCCGGGCCAAATCGTTGATGGTTCCGGCCAAATCCTCGAGCAATAACGGCGCCTCGACGCGATGCGCTGAGTTGGCGCCGGCGATCACCTGCATCGACCGCGCCAGGCGCCGCAAAGGCATCACATAGAGCCGGTCAATCGCCAGCCAAACGACGGCCAAAAGGGCGGCAATCAGCAGCGTGGAAGCCGCCGCGATCAACGGGCTCTGGGACGGCGTCCATTGGACAAGGGCAACCGCCAGGACCGCCAATCCGGCGGCGAGCGCCGCGGCAACGGCGTACAATCCCCACAATGCAAGTCGCGGTCTTTCCATCGGCACCCGCTTTTTTGACCCAGGTTCAGCCTAGGCCATATTGGATCACGACTTAACCGCCCATCGTCATTGATCCAGCCCAACGACTTTCGCCGTCAGTCCGGGTGCACGCAGAAACAGCAGGCCGGCCAACAATGCCGGTGCCGCGGCGGCCAAGAAGCCATAGCCGTAGTTCGCATCGCTGGCGCCAAGGATCAGTCCGTATACTGCCGGGTAGATCAACATGCCGGCGCTGGCGAACGACAGCACGCCGCCGGTCATGGTAGCAATCTGGCCTGGCGGCGCGAGACGGGCTACTTCCGCCAGCATGACACCGTGGAAGCTGATGGCCGTCGCGCTTAGAGCGATCGCCGCGGCGGCGATCGCCCCGATCGACCAATCGCCTGCCGCCATGCCGATCGCAACGCACGCAATCGCCATGCCGATGCCCAAAAGCGCCAACATCGTCCGCGGCGTGACCCAGCGGCCGGACAGCCAGCCCCACAGGATCCGCGCGAAAACCGCAACCGCCTGGGAAATCGCGAAAACATACCCGGCCGTCGCCAAATCGTGGCCCAAGCCTTTGGTCATGAACAGCACGAAAAACGCGCCGAAACAGGACTGGATGCCGACATAAGTCAAACAGGCGATTGCCAACTCACGGAACGGCTGCACCTTGAAGACCGCGCGCAAGGTGTTGACGGTCTGAGCCAGCGAAATCGGCGCGGCGGGGTCTCTGGCCTGATCGAATTCGCGGCGCAAGGGTTGCAGCAAAACCGCCAGCACGGCGCACATGCCGGCGGTGGCGACAAACCCGCCCTGCCAACCGAACACCGTAATAAACAGCGGCACCAACAACCCGGCGAGGATACCGCCGATCGGCACGCCGGTCTGTTTGATCGAAAATATCAGCGGCGCATGGCGCGGTGGCGCGTACCGCGCCAGTATTTCCGACGACGCCGGCGTCGATACCGCCGAGCCCAAGCCGATGAACCCGGCGCCCAGGAGCATGACCAAAGGACTGCCCGCAGCGCCGGCGAGCAATCCCAGAGCCATTGCCAGCAAAGAAAGCTGCGAAATTCTGAGCGCACCATATCGGCGGATGACGCCGCCGCAACTGAGCGCGGAAAAAATGCCGACCGCATACATTGCCGTGGTGTAGACACCGACCAGCGCCGGGTCGAGGCCAAGATCGTCGGAAATGCGGGTCGCGGCCAGCGGCAAGACAAGCGTGCTCATATAGGAGAACGCCTGCTGAAACAGCATGGCGACGACCGCCAGTGTGAGGGGCTTCATGCGGTCCGGACTCGCTTGTTCGACAATTTTTCGGCCGATTCACAGTGTCGATCAGAATGGCGACAATTGCACGATTGGCCGGCCGGGACCCTGCCATCGAATTTTGGCATGGCGGTCGCTCAATCGTGGCGGTCGGCCAAGCAGTGGCGATGGCTGTGATCGGACAAGACTTCGAGGATGCGGCAGTCGCCAACCTTCCCGCCCTCACAATCGCGTATCATGCGCCGCAGTTCGCCGCGCAACCCTTCTAGCCGGCCGATGCGCTTTTCCACGTCGGCCAGCTGGTCGCGGGCAACCGCGTCGACTTCCTCGCACGGCCGTTCGGGATCGTCGGACAGGGCCAGCATCTCCCGAATAGCGGGCAACGAAAAGCCGAGTTCCCGGCCATGCCTGATGAAACCCAGTCGCGCGAGATGCGCCGGGCCATAGCGACGCTGGTTGCCGGCGGTACGCGGCGGCGGCGGCATCAGGCCGACTTGTTCGTAATGGCGGATGGTTTGGACCTTGCAGCCTTCGGCTCGCGCCAAATCACCAATCGAAAAATTTTTACCGGGCATGGCATTTTTTCCTTGAACCTACAGTTACTAGAGACTGTAGGTTCAGGCTCACAGCTGTCAAGATCCTCTTAAGGCAACGGAGTTAGAACCGAACAATGAGCGCATGTGGATGCGGAGATATAAAGTTTGACGGCGCCACGCCAGCCTATCGCCGGGCGCTGATCACCGTCATCGCCATCAACGCGATCATGTTCGTGGTTGAGATGACCGCCGGCATTCGCGGCCAATCCATGGCGCTGCAGGCCGACGCCCTGGATTTCCTTGGCGATACGGCGACCTACGCGCTCAGCCTTTGGGTCATCGGCAAAAGCATGCGCATGCGGGCTTCGGCAGCCATGTTCAAAGGTATCAGCCTCGGTGCCCTCGGTCTCTGGGTATTTGGCTCAACTGCTTACCAAGTATTTGTTCATGGCATGCCCGAACCGTTGATCATGACCAGTATTGGCGCCCTTGCCTTCGTAGCAAACGCCGCCAGCGCATTGATTTTATTGAAATTTAAAGACGGCGATTCAAACGTTCGCTCGGTTTGGCTGTGCAGCCGAAACGACGCTATCGGCAATCTCGCAGTGATCGCAGCGGCCGGCGCCGTGGTTCTAACCGGCACCGCCTGGCCCGACCTAATCGTCGCGGCGATCATGGCGACTTTGTTCTTGCAAGGCGCCTTCAGCATCCTGCGGCAAGCTTCCGCGGAACTCGCCGACGAGGCCGCGCCAGGACCAGCCGAATAGCGGCGCTACTCGGGCTTTGAGCGGAATTCCCCAATGCGCCGCATGACGACGAAAAACACCGGCGTGAAGATCAAGGACATGATGGTTGCCGCAATCATGCCGCCGACCACGGCGGTGCCGATGGCGTGTCGGGCGGCGGCACCGGCACCGCTCGCCACCACCAGTGGCATGAAACCGGCAATCGACGATATCGCGGTCATCAGGATCGGCCGGAACCGAGATTGCGCGGCAGCCCCAGCCGATTCCAGGATGCCGCGGCCCTTGGCCCGTTCCTCAGAGGCGAATTCGACGATCAAAATCGCGTTTTTGGCGGCAAGCCCGATCAACAACACGATGCCGATCTGCGTGTAGACGTTGTTGTCCAAGCGCGCCGCGAGCAGCGCCAACACCGTGCCGAGCACCGCCAGCGGCACCACCAAAATGACCGCGGCCGGGCTGGTCCAGCTCTCATACTGGGCCGCCAGCACCAAAAACACCAAGACAATCGCTAGGGCAAAAATCATAATAGATTCCGAGCCGACCTTGATTTCCTGGAATGAAATACCGGTCCACTCGTAGCCCATTGATTGCGGCAGCTTGGCTTGCGCGATCTGGCCCATCAGGCGCAGGGCCTGACCGGAACTGGCGCCAGCCGCCGCCTGGCCGGTCACTGAAGCCGCCGGGAACAAATTGTAGCGCAGGATCGTTTGCGGCCCGAGTACGCGATCGACGTCGACCAAGGTACCGACCGGAACCATTTGGCCTTCGTTATTGCGCACATCCAGACGGCGAATGTCGTCCGGTTCGACACGGAATTCGTGATCGGCCTGAACCTTGACCTGCCAGGTGCGGCCAAACCGGTTGAAATCGTTGACGTAGGCTGACCCGAGATAGGCCTGCAACGTGCCGAACACTTCGTTCAAGGAGATCCCGAGACGCTTGGCTTTCACACGGTCCACTTCGGCAAACAATTGCGGCACGTTCGCCCGATAGGTCGTGTTCATATTGTTGAGCCGGGACTGCGCGTCGCCATCGGCGATGATCTCTTGCGCGACCTGCCCCAGAACCTGCAGGCCGGCGCCGCCGCGATCCTGGATTTGCATCTGGAAGCCGCCGGCTACGCCAAGGCCGGGAATGGGCGGCGGCGGAAAGGCAAAGACCAAAGCTTCTTCGATGGTCCGGAACTTGGTCGTCAAGTCGCGAAAGATGGCGCGCAATCCCAGTGACGGATCCGTTCGTTCCTCCCACGGCTTCATCACGACGAACACCGTGGCGGCGTTTGCGGCGTTGGTGCCGGCAATCATCGAAAATCCGCCTATGGACACCCAATCGCGGACCCCGGCGGTATCTTTCAGCATGCGATCCATATCGGCCAAGACCGCTTGCGTGCGCTCCAGCGACGCCGAATCCGGCAATTGTACATTGACCAGCAGATAGCCCTGGTCTTCGTTCGGGATAAACCCGGTCGGGATTTTGGTGAATTGCCAGCCCGTAGCGCCGGCAATACCAACAAACAACACCATCATAACCGCGGTTCGTCGAACCAACACTTTGACCATGCCGAGATACCGGCTTTCACCGCGGCTGAACACACTATCAAAGGCCCGGAAGAAGACATTCTTTCGCTCTTTCGGTGCCCGCAACAGCAAGGCCGACAAGGCCGGACTTAGGCTCAACGCGGTGATCGAGCTGAACACCGTCGATACAGCGATGGTCAGGGCAAATTGGCGATACATCTCGCCGGTAATGCCGGGCAGAAATGCCGTTGGCACAAAGACCGCCAGCAGCACCAAGGTGGTCGCGACTATGGGGCCGGACACCTCACGCATGGCCTGAATGGCCGCCTCCTTAGGCGTGCGGCCGCGTTCTATATGGGAAACCGTTGCCTCCACGACCACGATCGCATCGTCGACCACGACACCGATGGCAAGAACCAAACCGAACAACGTCAGCATGTTGAGCGAAAAGCCGAGCATCCCCATGACGGCAAACGTGCCGATCAGAGACACCGGTATCGCGGCGCCGGGTATCAGGGTGGCACGCCAGTCCTGCAAAAAGACGAAAAGCACGATGAACACCAGCGCCGCGGCCATGAGCAAGGTGATGTAGACCTCTTTGATCGACTGATCGACAAAGATCGTGGTGTCATAAGGGATGCGGTAGTCGACACCCTCCGGAAACAGTTTTTTCAGCTCGGCCATTTCGCCGCGAACCTGATCGGCGACGTCCAAGGCATTGGCGCCTGGCAGTTGATAGATGCCGATACTGGCCGACGGCGCGCCGTTCAGACCGGAGACGATGTCATAGCTCTTGCCGCCGAGTTCGACCCTGGCCACGTCTTTCAGTCGTGTGGTGCGGCCGTCTTCGCCGATTTTCACGATGATCTGTTCGAACTGCCCGATTTCACTCAAGCGACCGAGGACATTGACCACATATTGGAAATTCTGCCCCTTTGGCGCCGGCGGCTGGCCGATCTGACCGGCGGCGACCTGCACGTTTTGTTCGCGGATGGCGTCCAACACGTCATTGGTGGAGATGCCACGGGATTTCAGTTGCTGCGGATCGAGCCAAACGCGCATGCTGTAGTCGGCTTGCGGAAAAATAGTCACTTCGCCGACGCCGGGCACACGGCTCAAAACGTCGCGGATACGCAGGGTCGCGAAATTGCTCAAATACAGCTGGTCGTACCGGCTGTCGGGCGAATACAGCGACACGAACAAGATGATGTTGGTCGATTTTTTCTTGGTGTTGACGCCTTGGCGCGTGACCTCCTCGGGCAAATTGGGCTCGGCGAGCTTGACCCGGTTCTGCACCAGGATCTGCGCCAAATCCAGATCGGTACCTATTTCAAACGTCACGGTGAGCTTATAGGAGCCGTCGCTGGCGCTGGTTGACGACATATAAATCATGTCTTCCACGCCGTTTACCTGTTGCTCGATCGGCGCTGCCACGGTCTCGGAAATTACGGTGGCGTTGGCGCCGGGATAGTTGGCGGAGACTTCCACCGTCGGCGGTGTGATCTCAGGATATTGCGCCACCGGCAGCGCGCCTAACGTAACCGCGCCGGCAATCATGATGATTATGGCAAGGACGCTGGCGAATATCGGACGCTCGATGAAGAAGGCGGCGAACATGGCGGTCTCGCTGTTGCTTGAGGTTGCTACTTGTCCGACGCTTTGGCGCGCAGTGCGGACGTTGTCAGAGACGCCATGTCGGCCTCTTTGGGATCGACCTTAGCCCCGGGACGGGCGCGTTGCAGGCCATTTACGACAACCAATTCACCGCCCTTGACCCCTTCTTCGATGACCCGCAGGCCATCTTCGAGATGACCGAGGCGCACCGGCCGTTTTTCGACCACCTTCTCCGCCGTCACCACCAACAGAAAGGGCCCGCCTTGGTCGGTGCCGATGGCGCGTTCGCTGACCAGAGCCATGTCGGGTCGCTTGGCGATCGGCAGGCGCAGGCGCACGAACAGTCCCGGCAGGAATTTTGGCAATCCCCCTGGATTGGCAAATTTACCGCGCAATTGCAACGTCCCGGTCTCGCTGTCGACGGTCGATTCGGAATAATCGATAACCCCTTCATGGACATAGTCTTCCTCGTTCGACAGCGCGGCGAACACCGGCAGGCCGACCCGTTCGCTGGACTGCCGCCTTGGGTCGACGCCTTTTTCTTTGGCCAACGCCCGAAACCGTTCCAGCAGGCGTAGCAAATCACGCTCGCTAATCTCAAAATAGACATGTATCGGGTCGAACTGGGTAATCTCCGTCAACACCGTTGCCTCGCCCTCGCCCACCAAATTGCCGATGTCCGCCTTGTTCCGGCCGACGCGACCATCGATCGGTGCCGTGATCTTGGTGTAGCCGAGCCGAATTTTCGCTTGCGTGAGCTTGGCCTGGGCAGACAGGATTTCCGCTTCGGCGGCCAACGCGTCGGCTTGTGCCTCGTCAAGTTTGGCCTGTGAAACGTTGCCGCGCTTGATCAGGTCCGCAGCGCGCTTGACGGTTTTCTTGGTTTCCGTACCGCGCGCCTTGGCGCTGGCCAACTCAGCCTTGGCGTAGGCAACTTCCGCATCATACTCCGACGGGTCTATTTCAAACAGCGGATCGCCTTTGTCGACGCGGGTGCCCGGTTGAAACGTCATGGCGCGCAGGATTCCGGGTACCCGGGCCTGTATTTCCACCCGGGCAACGGTCTCCGTTGTTCCTGTGAATTCAAGATAGTCGATAACTTCACGAACCAACGGCTGCGCCACAGTGACCTTCGGCGGCGGCGGTTGAACATAGTCATTGGCCTCGTCGCAGGCCGCAAGTACAGGAATAAGCGCAGCGGCGAAGGCCAGAGCCGTCGCTTTCCGCGGTGCCGCCACAGGCTTTGTCATCTTGCCGTCCTCTTGTAAATCAATTCAGCCTTGTTGCCGCCGATATTCAACGCTTTGTCGGCAATGTCCAGCGTATACGCCAGCGCGAATGACACTGCCAACGCTCAATGTTAGAATTTCCCAGAAGCGTTCACTGGATTTGAGACGATCATGTGCCGTGCATTGGTTTACCTGGGTGAACCCGTCCTACTCGATCACCTGCTTTATCAACCGGACAGTTCCCTGGTTAAACAGTCCTATATGCCGCGTATGTTGCGTATGCTGAATTTGGCCGGCTTCGGAATGATGGCCTGGGACCGGGCGTCGATCAATCCGGAACTGCCGTTTCGCTACAATACGACGACCTTGCCGGTGTTCGACAGCAACCTCAAATTCCTCTCCAGTAAAATCAAGTCGAACTGTTTTCTGGGGCATGTTCGCGGCGTCGCCCTGGACAGCGCGGTGACGATCAACGAGCACAACATCCACCCCTTTTGGTTTCCAGGCGCCAAACTCGCGCTGGCCCACAATGGCGATCTATACCGCTTCGAACAGATGCGCGACGACCTTCGGCTTCATATTCGCCCGGAAATCGCCAGCCACATTTCAGGCTCGACCGACAGCGAGTGGATTTACGCGGTTCTGCTGTCGCAGCTGGCCGATCCGGGTGCCTATTCGACCGGCGAAGAAATCAGGCGCGCGCTCGAAAAGACGCTCGGCATCATCGGCCGCGTGCGCGATGCGCGCGGCATAAATGTTGCGTCTTCGGTCAATCTGTTCGTGACCGACGGCCGCCAGATATCCGCCGTCCGCTTCTGTTTTGATTTCGGACGCTATCCAACACATGATCCGAGCAAAATTCACGAAGCCAACCTGACGTATTTGAGCCTGTGGTACACCTCCGGACGAGAATACGGCTTCTGCGACGATGAATGGCAGATGACCGGCGGCGCGGCGGCGGCCGATTCAGTCATGGTCGCCTCGGAACCGCTAACGAAGGACGTCGCCAAGTGGCTGGAAGTGCCGGAATACGGGCTTATGCACACAGAACGCGACAACGGCCAAACCGTGACCGACATTCAGTACATCGACTTCTGATCGACGATTGTGGCCAGCTTACAGGCTACTGGCTCGCGGTTCTCCCTGAACATAACCTTGACTGACCAGCAGGGCGAGCAGGTTGTCGGTCGCCTTGAGCTGTATCAGCTGATTGGCGCTCACCAAATTCTGAAATTTCAAACAGTAACTTTGGTCGCCGCGAAAAAGGCTCGCAAAGTCGGACCGCTCGAGGCGGAGCAACAGCGCCTGCGAGCGAACACGCGCATCGCTCGAATGGACGCCGTCGGCGATAATCGCGTTGCCGCCGCATAGACGTCCCGGCCCGAGCACGGAGAACTGATAGCGGCGGTCGCGCATGACGGACCGCTCGACAGCGCCGCGCAGCACCAGAAAGCAACTGCCGGGCACCGCGCCTTCTCGATACAGAAACGTGTCACGCGGCACTTCCGTCAGTTCTCCCTTGGCCAGAAGGTCGTCGATTTCCGTTTCGTCGAAGGATTCGAACCAAGGCATAACCGCGAGAAATGGCCGATACGCGAACGACGGCGACTGGCTCGCCACCGGATCCGTCGACGTGCCGGCGGCAGATCCGATAAAGGGCTCGCAATCCCATTGTTCCAGTATGCGCGTTTGCAGCTCGCCCAAGCGCTGCGTCATTGTGTGAATGACGGCGCGCAAGATCTTGAACGCCGGCACACTCATCTGGTCGAGTGCGGCATGAAAGAAATGATACGAAACCTTGATTACCGTCGAGGGGCACCGGGCGCGGACCGTCGCCGTCCGCTCGCCGCCGGCCACCAATGCCATCTCGCCGATCATGCCACCGGGGGCGATGGTACCGACCACGGTTTCCCCGCCGCCCGGCAACGCCTTCAACGCCTCCAGCTCGCCGTCGAGAAGAAAACACGCGTTGGTCGCCGCCTCACCCTCAAGATAGAGCCTTTCACCGGCGTCTACATGTGCTTCGTTGAAACAACTCAAGATTTCCATGCGTTCGGCATCTTGAAGGTCGTCGAATATAGGAATGCCGCGCAACAGTTCCGGCGTTACCGCCATCGCGAAATCTTCCTGTCCATGCCGCCCGGGAAGCAACCGGCAAGCGGCCAGCATGATAATGGTGAACCAGGGTTCATTGTACGGCCTTAGGCCGTCTTGCGTACGTCGTCGGCGTCAGATCGCAATTGATCCAGGATCTTCGGCAAATGTTCGAACAGATAATCGATGTCTTCCTTGGCGGTGTCCTTGCCGAAGCTGAACCGGATCGTGCCAAAACGGTCGCTGTCGACGCCGATGGCCTCCAGGACGTGGGAGACCTTGTCGTCGCCGGCGCTACAGGCTGAACCGGCGGAGACATAGACGCCAATTTGATCGAAGCTCAACAGCAGCGACCCACTGTCGACGCTGGGGAACCCGACGCTCAAATTGTGCGGCAGACGGGCTTCGAGCGTGCCGTTGATAATGGCGTCTGGGGCTATCTTCTGAAGGTGAGAGAGAAAGCGCTGTCGCAGGTAGCCGAACTTGACGTTCTGCTCGTCCATTTCCTTGCGGACGAGCTTTGCCGCCAGACCCAAAGCCATGATTCCAGCAACATTCTCGGTGCCGGACCGCAAACCTTTTTCTTGTCCGCCGCCATCGATCTGCGGATTGAGCGCCAGGTCCGGATTCAGATATAGGGCGCCGACGCCTTTGGGCGCGTAGATCTTGTGCCCGGACAAGGTCAGCATGTCGATGTTCATTTCTTGCGGCAACAAGTGAACTCTGCCGAACGCCTGAATGGCGTCGACATGAAACGGCACGCCCCGCTCCCGGCACACCGCACCGATTTCGGCGACCGGATAAATCGTGCCGATTTCATTGTTCGCCGCCATGATCGAAACCAGGATGGTGTCGCTTCTGATCGCCGCGGCAACATCCGCCGCCAACAGCGTACCGTCCGGCGCGACGGCTAAGAAACTCACCTCATAACCCTGGCCTTCGAGGCCACGCAACGTTTGCAGCACGGAGGGATGCTCGACATTGGTCGAAATGATATGCCCGCCATTGTGCTTAGTGGCAATTCCTTTGATCGCCAGATTGTTGGCTTCGGTGCCCGATCCGGTGAAATAGAGGGTTTTGGGCTCCACCCTCAGGCATTTTCCGATTCGCCGCCTGGCTCGATGCAAGACATCATAGGCCAGACCGCCGATGCCATAGGAACTGCTCGGGTTACCGAAAGAACGGGTATCGCGATAGAAGTTTATCAAGGCATCGGCAATTTCCGGCCGGATGGGCGTTGTTGCGTTGTTGTCGAGGTAAACTTCCCGTGGGTTTTCTACCTCGATCAATGCCATCGGCTTGCACCCTTTGTCGGTCGTTTGGATCGGTATGCCGACCCAGGTGTAAACCGACGTCAGGCCGTTCGGAAATATATCCTCGATTACCGCGCGCGCGACGCCGGTGTTGCGACCGATGTTCGTGTAAAGCGGGCCGACCCGGCGTTCGCGGTAATAATCCCAGGCATAATCCAGGACTGCCAAATGCTGCGGCGTCAATTGTGTGCCGGTTGCCTTCGCCATTTGATGGCAGCGCATTTTTGCCAACGCATGCATGTCGACCCTCCTAAGCTTCGGCAGCCGCACCCGGATACAGCGGGAATGGGAACCCGCCTTTGGAATCCTGCATGCCTTTGATGATATCCTTCCAAATCGCATACGGCATGCCGACGCCCATTTTGTCGGCTTCAAACTCCGCGATCAATCGGGCGCCGAGGCAAAACGTCGAGACGTTCATCTCTTGCGTCAAATAGGGCCGGACGATGAGATCGGAATTGACCACCCGGAGGCCACCCATGCTGGCATTCACCCGCTTGCCGGTATGGAACTGATAGGCTTGGATGATCCGCGTCAATTCGACCGGCCGGACCGACATGACAACGACGTCCGGTTCGACGTCGACATCGTCAAATTCGAGGGCATAGAGAAACACGGCTTGGGTTGTCGGCGGCTGTATGGCGATCATGTCGTCCATGGCACGACGGGCGGTTTCCGTGCTGTCGTACCGGCCAGTATCGTCCGGACCGAACAGGGCGAAATCGGAACGGCCGGCGGCGGTGCAGGCATAGACGGTGCCATCGCTGAAATCCTTTGGCGTCGGCGGTACGAAATGTTCCTGATCGTCGGTCTGCGCCTTCATAATGTCGGTGTAAACAAGAGACTCGCCCATCGGTTCGTCTTGATTCCTGTCGACCAGGCCGAACGTCGTCGCGGCGGCAACGCAGCCGATCGATTTTGGCGTCAGCAGTACCGAATCGCCAAAGCTCGCCTGCCGCATGCTCTGGCAGGATGTCAGGGTCAGGCCCGATGGCTCGTAACCCAATACGCCCGCAGGGATTTCTTCCCCTTGCTTGTAAATCTTAACGCAAGCGGTCGGCACCGTTAGTCCTTCGACGCCGAACGCATCAATCATTTCATCGTACAGACCTTTTACCTGTGTCATTTGAAAATCCCCTTTCCTAAGGTTCGTTAGGCGCCGGAACGAACGTAAGCGCTACACACCAAATCCGATAATCACCTTCTAGCGACAATCGCGCGATGGCGTCTGAATTCATTGCGACGTCTCGCCACAAGATTTGTCTGTTTATGTTCCGGCAAACGTTTCCTCCTCGCCGACCGCATTTGCGGATTAGTCTTTCGGCTATTAATCTTTTCGTTACTGAAGACAATACTTTGTCAGCTGTGCGGATTGGGCCGGAATATGTGCTGATTTGTCTGTTCACATCGTGCCGCAAACGCTGACTTGAATTGGTAGGGATTGGGATGCTGCTCGATAAACTGCTGTCGAATCTATCCGTTCACGTGGATCCATTTGCGCTCTGTAAGATGAGTTCGGGTTGGCGGGTTCATTTACCGGGACCGCCGGGTTTGTTGTTTCATTTCGTCTTGGACGGAAAAGGTTTGCTTTACGGTCCCGACGGCGACACGCATACGATCTCGCCGTTGTGCCTCGCCGTGGTACCGATCGGGGCGAAGCATGCGTTGGAATCGGATGGCGAAGTCCAAAATGAACTGCGGATCGATGCCTTGCCCGATGACGAACCGGTTTGCCGCATTGTCGCGGGCTCCGCCAACGAACCCGATCTCATTGTTGGGTGTGGCATCGTCAGTGTGCGCTACGGCCCCTCGCTCGATCTATTCGACCACCTTTCCGACGTCCTGTCGGTCGACCTGTCCGACGTACCGGACGCCGCCGCGGCGTTTCAAGCCATCGTATCGGAGCAGTCCAATCTGATGGTGGGAAGCAAGGCGATGACTGCCGCGTTGATGACGCAGTGCCTCATTCATCTATTCAGAAAGTTACCCGATAAGACACTGAATGCATTGCCGTGGGTGGCCGCTTTGGAGGACCAGCGTTTGGGCCGGGTGATTGACCGTATTCTCGATGCGCCCGGGGAGCACCACACAGTCGAGACGCTTGCCGAAACGGCGGCAATGAGTCGATCCGCCTTCACGGAGCAATTTTCCACGTCGTTCGGCCGCTCTCCGATGAACTTCGTAAACCACGTCCGAATGCAGCATGCCGGGCATTTGTTGAGGATCGGAAACATGTCGATCGATGAGATCGCCAACAGAGTAGGCTACGCTAGCCGTAGCCATTTCTCCCGCGCGTTCAGGGATCACTCGGGCTTGCCGCCAACGGAATTTCGCAGCGACGGCGCCATCAACTAGAGCCGTCCTCGATCGCTCCGATCAAGTCTCGGTCGGGACGCGGGATATTCCCGTGAGCGCGACGGATCCGAACGGCACGAACGGCAGCAAGGCCTGAAACGGATAGACGACGTTCACTGTTAGGTAGGTAATACCGTCGAGAACTTCGGAGCCGACGGTCACGGTCACGGCGCTCTTGTCGACTGTTATCAGCTGGCTTTCCGCATAAGTTTTGATCTGGCTGTTCGTGGCCAGAGGATTGGCCAGCGCATAGCGCGCGCCTTGTTCCGCGGAATAACCCAGCGCGTGATCACTCCACATGAGCCGGCCCACCTCAATGGTGCCGTAGACCATGAGCAAGAATACCGGCAGGGCCAGACCGAATTCAACGGCCGCCAAGCCGTCGCGGCTGGCCACAAGGGCACGGGCGGCGTGCCGTAGGCGGCCGGCAAAACTGGTTGGTGTCGACGATCTGTGGTTCATTTCAGTCACAATCAACGCATCCTCATGGTCGCCGTTTGAGCGAGTGTGAGATCTTTCAACAGGCCGCCGCCTTGCATGAGTGTTTCGGCCGGCTGCGACAAGCTGACCGCGACAAACATGTTGCTCAACGTGCCGTCGATACAGGTATCCGCGCATCCGGCCGACCCGCTTCCCGGACATTCACAGAACATGTTCACATCCACAGATAGTGTAGCGTCGACGAGACTGCCGGACTGGACCGCGACATTCCTAATCCCGGTCACGTCGCTCGGGTCCTTCACGGCATGTTCGACGGCAATGCGCGCGGCACTCGAAAGCTTACTGGACTGACTGGTGACGGCGGCGAATTCGAAAAGGCCGAGCACCGTCGCCATGAGCAATGAGGCAACCAGGCCGAGTTCGACAAGCACATTGCCGCGTTCGCAGGCAACGAATCGCTGTACCGCGTTAGCGGATTTCACCGACCTCATTGAACGATCCTCACACCAACAATTTCCAGCGGTTCGATGCCGGCGGTCTCACAGCCGGTATTGACGATCTGCGAATTACCGACGAATTTCACCGTCCGGCCGATGATCTGCGTACAAGTCGACCCGCTCGCGGAATTGCCGCCCGACCATTCGACGGTTTGCCTGGGAATGTAGATCGCGCCGGTCAGAAGCATCGACGAACCGCCGTTGAACTTAACCGACTGGCCTTGCGGCGCACGGCGGTCTTGATAGACCAGAATCCCCTTATATTCGTCGAACTCGCCGGTCGGCGCCCGCAGCTCTACATCCGCGCCACCGTTGATCATCATCGCACCGATGTTGCCGGGTCCGGTGCTGCTGGTTAGCACGAAAGTGACTCCGTCTTCGGGATCCGGGCAGGAGCATCGCAAATACGCCGACGCATTGATGTTCACGTCCCCCCTGTCGACATAATAGGTTCCCGGGTTCAACGTGATGGTAGCATTAGATCCGAAGTCGATGCCGTCGCAATAGATACCGGGATCAATGGTGGTGGTTACGTTGGTATAACTGGCGCTGTTGTGGTCGCAGGTGCCCAGCGTCGCAATATCGATCGCTGCATAAGGGTCATCGATCGCCCAGGCATTCACGACGGGCGCGTCGTCCAACGTGACCGTGGCGGAACCGCCAATTGAGATGTTGCCCGCCGTCCACAGGGACTTAGCGTCCACAATCGCGCTACCGGACACGGTTATGGCCTGGTCGTCGGTCGAGTTGGCAGCCAACACGCAGCCATCCATTGAGACCGTCGGGTTGCCTTGGTTCTTAATAGCGCCGCTGGCTGAGGGATCGAGGGCCAGAACGCAGGCTGTACCGGTCGTCTCAACCGCCGCGACAGATTGTGCGCTAACCGTTAGACCGTTGAGAAATAACGACGAAAACAACAACGATTGCTGTGCGCTGACCGTTACCTGAACGGCGGAATCTTCGCCGGCAAACGAACCGTTGGTCGGCGGGTTGTTGATGACGATCGAATTGGATGCAGTGGAAACGTAGCCGTTGCGTCCGGCCTCCAATAGGGCGGCAGCACTGACGTCGGCGTAATCCGGGTTACCTTTTCTGCGTTCGAACGCACCCGACAGAGCCGCCGCGTCCGCCTGCGTCTGCAGGTTACGCTTGACCGTGTACCACAAACCGGTCTCGATCGCGAGACCGGTGGTGCCCAACAGACCGGTCATGATCAATGTGTAAGTCACCAAAATCGCGCCGCCGCGGTCATGCCGCAAGCGGCCAATGGCGCTCAATAACGTTCGACAGCCTGGAATATTTCTCCGGCTCATCTGAACCAGCTCCCACATCAATTACGATCTTTGAGATCTATTCCATACCGGCTTTAACATGCTATTAATGAATATTAACTAATTACAGAAAAATTGTTTACAATTGTAATATAATGGAGAATTTATTATGTATTTACATGACGAAACGCACAGTTTTATTATGACTATGGAAAACGATATTTCCGAATTGCTGAATTATTTGCCTAGAGATTTCGGCCGCGACATTCCACATGAGCTGGGCAAAGCCCGGCGGCTCGGGCATCATGGCGATATTGAACCACCATATTTTTGCAGGAGAACGCCCGATGCGTGCGTTGATTTGCCGGGCCTGGGGCGAAATCGGTGACTTGGCGCTGGCTGATGTGGCGGCGCCGGAACCGGCCGCGGATGAGGTCCTAATCGACGTCGTCGCCAGCAGCGCCAATTTCGCCGACACCATCATGGTCGCCGGCAAATATCAAACCAAACCGGCCTTTCCCTTCAGCCCTGGCCTGGAGGCCGCCGGGCGGATAGCGGCGGTCGGCAAGGACGTCGAGGGCTTGCGGCCCGGCGACCGGGTCATGGCGATCTTGGCCCACGGCGGCTTTGCGGAGCAGGTGACCGCCAAGGCCGACGAGGTCTGGCCCTTGTTCGAGGGCATGGGCTTCGACGAGGGCGCGGCCTTTCCCGTCGCCTACATCTCGGCTCACGTGGCAATCCGCTGGCAGGGCCGATTGGAATCCGGCGAGACCATGCTGGTGCTCGGCGCCGCCGGCGGCTCCGGCATGGCGGCAGTGGAAATAGGTAAGGCCATGGGCGCGCGGGTAATCGCCGGAGCGAGTTCCGACGACCGCCTCGAAGCCGTGCAAGCGCACGGCGCCGACGCAGTGGTGAACTACAAAACCGAAGACCTCAAGGAACAGGTCCTCGCACTGACCGACGGCCGAGGCGCCGATGTTGTTTTCGACCCCATTGGCGGATCCCTGTTCGACGCTGCGCTTTCGTCGCTCGGTTGGGGCGGCCGCTTCATTCATTTCGGCTTCGTCGGCGGCGTGCCGCAGGTGCCGGCCAACCGCCTGCTGGTCAAGCACCGTTCCGCCGTCGGCTCCTCGCTGCGTTACTTTCGCTGGCACCGGCCGGACCTGCTAAAACGTTCCATGGCAGACCTCGCAACATTCTATGAATCCGGCCAACTCCGGCCGATCATCAGCCATCGCCTGCCCTTGGAGCAGGGCATTGAGGCCCTGGCGCTGCTGACCGGCCGAAAGGCTTTCGGCAAGGTCGTGGTGACGGTTAGGGAGGAACCCGATGATGCTGCACGTTCATGAACACACGCCCCATATCGCCGTCATCACCATCGACAATCAGCCGAAACGCAACGCGCTCAGCCGCGATGCGCTGACCGAGCTCGGCGATTTGTGGGTCCGCTTGGCCGAGGCGCCCTACCGCTGCCTGATCCTGACCGGCGCCGGTGACAAAGCATTCTGCGCCGGCGCCGACATCGGCGGCGATCTCACGGCCGGCCCTGAGCTATCGGAGAAGATCCACCGCGGCCTACAAAAATTCGGCGCCTATCGGAAACCGATCGTTGCCGCGGTCAACGGTGATTGCGCCGGTGGCGGTGTAGAATTGCTGCTGGCGACCGACATTCGCGCTGCCGCTCCCCACGCCCGCTTTGGCTTGCCCGAAGTCAGGTTTGGAATCTATCCATTCGGCGGCGCCACCTTGCGGCTGCGCCAACAGATCGGCCATGTCCACGCAATGGATCTGCTGTTGACCGGTCGCTTGATCGACGCCGAGGAAGCCTGCCGCATCGGCCTGGTCAATCAGGTCCTTGCCGCCGACAGCCTGATGCCTTGGGCCATCAGCACTGCCGAGGCCATCGCCGCCAACAGCCCGGCGGCGGTACAGGCGGTGAAGGAGCAAATCACCACGATCGACGACACGGCCAACCGGCCGCGCGAGGCCATGGAACAGGAACTAGGCGACCGCGTTCGCGCCAGCGCCGATTTCCAGGAAGGCGTCGCCGCCTTCCGCGACAAGCGGACACCGAGTTACTGACAGCGTATTTTGCTAGCGTCCCAGTTTCTCCATTGCTTGGGCCACAAACATTTGGTGATCCCGTCGCATGGTTTCCTCGGTGACGTCGGGCCTGCCAAGTGCCGGCCACGGCTCCGCCCATTCGGCGATAACGTGCATCGGCCGCAGGGCGGCGCAGAGGTCCCAATATGGCAGGTTGTCCAAGGTGATCGCGGTCATCGACTGGTAATGGCGTGTGAAGTCCGCCATGGCCTGGACCCCCAGCAACCAAAGGAAATCCAGACGGCTGATAGCGAGATCGGCAAGAGGATCGCCCACCTCCGCGTCTTCCCAGTCGATCACGGCGACGATCCGGTCGTGATCCCACAACAGATTGCCGGTCCAAAAATCTCCATGCAGCAACACCCCCGGGTTCATGCCGGCAAACGGCCACGCCGACCGCACAACCGCCAAAATTCGTTCCTCGTCCAACGAGTGATCAAAATTTTCGCGGCGCCGTGCTAGTTCCCGTGACAACCGGTTGTATTGCAATGCTACGAACGGCAAGTCCTGTCGGGAGAAGCCGCTGGCATGAATTCCGGCAAGCCGTGCCGCCGACAGCCGCAGAAATTCGTCCGGATCCGATGGGGCAACTTCAACCGTGCCATCGGCGTAGTCGACGACAATGTAGGGGTCGGGAAAGATGTCACCGGAACGGTCGAACAACCGGGGCCTCGGTACCGCCATCGCGCCAGCATGCAAAGCCTGCAATAGTTTGAATTCGTGCTCGGCTACGTCGGTGTTTTGTTCGACGGTCCGTGCGCCACGTCGGCGGACAACGAACTTCACCGTATCGCCGTTCGGTCGGGCGACCTCTAGCGCCGTCATCGCCGCCGAATTGCCGCCTGCTAGCGGCCAGGCTCTGCGCAAACAGCCTGTCGGTTCGATCTTGCGAGCGACGTCCGCAAAGGCACCGCTATTCATGGGATCTGTTTTGCTTGTCGTCACGGGTCGGGCATAATCCAGAAGGCTAACATGGCGCTGTTTCATCGGCTTCAAGGTACCGGAGTTTCTCCCATGGCGACATTGACAATCGAACCGCTGCATCCTGATTTTGGCGGCCGGGTCACGGGCATTGATCTGCGACTGCCTCTGACGGATCACATCGTCGATGCGATCCTTGCCGCCATGGACGCGTATTCGTTCCTCTGTTTCCCCGGCCAGCCGTTCGACGACGACCGCCAATTCGCGTTCACGAAGCAGCTGGGCACACCGGAAGAAAGCCACGTCAAACTCGGCGAAGAAGGCAAGGTCACCTATTTCGGCACCATCGGTAACGTCCAGCCCGACGGCAGCACCATCGGCAATGACCATAAGAAAACCATCTTTTTGACCGGCAACAATATGTGGCATACGGATTCCTCGTTCCGAGAAGTGCCGGCCAAGTTTTCGATCATGTGCGTTTATGAAGTGCCGGACGAAGGCGGCGAGACGGCCTTCGTGAGCGCCCGCGCGGCCTATGGTCGGTTGCCTGATGCGATGAAGTCGACCATCGATCCGTTACGGACGATCCACGACTACGTTTTCTCGCGCAGCAAGGTCAGTCCGGATGCGGTATCACCGTCCCTCGCGACCTCCCTGCCCCCGGTCGAACAAAAACTGGTTCGCGCCAACCCGCAGACCGGGGACAAAAACTATTTCGTCGGTTCCCATGCCAAAAGCGTGGTCGGCTGGGACGACGAAAAGAGCTGCACGCTGTTGGACGATTTGTTGGCACGCGCCACCGCGCCAGACCACATCTACAGCCACGCCTGGCAGCCCGGTGATCTGGTCATCTGGGACAACCGCTGTTTGCTGCATCGCGGCAGCGGCTACGACGCCGACCGCTATCGCCGCTATATGCGCCAGACCCGGGTCCGTGGCGGCGGATCAACCCTGACCGAATGATCGGCATTCCGGCAAAGCCTGAGCCAAACAACACGATAGCGTCCGACGAACACGGTGAAGGAGCGTGAAGTGAGGATTTTTCTGATGGCAACGCTTGCCGGCATCACGGCAGCGAGCAGCGTCGCCAACGCCGAGAGCTTCGCCGGTCGCGCCGTGCAGGAAGCCGGTTCGCAAGCCTGTCCCGGCGACATCGCGCTGTTGGTCGACATCACCGACGGCAAAGTCACCGGCTCCGCCGACGCGGCTTTCGGAGACCATGGCTACGTTCGGGGCCTCGTCGATGCCGGCGCAATCTCCGGCGACATTGTTACCTCTCGGTTCATCGCGCCCTTCCGCTTGCAGAAGAACGACAGGGGATGGTCCGGCGCCTATGACATACTTGGAGAGTGCGACGGCACCATCACCTTGCTCGAGATTAAGTAACGGACGGTGAGGCATTGACCCCATCTTCCGTCCGGCCATTGTCGGCCTCGTCAAATGGCAATTCGGCCAGCCGGTTGCGTTGCAGCTTGCCGGTCGACGTGAGCGGCAGATCCTCGGCAGCGACAAAGGCGAAATGCCGCGGCACTTTGTAGGCGGCCAACACCTGCCGACAATGGTCGCGCAACGCCTGGGCGGTCACGGTCTGCCGTTCCCGCGGCACCACCACGGCGGCCACGGTCTGGTCGCGGCGCGGATCGCCCAAACCGGTGACGAAGACGGCGCCGACCGCGGGATGAGATGCGAGCACGGCCTCGATCTCTACCGGTGCGATGTTGATGCCGCCGCTTTTGATCAGTTCCTTACGCCGGCCCTGAAAATGAACCCAGCCGTCCCCGTCGACGAAGCCGAGGTCGCCGGTCAACAGGAACCCGTCTGCGGTCATGCTCCTGTCGGTCGTTTCAGCGTCGTTTAGGTAGCCTGGCGTCAGGCGGCCTTTCAACACAATTTCGCCAATCTCGCCTGCCCGCAGTGGCCGGCCATTCTCCAAGTCGAGCACGCGAAGCGTGACGCCGGGCAACGGTGGGCCGCTCGCGGCGAGCCGTTGCCCAAGCGGCGCTGCCGCGTCGGTCACCGCTGAATTGCCATAGGCCTCGGTCAGACCGTAGACGTTGCAGATCTGCTGCGCACCGAGATCGACAAATACTTGCAGCTGTTCCGGCGTGCCGATCGCCGCGCCGGTCCGCAGGCTCGAGAGATCGCGTCGCGGCCGGTCAGGATGCCGGGACAGCGCCTCCGCCATATTGGGCGTGCCATAGATCACGGTGCAGCGTTCCCGCTCAATCAAACGAAGCGCCGCGCCGGCATCGAAATGATGTTGCAGCACCATGCTGGCGCCATGTGTCATCAACGCGAACAAGGCATTGACGCAACCGAACGACCAGAACAAGGAGACAGCGAACCAAAGCCGGTCATCGACGCCGAGATGCAGGCGCTCGCCGATCTCCCACATGTTGTCGATCAGGCCGTGATGCTGCAACGGCACGCCCTTAGGCGTCGCCGTCGACCCGGAAGTATAGAGAATGCACGCTATCGTATCCGGCGCGACCCGGTTCCAAATGGCATCGATGGTGCTTTCCGACACTGTTTGGCCCAGGCTCGCGAGATCGGCGAAGCCGATGCCACCGGCTGGCGCCAGGCCGTCGACAACAATCACTTGCCGCAACGACGGCAGCCCGAGTCCCCGCATCGCTGCCAATTCCGCAAGGAGATCACGCTCGCCGAACCGGCCCGCCAGGATCAAGGTCTCCACCTCGGCATGATTGAGCTGATAGGCCTGTTCGCGTGGCGTCAACCAGGTGTTCAGTGCGACGGCTGTCGCCCCAAGCCCGAGGATCGCAAAGTAACAGGACAGCCATTCTGCCCGGTTACCCATCAAGATGGCGACCCGGTCGCCGGGCCGGACACCGGTGGCCCAGAGGCCGCGCGCCACGGCCCGCGCCTCGGCCCGGAGGTCGCCGTAGCTCCAGCGCCGGTCGCCGTCGATAATGGCGGCGCGTTCAGGCTGACGCACTGTCATTTCGTCGAGCAACGCAGGCGCGGTTCGTGCCGAAGGTTTTTGCATGGACGCTACCGTCACGCCCCCGGTACCGGCTGTCAATCAGGTGCCTTAGGCCAAATCGCTAGTTGCTGGCCTGCGAAGGGTCGCCAACCGCCGTCTCCGAATTCAATGACGTTTCCTTGTGATTAGCGATTGGACAGAATTTCGTCTGCTTCGACAATTTTTCCGGCGTTTTGCTGTCCGCTTGACGGCAGCTCCAGTCAACGAGCCAACGGGTCAAGTACCGATGCGTATTCGCGGTCCAATGACCATCGTGCTTCAAATAGAAAATGTCGGTACAATCGGGGCAATTTTCGCGATAGCGTTCAAGCCCTTCACCAAGAATCGGTTCAAGATCGACAATAGTCTGACTCGTTTTGCCCTTTATGTACTCTGCGATGCCTCTATGGCTAATACGGACGTCGGGAGGAAACTCGTAAAACTTCGTTTGTCTACCGGCAGTATATTCCCGCTCGAACGACCAACCACCCGGCACCAGGAAAAAGACCACCGATGACTGCAACTGCTCGTTGACGTATTTGCCTATTTGCCTAATTCTTTCAATCGCCAGATCCACAGCGCTGGTATGAACATTATCCCAGCATTTTGCATGTTTGGTATAAACCAAAAACCCATACCCGAATTTTCGTTTAACACCGTCGGGTACGTCCGCGAGAGCGGAACAATCCTCGTAATGAGAATTGGCGACAGACGCCACGTCTGCCGTCATACTGTTTTCGGAGGATTGAAAATATATTTTCTTAGCTTGCCCGTATATAGAAACAGCCGCTTTACTATTTCTTACAAACCTCTTTGTAATCGACAGTGTTGATTTATCTGCCCCCAACTCGCCATATACCGAGCGGCTATCATTCGGATTAAAATCATTGATTCCAATAAATACCAAATACGTCGCCTGTTTCGCGTTTATCAATTTTGCGGCATGACCAAATTGAATTAGGTTCCACGACAAATAGCCCAGTGCATAAACATTTGTTTCGCTCGATAGCAGCCCATACATCGTTTTTTGGTATGGAATTGCCCCCGCTTGGACGAATGCGTCACCGATAAGAACGACGTCCGCATTCTTCGGGTCTGTTTTTACGCCTGGTTTCGGAATTCTGCCGCCGTACTTGTCTGTAAAAATGTCGACTTTTTTGTATTTGATGTCTTCTAACGTTACGTCTCTTATATAATTCAGTTCCGGACAATATCCATATGTCGTATCGTCGCGGTCGCAACGCACCTGATCAGTACGCAAATATATCTCTATGCCAGCAAAAGAGGCGACTAAAATGACGCCAACAAGCATTAGGCTTACGCTGACAATCCTACGCCAACTCTGCTTTCTACCCATAACTCGCTTCAACTATTCTACGCCAATTACACTATTAATCAGAAGCGCTTGCACCGTAATCATCGGCGCGAGGCCAGCCTCTGCTGCTAGTGCAGTAGATAAAGCATGTTATGGCCGCGCCCCGGGTCAAAAACGATCACGATGGATATTATTGTTTAACGGTCAAACCTATGCGCCCCTGACAAGTTATCGATATTAGCACGATCGTTGATATCGACCCTTGAGTCAACGCCGACAAGGCCTCGTTCCCCGCCCCGGCGCGGGGACCGCCATAGCGCCCAGTGTCGATGACCAATTTCCTTATCGCCATGCGAGTAATTTCCAATGAGTGTGGATCTACCCGTATATGAGCTTTGGCAACCAGGTCGTCAGCTCGGGAAATGCCGCCATGATGACCAGCGCGATGAGCTGGATGATGACGAACGGAATAATGCCGCGATAGATTTGCGCGGTCGTTACCTCGGGCGGCGCCACGCCGCGTAAATAGAACAACGCAAAACCAAACGGCGGCGTCAGGAACGACGTTTGCAGGTTCATCGCAATCATGATCCCGAGCCATACCGGGTTGAGATCCATCATCAACAGGATCGGTGCGACGATCGGGATCACAACGAAGGTGATCTCGATGAAATCGAGAAAGAAACCGAGGATGAACATGATGATCATCACCCCCAGGACGGCGCCAAACACGCCGCCGGGCAGTGACGTCAGGAAACCATGCACCAGTTCGTCGCCGCCAAGGCCACGGAACACCAGCGAAAACATTTGGGCGCCGATCACAATACCAAAGACCATGGCGCTGATTTTCATGGTCGAACGCATGACTTCCGTCAACGCGCCCTCTCGGTTGATCCGCATCAAACTGACCAGCAAGCCCAACGTCAGGCCGAGACAAAACAGGCCGGCGAGAATTATGCCTGCCCACTCGACCGTTGAAATGACGTCGCGGGAGACCCGCAAATCGACGAACGCCGTCAGGAACAGCAATCCCACCAGGCACAGGGCGGCCAAATAGATCGGCCGCGGGTTCGTTGAATCGAGCCTGAGGCCACCCAGCAATGTCGCGCCGATCGCCCCGACCGCGGCGGCTTCGGTTGGCGTTGCGATACCCCCGAGGATCGATCCGAGAACCGCGACAATCAGCACGACAGGGGCGACCAAGGCACGGAGCAGCCGTGCCGTAATCTCGCTTTGGCTCAGGCCGGCGGTCAGTTCGTCGCGTGGCACCGGTGGCGAGGATTCCGGACGAATGACGGCGATCGCGAATTGATAAAGAATATACATGCCAACCAGGATCAGCCCCGGCAGCAGGGCACCGGCAAACAAGTCGCCAACAGACACCGGGTCCGGCGCAAAATTTCCAAGCTTGCGCTGTGCCTCCTGGTAAGCCGCCGATATCTGGTCGCCCAAAACAACAAGAATTAGGGAGGGCGGAATGATTTGCCCCAGTGTGCCGGATGCACAAATGACACCCGTGGCGACTTTAGGATCGTAGCCCCGGCGCAACATGGTTGGCAGAGACAGCAGCCCCATGGTCACCACAGTGGCGCCGACGATGCCGGTGGATGCCGCCAACAACGCCCCGACCACGCAGACCGAGATGCCGAGGCCGCCGGGAAAAGAGCCGAACGCCATCGCCATATTTTCAAGCAAATCTTCCGCGACCTTGGAGCGTTCCAGCATAACGCCCATGAACACGAAAAGCGGCACCGCGATCAGCACCTCATTGGTCATCTGGCCAAAAATACGGCTGGCATAGAATCCGAAAAAAACCGTATCGAAGTGGCCGGCCAGCCAGGCGATCCCCGCAAAGAATAATGCCGATCCGCCCAGCGTGAAGGCAACGGGAAATCCGGCCATAAGAACGCAGCAGATGCCCAGAAACATCATGACGACCAAAATCTCTGTGGTGATCATAATGCGTGCTCCTCTTCCGAGCCGGGCGTCGAGGATGCTTCCATGCCACGCAAAACGGCAAGCGAACGAATGGCCAGCGAAATACCTTGTAATATGAGAACGATGGCAAAGACCCAAATGAATGTCTTCAGTAAGAAAATAAGCGGCAAGCCGGCCCCCTCGGGCGACACCTCGAACACTTTCCACGACGCCAGGACATAGCCCCAGGACGCCAGCAAGGTCGTGACGGCCATCGGCCACAGCAACAAAATCACACCAATCAAATTGATCCAAGCGCGACTGCGTTCGCTGGCGCTGCCGTAGAAAATGTCGACTCTGACATGGCCATCATGCAGCAACGTATATCCTGCCGCCGATAGAAACACGATGGCATGCATATAAACGATGGATTCCTGCATATAGATAGAACTTAAACCAAACACGTATCGCATAACAACGACCGCGAACTGTACAAGAACCATCACCAGTGTAAGCCAAGAAATCGCTCGCCCGAGGACATCATTGATGGCGTCGACGATTCGCACCAGCGCAATCAAACCTGACACTGGGTCACTCCTTCGTCTTCATTTTTATCGCGGTGCAGAACGTGTTGGGAGCCCGCGCCGGCATCACCGGGCGGACTCCCTGTCACTTCATACAGATGGCGTCGACCTTACGCCCACTTGAACGGCAGTTCGCGGGCCCGAAGATATTTACCTTCGGAGATTTTCGAGAGCGCGATGGCGTTCTTACGAAACGCCGCGTAACTCTCATAAACCCGCTTGGTCATGGGATCTTCGCTGGCCATTTTTTGGACCACTTCGCCGGAAATGCGGCCAAATTCCGAATACATTTCATCGGTAAAGCTGCGCAACTGCACGCCGTGCTCAGCCACCAACTTGTCCAACGCGGCCAAATCGCGGGCCCGGAACTCGGAGGTTTGATATTGCCCTTCGGCTTGGATGACGGTGGTGATGATTTCGCGTTCGGTATCGCTCAAGCCGTCCCACACTTTCTTGTTGATACCAAAGCTGCCGACCGTGCCGGGCTCATGGAAGCCGGCGGCATAGTAAAACTTGGCGATCTTGTAGAAGCCGAACATCGTGTCTTGCCACGGACCGACCCATTCCGAGCCGTCGATCGTGCCCGCTTGCATGGCCGGAAAGATTTCGGCCGCCGGTAGGTTGATGACGGCAACGCCGAATTGGCGCAACACTTCGCCACCGATGCCCGGCATGCGGAACTTTAAGCCTTTCAAGTCATCAAGCGATTTGATTTCCTTACGGAACCAACCGCCCATCTGCACACCGGTCCAGGCGTTGAGGAAGCCCTTAACGCCGAACTGCGCCGACAATTCGTCCCACAATTCCTGGCCGCCGCCATGATTGATCCACGCATAATGTTCGGAACCGGTCAGCCCAAACGGCACCGTGGTGAAGAAATTGAACGCTTTGTGGTGGCCTTGCCAATAATACTCCGCACCTTGATACATTTCGGCATTGCCCGACGACACGGCAGGAAAGGCCTCAAACGCCGGAACCAGTTCGCCGGAGCCATACACTTTGATTTTTATCTTGCCTTCGGTGAACATCTCGATGCGTTTTGCGACACGCTGGGCGCCAAGCCCAAGGCCGGGCGTATTGGCCGGCCAAGTCAGCGCCATTTTCCACTGTTTGACGCCCTGCGATATGGCAGGCGTCGGAAAATTCGTGGCCGCTACGGCAGCGGTTGCAACACTCGCCGTCGCGGCAGTTTTGATGAAATCACGGCGTTTCATACCATCGTTCTCCCTAGATTTTTCTACCCCGAAACGGATAGATTGGCTGTGCACTGGATGATTGCCTATGGGTACGCAGAGGTCGGCTTTGCGACCAAAGTCATAGCGAAACCTTAATCGGGTGGGGTTTGAGGCGCAAGCAGGGTGTCGGCCCGGCCCCATCGAAGACGATGGGGCCGACGCCACAGGGAGGGTTGCATGCTCGGGTTTCATGGTGGATTGAAGCGTTCGTCTACCTTCGTTGCCGCCATTGCAATCCTGGGCTTTGCCGCGTTACCGACGGCGGCGGCACCGCCGGTCGATATGGCGATCGTCGTATCGTTCGACCGTTCGGAATCCGTCGATCAGGAGGAAGCGAAAATACAGATCGACGGGCTAATCTTCGCCCTCAAGCACCCGAAACTGCTGGCGGCGGTAAAAAGCGGCAGATTGGGGCGCATCGCGGTTTCCGTTGTCACCTGGTCGAGCTTTCGCAAGCATCATGTCGTCCTGCCGTGGACACAAATTGCCGCCGGCGCCGACGCCGAGCGCGCCAGCACCATCCTGTTGCGCGATCTCGACCGGCAGCTAACCGCTGTGCACGGCAGTCAAACCGACGTTGCCTTCGGTATTCATATTGCGACCAAGCAGCTTGAGGTCTTGCCCTGGGAAGCCGACCGCCAGCTCATCAACATGGTCGGCGACGGCCGTTCCAACATTGGCCAGGTCGCGATTGTCGACCGCGACGTCGCGTTGGATCGCGGCATCACCATCAACGCGCTGATTTCCGCGCAAGGATCGGCGATTCGCGTGCTGTCCACTTATTTCCGCGAAGAAGTCATCGGCGGCCCATCCGCCTTCGTGCAGATCACCAACAACAACGGCGATTTCGCCCAAGCCATGCTGCGAAAAATGCTGCTCGAAATCTCGCTGCATCAAGACCCGCGACAGCGGGGCTAGAACAGGAACACACCTTTCCCCGTGGTTTGGGTGTCGAACAGCGTGTAAGCGTCTTCGGCCTGTTCCAATTGATAGCGATGGGTGAACAATCCATCCACGTCGATACCCCGGTCGGCGACATAGCGCGCGCATTCCGCCTGGCCGACGGCCGAAAAGGTCCAGGACGCGACGATCGTCATTTGCTTGCGGATCAGATCTGAGCTGACGTCGAGGGTGACATCGCCGCCCTCGCCGACAAAGCAAACCGTGCCCCATGCGCGTGTTGCTTTGACCGCCTGGGCCCGTGCCGCGCCCACGCCGCTGCAATCGAGCGCTTTTTCGACACCGTATCCCGCTGTCAGCTCTTCTATCGCCGCAACCGGATCGTCCACGCCGCTTTTGATTACGTGGTCGGCACCGAGGCGCTTGGCAAAGTCCAGGCGCTCGTCGGAAATATCGATCGCGATGACGCGGGCACCCATGTTGGCGGCCAACTGGGTCGCGCTTAAGCCCACTGGGCCTTGGCCGAAAATGGCAATCGCATCGCGCCCCGACAGATCCAAACGCTTGAGCGCGCCATAGGCGGTTCCGGTACCGCAGGAAATTGCCGCGCCGGTTTCAAACGACAGAGGATCCGGCAGCGACACCAAGGTCGAGGCCGGGACTTTCATATATGGCGCATGGGCGCCGTGCCCGGTCACGCCGTAGACAACGAAGGTGTCATCGCACATTTGCGACCAGCCGACGCGGCAATGATTGCAGACGCCGCAGCCCTTGTAGTGATGCACCATCACCCGATCGCCCACCGCCGCTTCGCGCTCGCCGACACCGGCGCCGACCGCAGTGACGACACCGCAAGGCTCATGACCGGCAATAACCGGCCCGCCATCGCCGCCCAGGCCAAGCGCGGCGGCACCGGCACCGCCGGCGGCCGCACGATAGAATTTGAGGTCGCTGCCGCACATGCCGGAGGCCTTGATCTCCAGCACCACCTCGCCCGGCCCCGGGGTAGGGTCGGGAAAATCCTGGAATTCCAATGTCCGGTCACCGACGAATACTGCTGCCTTCATAATGATCTCCGGTGTTTTCAAGTACGCAGCATCAAGCCGCCGTCGACCGTCAATCCGTGCCCGGTGACGAACGCGGAATCGTCAGACGCCAAAAACAACGCCCCGCGGGCAATGTCCCGAGGTTCGCCGAGCCGCCGCAGCACCGACTTCTTGGCCCAGATATCTGCGATATTTTGGTCGGCGAAGCTCGCCGCCGTCATGCCGGTCTGGATCGCACCCGGCTCGATATAGTTCGCGGTCACGCCGAACTTGCCGAGCTCCAACGCCAGAGTTCGGGTCAGTCCGGCGACGCCGGCCTTGGAGGCGCAATAGGCCGCCAGCCCGTAGTCGGTGTAGCGCGCCATGACCGAGGCCGTGTTTATGATGCGCCCGGCCGGCGATTCCTTCAGATGGGGAATGGCGGCACGCGCCAAGCGGAACTGGGCGGTGACGTTGACCGACAGCGTGATGTCCCAGTCGTCATCGGTCATCGCCTCGGCCAGCGCATTGCGGGACACGCCGGCATTGTTGAACAGAATGTCGAGCTTGCCGTAGCGTTCGATGCAGGCGCCGACGATCCGGTCCGGCGCGTCGCGATCGGCGACGCTTTGCTGCAAGGTTTGGATGCCGTCATGACCCTCCGCGGTACCGCCCAAGTCACTGTCCGGCAGATCCACCGCCAAGACGTCGGCGCCTTCCGACGCAAACAACTGCGCACTCGCCCGGCCGATGCCGGACCCCGCCCCCGTGACGATCGCTGTCTTGCCGCTCAAACGGTCGGCCATATCTTCCTCCCCACAAACGTCGTTTGGATTTACACGCACCCATTGTCACCATGGCGCGTGATTTGGCCAGATGCCGCGCGACGATTGGCTCCGAAGTGACTACACTTGCGATAACAGAAATCGAGCGAGAGCGGCAAACGGTGTTTGACAACGGAACGACCTCTCCACGCGGGCACAAGGCCCGAACGCGGTTTGTGATAAGCATGACACTGGCTTGGATGCTCTTGGCCGTGGCATGGCCGGCCACGGCCGACGTCATTGCGCGAGTCGCCGAAGTAATCGACGGCCGTACCATCAAAGTCGAACTCACGGTTCGTCTTCGCGATATCGAGATTCCGAAGCCGGACGGCACCTGCGCCTACGAACAAGCGCTGGCAACGAGCGTCAAACGCGAGGTCCAACGGGTCATCGGCGGCAGAGTCGCCCTCAGTCGGGTGGCAGCGGACGACTACGGCCGCTTGGTCGCCCGCGTCGTCAGCCGGGATGCCGGCAATCTCGGCGCGTACTTGGTGGCCGAGGGCTTGGCCAAAGAGACGGGCCGCAATCCAGCGACTTGGTGCGAGTGATTTCTAGTCCGACCATTCGAGATAGTCGAAGTGAAACCGGTTGTCGCGATGGACCAGGTGGCCGATCGACGGTGACGGAAAGTGGGCCGTCATAATCACCGAGCCGGTATCGCAATGCTGGTCCAGGAACTGGCGCCGGGTTACCGCGGCGCGGACCGGGTCGAGATCGAATTTCGGATTCCAGTCCGGATGCGCGCATTGCACCGGGTGGTGGATCAAATCGCCACACATCGCCGCGCGATGGCCTTTGGAGGCGAGGTTGACCGCGACCTGACCGACCGTGTGGCCAATGGCTGGCTGCAGCCAGACCTCATCGTCGAGAGCGTGGTCCATCTCGACCAGCACTGCCTGACCGGCTTCCATCACCGGCAGCACGCTTTCCCGAAACAAGCTGCCTGGACGGGCTTCGGCTGCCTCATATTCGGGGCGTGAAAAAATATACTTGGCGTTCGGGAAGCTCGGCACCCAGCGGCCGTCGACAAAGCGGGTGTTCCAGCCGCAATGATCAACGTGGAAGTGGGTGCAGAACACGTAATCGATGGCTTCCGGCTCGACGCCTTGGGCGCGCAAACGCGCGAGCCAGCCCTGGTCTTGGCGTTGGTGCCAATTGTCCATGCCCTTGATGGATTTGTCGCAGCCAATGCAGGTGTCGATCAGAATGGTATGGTGGCGGGTCCGCACCAGATAGGCCTGGACCGGCAGGATCACCCGGTCGCCGCCGGCCTCCAGCGCATTCGGCTCGAGCCAGTGGCGATGCGGCGCGATGGCCTCCGGCGTGGCGTCCGGGAACATCTCGCCGATCGGCAGGAACGGCTCCTCTAACTCCAGCACGCGCCGAATTTCAATATCGCCCAGTTGCAGCAGGCCCATCTTTTCCGCCTCATTTTTGAAGAACCATCCGGTGATCCGGAAGCATCGATCAAAAACGAGGGCTCGGCAATACCGGCGGCTTGCTAATCAGCGCTTTACCGTCGCCATGATAAGCATCAGCGACGAACGGGCGACGAGAAGCAGGGCGGCGACGTAGGAGACCGCGCCGGTAACGATCATTGCCATGAGCGCGGCGGCCACCGGCACTTCATCGGCGACGGCCACTTGGACACCGTAGACGCAGGCCGACATGAACAGTGTAGCGACGGTTGCCGGAATGACGCTTTTGCAATATTCCCAGATCTTCAAATCGATCAATCGCTTGACCAGGATTAAACGGAGCGGCATCAGCAGGTAGGTCAGCGCCGTCGTCGTGACGATGACGCCGAATACGCCATAACCATAGTAGATCGCCGCCGCACAAACGCCAAGCCGCAAGAAAACCGTCAGAATGGCGAGCTTCATGACCAGTCCGGCCCGACCGACCGCGCGTTTCACCGTGGTCAGAAACAGGCCCGCCGACATGGTGAAACCGCCAAAACAAAGTATCGGCAACATGGCGCCGACCGACTGCCATTCCGGCTTCAGCAACAGCACGATCAGCCAATTAGACACCAGCGCCAGGCCAGCGAAGGCGGGAAAAGCCACCAGGCTGGCGAAGTGCGACGCGTTTGTGACCGCCTTGCAAAGCTGCTCTTTATCATCCTGCAGTTTGGAAAAAGCCGGCAGGGCGACGGTGTTTATAACGCCGAGTATGGTGCGCTGAATGGCATCGACGATACGCCGGGCCATGCCATAAAGGCCGAGCGCCACCGGACCAATGAAGTAGCCGACCAACAAGCGGTCGATCTGCATGGCAAAGGTGCCGATGATTTGACTGCCCATGGTTTTGTAACTGAAATCGGCAATATCGCTGAAATCGTCCCGGGAAAAGCGAATCCGCGGCAGCCAGCGGCCTTGGATCGCCAGGCACAGAAAGTCGAGCACCGGGATGAGCAGCTGGAAGACGATCAAGCTCCAGATGCCGTAGCCATCGAGCGCCAAATAGATGGCGACCGCGGACGATGCGCCATAGGCGATGATCGAGCGGATCGCCAATGACCGAAAATCAAGGTCGCGGCGCAGTTTGCTTTGCAGAATGTTGGCGGTGCCGGTTACCGGGAAGACCAATCCCAACATGGTGATGACCGGCACCAGGCGCGGATCTTCGAACACGGCGGCGACGTATGGCGCGCCAATGAAGCTGGCAATAGCGGCCACGACGCCTAAGCCGAAGACCACCCAAAAGGCCGCTTCGAAGTGGCCGCGATGCGCGTCTTTGCGCTGAATGATCGCTTCGCCGAAAGTCTCTTTGATGAACGAGTTGACCAGCAGCATATAAACGAAGCCAATCGCCATCACGCCATAGACTTCCGGACCAATGATGTTGCCGATCACGACGAACGCAACGATCTGGATCCCTTGCTGAGTCCAGTTGTCGATGGCCGCCCAGGCGGTACCGACGGCAACGGATTTGGCGGACGATGGCACTTCTATTTTTTCTTGTTTCACATCAATACCGTCGAAGCTGTTGGGCCAAGCGCAGCGCCCGGCCGAATTGTTCGGCGGCGCGGTGCATCGGATACAAGCCCTTAAGTATTGATCATTGAGTTACGAATTGATTAACCATGAACGATCCTTTACCCCATATCCGGCTGCCAACACCACGCTATTTTGCGGTTTGGTGAGGGATCCGCAGCCATCAACCTCTAAGGAGACCGAGAATGGATCGATTCGATGGCCGCACAGCCTTGGTGACCGGCGGCTCCCGCGGCATCGGCCGCGCTATTTGCCTGCGTCTGGCGGAATCCGGCGCTCGCGTCGCCATCAACTATGCCCGCGATGGCACCGCCGCCGCCGCCGTTCGCGATCACATCACCGATGCCGGCGGCGCCGCCGTCACGATACAGGCCGATGTCTCTGATGCCGGTCAAGTCGAGGGCATGGTCAAAGAAACCGTCGATTCGCTTGGCCCGGTGGATCTGTTGGTTTGCAACGCCGGTATCGGCGGCCAAGGCGCCGACCTTAGCCATGCCAACTGGCGCGCGGTTCAGTCGATCAATGTGGACGGCACGTTCCTGCCGATCATGGCGGTCAAGGACGGCATGATCGCGCGCCAATACGGCCGCATTGTTTGCATCGCCTCGATTGCCGGCTTGCGGCCACGCCCCAACAACGTCGCCTACGCGACATCGAAGGCAACAGTCATCGCCTTCGTTCGAAATTTGGCGCCGGTGCTGGCGCCGCATGTGCGCCTGAACGCGGTCGCGCCGGGCCTGATCGAAACCGACATGATCGTGGCCATGGATCAGGAACGGCGCGCGCGCATGATTGCCGAAACGCCGCTGCAGCGCATTGGCGAACCCGCTGAAATCGCCGAAATGGCCCATTTCTTGTTGTCGGAACGATCGAGCTACACGACCGGCCAGACCCTGGTAGCGGGCGGCGGCCGCGTCACCGTGCCGTGACCTTGGCGCGGGCTTGCGCTACAATGCCGTGGTACTGAGGCGGATCAGCCTCCTCGATCGAAGGACGACGGAATGAACGAACAGATTTCGGGATTGGGCTTTGCCGACGCGCACGATTGCCCCGTCCCCTACATGGACCGGCTGCGCAGCTACTATTTGGCGCTCGGCTATGGCAACCCCTACAAATGGGCGCATTACGCGGATACGCCCTTCACGCCCTTGGAAAAACCGTTGGCCGAGGCCCGCATCGCCTTGGTCACGACGGCGGCGCCCTACCAGCCCGATCAAGGCGATCAAGGCCCAGGCGCTCCATACAATGCCGGCGCCAAATTCTACAATGTCTATTCCGACCGGGCCGACGGCGCGCCGGACCTGCGGATCTCCCATCTCGGCTATGACCGCAAGTATTCCACCGCCGATGACATCAACAGCTACTTCCCGCTGGCCCAGTTGAAGACGCTGGCTAGCGAAGGCCGCATCAAAGACGTGGCGCCGCGCTTCCACGGCGCGCCCACCAATCGCAGCCAGGCGGCGACCATCGACAAGGATTGCCCGGATATCCTGGACCGCATCCGTGAAGATGGCGCGGACGCCGCGATCATCGTCGCCAATTGACCGGTGTGTCATCAGACCGTGAGTCTGATTGCACGGCATTTGGAAGCGAACGGCGTCCCGACAGTGGTTATGGGCTGTGCTAAGGATATAGTTGAACATTGCGGCGTACCGCGTTTTCTTTTCAGCGATTTTCCGCTTGGCAACTCAGCCGGCCGACCGCACGATCCGGACTCTCAGCGGCTGACCTTGGAGCTGGCGCTGCGGCTGCTGGAAACCGCCCCCGGCCCGCGCACGACCATGCAATCGCCGCTACACTGGCCCGCGGACCCGCGCTGGAAGCTCGATTTTTCCAACATCGATCAGCTTTCCGACGAAGAAATCGCCCGCCGGCGCCAGGATTTCGACAAAGTGAAGGCGGTCGCCAAGCAGCGCCGGGAAGAAGCGGCGGCCGGTTAGCCCGCCGCGTCCGCGGCGAGGCGTAGGCGAAGAATGCGATCCGGCCGGCTTGGCGGCTGGCCGCGTCGCAATCGTTCGACGTGGCGCATGCCCTCAATCACCTCGCCCCAAACCGTGTACTTGCCGCGCAGGTGAGATTGCTGTTTGAAACAGATGAAAAATCGGCTGTCGGCGCTGTCGACGGCATCGCGTTGACGCATCATGCCGACAGTGCCGCGGCTGAAGCGGGCATCCGAAAATTCTGCCGGTATGGTCTGCCCGGAGCCGCCCTGACCGGTGCCCGTCGGATCACCGGTTTCGGCGACGAACCCCGGCTTGACGTTGTGAAACGGCAGATTGTCGTAGAACCCTTGGCGCACCAGCTGTTTGATCCGCGCAACATGCTTGGGTGCCAAATCCGGCCGCATTTGGATAACCACACGGCCATGCCGCAAGTCCAAATAGAGCCGGTTGGCCAAATCGCCGGATTCCGAAAGCGCCGGCACCGCGGCGCCGCTCGCCTGACGGTGGCGGGATTCGCGGCGATTATTGGTACCTAACCGCGCAAGCGTTTGCGACAGGGCTTTGGTCAATTGCGCCGAACGCCGCCGTGACACTGATTGGCGGCCGTCAGCGCCGATGGTCATGACTTCGCCGGCCCGAAGCATGCGCGATGTGCCGCCCGATGCGACCGTCACCGCGCCTTCGACCACGGCGACCTCGGTTTTGTCTCGGGCGGTCAACACATCGAAAACCGTACCGCGAATGCCGATGGTCGCCGTGCGGGTGCGTACCTTGAATTCGAACTTGGACGAGGAAGAGACGAACCGCAGCACGCCTCGGACGGCGCTGAGGCTGCCTTGCACCAGGTTCTTTTCCGGTTGATACAGAAAGGAATCGAGCCGCACCTCGGCGTTGGCGCTCAGCAGCAGTTTCGAATTGTCGTTGAATATCAGGCTCGCCGCGCTCTCGGTCCCTGTCTTTACTTTTTGATTGCGAACCAATCGCTGGCCGGCACGCATGCGTTTGTTGAGGCTGCGGCCGAAGACGTCCCGCACCACCTTCTCGGCATTGCCGATCTCCGGCACTGCGGACGCCGGGCGACCGTCGGTCGCCAGTACCAGCACGGCGCAGGCAAGCGCCGCCATGACGCGTGTTGATCCCCAAGACCTGGTGTCGGAAGGCATGTCCCCGTGCATCCCGTTCGTTGTGGCTGAACGGCTGCCACCTTGTTCCGCACCGGAAACGGATCGGCGGCAGCCAATTCACCCTAGCCGCGGTTGGTTGGTTAACGGTTAATGTGGCTCGGCCACGGGGTACTGGCGGTAGCGGCTGATATCGGCAAAACTATGAGGGTCCGAGAGTATGAAGGAATACGTCCATGCGGATGATCGCGGTCGATGTCGGCGGAACCTTTACCGACGTGGTCTACGCCGACGGCGGCACCGTCGAAATCCATAAACTGCCGTCGACGCCGGACGATCCGTCGCGGGCGGTTATTGCCGGTATCGAGGACGTTTGCCGGCGGTTTGACGTCGACCCGGCGACCATCGACTACGTCTTGCACGGCACCACGGTTGCCACCAATGCGGTGCTTGAACATGACGGCGCGGACGCCGGCATGATCACCACCGCCGGCTACCGCGATATCCTGCATATTGGTCGCCACCAGCGGCCTGAGCATTATTCGATCCGCCAGCGCATCCCCTGGCAGGACAGGCCGTTGGTGCGGCGGCGTCACCGTTACACCGTTGCCGAGCGCCTGCGGCCGCCACACGGCGCGGTCGAAACACCGCTCGACGAACAAGCCGTGCGCGAAGCCGCCAGGGCGCTAAAAGCGGCGAACGTCCGATCGATCGCCGTTTGCTTTTTGTTTTCGTATTTGAATTTCGCCCATGAGAACCGCGCCCGCGACATCATCCTCGAAGAATTTCCCGATTGTTTCGTCACCACCTCGGCATCGGTGGCGCCGCAGTTTCGCGAGTTCGAGCGCTTTACGACCACCGCCATGAACGCCTTTATCGGCCCCAAGGTCAGCGGTTATGTCACGCGCATCGGCGAAGCCCTGAAACGGCTCGGCATCCGCGGCGAGCTGCATATCATGTGTTCCAACGGCGGCATCGCCACGGTGGCAATGGCGGCGGAGCGACCGGTCACCACCTTGCTTTCGGGACCGGCCGGCGGCGTCATCGGCGGCGCCTGGTCGGGTGAAGCGCAGGGCCGGCGGAACTTGATCACCTTCGACATGGGTGGCACGTCGGCGGATATCGGTATCGTCGTCGACGGCGCTTTTTCCGAAGCAAGCGCGCGCGACACCTGGATCGCCGGCTATCCGTTGCTGGTGCCGATGCTGGACATTCACACGATCGGCGCCGGCGGCGGCTCGATCGCCGCGATGGCCGCCGGATCCGCTTTCCGGGTCGGACCGCAAAGCGCCGGGGCCGCCCCAGGGCCAGCGGCTTACGGCCGTGGCGGTGACCAGCCGACGGTTACCGACGCCAACGTTGTGCTTGGCCGGCTGGTGCCGGACTTTTTCCTGGGCGGCGAAATGACGTTGGATCGCGACGCCGCCAACCGGGTGGTCGGGCACCTCGCCCAGGATCTCGGCCTCGATAACGCGGCCACGGCGGAAGGCATTCTCACATTGGTTTGCGCCAACATGGCCAACGCCATCCATTCCCGCACGGTTCAAAAAGGCATCGATCCTCGGCACTTCTCTCTCGTTGCCTTCGGCGGCGCCGGCCCGCTGCATGCAGCCCAGGTGGCCCGCGAACTCGGCGTCCGGGAAGTCATCATCCCGCGCTTTCCCGGCATGACGTCAGCGGTCGGCCTGCTCACCACGGACATCAAATACGACGCCATCCGAACCACGCTGCAGACCAGCGACAATTTTGATCCCGATCGCCTGGCCGAGGATATGGCGGCAATGGAACGGCAGTTGCTGCAACAGTTCGCCGCCGACGGCATCGCCGGCGCGGACGTGCAGTTTCAACGCCATGGCGATCTGCGCTACGCCGGCCAAGGCTATGAACTGCGCGTCACGGTACCCGACGGCACGACGACGGCGGCAATGCTGGACACGATCCTCGACCGCTTCCACAAAACCCACGAAACCGAATACGGCCACGCCTTCCCCGACAGCCCGGTCGAGATCGTCAATCTGCGCATGGTCGGAACCGGCGGGTTGCCGAAGATCAGCCGGTTTATCGTTGACGGTGGCGCGTCCGCCGATGAGGCGTTGGCCAGAACCGGCCCCTGTCAATTCCGACTGGACGGCAAAATCCAGACGTTCGAGACGCCATTCTATCGCCGCGAACACCTACCGCTCGGCATCACCCTGCCCGGCCCGGCCATCGTCGTGCAAAAGGATTCGACGACCGTCGTCCCGCCCGACTGCAGCCTGCGGGCAGAAGCAAACGGCAACATGCTCATCGCCATTGGAGACAGTCCATGATCAAGGCGCCCGACCAAGCCGCCGCAAACACCGTCGATCCGGTATCCGCCAGCGTCATCCAAGGTGCGCTGGAGAACATCGCCGTCGAAATGGGCTACAAGTTGATGCGCATGTCCTATTCCTCGATCATTCGGGAATCGGAGGATTTCGGCGCCGGTTTGGTCGACGCGCAAGGTCGCGGGCTCGCCGAATCCGCACAATCGACGCCGCTGCAGTCAGGCCCGATTCCGGGGTACGTCACCGGCATGTTGCAGCAATTGGCCGAGCGCGGCGAAGAGATTCGTCCCGGCGACGTGATCATGCATAACGACGCCTATGCCGGCGCCAGCCACGGCCCGGACGTTGCCTTCATCGTGCCGGTGTTTCATACGGGCAGCCTCGCCGGCTTCGCCGTCACCACCGCCCATCACCTCGACATCGGCGCCTTGACACCCGGCAGCTGCGGCATCGTCGACGCCATCGACGCCTACGCCGAGGGGCTGCAATTCAAGGCGATCAAGGTCTATGACCAGGGCGAGCGCGTGGTGCCGGTCTGGCAGATCTTGCGCGACAACATCCGCGCCTCGGACCTGGTGGTCGGCGACATGGAAGCGCAGGTGGCGGCGAGCCGGATCGGCGCCGAGCGGCTGCATGACCTGATCGACCGCCACGGCCGAGCGCATTTCGAAGCCGCCGCCGAAACCGTCATGGAGCAAGCCGAGCGGATGATGCGCGCCGCCATCGCCCGTGTGCCGGACGGGCGCTATCGCGCCGAGACCTTCATCGACGGCTTTCTCGACGACCCGGACCCGGCACGCCGCGAACTGCCGTTGGTCGCAACGGTCACCGTCGCCGGCGAGGAAATCACCGTCGACTTGACCGGTACCGCCGATCAGGTCGCCGACCGGCCGATCAACATGCCGTTCGTCGGCACCGTCGACGTCGCGATTTGGCTGACCATCCGTTCGGCCTTGCTGGATACGGCGAGCCACGGGCACATCCCGGTCAATGACGGCCTGACCCGGCCGATCCGCATCACGGCGCCCAAGGGCTGCCTCGCCAATCCAGTCTTCCCGGCACCGACCATCGCCCGCTTCTGCCCGGGCAATCAGCTGTCCGACACGGTGATGAAGGCCCTGGCCCAGGCGGTGCCCGAGCAAGTCTCCGCCGGTATCGGCAATCTCCGGGTGCTCGCCTTTTCCGGCATCAACGACGAAACCCACTGGGTGCACATGGAAATCGGCGAAGGCAGCTACGGCGGCCGCCACGGCATGGACGGTATGGACGCCGTCGACACGCTCTATGCCAATACCCGCAACAACCCGATCGAGGACATCGAATCCCATCTGCCGCTGCGCGTCGCGCGCTATGAACTGCGCGAAGACGCCTGCGGCGCCGGCAAATGGCGCGGTGGCCTCGGCTCAATCCGCGAGTTCCAGTTCCTGTCCGACGGCGGCTGTTCGATCGAAGGCGAAGGCCACCGCTTCCGGCCCTGGGGGTTCGCCGGCGGCACGGACGGCCGGACCGCGGCCATCCAACTGCTCGGTGCCGAGGGCGACGAGGCGCTGCCGTCGAAAGTGCCCTACAAACCGGCGCGGTCCGGTGATCGCTATATTTGCATCGGCCCGTCCGGCGGCGGCTACGGTCCGCCGTTCGAACGCGACCCGCAACAAGTCCTTGACGACGTGCTGGACGGCTATATCGGCCGCGACACCGCAGCCCAGGATTATGGCGTCGTCATCACCGACGCGATGCAGATCGACCAAGCGGCAACGGACGAAGCCCGGCAAGCGGGCCCTTAGGGCCCCTACCCTGCGGCTTTCAAGCGCGTGAATCCGGCCTCAAGATCGGCGATCAGGTCTTGCGGATCTTCTAGCCCGATATGGAACCGGACCACGGGTCCGTCATGTGGCCAGGGACGCGCAACCCGGAACATGTTCGGATTGACCGGCAAGACCAGACTCTCATAGCCACCCCAAGAGGCGCCGAGCCCAAAATACACCAGGCCGTCGACGAAGGCGCGCAGTGCGGTGTCCGAGCAGGGCTTCAAGGTCACCGCGAACAGGCCGCTGGCGCCGCTGAAGTCGCGCTTCCAGATGGCGTGCCCGGGATCGCTCTCCAAAGCCGGACACATGACGACCTCGACTTCGTGCCGCCCCTGCAGCCATTCGGCGACCCGAAGCGCGTTGACATGATGCTGGCGGAGGCGGACGCTCAATGTCCGCAATCCGCGCTGCGAAAGATATACATCGTCGGGGCCGACGCTCATGCCGAGGTCGCCGGTCGCTTCGTTCAAGGCGGGAAAGGCGGCATCGGTAACCGTCACCGTGCCGATCATAACGTCGGAGTGACCGACGATATATTTGGTGCCCGCCATCAGGGAAATATCGACACCATGGGCGAGCGGCTTGAAGAAGTAGGGTGTCGCCCAGGTATTGTCCATGGCGACCAAGACGCCGGCCGCCTTGGCGACGGCGGCAAGGCCGGCGATGTCCTGTACTTCAAAGGTTTGGCTGCCCGGCGATTCCAAGTAAAGCAGCTTGGTATTCGGTCTGATCAAGCCAGCCAAGTCGCTGGCAGCGATACAGGGATCAAAAAATGTGGTCTCGACGCCGAAGCGGGACAGGAACTGATTGCAGAAGCGGCGTGCCGGGCCGTAGACGGCGTCGGTCATCAGGACATGGTCGCCTTGGGCGACATAAGCCGACAGCACCGTGGCGACGGCGGCGAGGCCCGACGGATAGAGCTTGCACCGGCCGCCGCCTTCCAGAGCCATGATCGCATCTTCTAGGGCGTGATGGGTCGCGGTGCCGCCGCGGCCATAGGCGATGGTCCGCTCGCCGGCGGCGCGCGCCTGCACATGCGCATCGCGTTCGGCCATGGACGCATAGAGAATTGTCGAGGCGTGATAAACCGGCGGATTGACCACGCCGTCGTTATTTTCGGGGTCGCGCCCCGCCGTGACAATCCGGGTTTCGTCTTTCATGGCCGTCGATCCTCTCCCTCATAATGCAGACGTCTTGCGCGATGCGGCGCCATCATAGTGTCTCGCCGCGTAAAGGTCGAAGCCCCGGTGAAATGTTTTCGGCGTGACCGGCAGGACGACGATACGACAAAGATCCAACCCGCTCCGTCCGGCGTGATACTTTCCAATACTTGCCGATACTTTAGTATATGCTAACATTGCCAATAAATCCGAAGCGCCGGCAAAAAATGGGCTCGGACAAAAAAAGAGGGCGTAATGAAAAATTTGCTGTATGGCAGTACGGCTTTAGTTGCGGTGGGTATACTCAACATTGGATCGTCGAACGCCGCTGACAAGATCAAAATGGGCGTCGGCGGCTACTTTTCCGCCTACTTCGTTTACGCAAGTCAAGATGACAATACCGGCGAGCCGGGCGCCAATCGACGTAATCACGGTCTGTCCCGCGAGGGTGAAATCATTTTCAATGGCAGAACGCGGCTAGACAATGGTGTCCAGGTCGGCGTTCAGGTTCAACTTGAGGCAGAGACCTGCAACGATCAGATCGACGAATCTTTCATGTGGTTTTCCGGTCGCTTCGGCCGCATCAATATCGGTGCGGAGAATTCGGCAGCTTATCTCATGCACTACGCCGCGCCAGAACCGACATACTGGAGTCACGGCCTAAATTCACCGAATTTCCAACATCCTTCGCGTGGCACCAATGCGACTTTTCTGTTTCCGCACACACGTCCTGTCAACATCTCCAACGACGCGGAAAAGATTACTTATTTCACGCCTCGATTTGCCGGTGTTCAACTCGGCGTTTCCTATACGCCAGACGTATGTGAAGAGGCAAGCGCCGGTAGCGCGCCGCCATGCGGCGGCTCTTACGCCGGTTTGCCATCGGATACGAATGGATTTGGCGAGGCATGGGAGTTCGGCGTCAATTACGTCAATTTCATCGGCGACCTTGGCGTACGGGCTTCGGCGTCTTATGGCACATCCGACAACGAGGTCAGCGGCCCTGGTCGCGATGACCCGACGGAATGGTCCATTGGCGGCCAGGTCTCATACGCCGGTTTCACTATTGGCGGCGCCTACACCGACCGTGATGGTCTGTTCGGATTCGAAGGGATCGAAAGCAAGGAGTACAACTTCGGCGTCCACTATCGGACCGGCCCCTGGGGCGTCGGCGTTACGTACGCCGGAAAAGAAACCGCGACACCATTCCAGGCTGGTGAAGACGAACTAGACGCGTTCGAAATCGGCGGGTCCTATGCGATTGGGCCGGGCGTGGTAGTTTCCGGCGGTGTTCAATATTGGGATATGCAAGACGACGCCGGTGCGCCAAGCGCCGAGAACCAAGCAACAATCGGGTTTATTGGAACTCATGTAGCGTTCTAACGAAGCAAAAGTCTTCGAAATCTGTTTCTTTCAAGCAGGTATTATTTCAACGCTTGCTTCTCGAGTTCGATTTCACAGCCGTCAATGTCCTCAGCCAACGGCGGGTCATCGTACAGCCGTAGCGTCAAAATCGTGGCGCCTGGGAGTTCGTACTCGATGGTCCCGTGTTCTCCAAGATCTTGCGAGAAATTATAGCGAAGATAACTGCCGCCGCCGCCTCTGGTGATCTCTACTTTCGCTTGCGTTCCTTGAACCATCGCTTTCACGCGCATCACGAACACACCCGCGCTCGAACCGGAACAATGTTTCTTGCCCGAATAGATGCCATCATGGTCGCCGGCCGCGGTCTTGACTTCGCCCCCGTCGACCCCATCGCTATCGTCGATGGGTTTGCCTTCTTGTGTAGCGCCGGTTTCCGGTTTCAGTACCAGGCTGACTTCGACTGATCCAGGGTTGGTTGCCAGCAAGTCAAATTCTGGCCCGCCTGCCGGTCCGCTGGACTTCCGCAGGTCGCCCTGCAGCGCGGCATAACTGACGTAACCCCACGCGACTTTTGTTGCGACCAGCGAGCCGTCGGCCTTGACCATGCCGTTAATCGACCACGAGCGGCCGGGCGGCAACCACCACAAGCCGTAGCAATTGAAGGAATCTCGTAGTTCATAGTTTTTCAGGGATACCGAGATCTTGCACGTCACATCTTCTTGGTTCGCCAATGCGAACCTTATTTCCCCTGTCCAACGCCCATTGGCGTTGACGATCTCGTTGCGCATTTGAGCAACTGTGGGAGGCGACCAACCGAGTGCCAGCACAAACATTACCAAGCAGGAACCGAGGGTCTGGAGCGCCCGGGGCATCTTGAACATGCTCATTTCCCGACCCCCGCTTTCCGCAGACCACCGGCAATTCGATCGATGTCCGTTTTTCTTTTGAAGCCCCAAGCCGCAATTTGCTGGCCGTTAAAAACATTCTGCGGAATGCCAAGCGCCCGCTTTAGCTCAACGAGGCCATTGGCCGTGTCCACCGCCGCCAGTTGTCTATCAAGCAAGCCATAGGCAGAGGCCAACAAGAACCAGAGGTGAACGTTCTCGGGATCTGTTTTGATGCCCTCCTCTAACGTCTTCGCCGCTTCGCTGATCTTGTTCATACCGAACTGTGCCAGGCTCAACGCGAAGGCATAACGCTGCGGATTGAGTGGATCCAACTGCATGGCCCGATCGATAATCGGTAATGCTGCTTCAGGCTCGCCAAGAAAGATCAATTGTTCAGCCAAGCCGAGATAACCGCCCGGGTCGTTTGGATCACGATCGATGGCACGCCGCGCCGCCATGATTCCCGGATTGTTGGCGGCGCGTTCTATCGCTTGTGCCGCTTGCGCCGGCGGTTGGTCTTTTCGGGTAAGTTCGACTGCCAATTCGCTGACGATCTTAGCGGTCACACTATCCTGTAGGGCAAATATATCGGCAAGCGATCCATCATAGCGTTCAGCCCAAAGATGGTGCCCGGTTTTGCCCTCGACCAGTTGTACATTGATACGGACCTGGTCGCCAGCCCGGCGCACGCTGCCGGCAAGGACATAACCGACGCCTAGTTCCCGTGCCACCTGCTGCACCTTCACGGCCTTACCCTTGTACGTGAACACCGAGTCGCGGGCGATCACGAACAATCCTGTGACCTTTGAAAGGTCCGTAATCAAATCCTCCGTCATGCCATCGGCAAAGTATTCTTGATTTGTGTCGTTGGAACGATTGCTGAACGGCATTACGGCTATGGACGGTTTATCGGAAACCTGTGTAACGGGCTGTTTCGACACCGTCTGGTGCACATCAGAACTCCACAAAGACCACGCTAGCATGCCGGCAAGCACCGCTACTGTGACTGCGATCACAGCGACAGATATCAGTAAAGTGGCCTTCCTCTTGATACTGGCTGTTGGTCTACGGTCAGTCGCTAGGACCGCGTCCGCGTTCGAAAGCCAACGATAGGCTGTGACAGGCTCGTCAATGTTCTTGACCTCCTGTGGCCCCATATCCTCGAACCGCAGCGACGTCTTGTAGCGCACTTGGTCAAAGACACCGGCGGAAATGCATAACCCACCGGGCTCCGACAGACTTTCCAGCCGCGCGGTAACGTTGACGCCATCGCCGTACAGATCGTCATCCTGAATGATGACATCGCCGATATTGATGCCGATCCTGAACGACAATTTGCGTTCGTCCGGCAAGTCCGCATTTCGGGACTTCAATTCCTCTTGCATCTCAACCGCGCAGCGTACAGCTTCGACGGCGCTATTGAACTCGGCCAGTACAGCGTCGCCCGCTTCGTTGAAGACACGCCCTTTATGACGGTCAATCAACCCATCAATTGTCTCCCGATAGGCGCGGAGCAGCGTTAAGGTCGATTCCTCGTCCTCACGCATTAGACGCGTGTAGCCGACGGCGTCGGCCGCAAGAATGACCGTTAGCTTTCGCTCCAACTTCCTACTCTCTCAAGGCGCGTTTTCAATGAAGACACCGGAATTACCTAAATAAAGATGCGAAAAGCAGCGAATCGACCATATCATATTGACCTGACCAAGGAATGTGACGGCGTTTACAAACAATTGGCAGCAACGAAAGCAATGTCGATTGATGTTTTGTTCATTTTGTTGCCTTCATTATGATAGTCATACTATTTCTGCCGTTCAGCTGAGTGACGAAAACCAGTCAGGAGAGCCACATTGAATTATCGGCCTATCCTATGGGCAGCCCTATCCGTTTTCGCGATATGGGGTGTGCCGGCGGCTGGCGCATCGGAATGGGACGGCACCTGGTTTTATGCATTCAGAGGCATCCAAGGGCCGGATTGCGGCCGCTTCACCAAGGGATCGATCAAAATTCGTGACGGCAAATTCGTCGGCAAGCTGTTCAACATCGACTATGGCGATTTCACAGTCACCGGCGGCCTGCGCGAAGACGGCACGCTCGACAACGTTCAATTCGTCGGCGCTGACCGCCAGGCAAAGCTTGCCGGCCAGTTCTACAAGGACGTCGCCAACGGCAACTATGAAGGCACGTTCTGCAGCGGCGAATGGGAAATGTTTCAAATCGAATCTCGCGAACGCGACATTCACCCGTGACCGCCTCTGGTCCTGCTGAAACGCGGCGCCCCGATTGCGCCTGTTCTTCACGGCGATTGGAACGGCAATTCTTCGTTACTTGCCGGATACGCCACAGCATTGTTGTTGACAATCAGCGACCGGGCTGCACGATTACCCATCAAACCTCATTGGATATTGCGTCTTCAATGTGAAAAACGTGAACAGGGCCGACGGCGCAACACGTTGAGACGGCTAAAAAAACAGGGAGAGTTTTCATGCAGATTGGACGATTGACCATGACGGCCGCATTGGCGGCCGGCGTTGTTGCCAGTTCTGCCACACTGGCAACGGCAGATGTCCAAAAATACAACTTCGAAGTCGTTGGGACTTGGGGTTTCCTCGAGAACTGGAAAGAATTCGAAAATAATTTTTGGACAAAGCAACTGCCGAAGGCTTCGGGCGGCAAGCTCACGGCCAATGCCAAGCCATATACCGAATTGGGCCTCAAGGGCTACGAGGTCATGTCCGGCCTCAAGAAAGGCGCCTACGACGCTGTCCATGCCCTGACTTCTTACAGCGCCAAGGCGAGCCCCGAACTGGAAGGCATCGATCTGGCCGGCGTCATTCAGGACTATGGCGTCTACCGTAAGGCGGTGAACGCCTACCGTCCGATCATCGCCCGGGAAATTGCCGACAAGTACAACGCCAAGCTGATAAACGTGTACACGTTCCCATCGCAGCAACTCTGGTGCAACTTGAAAGACCGCAGCATCAAGCAGGTGTCGTTGAAGGATCTGGCCGGCAAAAAGATCCGCACCTATAGCCGTACGCTCGGCGACTTCATCGAAGGCCTGAATGCCTCCGCGGTCACCATCGCGTTCGCCGAGGTTGTGCCCGCCCTGCAAAAGGGCGTGGCCGATTGCGGCATCACCGGTACCATGCCGGCTTACAATGCAAAATGGTGGCAAGTGGTGACCCACAACATTCGCGTCCGGGTCGGTTATGCCGCAACCTTTACCGCCATCAACATGGATACCTGGAACGACCTGAACAAAGACACCCAGGCGCTGATCATGGCCGAAGGCCAAAAGATGGAAGACGCGGTTTGGGACTTTGAAAGCAGCCTCGACCAGAAAGGCATGGATTGCAATGCAAGCGGCCCCTGCGATAAAGGCGAACCCGGCGGCATGGTTCCGATTACGCCAACCGCCGACGACCAGGTCATGCTCAAAGACATCGCGCTAAACGTGGTGCTGAAGCGCTGGGCCGAACGCTGCGGCGAAAAATGCGCACAAGAGTGGAACGACACTATTGGCAAAATCGTCGGTATGAAGGCGGCCAAGTAACGCAGGCAATCTTGTCGCTGTTTGATATCACCGTGCGGGCTTTCTATTTGCCCGCACGGGCGATGTTTCTCCGTCGGGCCGAGTGAAGCATGTTCGCCACCATCCACAGCAAACTGACAAGTATTTCTACGGTCGCCGTGTGGGTCGGCGGATTGGCGTTGATGCTGTCGGCGATCATGGTCACTTTGGACGTTATCTCACGGAAAATCTTCGGCATCACGATCAGCGGGTCGGATGAAATATCCGGCTATGTGTTTGCCGCCGGTACGACGTGGGCCTATTCCTACTGCCTTTTTACGCGATCCAATATTCGTATCGATGCGCTTTACAATTTGCTCAACGTTCGGACCCGGGCGCTTCTTGATATGCTCGGCCTTGTTCTGTTGCTGTATTACATCTACCTGCTGACGGCGAACGCCTATGGCATGTTCATGGAGAACGTCGAGTACAATTCCTCGGCCCAGACGACACTGGCGACGCCATTATGGATTCCACAGATTTTCTGGCTGAGTGGACTCGTTTTTTTCCTGTTTTGCCTGGCTTTCCTCACGGTCTACGGGTTTACAGCGGTCGTTCGCCAAGATTGGCAGACTATCAACGCGATTGCCGGCGTGAAGACCGTTGAGGAAGAAATCACCGAAGAAACCCATGTCTGACCGATGAGCCGTTTCTTAAGATCCCGAATTGGGCTGATTTAATGCCGCTACTGATTGTTGTCATCCTGCTGGTGCTGGTTGCCTCCGCGGTGCCGGTCGCGGCGGTTCTAGGAATCTTGAGTCTCTCTCTCGACGAAATGTTCATGCGCGGCCGGCGGTCGCTGATGTTGGGCGACTTCGTTTGGGAGCAAAGCATCGAGTACATCCTCGTCGCCATTCCCATGTTTATTCTGCTTGGCGAGATCATGCTGCGCGCCGGCATCGCTTTGCGCATGTACAATGCAGTGATCCAATGGCTGTCCTGGATGCCCGGCGGCTTGATGCACGCCAACATCGGCGCCTCGACTATTTTCGCCGCGTCGTCTGGATCGAGCGTCGCCACGGCAGCGACCGTCGGCACCGTCGCCTACCCGGAAATCGAGAAGCGGAAATATAACGAAAGCCTGTTCCTGGGCTCGCTTGCCGCTGGTGGAACGCTCGGCATTTTGGTGCCGCCGTCGATCAATCTGATCATTTACGGCCTGCTAACCGACTCGTCGGTACCGGAACTCTACCTGGCCGGAATCTTTCCCGGCATCATCCTGGCCGGCCTGTTCATGAGCGTCATCGCCGTAGCCTGTCTGGCGCGGCCGAAATGGGGCGGCGACAAGGTCGAGACCAATTGGTCCGAGCGCATCCGCGTGCTGCCCGACTTGCTGCCGCCCGTGCTGTTGTTCGTGGCCGTCGTCGGGTCGATCTATGCCGGTGTTGCGACACCGACGGAAGCAGCGTCCATTGGCGTGGTATTCGCCCTGCTCATCGCGGCCTGGAACAAGGCGTTGAATGTGCAAATGCTGAAGGAAGCCTTCGAAGGCACGATGCGGTCGAGCTCGATGATCATGCTGATCATACTGGCCGCCGTTTTCCTGAATTTCGTGCTTGGCTTCATGGGCGTGACCCAGGCGATTTTGCAAGCCATTAAAGACCTCGGCTGGACGCCGATGGAAACCATCATCGTCATCATTTGTTTTTACCTGCTGTTGGGCATGTTCATGGAAACCCTGTCGATGATGCTGACCACCATCCCGGTGGTTTTCCCCATTGTCGTCCATATGGGTTTCGATCCGATCTGGTTCGGCATTCTGATTACGGTGTTGATGGAAGCGGCCCTAATCACGCCGCCGATCGGCATCAACCTCTATGTCGTGCATGGCATTAGACTGCGCGGCGGCCGCTTCAACGATGTCAGCCGTGGCGCCGTGCCGTTCCTGTTCGCCATGCTCGGCTTGATCGCTTTGCTGCTGGTCTATCCCGGTGTCGCGACGTGGCTGCCGGATCAGTTCTACTGATCGGTCAGATCACGCCGTCGTCGCGCAGTGCGTCGAGCGCCTCGGCACCGACACCGAGGACACCATAAATCTCTTCGTTATGCTGACCGAGCTTCGGCGCCACGGTACGAACGGCGACGCCGTCACCCATACGGATCGGCGTTCTGATATGGGGAACGTCGCCGAGTTCCTCGTCGTTTGCATAGACGACCATCTCACGATGCTCGACTTGGGGGTCGGAAAACATCTGTTCGTAGGTGTAGACCGGGCCGCTCGGCACGCCGACCTCAACAAGACACTCGACCCAATGGGCCGTCGGCTGATCCGCCAGCACCGCTTCCAGCGCCGCCTCCAGCGCCGGCCGGTTCGCCATGCGGTCGCGCACGGTTTTGAAGCGTGCGTCGTCGCACCATTCCGGATGGCCGAGCGCCTCGGCGCAGCGTCGCCAGTTGGTTTGATTGCTGGCGCCGATCATGATGTAGCCGTCCTTGGTGGCCATGCGCTGATAGGGCGCATTCTGGCGGTGGCGGGAGCCCTGGCGCGTCGGTTCCTTGCGGTCGACCAGCCAGCCGGCGCTGGTCCAGGAACTGAACCCGATCGCGGTTTCCAGCAAGGAACATTCGACCAGCTTGCCGGCGCCCGTCCGTTCGCGTTCGTAGAGCGCCGCCAGGATGCCTTGCACGCCCCACATGCCGGTACCGAGATCGCAGATCGGCAGGCCGACGGAAGTCGGTGGCCCGTCCGGTTCGCCCGTCACCTGCATGATGCCACCCATGCCCTGGGCGATCAGGTCGAAGCCGCCTCGGCTGGCGAGCGGGCCGTCGTAGCCGAGCCCCGACAGCTGCGCATAGACCAGGCGCGGATTGGCCGCGCTAAGATCGTCATAGCCAAGGCCGGCGCGCGGCATCACGGTCGGCCGATAATTCTCCACCAAGACGTCCATGCCGGCCACCAGTTTGAGGAACAGCGCTTTACCCTCGGCACGTTTGTAGTTGAGCGTAACACTCCGCTTGTTGCGGTTTATGTAGCGAAAATAGGGGTTGCGCTCGCTGCCGTCGCCCATCTCCCGAGAGGAATCGCCGCGGCCGGGCCGCTCGAGCTTAATGACGTCGGCACCCATATCGGCCAGGGTCATGGTGCAAAACGGGCCGGCCATATGTTCTGTCAGATCCAGGACCTTAAGCCCGGCGAGCGGCCCTTGATTATCGGCCATCGGTCGTTTCCTCCGCTCGGTTAGTCTTGATTGATCGTATCGAGTGTCGGCGTGCGATACCGATCTTCCGGATCGTCCCAGCCCCTGAAATTGGGTGCGCGTTTTTCAGCGAACGCCGCCCGCGATTCCATCAAATCACTCTTGGCGCCGTGATCGTGGAGCGCTTGTCCCAAACCCGCCATATCCGGCGCAACGGCCGGCCGCATCTGGCGCATCATGTGAACGGTATTGACGCGGGAGGCCGGCGGCAGGGTCAGCAGATGCTCGGCCATCTCCATCGCCGTCGGCATCAACGCGTCCGCCGGCACCAGACGGTTGACGAAGCCGATCTCGTGGAAGCGTTGGGCAGTGAAGCGGAAGCCGAGCGCCATTTCCATGGCCACCGGGTACGGCAGGTTGGCGACATGGCCGTGGTCGTAGCCGCCGAGCAGCCAGCGCTTGGCTTCGGAGACCTCAAACACCGCATCATCGGCGGCGACCCGGAGATCGGTGCGCTCGACCAGCATGAAACCGCCGCCCATGGCATAGCCATTGATCGCCGCGATCACCGGCTTCTCCAGCGTGCCCGTCATAAACGGATCTTCCTTGTCCAAGCGCCTCAAGCCCGGCGCGCCGTCCTTCAGCGATTCTTTCATGTCCTCGCCTGCGCAAAAGGCCCGGCCGGTGCCGGTGAAGATGGCGACCTCCAACGCGTCACTGGCACGGAAGTCGGTCCAGGTTTCGGCGAGCGCCATGCGCAACTCCGGATTGAGCGCGTTAAGCCGCTCGGGCCGGTTCATGCGAACCACCAGTATCTGCCCGTGGCGTTCGGTCTCGACAACAGCCATGGTTTTTTCTCCCTTTAGCGTTTTCGGTTACACCGTGGCGATCGGTGTCACCGGCGAGCCGACGGCGCCGGTCAGGCGAAGCGGCGGTGCGGTCAACAGAAAGCGGTTTCGACCGTGGTCGGCAAGCCAGCGGTTGAGTTCGGTCAAGTACCAGAGTTCGCCGAGATTGACGCCGAGCTTGAACAGGCAGGCCTCGTGCAACGGCAGGCTGGCGAATTTCTCGCCTTGGCCAGGCCGTGCGGGAATCCCTTCGACGGCGAAGTTGTCGGCGATCAGGCAAACGACGCCGCTGTCGGCGATCCACTGCAGCAAACGGTCGTCGCGGCCATCTAGGACGGCACAGGTGTTGTGCAATGCGTGGCCGTCCGGCTCGGTCCGCATTTCCAACAGCATGTCGGCGAAGCCGGTATAGAGGCAAAGCATGTCGCCGGCCTCGACCTCGGCGCCGCCGGCCTCCATCGCCGCCATCAGCTCGTCATAGCCAACGAAGGTGCGCTCGCGGCCATGGTGACGGAACAAATCGACCATCACGCCGCGGCCCTGCATGCCCTTTGCCGCCATCTTGTCGACACCAAGCTTTAACGCACCTTGATGCGGCCCGGTTTCCTCGACCCGGCCGTCGGCGCCATAGGTCACCGGCCCGATCACGTCGGTGCCGCCTTGCCAGCCGTTGTAGAAGCGAATTTCGGCCTCGCCATCGCCGTCGGCATCGAATTCGGATCCGACATGGGCGAGGCTGTCCCATTGGGTCGAGTACTGACACCACAAATTGACCTGATCGTCGCAAATGACATCGGTCAGGCTCGGATCCTCGATCCGCCGGGGGTAGTTGAACCGGATCTTGCCGTCCGGCGCGCGCGTCGGCTCGACGATCGGTGGAAATCGCGCCGGTGCCAGTTTGTTGGCGCCGGGATATTCGAGCGGCAAGCTCAAGCAGAAGACCAAGCCTTCCCGCACTTCCCGCACTGCGGCCTTGACGGCGTCAGGCGTCAACAGATTGGCCCGGCCAAGCTCGTCGTCAGCACCGAAGTCGCCCCAAGTCGAGCCTTCCGGCCGCGTTGTCCAGCGCTGCATTATTCGCTCCCGTTGCTTGTCCCGCCGCCTATGCTAGAGCATGATGGCCGCGACGCAAAAACGCCGAGGATTAGCCGGACCCAGCCCATGTTGACCAACTCCCCGATCATCAATGCCTATACCGAGAAAACGCCGTCTTCTGCCGCCCTGGCAGAACAGGCACGATCCAAGTTCCCGAGCGCCATCACCCACGATTCGCGACACACCAGCCCCTACGCGATCTACGTGAACAAGGCGATGGGGTCACGCAAATGGGACGTGGACGGCAACGTATATGTCGACTATTTCGGTGGCCACGGGGCGCTGTTGCTCGGTCATTGTAACGATCAAGTCGAACAGGCGGTGGTGACGGCGCTCGGTGCCGGCACTCATTTTGGCTCCAGCCACCCTTTGGAAGTCGAATGGGCAACCGCGGTCCAGCGCCTGATGCCGTCGGCCGAACGGGTGCGCTTTACCGCGTCGGGAACCGAGGCCACGCACATGGCGATGCGCCTCGCCCGTGCCCATACCGGCAAAGACCGCATCATGCGCTTCCGCACCCATTTCCATGGCTGGCACGATCATATGGCGTTCGGCGTCAGCAACCATTTCGACGGCACGCCGACACCGGGCGTACTGGCCAATGTCAGCGAACAGGTCCATCTGCTCGACCCGGGCGATCTCGATCTGGTGGCGAAAGCGCTAGAACAGGACACCGACGTTGCTGCCCTGATCCTCGAGCCGACCGGCGGGTCATGGGGTATGATACCGCTACCCGCCGGCTTCCTTGAAGGGCTGCGCGACCTAACGGCGCGTCATGGCGTGTTGTTGATTTTCGACGAAGTGGTGACTGGCTTCCGGGTTCATCCGGGCGGCGCCCAAGGGCTGCACGGCATCAAGCCGGACCTGACGACCACCGCCAAGATCCTGGCCGGCGGCTTGCCCGGCGGCGCCGTGCTCGGGCGCACCGACATCCTCGACCATTTGGATTTTCAGGTCGCCGCCGACAAAGGCTTCGAGAAAGTGCATCATCCCGGCACATTCAATGCCAACCCTGTCTCGGCCGCCGCCGGCGCCACGACCCTCGGCATTATTGCCGAAACAGATGCCTGCGATCAGGCGAGTTCATACGGCGCCGAGCTTCGCCAACGCCTGAACCAGCTGTTTGCCGATCGTGGTGTTGCCTGGGCGGCTTACGGCGGTCAATCCGGGTTCCATGTCTATATGAACGCCGACGGCGCCCGGATCGACCCCTTGGCCTTCGACCCACTGGCCCGCCCCTATCAGGACCTCAAGGCAAAACCGCCGGTGCAACTCGCCAAGCTCCGCCTCGGCCTGCTGATCAACGGCGTCGATATCATGGGATCCGGCGGCGGCGTAATTTCCGCCACCCACGACGAAACCGACCTGGATCATACCGTCGACGCTTTCGCCGCGACCCTCACCATGCTGCAAGCCGAGGAACCCGTTGCAACGCTTTAGGCCGCGGCTGCAATACCGGGGCTGATCGTGCTTTAATGGGCGAGCATCATCGAATGAGGACGTAGCATGCTGGCCAGAGCGTTGATCGCGGCAATTCTGTTGGCATTAGGAAGTTGTGCGTCAGACCATATGGAATCCCGTGACGTCGTGGACGCCTTCAAGGAGGGCGACTACGGCGCCGCAGTGCCGGTGATCGAACGGCTTGCCGAGCGCGGGGAGGCCGATGCCCAAAACTTTCTGGGCGTCATGTACGACACCGGACAGGGCCTGACCCTGGATCACCTTGAAGCCGCACGATGGTACCGTAGGGCGGCAGAGCAAGGCGACGCCGACGCGCAATACAATCTCGCCACTTTGTACGAATCCGGCGACGGCGTAGCGCGAGATGAGGCGGAAGCCGCCTATTGGTACCGCGACGCGGCGGAGCAAGGCCATGACGACGCGCAATTCTACCTTGGTGCATTGTACGAGTCCGGCAAAGGCGTAAAGCGCGACTATGTCGAATCCCACAAATGGTTCGATCTTGCTGCCCTGCAGAACCGGGAAAATGCCGCCAAGGCCCGTGATGCCGTTGCGGAACGCATGACACGAGCGCAAATAAAGGCGGCGAAACGGCGGGCCAGCGACTGGCAGTCCAAGCGGAGGCCGGCGTCTCAGTCATCCCTACCGGACACGCAATCGGTAGCCTCATACCCTGCCCGTGTTGCCCAGATACAAGCGCAGCTTACCTCGCTTGACTACGATGCCGGGCCGATCGACGGAATCTGGGGTCCAAAGACACGCCATGCCGTCCGCCTGTTTCAAAAACACGAACGCCTATCTGTTACAGGCCGGGTATCGGAAAGTCTGGAGACCGCGCTCCTGACCGCGGCCGGCTTCCCCGCAACGATGGACGGTCCCCGGCGTTTTGAGATTACCGCGACGGGATCGGGCTATTTCGTCAGCCGCAAAGGCCACGTACTGACAAATGCGCATGTCGTGAGCGACTGCCAAAAAATATACGTTTCGCCGTCTCTCAGGGCCGGCGTCCTGGCCGTCGACAAGTTTAGTGATTTGGCTCTGCTCAAGACCTATACGGAGCGCACCAATGCCGCGTCGATGTTTCGCCAAGGTCCCGACGTTCGTGTCGGCGACGACGTTTTTGTGTCGGGCTATCCCTTGCAGAGCGAAATGGCCACGCAGATGAACTTTTCCGCCGGCAGCGTCCGTACGGTAGATGGCCCGGGCGGCGATCGCCGTCTGTTCGATATTTCGGCCCAAGTGCATCCGGGCAATAGCGGCGGGCCCGTGCTGGACAGGTCGGGCAACGCGATCGGCGTGGTTCTGACCAATCTTGGCGCCGTTCGCATTGCCGGCGATGTCGCCCGGGACGCCGTCTACGCGACCAACGCCGGCGTCGTTCGGACGTTTCTCGACGCATTGCACGTGCCTTACGAAACAGCACCGTCGAAAATAAAACTGACGCCCATACAAGCCGCCATCAAATCGCATGCCTTCACGGTCGCCGTGGAATGCCGGAGATGGCCACATAAGACTGACTGAAGGCAAACTGCCGAACCTGTTGCCGGATCTATTTCCGCCAAAAAACGCAAGCACGTTGGCGGCTGTTCAACTTATTTTCGATGCTGGAAAAGAACTCCGGCGAGATCCACTGATCCATGTAGCGTTCATGCATCGGCTCGGCCGACTGATAACTATAGAACAGCGCAAAGCGTTCCTGGCCCTGAGGAACTTTGCTGCGATGAAAAACGTTAGCCGGATCGGCTATGATCATCGTTCCACGGGGGCCAACGCAAGCCGTCCAGTGATCGTCCGGTACCATATTGCGCATGATGCCGTCGGATACGGACTCGTTTGAGTAATTGAGCGCGCGACGTACCATATTCGATCGCTTCCTAGAGATATACTCAAACGCCGCGTTGTCGGAATCGACATCGTTCAAGTAAATGATAATGCGAAACATCCTATGGTCCGCGGAATCGAGATGCCAGAGCCGTGTGCCTTCTTGCACATCATTGGCGATCGATCTGTTGACATTGACGTTATTGAAACCAACCGGAACGCCCAAATGATTCTCCACCAAGTCCAACAGTTTATCGTCAAGGCCCCAGAGGAAGAACTCTGGCCACATCTGTAGATCAGCTCGATCCGCGTGAACCATGAATTTGCTGGGCCGTGTCGGCGGGCTTTTTGCCAACTTGGGCGCCAATGCACTTGCAATTCGGATAATTTCGTCAGTGCCAGGGATATTGAGGGATCCGACCGGCCCGACGTAGACGCCTTCGACTGCAATTGCATCCAATACCACCTGCATGTCGGCGGATAGGACGGGAAGACTGGGACGGTGCCGTTTGGCCCGGCGTTCATAGGCGCGGCGTAGCGAAGGCTCGAGCAAAATTCGACGCACTCGATTCCGCGCGCTCATGGCCAAATGCGCGGTGCTACGCTCTCTCAAACTTTTTTCAAAATGCGCCCACTTCAGCCGAAATCGTTGCTCGATCAGCATTATCGGTCCCTGCTACACCACTATTAGCCAACGCTACCCGCCTGGCACATCCATCAGGATAGGCGACCGCTCTACCCGACTTCGGCAACTATAGCCGAAATCGGCCCCCAAGACACACACACGCGTGAATAATCTGACAAATCTGGGATAGCCGCCAAAACACCCCTTCCCTTACATATCGTCGACGATGTCGAGTATGGCTTTGGTATGCTCAGTGAATCCGTGAGGGCCGCCGAACTCGTTGGGCTGCGTGCGTTTGGAGCGAAAGCCTTCCTCGATGACATCATCAATCAACTGCGCCGCCGCCTGCATGGCGGCGTTGCCGTGGCGGTCGCCAAGCCAATCAAGCATCATGGCCGCCGACAGATACATGGCGGTTGGATTGGCTTTGTCCTGGCCAACGATATCCGGAGCGCTGCCGTGCGCCGGCTGGAATAACGCGTGTTCGAGGCCGATTTCCGCGCACGGGGCCATGCCCATGCCGCCGACCAGGCCACCGCCGAGATCGGAAAGGATGTCGGCCAACATGTTCTCCATGACAAGAACGTCGAAGTCCCAGGGCCGCTGTATCAAGTAAAGCGCCTGCGCATCGACATAATTGTGGGCGGCTTCGATGTCGGTGTTCAGCAGCGCCCGCTCGTCGAATATTTTGCGAAAGAACGCGAAGGACCGGAATACGTTCGATTTGTCGACGCAGGTCACTTGGCCCTTGCCGCCCTTGGCCCTCCGGCGCCGCGCCAGTTGGAAGGCGAAATCGAACAGTTTCTCGCTGGTCGCCCGGGTGATCTCCATGGTGTCGCGGGCGACCCGATCATCGATCACCTCGCCCTTACCGCGGGAGGCGAACAATCCTTCGGTGGATTCCCGCAAGACAATGAAATCGATGTCTTTTGCCCGCGCATCCGCTAGGCTGACCGGCGTGTTCGGGTAGGCTTTGACCGGGCGCACGCCGGCAAATAGGCCATATTCGTCCCTGAGCGCCAAATGCGGGGCAATCTCAGTCCCGTCTTCGTAGCGAACGTCCGGCAAACCCATGGCGCCAAACAAAATCGCATCGGCCTCACCGGCCGCCCTGAAATCCTCATCAGTAATGCCGGTGCCGGTTTCCCGATAGAATGCCGCGCCGGCGCGAATGTGGTTATGAACAAGAGCATAGCCGCCAATCTTGCCCTGGACTTTGTCGAGAACGGCGAGACAGCCCGTCATGATCTCCTGGCCGATGCCATCGCCCGGCATGACGGCAATTTCATAGCTTTGCATTGGACAAGTTCCTCCCCGGGGTCATTAATAAATTTGTTAATGCATTAATTATTACCCTGTCAACGCGGACGATTGCCGTGTTTCAGCCGCGCCTTTCGCCGGCCAACTGCCCTCATGACTCACAGTCGTTTCAGTCCGACGGCTTCGAACAGATCGGCCAGCATTTCGCCGGCCTGCATGCGATGTTTTTTATGGATAATCCAAGCGGCGTCGGGGTCACGCCGTTTGATGGCGTCGACGACGGCTGCATGCGCCCTGTTCGACGCTACCGGCCTCGGCCGCATATTCACAGTCAATGTACGAACTCGGCGTGTCTGACCGAGGAAAGTGCCGACGACCGCCGCCAATCGTTTGTTACCGCAGGCCCCGACAATCAACTCATGAAATCGCTCATCCGCCTCAACCCAGGCATCCAGGTCATCGGCCTCTAAGGCCATGTCCATGTCGGCGACAGCCTGTTCCAGGTCTCCGATCTGGTCGTCAGGCAATCCGGAGGCAGCCGCCTGTTCGACGGCACTCGCTTCCAGCACCGCCAGTATTTGATATATGTCCCGCATGTCGCTGGGAGAAATAGGCAACACGCGCATGCCATGCCGGGGCAAAAGCTCCAACAACCCCTCGCTTTCAAGTCTGAGCAAGGCTTCCCGGACCGGTGTTCGGCTCATCCCAAGCATGTCGGAAACCTGGGCTTCGGTGGCCTGAAACCCCGCCGCCAGCTCGTTTTCCTGAATACGACGTTTGATCTCACGGTAGGCACGTTCGGAAAACGCGGTCTTCGTTTTGATAGTGTCTGCAGGCATGACGCTACCGCTCCCCGCGTACGCCCACACGCGCGCCCTGTCCGTGGGACCGATACACGGCATCTTCGATTCCGAGATTTGAAAGATACGCTTGCGCCGTGTTGACGATCTCGGTCCCGTCCATTAGATGATCGATAACATGCTTTTGAAACCGGAAGACGCTGTCGCCGGCGAATCCCGTATCGTCCCACGGGAAATCGACTTGAACCTCTTGGTTTTCACCGAACCGTCGAATGAATATCTCGCCATCGCCATTCAGGCGGATTACGGCATCAGAGCCTTCCACAAGCATATCACCCATGGTCAAGCGACGATTTTGAGCACAGTGATCCGCCAGGCGATTGCCGTCAAACAATCCGCGCACGCCATTTTCGAAATGGAAAATAATCAGGCCTGCGTCCTCTCCTGCAATCACAGGATTCAATGTCGCCAGATCCGCCGTAACGCTTGCGATCTCGCCGAAAAAGTATCGGAACACGTCGATCAAGTGGATGGCTGTCTCGTGAACGAGAAACCGCTGCATCTTTTGAAAGTACGGCTGCCGGTTCAAATAGGCGTCCGGCCCCTGCCCGTCGCCCGGCCGCAGCCGGAAACTCACCTGATACGGGTTGCCGATTATACCCGACCCGATCAATTCCTTTATCTTCATATGCCACGGTTGAAACCGAAAGTTCTCATGAACCACAAGGAGCACGCCTGCCTGCCGCGCGGTGTCGGCGGCAGCGCGTGCCTCCAGCAGCGAGCGCGTGAACGGCTTCTGGCAAATCATGCCAACACCGCGCGCGGCGACGGCCGCGATAAAGTCCATATGCCCCACCGGCGGCGTAATGATGTCCACCAGGTCCGGGCACACTTCATCCAGCATGTCTTCGAAATCGACAAAGCTGCCGCAACGGCCAAACGTGCCGGCAACCGCGGTGGCCTCATCTTTGGAAAGCGAACAAATGCCGGCGACCTCGACCGGTAACCGCCGCCATGCATCGAAATGAAAATGGCTGAAATATCCGGTGCCGACCGCAGCAATCCGTAGTGGCGATTTACTCATGCGCGTATCAATGCTTCCTCGTCTGCGGCGATCCGCCGGAAACAATGTATCAATTATCGCATAAATCACTCGAGAACAAGCTCAATGCCGTCAATCCCTGACAAAGCGGCGGATCGGCGATCCTAAAAGGGTGCACAAAGAAACGGAGGTGGGATCTTGCCGTCTTCGAAGAGAGTGTCACGCAACCCGGTCTAGCCGCATCACGCGAATTCCCGCTTGCGTGAATGCATCGCGCTCATTCTTCCAGCCCGCGAGTTCCTTTTTCGCCGGCTCGAAATCCATATCAAGCTCCCCCATATGTTCGAACAACGCGATCCAGAGATCGTACACACGCATATAGAGCTGCAAATGACCCGATATTGTTGATGGCATGACAAATGGAATATCAAGGCCGATGCGCCAATTGTCTTTCTCGCCGGCCCAGTTCCTTATTGTATTGACGACGTCGCGATCACAGTCGGCAATCGAAATTTGCTGCTGCGTGTAGGCCGAAATCACCTTGCGGAACTCGGGCAAATCCGGAACGAAACTTCGCGCCTCGTCGTAAGCATCTACGATCAGGACGCTACCGCCAGGCTTTGTAAGCCCTTCCATTTGCGCGAAGGCCTGCGCGATTTCGGTATTCTTCAAATGTTGCCAGAACAACCGCATTATCATGAAGTCAAATTGGCCTTGCAAATCGAAGAAATTACTCACCGAAAACTTAATGCTGTTACACGCAACTTCAGCTTTCGCTATTTCTATGAATTCAGCGGAAAAATCAACGGCCGTATAGGCTTTGTCAGGAAACAGCCTTGCAATTTTCTCAAGATAGTAGCCATTTCCCGTGCCGACATCGAGGACCGTCTGAGTATGATTGATCCAGTTCTCCGACAAATAATAAGCTGAACTCTCATGAGGAAAGCAAAAATCGCTCTGAACGCGCTGAACTTCATCCCATATTTCAAGAATTGACCGCTTTTTTGTGTTGAACTTTTTGGTTTTGGTCGTTTTGGTCGAGTTCGCCGACATCAGATGGCTACTCCTTTTTGCTAGCCTGCATACAATGAAGCGCTGTTTGTGAACTGAGCGTCCGGCTTGTTGTCTATCTTCATGAAATTCAGCAACACTACCCCCGCTATCGCATTTATTGCACTTACGTTTTGCAACATAATGACATCATTCTATTGGGATAAAATCCTCGATATAACAAATAAAAAACAGGGTTTGATGCGGTCCAGTATGGTCACCAACTTGCTGCTTACAAATGACGTACGGCAAGAATACTTTTTCCCCAAAATGGGGGTGATGACTATTAAATTGCAGCGGCACCTTTGCTCTGTCATCATTGAACTTGAGAATAATGCTATTGGCTAGTCTTTCTTGATCTTCCTTCAAAGCATCCATATGTTCGGGATCCACATAGTCTTCGACAAACTTAAACAGCTGATCCGCCGTAAGAACCGAACCGCCAACGACGCCTCCAGGCCCAGCTTTGATGTTGTAGAGCCGCGCGAATTCGGCATTGGATTCACGTATGATCGGTAGACCATCCATGTCCGTTGGATCGTACTCGAACTTGTGGCTTCTTTTCTTCCAATTGACCTGCACGATGCTGGCCGGCGCGAACAGGTCAATGGATTTGTTGTCAAGGAGACCGCGAACATCGTGCAATCCCTTCGGAGCCGGCACAAGCGCCACGGTCAAGGCGCTGAGAACATTCTTCGCAGCCTCACCTTGATGCCTGAGTTGAAACATTTCGTAACGCGAAATCAACGGATTGAGCATTTTTCCGTCCAATTCGAGGCGCGGTAGGGCTATGGCTGGTTCGTCCCCTCCCACAGACGATCGCATGGCTTCGATGCGTCTGGCCAAAACATCGAGCCAGGCAATCTGACCTCTACTCTTGAATTCATTATACATATGGCGCCAGCTGCAGCCCCGCTCCGGAAGGCGGAGCAACCGCAGTGCATCCTTGCCGCTAATTTCCGCTTTGTCATAATCGAACTCATTGATCCCATGTCCGTCAGTTGTGCTATGCTCGCCGGAGAGTTCAGCCAACCTAATTGTTAACAGCTGCACAATTTGTCTTGATCTTACAAGCAGAACAAATTGCCTTTTGATCATTCCCGCATATCGTTCGAAAGCTGATATGGTGTCTCCATACAGTTTCGGATGCAGTGTCACGTCTGGATTCAGGGGCACGCCGAAAACACTAGAATCACTTATCAGATCCTTGAACAGCTTCGCTATTCCATCATCATCCGCATTGTTGGACTGAATGTCCGCAATTTGATCGGGTAGCTGATCAATACTCGGTTCCTTTATGCAAAACACCCGCCGCCGTCGGTTTGTATTTGGCTTGCCGCGAAACAATCCGATCTCATAGAGGCACCAATCCAGGTCCGCCTCTTCGTCGGTGTGCAAAAAAATTAGCGCGTTCGCTTTTTGGACGTTCTTCTTGATCCATTTTCGCCAGTCTTCGCCTCCTTCCATTTTCTCGCTGATATCAACCTTAAGCTTTTCCAGACTCAGAGTTTCGAGCGCCGTTTTAAGTGTCGTTGCGATCGCCTTGTCTTCGGAGCGATGGCTGATGAAAACAAACGCGGGATTTTCTTTCGATATCGGCGCTGTGTTGGGCGACGAACCCGCTTCAAAATCTACGCCGATTTTCTGATCTGACATCGTGGCCTCCCCGATATGGCAAGGGTGTTCGACATGAGATTGACAGTCGCGAAAAGCACGAGCCACTAGCGCACTACCCGCGACGGCGGTTGTCGATCACCTCATTTTTGGGCCGCCGCGCACTGTGCCGCTTTTTTGGTCGACAGTTGTAACATTCTAGGTTGTGACGCCCAATTATCCTTGTTTTCCGCCGAAAGTCGCCACGTCGCTCCTTTCGACCGCTAGCAATAGTAGCATAATGGACCTGAACGTGCGAATCTGGTCCTGGTCTACGGGGTTGGCCGCAACGGTGAAGCTGTTCCAGCCAGCGCAATGCACACTTGTCGCCAGTGAACTCGGCATGAGCATTGATACTGGTCTTGAACCCGTGGTGGTTGGCGGCCGGGTGACGGATTTTCGGCCACCTCCCCTTCTGCGGAAAACGGAACGGGACTTGTCAGGCCGGCGGTGGCAGCGTTCCCCGGTCTGGAATCGGTTGATCGTCTCGGACGCGGGCGAGATCGGTCGTGACCTGTTCGATCACCGATTGCCAATCGCCGGGCTCGGGCTGGCGATACAGGCGCGCCGTCGGATACCATGGACAGTCGGTCCGATCCAACAGCCAGCGCCAATCGCTGTGGCACTTCAGCAAGACCCATACCGGGCGCCCGAGCGCGCCGGCCAGATGGGCAACCGCGGTGTCCGTTGTGATCACCAAATCCAGGCTCATCATCAGGGCGGCGATATCGAGAAAGGCGTGCTCGCCGATGTCGAGGTTCGCCGAGAACTCTTGGACCGTCATGTTGGCCGGCAGCTCCGCCAATTGATCGATGCCGTAAGTGTGCTGCAGACTAACCAGTCGCACACCGGCAAGTGCCGCCAAAGGGCGATAGTTCAGCAAAGGCATGGAGCGCCCGCGGTCCGTCAAGTTGGCCGGATTACCCTGCCAGGAAATGCCAATCCGCATCGCCGGGTCGTCCCCGAGCTTCCGGCGCCACGCCGCGATCCGGTCCGGCTCCGCGGCCAAGTAGGGAATGGCGGCCGGCACGGTGTCGAGGCGGGTGCCGATGATATGGGGCAGGCTCATCAGCGGCACATGGCAATCGAACGACGGCAAGTCGTCGCCGCGGGCCAGGATCTCCGGCCGGCCGGCCAGGCCGGCCATCAACCGGCAGAGTACACGTGGCACCTCCAAGAGAATTCGCCCGCCGTATTGGCCGAGCATATCGACGTAACGCGAAAATTGGATGGTGTCGCCGAAACCCTGTTCTGCATGCAGCAACAACGTCCGCCCGGCCAGGGCATCGCCCTGCCAGAGGGGTTCGGCCAGCTGGCGCGGCGGCGGCATCTGTTGTGCCTTCCAGCGCCATTCGTACTGCGCCCAACCGGTCTCGAAGTCGCCCCGCTGCAAATTCAGAAGGGCGATATTCCAATGCGCGTCGCCGTGATCGGGTTTGGCAACCAACGCCCGTCGGAAGTGCCCTTCGGCCTCATCCAAGCGCCCTGTGTCAAATAGGCTCGCGCCCAAATTGACATGGGTATCGGCGTGGTCGGGCCGGGCCTCAAGGACTCTCCGGCAAAGCGCCATTGCCTCTTCCTGACGGCCAAGCCGATGCAGGCACACGGCGAGATTGCTGTGCGCGTTCAGATGGTCCGGCGCGGCGCCCAAGGCCTGTCGGTAGCTCGCTTCCGCCTCGGCGTAGCGCTGAAGGTTAAGCAACACATTGCCGAGATTGTTATGGGCACCAGCAAATTCCGGCCGGATCGCCACGGCTTGCCGATAACACGTTTCCGCGTCCGTGAGCTGCCCAAGATCCTGTTGCACATTGCCGAGATTGTAGAGGGCGTCGACATCATTGGCATCGATCCGCAACGCATGGCGGAAACTATCCACGGCTTTCGCCAAACGGCCCATTTTGTGCAGCACATAGCCCATGTTGCGATGCCCAGCCGCGTAGTTCGGCTTGATCACAACCGCCTGGGCGCAGTGGGCCAAGGCATCATCCGAGCGGCCAAGTCTTTGCAAGGCCACACCCAGATTTGTGTGCCCGGCGGCATGCGAAGGCTCGATCTCCAACAAGGCACGATACTGCGTTTCCGCTTCCTCGAACCGCCTCAACGCCGACAGCGCGTCCGCAAAGGCCCTTAGGTCATTGGCAGAGCCTGGCGCAATAGCGACGGCACGGCGGAAAGACGTGACGGCCTCGTCAAGCCTCTGGAGTTTCGCCAACGCATGGCCGAGGTTGCTCAAAGCGTCCCTATAATCGGGCGTGACGGCCAACGCCTTGCGATAGCGGTCCACCGCCGCCTCGAAGCGACCGAGGGCAACCAGGACATTTCCCAAATTATTATGCGCGTCGGCGCGTCGGTCATCGAGAGCGAGGGCCGCCTCGAACACGGCTACGGCGCGCGCGAACTCTTGGGCCTGGGCATGAGCGACGCCAAGACGGACAAGCACGCCGACGTTTTCCGGATCCTCCGACAGAATTTGACGATAAAGCGCCACGGCCTGCACGAGCTTTCCTTGGCCGTGCAGCCGAATGGCCTGTTTTAGATCTGTTTCGTTCAAATGCCGTCTCACCGCCGCTGACCGGTTCGCGATTCGCAACCGAAGGCGAAATCTAATTCAGTCCCGGACCATACGGAACCATCTAGATGGGCTTACTCCGCGGCAACGGCGGCGGTTTCGGCTTCCGGCAGGCGCCTTGGCAGAATCGTCACGGCGGCTAGGATCACAACGGCGGCGCCGGCGAGGATACGGAACAACGTGTCGAAACCCCAGTTCTGATAAACGAACGCGATCAACGGCAACGACAGCGCCAAGACGGTGAAGCTCACAACGTAACGGACGCCATAAATGCGCGCCCGATAGGCGCCGCTGGCGGTCTTGCCGATCATATAGTCGTTGATGGGAATTTGCCCAAAGGCGCCAATCATGAAACCGAGCGCCACGGCGAGGGCGATTCCGTCCGTCAGTCCTGGCATCACGGAAAAGAAGATCAGTTGGATGATGGCGACCGTCATGAAAACCCGCCGCGGGCCAAAGCGGTCAAGAGTGCCGCCAACCACAAGCTGAGCGATCGATGCAACGGCGAAGGTGATGAATGCCAAGGCACCGATAACGGTCGCCACGTCACCCTGGCCGGTGCCCGGAACACGATCCATCCAAGCCGACAAGTCCGTCGCCAGTCCCTGCAGACGTTCGTCGAAGATTTTCGGCAGTGCAAAGGTTGTCGACTGAAAGATGATGGACGACACAGCCGTCGTCAGAAAAACGATCGCCGAAACACGAATTAACAAGGCACGATAAGCGGGCGAGGCATTCTCTTCCGCCGCCCCTGCTGCTGCCTTCGGCGCCTGTCGGTCGGCACGAATGCTGTCCCGTCGCAACGCCAGATACAGGCCTCCCATAACAATGGAAAATAGGCCCGGCAGAACGAACGCCATGCGCCAACCGCCGTTGTCGATGAGGAACCCGGTGATCAACGCCGCGCCGGCGACGCCCAAATTGCCCCAGACGCCGTTCACCGCAATCCGCATGCCGGTGTTTTTCCATTTCATCGTGACGATGGCTAAGCCGACCGGGTGGTAGATGGCCGCGAACATGCCGATTACGAACAGCCCGATGCCGATTTGCAGCGCCGATTGGGCGAAGCCGGTTGCAATCGCGGCCAGGCCGATACCGACGAAGAACACACACATCATGCCATCGCGGCTCCATTTGTCCGCCAACCAGCCCGCCGGCAATGAAAACAGGCCAAAGGCAAAGAAGCCTGGGGTCGCATAGGCGAGAAGATCGGCGTATCCGATCCCCCACTCCCGATACAGCACCAACGCCGCCACCGTCGCAAACACCAGGGTGAACAAGTGGTCGAGAAAATGCCCGATGTTCAGCAGCAAAAAATGCGATCGATCCCGGTCCATGAGCCTGCCATTCCCAATGCGCGCGCCGCAGGAATTCCTGAACGGGCGCCGTCCAAATCATACACCGCAGTTTACGCTTGGCGGAAACACGATGTCATGCCAATCTTCATCGAAATTGTGCCAAATCTCCCCATCGGTTAAAGGCGCTCAGAACATGGCTGTCAGCAAGACGCGCAGCACGGACCCATTGGACTACCAGGATCTGCCTCAGGCGATCGGGGCGATGTCCAAGCGTTTTACCGATGGGTCTGTCATTCCGTTGCATCAACATGAGCGCGACCAATTGCTTTATGCGACGCGCGGCATCATGCGATTGCGAACGGAACGAGAAGCTTGGATCGTGCCGCGCGACGGCGCGGTCTACATTCCCACCGGAACGCGACACTCGATCAGCATGCATGGTGCCGTGGACATGCGCACTTTGTATATCGACACAAGCAACAACGATACGCCTGCCCGCGCCTTGTGTGTCGTTGCGGTCTCGAAATTACTGCATGAATTGGTCCTGGCCCTAACGGAAGAGCCGGTCGTGTACGATCAAGGTGGCCGTGCCGGCCTGATCGCCCAGCTGATCGAACAGGAAATCGGCCGCGCACGAGAATTATCGCTGCAGGTTCCCTTACCGAAGGATGTGAGGCTCCAGCGGCTCTGTGCCGAACTGCTCGCCAACCCATCGGACCGTCGGACACTGGACGAATGGTCGGATGCCGCCGGTGCGTCGACCCGGACCCTGGCCCGGTTGTTCGAACGCGATCTCGGCATGAGTTTCAACCGTTGGCGTCAACGCATCCGCTTTCACAATGCCCTCGAAGCTCTATCCTGTGGCACGCCCATTGCGCATGTCGCCGAACAACACGGCTATCGCAGCGCCAGCGCCTTCTCCGCCGCCTTCGGCAAAGTGATGGGTGTGCCGCCGTCAAAGGTAGCGGTCAAACACTAGTGTTAGCTAACCGGCAACCGCTGCCCGGCGACTGAACGATTGCGTATGAAAAGGACAAGCAACACCATGCCGACTAAGCAGATCGCCGTTATCGGCGCCGGGATCATCGGACGGACCCACCTTGACGCCATCGCGGAAACGGACGGTTTTGCCATCGCCGGTATCGTGGAGCCGGGATCCCATGCACAAGCCGCATCAACTGACTATGGCTGCCGGCTTTATTCGAACCTTGACGACCTGATCGCGGACCGCCCGGACGGTGCGATCATCGCGACGCCAAACGAGTCCCACGTGGCGATCGCCATAACCCTCCTTAAAGCAAGCATCCCGGTACTCGTGGAAAAACCCCTCGCCGTCACCGTCGACGAAACCCGCGACCTGTTGGCGGCCGTGAAACGGTATGGCGTGCCGGCGATGACCGGCCACCAGCGCCGTTACAACCCGATCGTGCTCAAGGCGCGGGAATTGGCATCGGTGCCGCGCTTTGGACACTTGGTGCAAGGCTCGGTCATCTGCTCGCTGAAAAAACCGGAAAGCTATTTCGACGCCGACTGGCGGCGACAACCCGGCAGCGGCGGCCCGCTGCTCATCAACATGATCCACGAGATCGACTTGCTCCGTTTCATCTTTGGCGAAGTCGAGGCGGTCACTGCAATTACATCAAACCGTGAGCGTGGCTTTGCGGTAGAAGATACAGCCGGTGCCATTCTCACATTTCGCGACGGCGGCTTGGTCACCATCGCGGTCTCCGACGCATCGGCGGCACCCTGGGCGTGGGACATTTCCGCCAACGAAAATCCGGGCCGTTTCCCGGCGCATGCGGTCCAGTCTCATTTCTTCTGCGGGTCCGACGGCGCCTTCAGCTTGCCCGACCTTACCCAGTGGTCGCATCCCGGTGAAAAGAGCTGGACTGAGGCCATGCGGCCCGAGCCGACGTCGGTCGCGGCGGGGCACGCCTATGTCAATCAGATTGTCCACTTCGGCGACGTCATCGACGGCAAGGCCGAACCGCGCTGCTCGGCGCTAGACGGCGCGCGAAACGTCGCGGTCATCGATGCCATCAAGCGTTCTTGCGCCATCGGCCGCCGCCTCGCACTCGATCCGAGTGGTTTGAAAGCGGAACCTGTTCGTTGACGCGCCAACGGACCCGAGTGGAACGCGCTCAATCGCGTTAGACCGCTACCGAGGCGAGGTTGCAGCCGGCCCGACCGGCAACGGACTCGGCATTGCATCGGCAGTCGGCGCTCATTCGGGCAATCCAGCCTTTGCCAGGAGGCCGACAATGCGTTGATAGTATTTCGGATGATAATGCGGCAAGAGACGACTAACCACGGACGGCGATAGATCGGGTTGCACGTGGCGCGCCGCTTCAACGGCGACCCGGGCCTCATCCAGTCGATCTTGCCCCGCGAGAGCGACCGCCAGTAAGAAATGGGGCCAAATTAGATCCGGACGCGCATTAGCGGATTTGCGCACCCATTCCTCCGCCTCTTCGTAGTTTTCAAGGTTGTTGCAACAGGACGCCCTTGCGGCCTGCATGGCCCATAATATCGGATCCTGCGGGCTCAATCGCATGGCTCTATCCAGCATTAGAATGCCGTCTGCCGCCCGGCCAAACCGGTTTAGGGCCAGTCCGAGGCCGTAGTGACCGTGCGCAAAATTCGGATTGTGGGCGACGGCTTTTTCCAGTTCGGCGATGGCGCGCTCGCTTTGGCCCGCCAAATGGAGTACGCGGCCGAGCGTGTAATGGGCGAAACCGTCCTTGTCGTCCAAATCAACGGCATGTTCTCCGGCCGCGATCCCCTGCTCCAGTCGTTCGGCCGGATCGTAACCATAGATATACTGTACGTCATTAGAGCAAGTGTACGCGATACCCGCATGCGCCAACGCGAATTTGGGATCGCGTTCTACCGCCTCGTGGAACAGGTCGCGCGCCTTTTTGTTGTCCTCCTTTGTTGTCTTGTAGAGATGCCACAAGCCCCGTTGATAGAGCTCCCAGGCATCCAAGTTCGCAGGCGGCTTGCTCCAAGCGCGCTCCCTTTCATTGGCGCCGACTTCGGAGGCGATGCTGCCGACGATGGTTTCCGTCATCTCGTCTTGAATGGCGAAGATATCGTCAAGCACACGGTCATAGCGCTCGGCCCACACATGATTGCCGGTCGTGCCATCGATCAGCTGCGCGGTAACGCGAACCTTGTTAGCGGCCTTGCGGACACTGCCCTCGACCACGTATCGAACGCCGAGGTCTCGAGCCACCTGCATCACGTCCACAGCCGCGCCCTTATAGGTAAAGGTCGAATTTCGGGCGATCACGAACAACGAGCGAAAGCGCGAGAGCGCGGTGATGACATCTTCAGCGATGCCGTCGGCGAAATACTCCTGCTCGGGATCGCCGCTCATGTTCACGAAGGACAGGACGGCGATTGAGGGTTTGTCAGGCGCTACGGGCGCCGGCTCGCCGGCCCGATTTATCGATGTTGGCTCATCCGGTTTGGCTTTGCCCGACAGAACCGGCACATAGGTTCCCTTGGGGATCTCGATCTTGATCGGATCATCCCGGCCCGCGCCGAGATAATACTGGGACAACGCGCGGCGCAGCCGGCTCGCTTCGACTCGAACAATAGTATCGGTCTGCGGATCGAAGTCCGACGGCCGGTCGAAGACTTCGATCCCGATGGTGTAGCCCTTTATCTGTTCGGACTTGCCGGCAACGGTCTGATCCACAACGAAACGCAGGAATCGCTTCAGGCGATTCGAAGACCTGAACCCCGGACTCGCAAAAATTTGCTCCAGTTGGACGTCCAAATCATCTGACGAGACGGTTATCGCTGTTTTCGAGCCGGACGGAGTCATCGTCTCCCCTAATCAGGTGTGCGCAACGCTGCAGCTCCCGTTGATGGGTCGCCACAGCGTCGAATTTCGCTCGAGCGCGCTCTCACCTCATATTCCAATGGCGAACCGCATGACCAATTTCCTGTCATTCGGCCGCCCCCGATACAGCCTTGTACGGCTGATCGCTCAATAGATAGTAGAACCCATCCACGTCCGATGACAACCGCACTCGGCTAGGCCGTTTGCCAATGAAATGGGCGGATTTCAATGAACTTATGCGGCGCGGCGACCGGGCTGGCGGGGCCATTGTGGCACGAGTAGAACCCGCGCGTGCAGGAGGCGCTCGGCGTCCGGCAACACGTCTGAGTCACCCGTGACTCGCCGTGAATCACTTTTCCAGCGCGCTGCGATAATCGAATATTCGGTCAACAAAACGAGCGCGATAACAGCGCCGAAAAATCAATCGGAGGAAAAGACGATGTTTGAATTCAAATGCCGACGGAAGAATCAAGCGGTCGAACGGTCCGGTTTCGGTGCTGCAGCTGTCGCGGCCATTCTCTTGCTTTGGGCACCCAATGCGGCGCGAGCCGACGAAGTCTACCACGCGGTACTAGCCGACGATGCCTACGAGGCGGTGCTCTCCTGCAAATACCAAGAAAAGACCGTCCATGTTTTGGATTGCCTCGACGAGGGAGAACTTGTGGTCGAGTCGCAGGGCCGCACACGCACATACATCGGCAAAGATATTCCACGAACGATGCAGTACGGCCAGACCCTGCGGATCCCGTTGTCGATCAAATTCCATGTTCTGGCTGAAAGCTCGAACCGGCAGCAGCTGTTGCGCTTGGTCGTGGTCGATTACGCCGGCAATGTATTGTTCCGCGACGACAACCGTCACCGCGAACTGGTGATGGCAAGAAACCGCTAGAGAGCGGTTCTCGGGGCGGCTTCCGGATGGGTTGGACCGCTTGTCAAGCGATACCAATGGGCTGAGGTCCTCATTAGGAGATCATGAGGGGTTTTGGTACATCACGAAAACCACCGAATTAGGGCGTATACCAGATGGGTGACGTATAGGCGCGTTCTTGGGTCGTCATCGGGACGTTGTCGGTCATCTTGATACCGAAGTTCTTCGCATCGTATGCGGTCCAACGTGGCGTCGGAATTTCGATGACACGGGCGTAGTAGACCGCGCGTTCGGCCGGATCGAAATCGGGATCGACCCAGACCGAAATCAGTTCCGGATCGCCGATCGTGTTGGTCCAAGTGGCGTTTTCGATATCGACGGTACTGCCGACTGGCGGCAACTTTCCAGCGCTTCCTAGCTGCCGTGTTTCGGCGTCGCTCCAAGCTACGTCGTACACCTTTTCATGGCGTTCGCCGGCTCCGTCCACCCAGCCTTTGACAATCTGGATGCGGTCGAGGTTGCCGGACAACGGATCCTTTAACGCGGCAACGAGAAAACTTGGCGCCTTGCCCTCTGGTGCCTTCGTCAAGTCTCCGCCCATCGGCACGCCTTTCACGTAGCCAATGTCGGCCGGCAAGCGGTGCGCGGCGTCCGCTGCGGTGAAGTGCCAGCCGCCGAAAAAGCGAACCAGCATCCGGGATCCGGTTGTCGCATAGGTTTCCCGGCGCATCATGGCATCGAACAGGGCTTTGCGCGTGTTCTTCCTGGCCCAGACACCGGCCAGGCCGGAAGCGGTCATCGACCAGCCTTCATATTGCCTGTCGCCGACCTTGGCCATTGGATGCTCCCAACGCTTCGGGCCCGGCTCGGCGCCGGAGTGCTTACCGAAGAAATTATCCTCTTGCGCCGTGGCGAGCCCGGTATGGGTATCCGTCGAGCCGATCATGCCGAATTTGTACGGGTTCGTGCCCAGCTCGGCTTCCAACTGCAAGCCGATCTGCAGCGCGCTTCGGGCGTATTCATGCGCCAGCATCTCGTCTTTTTTGACCACGCTGAGGTCGAGGTTGCCCTGGTCCCAGGTTTCGTAGTCGGCAAACGCGTCGTCAGGCGACAGGAACGGATGGGTCTCGCCATCGCCTTTGATCTGCGTCGCTTCATAGAGCGGCTCCCACCGCGCGCGACTTTCAACGTAGGCTTTGTCGAGCTTTTTTCCGGTCCACGGGTTCACGACAGGAAACATTACGCCGTTGCTGAGATTGCCGTTGTGGGCGATCGCCAAAATGGCGCCGCCCGTCTTTTCCTCATAGTTGGTCATCCAGGCCCACAGGTCGCTTTCATTGGGGCTGCCGAGCGGCGGTAACGACGTGTAAGGTTCCGTACGTGATGCTTTGTCAGCGCCGTCGCGATAGACGATTACACGGTGACGGTTGTCTCCAGCCTGGTTCGATGTCCATTCATAGCCGATAAAGGCGGTGAAGCGGCCCGGATCGTTGTATTTCTCCGCCGCTTCCATGGTTAGTTCCCACGCCGAGCGGTAAGCCTCGGTGCCAGGCAGTGATGCAAGCGCCTTGGGGAACTTATTCTGCGAGAACGCTTGGATGACCTCCACCGCGGCTTGAACGCCTTTTTGACCGCCTGCCTGGATGAGGTCGTACCAGCGTTTACCGGTCGGGTCGGCAAGCATCGATGGCTCGCCTGCATTGAGGCGTGGAAAGAAACCCATGTTGTCTGAATGGTCCGCGACAACAAGCCAGTCCAGGGGCCGCGAAAGCTTGACCTGGAGCCCGGTCGACGCCGTCAGCTCCTCGCCAAGCGCAAACCGGTAGGCGTCTTCAGGCATCAGGCGGGCGCCGAACGCACCAGCATCCATCGACATGCCCGTATGCACATGACTGTCGCCCCAATACACCTTGGTCGGAAAATTTCGTCCGGCATAGGGCGAGTAATGGTCCTTCTCCGGGAAGGCCCGCCCGACCTCGGTGTGCGGCGCCGACAACCCGACGGCATTCTGGCCGTGGGAAGTCGTCGGCAGCGCGGCGAATGCGCCGATGGCGAAAAGACAAAATACCGGAACCCGAAGCGACATTTGTAAGTCTCCCTAGTCTCTTCCGCATTTGCGAAGAACAACCAATCATAAATCATGACAAGACGACAGGAAAGATGGCCTTCGATCGAAACAGCCAGCGGCCAACCCAGGCGCGCAACGAATGACAAACCAGTAAAGACCGGATCTAGTGTTGGGAAAAATCGCCCACCCTGGGGAAATACTATTGTCGAGTACATGTCCTACAAGGGCCTGCCGGGATCATCGTCCCGGCGTTTCCGCAACGCTCACCACCATCGCTCTTTACGATAACAGCTTGCGGTGGCTAGAGATCGGTCCCTGAAGACAAAACCCGAAGGGCCCTCCTTCATGTCTTGTACGGTTGCACATCGCCGGTGCTCATGGCCGCGTTCGTGACACACCACCCAGAGCAGACGTAACCATTTTTCACAAACCAATGAGGATAATTAAATCGCGCATAAGCTCATGACTTAGGATAATTTGAGGTTTCTTTATGTTGATGTCGTAAAGGACAGCTAATGGACGGATACATCAAATTGCCCAGCATGTGTTGGAAATATCAACTAGGTCTGCGAATTTGGTTTTTGCTCGGGGTAGTAATTTTATCTGGATGTATAACTCCGCTTCCAAAATTAAACGCCAATCAAGAGTGCCTTCATGAGGATTTTGAAAATCGAGTATCTGCTGCGGGTCAATGCCTTGTTCTAGACATTTACAAATCCCCAAAGGCCAAAAGTGAACCTTCATTGGTCGTGTTTGTGCACGGCGACGGCTTGCGCAACAAAGGGTATCGTTACGTTCAACTATTTCAGGATGTCATAAAAGACGCATCACGTAGGAACATGATTTTTGTCGCTCTTACACGTCCCGGCTATCAAAATGGACGCGAAGCTTCGACGGGACATCATCATTATACTGGAGATGCCTATAGACCTTACATTGTGAAGTCTGTCGCTACAGCTATTTTGAGATTGGCAAATCATTATAACGCGAAAAAGATTGCTGTAATCGGGCATTCTGGGGGCGGAACAATTCTTGCCGGTGGGTTAGGAACTGAACCTGATTTTCAGCCTGATCTCGCTGTGATAATCGCCAGCAACCTTAATGTTCCTGCATGGGTTGCTCACCGTGGCTTTAACAATTGGCCAACCGAGAAAAGTATTTCTCCACATAAGTTTACAGCGAACGTTTCTCCTGCAGTAGAAGTAGTTGCAGTAACTGGAAGTTCAGATAAGAATGCGATATCAAAATTTTCAGAAGAATACGTTGATCTAATGAAGCGTGATGGGAAAAATGCTCGACATGTTGAACTAGTTGGTGCTTCTCATAACGGAATACTCCGAGACGAGCGGCTATGGACTATGCTGAATGATATGTTGAGGAAGCTCGAATAGGGATAGGCAATCACCTTTATTTACCCAATCCTTCAATGGTTTCTCGTGTCGCCTTCTGGCACACTACCGCCGAACGGGCCTATCAGCCATTCTGTCGCTATTGGGGGCTAAACTACCATTGGTCCACAAGCCCCACGAGAATAGCGGTGATTGGAACGGGGAGAATAGAACAGAATCTACTTCGGCGAGCAAATATCAATTTCTTTTGAGTTGGCTGACGTCGGCTTTCGAGTAAAGCCGACACGCCGGCGAAGGAGCTGATTCCGTCGCTCTTGACCAACCCGGACATTGGTCAACTAAATCAGCAGGTGCATTCAACGTAGCAGGAGCCGGTGCAAGATTCTTTAGGCTAGGGTCGAGATTACGCAATGATCTTACTCCGAAAGCTTTGCCAATCGAATGCCTTCTGCAAGCGTTCGAATGTGCGCGGGGTCACTGAAAGGCAGCCTATCAAATACATTATCAAGTTCTATGTTGGGGTTTTCTTGTTGGAACCGATCTAGTGCTTGTCGCGCCTCTTCTTTTCGCCCTATGAGCCCGAGCGCAGATACTAGTACCGCGTTCGGCCAAAGAACTGAGTTTGGCTGTTCGGCCGCCTTTCGAGCCCATTCCACAACCTCTGCATGGCGCCCAAGTGCACTCAATGCCCAGGCCCGTACTGTCATAAATGACCACAGAAGTGGGTCTCGGGGACTCAGTCGTGTCGCTTGATCGAGCTCGTCAATCGCCTCCTCCATCCTATCCGCGAAGACAAGTGCAAAGGCGTGAGCGAATCGGACCTGGGCAACATTGGGATTTAAGTCGCTGGCCATCTGGCTGGCCGTGATCGCCGCGTCATGCTCGTGTCGCATCGTCAGGATGCGCGCCAGCACGCCGAAGCTGACAGCGTCCTTGTCATCGAGAGCAACCGCACAGCGTGCCGCCTTAAGTGCCGCGTCTAGGCTTGTCGCAGGGTCACCCGTAAATGCTTCGATAACAGCGAGATGATGAGCGTACGCGAGGCCAGCGTGGCTAGCTGCGAAATTTGGATCGATCTCGATTGCCTGCTGGAAATAGCGCATCGCTAATGCGTTGTCGTCTGCCAGGAAGCGATAAAGATGCCACTGACCCCGAAGATAAAGATCCCACGCGTCTAGGCTCTCAGGGGGCTTGCGTCGGGCCCGCTCCTGTTCGGCAGCACCGAGTTCTGGCTCAAGGGTTCCCAGAATGGTTGCAGTAATCTCGTCCTGGAGATCAAAGAGTTCATCCAACTTTCTATCGTAGCGCTCGGCCCATACTTGGTGGTTGACCGCCGCGTCGATGAGCTGGGTTGTGACACGCACCCTTTGGCCCGCCTTTCGCACGCTACCCTCAAGCACGTAGCGGACGCCGAGCTCCTTGGCGACGCGTTTCACGTCAAGCTTCTGCCCTTTGTAAGCGAAGGTCGAATTGCGCGAGATTACAAAAAGCCAACGCACCCGAGATAGGCCGGTCAAAATGTCTTCGGCGATGCCGTCCGCAAAGTACTCCTGTTCGGGATCGCCGGACATGTTGTCGAAAGGCAGCACGGCGATCGAGGGTTTGTCGGGAAGGGCCAATGGAACATCTTCAATGGCTGGCGCTGTACCGTTGTCCGCGGCGGTCTTGGCTGGCCAACGCCAGACCTGTATGGGTCGGGCCACGTTCTTCAATTGATGAACGTCGCCGTCGCCGAATTGCCTCGCCGCCTTGCCATCCAGACTTTGGTACGCGGTGTCGGAAATCAGCACTTCCCCAGGCGCCGCCAGTTCTTCCAGGCGCGCCGCGACATTGACGCCGTCGCCAAACACGTCTTCTTCCTCGAACACCACATCGCCGATATGGATGCCTGTGCGCATGCGGATGATGTCGTGGCCCACCAAACGCTCGTGAACCCGAAGCGCACATTGGACAGCGTCGGAGATGCTTGGGAACTCAACGATCCAACCGTCGCCCAAGCGCTTGACGACGGCGCCTTTGTGTTCGCCCACAACCGGCTCGAAAAGCTCCTTCCGCAACTGGCGCAAGACCTGAAGCGTACCGTCCTGGTCCTCGCCCATCATGCGGGTATAGTCGACTACATCGGCGGCCAATATGGCGGCAAGGCGGCGTTCCACAAAAGAAGTCTCCTTCTGTCGAAATACTATCCGATTGGCGAGGGAATGCTAGTTCGCGCCAACGGCGGCTTCTGGCACTACCCGGTCCTCCGCGTCATTTGCCGCAGCGTCTGTTGTACACCCGATTGCTACCGGTTGGTCACGCGAGCGTCCATATGGTCGGAATAAGGCGCAGAGCGGAAGCGCATTCGGTCGGGCGACAACGAC
>Ga0315336_1000750_pt1 | contig 78786 bp, 72 predicted proteins | sample ASW5metaG_FD_204512 | JGI IMG/M metagenome (GOLD analysis project Ga0315336, IMG submission 204512) | Ammonia-oxidizing marine archaeal communities from Monterey Bay, California, United States - ASW #5 | ecosystem: Environmental > Aquatic > Marine > Intertidal zone | place: USA: California... | reverse complement strand
AGACTGACTAAAGGAAGAGGTACCCCCGTTGTGGGAATCAATCCAGAGGCAACGGACATGTTGATCAGCCCCTGAAGAGTGATCAGTAGGGTCACCCCCGCTGCGAGAAGGGAATCGAATGAATCCTGGCAGTCCGATGCGACGGAAAGACCACGGTAGAGAATGACAGCGAAAGCCGCAGCCACAGTCAGCCCACCGATTAACCCAAGTTCCTCGCCCACCACCGCATATATAAAATCCGTATGAGCCTCGGGCAGATAAAATAATTTTTGCTTTCCTTCGCCGAGACCAGTTCCCAAAAATCCCCCGCGGGCCATCCCGACAAGAGACTGAACCAACTGGTAGCCTGTGGTCTGTGCCGAATGGAAAGGATCTAAAAAAGCCAAAACCCTCTGCTTCCTCCAAGGAACCGCAAATACCATCCAGTAGAGAACCGGTGATGTCAAAAAGGCACACCCCGCGAGATGTTGCCACCTTGCCCCGGCCAGGAAGAGCATCATTCCCGCCACAGCAGCAATTAAAATTGCCGTCCCTAAATCCGGCTGAGCCAAAACCAGCACTATTAATAGACTCGTGAACATCACCGAAGGGAGAAATCCATATTTCAAATCCTTTAGTCGTTCGCTCTTGATAGACAGAAAATGTGCCAGGAAAAAAACTAGACCGAACTTGGCAAATTCGGCAGGCTGAATGCTCATCGACCCCAACGTGATCCAGCGCCGGGCCCCACCCGCCTCCCTACCTATTTCGGGGATAAAAACCATCAAGAGCCCTGTCGCCGAGAGAACGAACACCGGGAACGCCAGCGACCGAAAGCGCTGGATATTCGCACGCGCAACAAGGAGCATCGAAACTACTCCTATAGCAGCCCACGTGATATGGCGCTTCACAAAATGATACTGGTCCCCATACCGGTCCAAGGAAAGGATATGGCTGGTGCTGTAGATCATCACGATGCCAAACGCCATGAGACCTAAGACACAAGAAAAAATTACGGGGTCGATTCCGCGGCGACTCATAAGACCCCCCCCTCCGAAAGTTCCTGGACCATCTGGCGGAAAACATCGCCTCTATGCTCAAAATTCTTGAATTGATCGAAGCTCGAACAACTCGGAGAGAGCAAAACCGTTTCCCCATCTTGCGCTAGGTTCGATGCGCGGCGAACGGCCTCGACCAACGTCCCGGCCCGCTCCACCGTAATCTCGCCCCCGAAAAATCGAGAAAAACGGTCCATTGCCTCGCCGATGAGAAGCATCCCTCGAACCCGCTCCTTCGCCGGGCCGAGCATGGGTGCCAAGTCCGAACACTTGTCCGTGCCCCCCGCGATAAGCCAAACACCACCTTCCGTGCTCTTCAGACTCATAACAGTCGCGCCCACATTTGTTCCCTTCGAATCGTTTATCCAAGTCACTCCGCCGATTCGGCCGACGATCTCCATCCGGTGGGGCAGACCCTCAAATTTCCGTGCAAGGCGTGCCATGGCTCCCGTCTCCACTCCTAAAAAATGGGCTGCTGTACAAGCGGCCAGGAAATTTTCCAGATTGTGGACACCGGTCACGATCAGGTCGCCAGCTGGGCAAACACGCCGGAACTCTCCCCCCTCTAGAATATAAATACTTCGTTCGTCAGCGTAAGCACCTCGTACAGGAACTTTTTTCCGACTGAAGGACAACGCCTCCTGTAGCCCACCTTGGAGGTATCGCGAAGCAATAGGATCATCCGCATTCACCACCTTGGCGTCTCCATGGCCCTGATTCGCGAAAAGGCGAGCCTTCAATCCAGCGTACTCTTCCAAGTTCGAATGCCGGTCGAGATGATCCGATGACACGTTGGTCATTACTGCCACGTGCGGTCGAAGCGTCGGTGACCACTCAAGTTGAAAGCTACTCACTTCGCATACAAAAACGTCCGCCTCCTTTCCCGTCTTTTCGACCATCTCAGTCATGGGTCGACCGATGTTTCCCCCGACCGGCGCACGAAGTCCTGCTTCTTCTAGAATGCCGCTGAGCATTTCGGCCATAGTCGACTTTCCATTCGTTCCCGTAACGGCAGCGATGGGAACCGGGGTTAGACGCGATGCCAGCTCAATTTCGGTAATCACCTCAGCTCCTCCTTCGAGCGCAACGGTAATAAATGGATTTATCGCCCGCACTCCGGGGCTCACGATTAGCAGATCGCAGCCGCGAAACGTCTCCTCATGGTGCTTACCTAACTCAAATGACACTTCAGGCGGAAATGCGTCCTCCAGCCCAGCTAGCTCTTTCAAATCAGTCGCCACCACATTTGCGCCCCTTCTAACCAGGGCGGCCGCCGCTGCCCGTCCAGTCCTGGCCATTCCCATCACCACGGCTTTGCGGCCAGGAAGCCCCGACTCCCAATCGGTTGATATTCGATCCAGCACGGCACTCCTCATCTAAGCTTCAGGGTGCTCAGGCTCCACAGCGCCAATACCACGGCAACAATCCAGAAGCGCACGGTCACCTTTGGCTCGGACCATCCCTTTTCCTCGAAGTGATGGTGGAGTGGGGCCATCCTAAAAATCCGCTGCCCCGTGGTCTTAAATGAAGTTACCTGGACGATGACCGATAGCGCTTCGAGAACAAACAAACCACCCACCAAGGGAAGAAGAAGCTCTTGCTTAATTGACAGGGCGATAGTTGCCAGAACTGCGCCCAGAGGCAGAGCACCCACATCACCCATGAATATTTGTGCCGGATAGGCGTTGAACCACAAAAACCCCAGCCCCGCACCGAATAGCGCGCCACATACGATGGTGAGCTCGCCCACCCCCCGGACTGGCAACACGAGAAGATAGCGGGAGATAACCGCGTGTCCCGCGACATAAGTAAATACGAGGTACGCTCCCACAGCCACCATGTAAGGGCCTATGGCCAGCCCGTCGAGTCCGTCCGTAAGGTTTACTGCGTTGCTCGTCGCTACAATCACTAGCGATGCGTAGGGTACATACCAGATACCGATATCAGGCTGAAGATTTTTAAAAATAGGGAACATGATAACGGGCCTGAAGGAGGGCTCGATCGCCCCGCTGTAAAGAGCATAACCGGCCAGCAGGCCAAGGAGTCCCTGTATCGCAAATTTGCGAAGCGGAGTTATTCCTTTTTTGTTTTTGAGCACAACTTTCATGTAATCGTCGGCGAAGCCCAGCAAACCGAACCCGGCCAGGACGAATAAAATTAGCCAAACGAAACGATTAGCGAGACTATTCCAGAGCAGAATCGAGCAAATCACGCTAAAGAGAATCAACAACCCTCCCATGGTGGGCGTCCCGGCCTTCGAGAGATGGCTTTGCGGGCCGTCGACACGAATTTCCTCGCCTATTCGGTGCCTTTTCAAAAATTCAATCAGAAAGGGTCCAAGAACGAGACAAATTGCCATACCGAAAATGACCGCCACTGCCGTCCGGAATGTAATGAACCGGAAAACGTTCAAGGCCGAGACCCACTCGCTCATAGTAATTATGGTTGTGTACAACATCAGCCTCGTAAAACCTCCACTGCGCGCTCCATCTTCATAGAACGTGAACCCTTGACCAACACCCAGTCGCCAGGCATCAACCGCTCGGCCGTCCAAGCAGCGGCCTCCTCAGGAGTGTCGCAGGACTCGATCCAATTGGCCGCGACACCCGACTCCAGAGCCTCGAGCGCCGCATACCGCATCAGCGGGCCTACGGTCGCCAGAAAATCAATCTCCCCTGCCGCAACCATTCGGCCAATTTCTACGTGAGCGAACTCCTCGTAGGTGCCCAACTCTTTCATGTCTCCAAGAATCGCGAAGGCTCGTCCCGCGCCCTTGAGCTCACCCAACGTTTCGATTGCCAAACGGACAGAGGTCGGATTCGCGTTATAGGCGTCATCCAAAAGGAAAACCTCTTGCCGAATTTTTACAGCCGAGAGACGCATGTCCGGGAGGACCACACCTTCGAGTCCCTGGGCGATCTCCTTCAGGGAACTGCCCAAATGGGAAGCGGCGGCGGCGGCCGCCAGCGCGTTCAGAACATTTTGCTGTCCGACCGCCGGGAGCTGCACCTCCATCTCCTCCCCATGCAGATGAATCCGGAACGAGATTCCATCCTGAGGCGACATCCGGATATCCGTTGCATAAGCGTCACTTCCGCGCCCCAAACTGAAGCTCAAAACACGTCCTCCTTTGGCGCGGAATCGATCGGCCAAAATTCCACATTGAATGTCTTTGTAGGGCATAACAGCCACACCCTCCGGACCCATCGCATCCAAAAGTTCCCCCTTTGCATCACGCACAGCTTCTATCGAGCCCAAATCCTCTAAATGCGCCGGTGCGATTGATGTAATCACAGCCAATATAGGCCCGGCGATTTTGGCCAGGCGGCGTATCTCGCCAGGACGGTTCATTCCCATTTCGAACACTGCCCGTTCGTGCAGCGGCCCCAGGTTGAACACTTGATGCGGCAACCCAATGAGATTATTCAGGTTGCCCTGAGATTTAAGCGTCTTACCACCCTCGGCCAGGATGGCACCGAGCATCTCCTTAGTAGTCGTCTTTCCATTGCTGCCAGTCACTGCCACCACGGGCAGGTCGAATCGAGCACGATGAAAATGGGCAAGATCACCCAGAGCCTGAAGAGTGTCCTCCACCTCCACTAAGAATGCGTCCCCTTGCACCCGGGACAAGCGTCCCCGGGCGACCAGGCACCCTGCCGCTCCGGCTTCGAGTGCCGCCTTTAAATAATTATGGCCATCAAAATTCGGCCCCTCGATGGGAACAAACAGCTCCTCCACTTTGATAGTTCGGGAATCCGTGCTCACACCGGAGACCTGCATATCTATACGCCCTTCCAGTAGCGTTCCCGAAACGGCATTTTCGATTTCGCTCACGCTGAATTGCGCGCCCATGTCCACCCTAATCACTTTCCGTACCCCGCAAGGCGCAGCGCTTCACGAGCCTCCTCACGATCGTCGAATGGAATTTGCCGATCCCCAACAATTTGGTATGTCTCGTGGCCTTTCCCCGCAATTAAAACGGTATCTCCTGCCTTAGCCTCGGCGATAATGGAGCGGATGGCCTCCCGTCGATCTACGATGGCACGTGCACGTTCTGTTCCTCCCTCGACTAGATTCGCTCCTGCCTCGACCTCGAGAAGGATAGCCCCTGGATCTTCGGTGCGGGGATTATCGGAAGTCATGAACACCAGATCGCTGGAGCGGAGCGCGGCAGCAGCCATGAGGGGGCGTTTTTTTTTGTCGCGGTCCCCTCCACAGCCCATCAACGTGATTAGCCGGCCGCTTGTCACCGGACGGGCGAACTCCAGAACTCGCACCAATGCGTCCGCAGTGTGCGCGTAATCCACCACGAGAAGGAACGGTTGGCCTAGATCCACCTTCTCGAAGCGGCCGGGAACGCTCTCCAATGAGTCCGCCCCTCCGGCAATTTCTTCAGGACGAAGGCCCAAGGAAAGACAAGCCGCCGAGGCAGCGAGGATGTTGCTCGCGTTGTGTTGTCCCGTGAGGGAGGTCTCAATACGTTCTCTCCCTTCCGGGCAAATCAGATCGAACACCATCCCGTCGGCCGAAACCGAAAGTCCTTCAGCCCGCACGTCCGCTTTCCCGCTCAGGCCAAAGGTCCGTACCGCTCCTCTTGCCGTGGCCGCAATCCTTTCTCCAGCCGGATCGTCGATGTTGAGGATGGATACCCCGGGTGAGAATTTAGTGAAGAGCTGGAGCTTGGCCTGAAAATAGCTCTCCATGTCCCCATGAAAATCGAGATGATCCTGCGTCAGATTGGTGAACACCGCAGCGGCAAACTCGCATCCCAGAACTCGATCCATCACAAGTGCATGACTCGACACCTCCATCACAGCATGACTCGCCCCTGCCTCGAGCATCTCATCAAGGAAGTGCTGAACGTCCGGCGCCTCCGACGTTGTCCTGGGGTTTTCGACGATGCGGTCCCCGACGCGATAATGGATGGTGCCCATCAGTCCGGTCGTATGCCCCGCCGCCCGGAGGATGGCATCGATGAGAAACGATGTGGTGGTTTTCCCGTTCGTCCCTGTCACACCCGTAAGGGCCAGGCCCCCAGAGGGATGCCCATAAAAAGTGTCTGCAACAAGTGCCATCGCCTCCCGGCAGGAAGGAACGAACATTTTGGGAATATCTCTTGAGAGCCCCTCTACTTCGCGCTCTAGGACGAGGCCGACCGCGCCCGCCGCTAAGGCATATGTGACGTAGTCATGCCCGTCCACATTGAGGCCCGGAACGGCAATGAACAAATCCCCCCGCACCACTTGGCGCGAATCAAATGCTATGCCCCTCACCTCGGCATCTTTTTCCCCATCGATGCGCGCATCCGGAACGGCTAACGCCAACTCACGGAGACCCATGGTCCGATTCTGTGTCATTAATCCCACGCTCAAGGCGCCTGCTCCATCGATCGGCGAGGAGCGGGAGGGCCATGCAAAATACTCCGAACTTTTTCCGCCAAACTCAGGATTTCTTCGCTCAACGACACCCTTTCGGGTAAGGGGGGATTGCTGGACGGAAACACATTTTTTTTCAGGTTCACCACATGCGCATCCTTTGGCGGTACCCTGAGATACCGCATTGTCTGCCATGCAATTCGTTTCCAGACCGGCGCGGCAATTGTCGAGCCCCATGCCTCTCCCCGAATATTTCCCTCATCAAACATAACGAGAAGAGCAATTCGGGGATTTTCGTAGGGAACGAAGCCGGCAAAGGAAGTGATGAACTTTGATTTACTGTAGCCTCTCGTACCCCGATCGGCCTTCTGGGCGGTGCCAGTTTTACCGGCAGACCCATAGCCGGGAACTTCTGCAGCCCGCCCGGTACCGACAGTCACGACCTTTCGCAGCAACGCCGCAAGCCGCTGAGCTACCTTGGGAGCAAAAACCCGTCGTGGAGCAGAAAGCTTTGGTAACAGGAGAGCACGCCCCCCTCTCTCAACCTTATCCACAAGACGTGGAGTCCGCAAAATACCGCCGTTAGCGATAGCTGCGAACGCCATTACCAGCTGAAGGGGCGTTACGCTCACTTCCTGTCCTATGGAAATTGCGGCGAGGGAGGTACGAGACCAAATTTTTGGCGGTCGCAGAATTCCCCGCGATTCCCCCGGAAAGCTGACTCCGGTTTTTGATCCAAACCCGAACTGGCGAGCCATCTTATAAATATTTCCGGCACCTACGTCTTTCGCCATTTTATAGGTACCGATATTTGAGGATTTAACAATGATTTGCTCGGCCGTCAGCCAACCAAATTTTTTGGTATCGTGCAGGACAAACCGTCCAGTCCCGATTCGGTACCCTCCTTCTTCGGCATAATATTTTTTGGTTAATTTTTTGCCTGAATTCAGGTAAGCCGCCGCCGTAACAATCTTAAAAGTGGACCCCGGTTCATAGACATTCTGAACGGCTGCCTGCTTCCAAAGAACTGGGCTATAGCGGCTATAGGCATTAGGGTTGTACCCGGGAACAGTTGCTATCGCCAAGATGCGCCCAGTTGAGGGCTCCGCAATGACACCGATCGCCTTGCGTGCCCCCGTCCGCTCAAGCTGCAAGCGAAGCTCTTTTTCCACGATGTACTGGATGACCTCATCGATGGTAAGGCGAACATCTGCTCCAGGCTCAGGACTCTTGACAATATTGGCTTCGGGATGCACCGACCTTCCCTTGGCATCCCGCTCGATGCGGATCCGGCCGGGACGCCCCTTCATTTTCTTTTCAAAAACAAGTTCCATTCCAGCCAACCCAATGTCGTCCACACCAACAAATCCAAGAAGAGAGGAGGCGAGCTCTCGTTTGGGATAAAACCGCCGACTCTCGGTGACAAAACCTAGGCCAGACAGGTTGAGACCAAGAATCTTGCTCTTCTCCCCAGGCGTTATTTTCCGCCGAATCCAGACATAGCGCCCTCCACGGCTTAATTTCCTTTTTAGCTTCCGGCGAGGAAGTCCCAGAATGTTCGACAATCTCCAAGCTGCCTCCGAGGGATTTCCCACTTCTTGCGGATTCGCGTAAAGGGATGGTGCGTCCATGCTCACAGCTAGAGGACGACCCTTCCGGTCGAGAACATCCCCGCGCTTTGCGCGGACGTGGAGCGTACGGCGCAGCTGCCGTTCGGCATGGGCAACGAGGCGATCACGATCTCGTATCTGAATCACGAACAGCTTAACTGTGAGCGCACCGAAACCCAGTCCGACGAGGACGCCACACGCGATCAGGCGGGTAAAGAAGCCCTTCGTCATGGGCCCGCATCCTGGTCCGGGCGGAAGAAAATCGATAGTTTAAAAAATAATTTAAAGATGCCGGGCCGGGACCATTACATACACTATTTGGTCAGGCCTCGGAAAAACCATTCCCAGCTTGCTCCGTGCAATCGACTCAATTCGATCTAGCTGGCGAAGCGAACCGATTTCGACTCGGAGAACCCTACGCTCTTGGGCCAAAATGTTGCGCTCCGCCTGCAAGCGTGCGACTTCGTAACCGATTCGCACCATCTCCAGATGCGGCCACGCAAGGGCAATGGCACTGGCCGTCACCACTGCGATATAGATTGCAGCCCTAAATAATGGAAAATCAAATTCCCAATGAGGCCTCAGACGGTCCCTACCTCCACGACCATGGCCCATTACCCAGGAGCCCATCATTTCAACGCGTCTTAGCGTTTCTCCCCCACTCGGAGCTTCGCGCTCCGAGATCGGGGATTAGATTTAACTTCTTCTACTGAAGGACGCACAACTCTGCGAGTCAAAATCTCCAGGGAGCCGCGTTTGTCGTTACCCGGCCCCAGCTCCCGGAAAGCATTTTTCACAACCCGATCCTCGAGCGAATGAAAACTGATCACGGCGATTCGCCCACCAGGACGAAGGAGTTCCACCGCGTCGCACAACGCACTCTCGAGCGTATCTAATTCACGGTTCACCGCGATCCGCAACGCCTGAAAGGTCCGTGTTGCCGGGTGGATGCGCCACCTTTTTCCGCGAGTACCACTCCTCCGAGCAGCTACAGATACCACCAGAGCGGCAAGCTCATCGCAGCGTTCCAATGGCTTGCGCACGCGGGCCTTCCCAATCGCACGCGCAATGGCACGAGAATTTCGCTCTTCTCCATATCCGTAAATTAGGTCCGCAAGGTCTTTTTCCGTCAACGCGTTCACCAGGTCGGCTGCGGTTGGACCGCCACCCTGGTCCATGCGCATATCAAGGGCATCGGAAGAATCCATACGAAAACCACGGCCCGGCGATTCAAGTTGAATGGAGGAAATCCCGAGATCGAAGAGAACGCTATCGACGCCGTCGAAGCCCTCTTGGGCGACTATTTCCTTGATTTTGGAATGATGGGCATGATGCAAGTGGGCGGAAGACCCAAATGGCGCTAGCCGTCGACGCGCCACTTTCACCGCGTCTACGTCCCGGTCACAGCCGATCAGCACACCCGATGGCTGAATCGCCTCCAGAACCGCAAAACTGTGTCCCCCTCCGCCCAAGGTAGTATCTAAGGACACAGCTCCCGGAGCTGGTGACAGGAAGTCAAGAACTTCCCGAACCATGACCGGAACGTGAGACGCGGTCATTTTCGTCTCATCGGTCTGATGCCGCCCGCCCAACCAGCGGCCTCGCTCTATCGAATGGGCTATCGCAATCGCAGCCAAGAAGCCCTCCCCTCATCAAGCTCTTCGCCAGAATTTAAAACTCCAACTCAACAAGGTCATCGCCCGAATCTTCCCCGAATTCGCCAACGTTCCCGGGTTTCTCTGCCATCATTCGACCCCATCGCTCCCGGCCCCATATCTCAAATTTATTTTCAAGTCCGACGACAACGACCTCCTTGTCGATGCCCGCCGCTTCACGCAACCGGGAGGACAATAAAATTCGCCCCTGCTTGTCAATTTCAACTAGCACGGCCTTGCCGTACATTCGCCTCATATGGGCACGGACAGCAGGCCGGTGGGTGGGCAGGTCTTGGACCTTGTCCCCAAACCTCCTCTGCCACTCCTCTAGGGGGTATGCGAAGATGCACTCGTCCATATCTAAAAGGATGAGACGATCCCCAAAAGTAGCATTCAGATATTCCCTGAACCGGGCGGGGATACTGACGCGCCCCTTCGCGTCTATCGAAACCACATGGGAGCTAATCAACATGACTTACTTTCCCCACTGCTCCCCACATTCCCCCACTAATATATTCGTATATAGCGTCTTCACAAGGGAGTGTCAATATAAATTTTATAAAAATGCTAAAAATCAATTAGTTTTGAGGTTTTTTTCTACTGGGCGCCACTAATAAACTGCACGCAGAAATAAGTGAAATGAATTTACAAAAAACTGTATATGTGTATAACTTGCACTATTTTTAATGAAATGCACTATATATTGTGCCGTGGTAAAAAGTGGGATAAATATTTAGAGGCGAACAAAAAAGCAGAAAGCGATCGAATACTCAAATAAATTCAAAACTTCGGGGGAAAGACTTCGAAAGGTCCACGTTAATGTGGGGAATAGCCAACACAGAAGGGTTAGGTTAATTCAAATAGGGGGATATCGTACGCCGACCTACCTAGTGGCCCCACCAAGCTGCCGCGAGCAACAGTGCAAATGTTTCGACGACTTCCCCCACAGCAGAATGAATATCTCCTCTCCACTGGCCTTCGCGGCTTTCAATGAAATTCCTGAACCCGAGCGCCACGGCGGCGGAGACAAGAGCAATTATGAGACCCCCAAACCACCCAAAAACTAGACATATCACCAGGGTCCAGCCCACCGTGGCATAACCCCCGCCAAGCGAGACCTCATCGGGTACATAGGGGGCCGTACCATAGGCTGCGGGACCCGCCCCTCGGACCTGAACTGCAAGGTAGGCCATTACGGCTCTGCCAAGCACGGGGGCAAGAAGAAGAGCCGACCACCGTCCCTCCCCGCTCAGGGCCAACAGGGCAGCAAATTTAAGGAGGATAATGGCTCCGATGGCCAGCCCGCCAAAATAAGGCATCCCCTCTTTATCCCGCGCCAGCTGGCCCGCACACGAGGCGACAGCAGCAAGCGGCCTTCCCCCCGTGAGAACGATCAGTGTAACACCCAGAATTCCATTTCTGGTCGAGGCGGGAAACCCCAAGCTAAAAATAATATCCACAGCAACTAGAAAGAACCCTAAGGTCAGGCCTACTAAGGGAAACCACACGAGAGCGGTGCGGGATTCGTCCACACCAAGCTCTTCAGGCGGCGCGGGCCAAGGTAAAATGGTAAGAAATTTGTTGGCAAGAGCATAGGCTTTCACAGGGCTCTCTCCAAAGAGATAGGACTGGCTCGGGAGCCTACATGAATACATCCGAAACACTTACAGCGTATTTTATCAAAGTCAGGAGGATTTTACGCTTGCTTAGAAAGAATTCTCATCAGAGGGGAATATACCGTCTCGGACCTCCTGGCAATACTGCTCCATAGCCTCCAGCGATGCATTCCCGAGGTCAACATAAACTTTGACAAACTTTGGGGTGAAATCTTGGAACATGTTCAGCATATCATAGGTCACCAGAACCTGACCATCGCAGTCGGGCCCTGCACCGATGCCTATGGTGGGTATATCGATCTCTCGAGTAATCCGTGCACCAAGGTAAGCAGGAATCCCCTCAAGAACGAGACTGAAGGCACCCCCCTCTTGGACGGCTACAGCATCACGGAGCACCTGATCCGCCTCGATCTCATTTTTTCCCTGCACCCTAAATCCGCCATATGCGTGAACGCTCTGAGGAGTTAGCCCCACATGTCCCATGACTGGAATTTGGCACCCGACTAGCGCACGAATATCATCGCGCACGCGCACACCGCCTTCAAGCTTCACGGCCTCGGCCCCGCCCTCTCGGATAAGCCTGCCGGCATTGTAAACTGTATCGCGGCGAGTAACTCCAAAAGAAAGAAACGGAAGATCGGAGACCAGAAGAGCGTTTGGCTTGGCACGGCTGACCGCCTTGGTGTGGTGGACCATATCATCCACCGTGACGTGGGTCGTGTCCGAATAGCCCAGCACCACCATACCCAGGCTGTCTCCGACCAAAATGATATCCACACCGGATTCGTCTACGAGTTTGGCGGTCGGATAATCGTAAGCCGTGAGAGATGTGATCTTTTCCTTGCCCTTCTGGGCGCGGATAGTTCTTGTGGTAATTTTCTTGCGCGTGGAAAGCGTGGTCATGGTCGCTCCCTCCATGAAGGTGAACGCCGAAAAGGTCAAAATTCAAATGTCCAAACAACCACCTTGCGGTCCGGGTCCCGGCAGATCCTAGCGGCGACCCAAAAGCGTAGTGATTGGCCTCTTTCGTGTCAACAATGGGCCTGGATGAAGCCCCCGTCACTCCACGCCCCGCAAAATGAGCAGCCCACCGACGAGGATGAATATCAGCGACAAAAATGCCTTCATCTTCTCGCCATCCATTCGGCTATTGATATAGGGGGAGACCTGCCCGCCGCAGGTGACGGCTGGAATTGTCATGAAGAGAACGTTCCAATGTACATTGAGCTCGCCCGAGGAGAAGACATAGGCATGCACGAGGGTAGCCATGAACGCCGTGAAGAAAACGATCATGATACCAGTACCAATGGCCACTCGGACAGGCAGCTTGTTCCGGAGGATAAGAATGGTCGTCGCCAGTTCGCCGATCCCGATACCCGTCAGGCCGACCAGTACGCCCCCGAATCCAGACCAAAACATCCCGATGGGGCCATGTTCGTATTTATACCAGTAGCGCCGGCCAAGCGAATCCACCCGGGTCGGCAGGCCCTCGCCCTGCTCCCCGTCCGGTTCGTGAACACCACCCGTAAAATAGGAGTAGAGCATGAGCACCGATAGAACGATCATCAGCCCCCCCAAATATCTCAGGAGCATTTGGGAAGGCACCAAATGTGCTAAAAAACCAAATCCCATTCCAACCGGAACTGAGACCGGAAGCACCTTCTTTACGATGGAGAGATCGATCAAACCCCGCCTAAGATAGCCGATCATCGCACTGCCGAAGCCAAACAGCTCTATAGATAACGCCAGAAATATGGCCTCAATCGGAATAATTTTCACACCTGCGACAAACGGGAATGCCAGGATAAAAATCGGCGCAAAAAAAACGGCCCCCTCAACGCTCGAGCTGGTCGCTATCAGACAAATACAAAACGCTACCGGAAACATCCACCAAAATTCAAAAAAGTTTTCCAGCACTGACTAACGCACCTCTTTGAATATTTCGGGCGTAACAGTCCCGTGCGCTAGGGCTTCTGCCATTTTGATTCCCTCAATCGCCTCTACGACATCGTGCGTCCGGATGACGTCCGCACCACCCATCACCGCGAAGGCCTCAGCCACCTTGCTTCCGATCAGGCGATCCCTGGCCCGCTCCACGTCCGTGGCTATTCCGATAAAGGTTTTCTTCGAGACCCCAACAACAAGCGGGCGCCGCAGTTTCGTAAAACGCGAAAGGTCCCGAAGTATTTCTAAATTTTGATCCCAGCTTTTCCCAAACCCTACCCCGGGATCCACCCAAACGCTCTCAATACCCGCCCGCTCGGCCATTCCAGCCCGCTCCTCGAGGAATTCTGTCACCTCGCATACGACGTCCGAATAGACCGGCGCCTCCTGCATGGTGCCCGGATTTCCTTGCATATGCATGAGCACAGCCGCCGCCCCCGCCTCGGCCACCACCGTCCGCATCCCTGAATTGCCGAAGCCGCCGACATCATTCACGATATGAACCCCTGCATCGAGGGACGCCCTCGCCACGGCAGGCTTTCTCGTATCGATTGAGATTAATGGACCAGAGGTCGTGTCTAGGCACTTAAGAATCGGCATCACACGACGAAGCTCCTCCGCCTCGTCTACTTCCTCTGAACCCGGGCGGGAGCTCTCCCCACCGATATCGATAATGTCCGCCCCCTCTTCGGCCATCCGGGCAATCATATCAAGCGCCACAGAAGAATCCGCAAAGCGACCCCCGTCCGAAAAACTATCCGGCGTAGCATTGATGACACCCATCACGCGTGGGCGCGTAAAATCAATCCGCCTGTCGCGGCACACGGCCTCAGGCAAAACTTTCCGTTCGCCCTGAACGAAGGTTAGGAATTTTCTCACGTCCAAATCTCCGGAGGAAAAGCCGACCCCGCCTCGGTGATTTGCTCCTCGCTTACCCAACGCTTGCGAAGCTCCCCTGCTAGGACGAGCGAGCCAGCAACGACAACGAGGTCACCATTTCTCAACTCTTCGATGGCGCGGCCGAAGGCTTGCCAAGGATCGAGAAACTCCTCGACCTCCCGTGCGCCAAACTCGCGCAGAGCGCGCGCAAATTTTTTGGGTGAAAGACCAGGCCGGGGGGAATTCTCCGGCGGGAGCGTCACGAAATACCGATCAACTGGCCCAGCCAGCTCCTCCGCCAGGGCAGCGTAATCTTTGTCCCCCATAGTGCCCAAGACAAAATGGCGGCGACCCGACGGAATCCCACCGAGCGTATCAGCCAGAGCGCGGACTTTAGACCGGTTATGCGCACCGTCGAGAATCACCCCGAGATCGCCGGGCATCCACTCAATGCGGCAGGGCAACTGCGCCTTCCGAAGCCCCGTCCGAATATCTCCCTCCCCCAGGCCCAGAAGCCTGCATGCGCCTGCGGCCAGGGCTGCATTCTCCGCCTGATGGATTCCATTCATCCGAGTTTCCATCCCTTCCCAGCGTATGCCGTCCCGAAAGCAGAGAGTGAACTGGCATCCATACTCGCCGCAAACGGCACCCTCAATATCGGGGGACGCATGAAGCGCTGCCGCGCGCGCAGAGACGGCGGCCTGAACCTCACCCATAGCCTCCGGCATCAGGGCAGCGGTGATGGCACGGCCACCGGGGGTGACGATCCCTGCCTTGTCGCGCGCAATTTGCTCCACCGTGTCACCGAGCAGGTCGGTATGATCGAGCCCAATTGAAGTCAGAACATCGAGAACGCCCGGAACCACCGCGTTCGTTGCGTCGTACGTACCGCCCAGACCCGCTTCGAGAACGATGAACTCACAGCCTTCCTCATCAGCGCATAGAAGTAGTAGCGCGAGAGCACTTTCGAAATACGAAGGTGGGCCGATTTCGGTATCAAGCACCATCTCCGCCGCCGCCCCAGCAACGAAACTCGCAGCGCGGCCCACTAAGTCAGCTCCAGCCGTCCCTCCACGCACCCAGAACCGCTCGGCCAGCGAGGTTACATGAGGCGAGAAAAACGCTGCCGTCCGCCGACCGGCGGCATGAAGCGACTCCGCGATCATGAGCACGGTCGAGCCTTTCCCGCTGGTTCCGGCGACATGAACGACCGAGCAGCCCTCAAAGGAGAGATTGAGTCGATCGAGAAGGCAGCGCATTCGATCCAGACCGGGCCCTTCGACACGGACGCCCCCCGATTTGATACGCGGTCGCCAGCTTTTTTTGGGGAGCGCCGCCAGCGCATTCAGGAATACGCAAATCCGGCGATAAGTCTCCACCGGAGAAGCCGTTTCCGTGTCGGCAAATAGGGTCACAAAATCGGAGGGCTGCATCTCAGTGGCGGAAATGTCTCCGGCCCGTGAATACCATGGCGATACCATGTTCGGCAGCGGCCTCAATGACTTCCTCGTCACGCATCGAGCCGCCCGGCTGGACAATGGCCTTCACCCCGCACTTGGCCGCTTCGTCCACCCCATCTCGGAACGGGAAGAAGGCGTCCGAACCCAAGGCACATCCCTCCAGCGGGAGCACGGCACGGCCGGCCGCGATTCTCGACGAATCCACCCGGCTCATCTGACCCGCTCCGATGCCGACCGTTCCGCTTTGGTCGGCAAGAACGATGGCATTGCTCTTCACGTGGCGCGAGACCGTCCAGGCTATATGGAGAGATTTTTTCTCTCTGGGTGATGGCGAGCGTGGCGTCACCACTTTCCAGTCGAACTCTTTCGTCGACATCCGGTCAGGTTCCTGGACAAGAACACCCCCTGGAATGGCACGCAGATCCAGGCCCGACCGATATTCAAAAACCAGCCCCGGCAAACGGAGGATGCGCAAATTTTTCTTTTTCCGGAATATGGCAAGCGCCTCCTTGTCAAATTCCGGCGCCATGACCGCCTCGACGAAAAGTTCGCGCATCGCCTCAGCGGCGGCAGCGTCCACCCGGCAATTGTAGGCGATAATGCTGCCAAACGCCGAAACAGGATCGCAAGCCAAGGCACGCCGGTAGGCTTTGGCAGGCGTATCCGCCAGACCTACGCCGCAAGGGTTCGTGTGCTTAAGGATGGCACAAGCCGTCCCTTTAAAATCGGCGATGAGCTCGGAGGCGCAACCCAAGTCGAGAAGGTTATTGTAGGAAAGCTCCTTGCCACCCAAAACCTCAGCATCGGAAACGGAGAGACCGTTCCCCCCGCCCAAGCGGTAAAAAGCTGCCTTTTGATGGGGGTTTTCGCCGTAGCGGAGAACCTGGATGCGCTCAAGATTGAGGGGAAGGCTTTCGGGGAAGAGTTCCTTATCAGCTCCGTTATCATCTTCGAGACTTGCAAGGTAGTCGCAGATCACTGCATCGTAGGCCGAAACATAGGAGAATGCCTTGCGTGCTAGGCTGCGCCTGAATCCTGCGGGAATATCCTCCCCCCCGGAAATATGGCCGATGACCGTCGGATAGTCGCGCGGATCGACGAGGACGGTGAGCCTCCCATGGTTTTTTGCCGAGGAGCGAACCATTGTGGGGCCTCCGATATCGATCTGCTCGACGGCCTCGGCGGGAGTGACTCCCGGGCGGAGGATTGTCTCCCTGAAGGGATAGAAATTCACAGCAACCAGATCGATTGCCTCGATGTTGTTCGCCGTCATTTCATCGACCTGGTCCGGCAGACGGGAGAGAATTCCACCCAGTAGTTTTGGATGGAGCGTCTTCACCCGCCCCCCCAGAATTTCGGGCTGACCGGTATAGGTCGAAACATCTGTGACGGGAACGCCTTCAGCGCGGAGGTCTTTGGCCGTCCCCCCAGTGGAGAGAATCTCCCAGCCGGCATCGTTGAGCGCCTTGCCCAGTTCGGCCGCCCCCTGTTTATCACTAACACTGATGACCGCTCTTTTTAATCCGCCCATTCGCTAACTGTCCTCCCCCCATACCTCGTACCCTTCGGCGAGAAGGATTTGAACCAAAGATTCGAGATGCTCACGGCCACGAAGTTCCAGGTAGAGTGTAGAAACGGTATGATTGATGGGCACCACTGTGGACATCCTATCGTGCTCAATGTGAATGATGTTGACCCGCTCGTTCGCCACGATCCGGGATAGATTCATCAGCGATCCCGGCACATCGTGTAAAACAACCTGAATTCGCGCGTACCGGTTTTGGAGGGCAAGACCCTTTCCGATGATTCTGGAGAGCAGATTCACGTCCAAATTTCCGCCGCTGACAAGCGCGACGACCTTTCCACTCACCCGGAACCTCCGCTCGATCAGTGCGGCTAAGGGAGCAGCGCCCGACGCCTCGGCCAACATCCGCTCGCACTCGAGTAGAGTCAAAATTGCCCGCGCCATATGGTCGTCATCGACCGTCACGACCTGATCCACCAGTTCTTGAATCAAGGGAAAACAAAGATTCCCCACTCGCTTAACGGCAATCCCATCTGCGATGGTCTTGACGGATTTGGATTCAACAACTTTTCCTACCTCGATTGAGCGAGCCAAGGAATCCGCACCCGAAGCAACGACCCCGACCACCTGCACATCAGGCCGATTTTTTTTTACTGCGGCAGCGAGGCCTGCAATCAGTCCACCACCCCCTACTGAAACAACAATTGTCCCCGCATCGGGAACTTCGTCAAGAATTTCGAGACCAACTGTTCCCTGACCCGCGATAACGTTCGGATGGTCGAATGGGGGGATCATCACCAGTCCACGTTCTGATTCGATTTGGCGGGCGCGCTCGTAGGCATCGTCGAAGGACGGTCCATAGAGTTCCACTTCTGCCTTCAGGGCCCTTACCGCATCGAGTTTAGTGTTTGGAGTAGACTCGGGCATGACGATCAAAGCTTTGATGTCCATACGCCGGGCAGCGGCAGCAACGCCCTGAGCATGATTTCCGGCCGAAGCGGCAACCACGCCGCATCTGCGCTGCCGGATGTCCAGCTTGCTGAGTGCGTATCCGGCCCCGCGGACTTTAAACGAACCTGTCCGCTGGAAATTCTCTGGTTTAAGATAGACCTCCACACCAAGTTGCTCGGAAAAATGCTCGCTCAGACGCGTCTTGGTTGGCCGTAAATGTGGGGCAAGTACTTTGGTGGCCCTCACCGCCTCGGCGGCAATTTCACCCGCATCGAGCGGGCCAGAAAATTCCATCTTTGAATTTGCCGCTTTCATCCTTCATGCCTTTGAGCGGGAGATCACTCTAATATACACCCTTAAAAAACGACCTACCCTTATAAAGGAAGGCGCGCACAACCCCCTCGAAACTCTGGCTGCTAATTCCCACCTGACAGAGGTGACTCGCCCGTACTAGGGCATCACCATTATATGACTCCCCTTGAATGAGGTTGACCATTTTATTGGAGATTTTACGGATATCGGCACATTTTCCACAATCTTTGTGGACAGGTCGGCAACGTAGGCGTCAAGGTCGTCCTTGGGCAAGACCCAGGTCACAAAACCCACATCACAAGCATCACGAGCAGAATAGCTGCGGGGTGTCATCAGAACTTCCTTGGTGTTGGCCGAACCCATAAGATCAATATTCGCCGGGTGAGGATTTCCGAAAATACAACTCCCAGTCGCACTGCTGGAATGGCAAAACACCCTCATCGGCTACATAGTGCAGGTCGCACATTGCAAGCAGACCGAAGACGCCGCCCATCGCACTTTCCCCAGATATTCGTAAAAAAAACCAAAATGGAAACCTAACGGATAGACGGTCATGCCTCAATCCAACCAGTGGCGTCCCGGACAAAAATCACTATCAACCCCGGAAGCTGTGATTAGGAAGAACCGGAGCGGGCCTGTAAGCCGGGTTCTGTCGCCCACCTGTTCACGGGCTCGCGGCCATCCATCTGGGACGAAGGTCGCCCTTCGCCTCAAGCAGCCGACCCGGAGACTTCGGACGGGCCGCCCTCGAACGTCTCCTTACTTGGCCTTGCTCCGGGTGGGGTTTACCGAGCCGGTCCGGTCGCCCGGACCGCTGGTGCGCTCTTACCGCACCTTTTCACCCTTACCCTGGACCAAAGTCCAGGGCGGTTTAATTTCTGTGGCACTTTCCCTGGGGTCACCCCCGGTGGACGTTATCCACCACCCTACCCTGCGGAGCCCGGACTTTCCTCCCGCGGTTATAACCGCGCGCGGCCGCGCAGCCCGCTCCGGCTCTATCTGAAATGTATCGCAAACAACTGTTAAATGCCCACTCTTTTATCTATCGCACGGTTCGCGGCCTCATCTGCGGTCGCATTGCTCCCACGCCGGACGTGGCGAAGGGTGACACACTCAAAGGCACTCGAAATATCCCTAGCTTCCTGATAAAGGCGTTTCAGCCCTTCGTTTTTCACTCGGTATTCGCCGCTCCATTGCTTAGCGAGTAACTCTGAATCGGTGACCACTTCGACGCTCCGCGCCCTCATCTCCTTAGCACGGATCAGACCTAGAAGAAGGGCCTGGTATTCTGCAACATTATTCGTTGTGTTGCCGAGGAATTGCAGAATTTCCCCTACACAGGCACCCGATTCGTCGTACAGTAAAGCAGCAGCACCCGCGGGGCCGGGATTTCCCCTGGAGGCGCCATCGGTATGAATTAGAAGATGTTCGGCATAGGCGTTCAAGGATTTCTTTCAGCCACAACCGTGCCTACTGCCTCGACCGATTTGTAGTAGATGATCCTTCCGCAATTCGTACATGAAAAAATTTCATCCTTACCATCGCGAATTTCGAAAAATCGCTGAATCGTTTCGTCCATACGACAACCCTGGCAAGTCCGCTCAATAATCGGCACAACAGCCATCCCGCCCCGCCCCTTCCGGACCGTCTCATAGCGCTGCCTCCAGTCCAATGTAATCTCTGAACACGCTTTTTCACGTTCGCGTTGCAATTTTTCAAGCTCGTGCTCGATCCGGCCCCTGTTGTCTTCGTGTTTCTTTATAGATATCGATACATCGCCCTTGGCCTTTTCCAGTCCTTTCTTCGACTCGCTCACCTTCCCCCTGAGCGGTTCCAGTGATTCCATGCATTCGAGGACCTTGTCTTCCAGTTTGCCGATATTCCGCAGAAAACCTTCAATTTCATGAGTCAGAGCACGGTATTCCTCATTGGTTTTTACTAGGGCCTGCTTTCCACGAGAGTCCCTGAGCTTTTCGTCGCTCATCTGAATTTCGCTCTCAGCATCACGCTGGCGTTTTTGCAATGCTTCTAATTCCGCTTCGACGGCCTGGACTTCCCCTTCAAAACTACGAAGGTAGTCATTTTCCGCCTCGATTAAGAAAGGAATTTTCTTGAGCTCTTCATTAAGCCGTACAATATGGCCGTCGGTTTCCTGAAGACGGACAAGGGCCTGCAATTCAGATTGCACCTAAAAAACTCCTCCGTTTTTGCTCAAAACCGTCCTTGAAATTGGTGGGCCCACCAGGATTCGAACCTGGGACCAGCCGGTTATGAGCCGGCGGCTCTGACCGCTGAGCTATGGGCCCCAGAATACTTTAATTTCGGGAACTGAGAGAAGGAGGGCCGCCCGCACTTTAATCTTCATACTCACATCCCGAAAGCCGAGAACTCCGCCTATATCGCCTCCCCTGGCGCCGACGCCAAACGCCGCTCCAATCCAAGTTCTGGAGCAAACCAAGAATTTGATGACCCCATCAAGCGAATCAATCTTCCATGAAGCTCCGCAATTTTTTGCTACGGCTCGGATGGCGCAATTTCCGGAGCGCCTTAGCTTCAATTTGCCGAATCCGTTCACGCGTCACATCGAAATCCCGTCCGACCTCCTCAAGGGTATGCTCGTTCTCAGCACCAATTCCAAACCGCTTCCGTAGCACCATCATCTCCCGAGGGGTGAGAGTTTGTAGAATTTCTTGGGTCTGCTCCTTGAGATTAATTTTGATGATCGAGTCCTGTGGAACCTCTGCTCCCTTGTCCTCGATGAAATCACCAAGATGGCTGTCCTCCTCCTCACCGATGGGTGTTTCGAGGCTAATTGGCTCTTTTGCGATTTTCAGAACCTTCCGGACTTTATCGACGGGCAAATCCATTATCTTGGCTACCTCTTCTGGGAACGGCTCCCTGCCAAGCACCTGGACCAACTGTCGAGATGTCCGAATTAGCTTGTTGATTGTTTCAATCATGTGCACCGGGATTCTGATAGTCCGTGCTTGATCAGCGATAGCACGCGTAATGGCCTGACGAATCCACCATGTGGCATAGGTGCTAAATTTGTAGCCACGTTTGTATTCAAATTTATCCACGGCTTTCATCAAGCCAATGTTCCCCTCCTGAATCAAATCGAGAAATGCAAGGCCGCGGTTAGTATACTTTTTCGCTATGCTAACCACGAGACGAAGGTTGGCTTCCGCCAGCTCCTTTTTTGCCTGCCGGTCCTTTCGACGCCCCCGGCGAATCATCTTGAGGGACGCCGCTAGTTTATCTTGCGAGGCTCCTGCCTGCTTTTCCGTCTGACGAATGCGCCGACGGACATTTTTAATTCGTCGACCATACTCTGCCATGACACTCAATGGGATTCGCTTATCTCCAACGGAAGTGGAACTCGCCACACCTTTACTAATTTTCTTCACCGAAGCTTTGAGTCCGGCCTCGTCCATTCCAACTTGCTTAAGGTAGCCCTTGATCTCCTCCTCGTCCTTTTGGATTGACTTGACGTAGGACTGAATTCGATCCGCGATTCTGTCAACCTGTTCGGGCCGGAGATTCATCTCCCGGATCAGAACTGCGATTTTTCCCTGAATTTTTTCAATTGCACCCGGTTTTACATTCTTCGTCCGCTTCTTCTCCAGCTGACGAAGCTGTGATTTGACCTTGCCAACTAACCCCAAGACACGCGCTTTATCTTCCTCGTAAGTGGGTTTTTCCTTTTCCTCGTCGTCGTTTTCGCCTCGGTTGTGGTCTACATTTACAACCACAATTCCCGCTATGGGAACTTCATTCTTCCGAAGCTTCTCAGCGATCTCAAGAACAGCATCGATGGCAACTGGCGTGCTGACTGTCGCGAGACTCACTTCGAGTTGGCCCTCTTCTATCCGCTTAGCAATGACGATTTCGCCTTCGCGGCTGAGCAGCGGGATCTGTCCCATTTCGCGCAGGTACATACGCATCGGATCATCGGTTTTTCCAAATGCCGAATCGTCGAAAGTCGTAATTCCCCGGATACCAGGTTGTGGCTTACTCACCTCGTTTTCGGCTACGTTGTTCCCTGCCTCCTCATTATCGGCAGTGTCTTTGGATTTGGAGTGCCGTTTCTCAGCAGCCTCCGAATCCAAAATTTGGATGTCCATTTCCTTAAACATCACCATGATATCGTCAATGGCCTCAGGCGATGTGACACTGTGCGGAAGAACATCATTGACCTCATCATAGGTCAAATAGCCCTTCTCCTTTCCCACCTTGATTAGATTTTTAACATCCGTCGGCTTAGTGGAAACGTTTTTCGCAGCTGATACCTTTGAGGAACCATTTTTAGAAGCTCCGCTTTTAGATTTCTTGGCCGTTCCTCTGGTGCTGGTCTTTGTCGCCAATTTCTACTCCTTCGCTCGTTTAACCAAGGAATAAACATCAAAATCTATTCGCGATATCCATCCTACGCCTCAGCGCGCAGCTGCATCTTTTTGCCGCTCGTGCAAAAGCGCATTTTTTTCCTCCAACAAGCGCTGCACTGTGGGAGATTCTTCTCCCTCGGTGCGGCGCGCATTTTCGAGTTCCTTCAAAATTTCCTCCTCCCGCCGCCGCCGGAGCCGTTCCTGGAGCAGAGCTATGCAGTCAAAAAATTCCGCTTCTATATCCTCGTAGGGTATCTCCACAGCGGCCACTTCAAGAACCAGCCTCTTCGCAGAAGGATCCGCCAACCGGTCTGACAAATCCGAGAGATGCCGCCTGACACCCTCAGCCTCTGCCAAGATAATGGCGTCAATAATCTCACGAATAGCGGGATCAAGAAACATCGACCGTGTAACCGTACCTCCCGCTGCCAGACCAGGACGTGACAAAAGAATCTGTAACGCATCCATCTCTAGACGGGATCGCTCCACCCTTCGCCCGAGTAGTTGCGGCACCCCCGAATCCCGGCGGAGCGCCTTTCTTGAATTTTCAGCCAACATCCGTTGCACGCTACTGGCAAGAGTTGGGTAAGGGATGCCCAGCCTATCCTCTAGAAGCGCGTAGTACTGTTCCCGCACGCTCTCATGAGATGCTGCCAATACAGGCAGAAGGTTTTGTATCGCAGAAATTTTCTCAGCTTGTCCCGCACCGGACTCTAGCCCGCCGATAGCGGCGTTGACCGTATGCTCAAGCAGGCCTTCCGCCTTATCCAGCAAACGCCGGATAAAATCGACGCCTCTGGCTCGAAGGATATCATCGACATCTTGACCATCGGGAAGGTCCATCACCTTCAAGTGCATCGCTCCCATGCCCTTGCGGTCAATGAACTCCTGGCGCAGAACATCGCCAGCCACTAGACGATCGGGCGAACCAGCCAGGCCCATGAGACGACCCACAATACCACCGGCACGCTCCGAGGCCACTTGCCCCGCCTTGTCAGAATCAAAGACGAAAACAATCTCGTCGGCATGGGCACGGAGCATACGGAGGTGGCCAGCCGTTAGCGCCGTACCCAATGGAGCGACCACATTCCGGATTCCGTTTTGCCAAAGCGCGACAACGTCGAAATAACCCTCCGTAACCAACACCCGTCTCTCAGAACGGATGGCCTCGCGTCCCTGATTAAAACCATAGAGCACCCGCCCTTTTTTAAAAGCTGGAGTATCAGGCGAATTGATATACTTGGCGGTCGCGTGGCGCATATCACTGTCCGGCAGGGAGCGGCCGCCGAACCCCACTATCTCCCCCTCCACATCTAAAATCGGGAATATCACGCGGTCGCGAAATCTGTCATAGAACCCCGATTCGGACTCGCGCTGGATGGCAAGGCCGGCTTCGAGCAAGTCCTGGGGAGAAAATCCCTTCAGGCGAACCGCCTGGCACAAAGCATCCCATCGAGCGGGAGCGTAGCCCACACGGAAAGCATCCAAGGCACATTGGGATATTCCACGCCTCTTTAAATAAGACCGCGCCCTACTTCCATCAACTCCCCGAAGTGTTCTCCAATAAAATCGGGCTGCAAATAGGTTAACTTTCTGGATTTTTTCGCGGGTGGCGTGTCCCGGCACATCCACGGCTTCCGTTTCGTAGCAAGATAGGTCTACCCCCTGTAGGCTCGCCAAGTGTTCCAACGCGTCTCGAAAATTCATCCCCTCATGCTGCATCAGAAACTTAATGGCATCGCCCCCAGCACCGCAGCCGAAGCATTTGAATATGCCCATCCGTGGATTCACGTTGAAGGACGGCGTTTTTTCCTCATGGAACGGGCAGAGCGCCTTGAACGCGCTCCCGGCCTTGCGTAGAGGAATATATTTTCCAATCAGGTCCTCAATCGAGGTCCCCTCGCGGAGCTGGTTGACCATATCGTCCGGAATACGGCCCATCAGGAGTCTCCCCTGTCCGATGCGCCCTGGCACGCCATTTCGACCATCGTCACACCCCAGCCCCCCTCCTCGGGACGGGCCGCACCATAGCTAGCCACAAGAAGACTATCTTCTAGGAGCCTGGTGATAGCGCCGGAGAGAATCCCCTCTCCTTTCCCGTGAACAATTCGTAAATTCCGGACACCCAACACGATGGCATCATCTAGATATTTATCGACCTTCTCGAGCGCATCCTGGAGCCGCATTCCGCGAACATACAATTCGGAGGAAAAAACCCGTGCCCGTGCGTTCAATTCGTGCGTGATCACCACGTGCGGGGATTCTGAATTTAAAGGAGACTCTATTAACTCGATAGCAGATAATGCAACACGAAGCGATTTTCCGTTCACTTCCACCGTGATCATCTTCCGGCCGTGAAGGGCACGAACCTTGCCCGTACTGCCCGTTGCACAAAGGCGGACAATGTCGCCCAGAGAAACGTGCGGTCGGGCAACGTTCTCTGCGTTCTCAACCAGGGCAGGGTACGCTTCATCGACGCGCTCTTTGAGCCCACGGATCTTTTCCCGGGCAAGCTGCTTGGCAACCCCAGTATATTCCGTCGCCCGGATTTCGCCCAATAAATCGTCCGCTTCACGTCGAAGTCGTTTCAAAAGTGCCTCCGCTTCGCTCCGCCGCAGGACGTCCTCCCGCCGGCGGGCATGCTCGAATTCCGCTTGTTCAGATTTCAAGCACAGCCAGCGGGATGAAATGCTCATTTCTTTTTTCCTCAACTCCAATTCCTGGTCCGAGAGACGGGCCATGAGACGGTCTATCTGGACAAATCCCTCATCCAGGAGCACCTTAGCTCTTTGTACAATTTTTTCGGGGAACCCAAGCCTCTCGGCCACGGCTATGGCGTTGCTGGGACCCGATGCCCCCATCCGAAGGCGGTAGGTCGGCGAAAGGTCTTGGGGATCAAATTCAACCGAGGCGTTAATGGCATCGTCAGCTTCATAGGCGTAATGCTTAAGCGCATCATGGTGGGTGCTCACGATCGCCAGAGCACCACTCTGTGCTAAATCCTCGAGAACGGCGACGCCAATTGCGGAGCCTTCCGCAGGGTCGGTCCCCGAGCCAAGTTCGTCCAAGAGGAAAAGACTTCTCTCGTCCGCCTCGGGGACGGATGCTGCCATACGCGTCACATGGCCCGAGAAGGTGCTCAGGTTCTGCTTGATATTCTGCTCGTCACCGATATCGGCAAAAAGAGAGGAAACAAGAGGAAGCGCACTTCCCGCCGCCGCCGGAACCTGAACACCAGTTTGATTGAGCACAACGCAAAGTCCCACCGTTTTGAGGGCGACAGTTTTTCCGCCCGTATTGGGACCTGTTATGACAATTTGGCGGATGGGACCCCCGAAGAAGAAGTCGTTCGGAACCACCTGCTCGGGGGGAACCACTCCGGCCCCCGCCGCGAGGAGCGGATGTCTCGCCCCACGCAGAGTGACCATTCTTTCCTCACTCAGATCCATCCGCTCCCCTCTCCAACTTCGCCCCAACCTGGATTTCGCTTGGATAAGATCGAGGCCTACCAAACGGCGTGTCAGCCCGACCAATGCTTCGCGGCCCTCTACGGCATCTAACGAGAGCTCTCGGAGGATTTTATTTACTTCCTCGCGCTCGGCTCCCAGCGCCTCGACCAAAGCATTGTTCAGCGGAACAGCTGTCATCGGCTCGACAAAAAGGGTCTCGCCGCTCGCAGAGCGGTCTTGAATTAAGCCCTCGAAGGAGCGCCGAAAACTCGTCTTCGCTGGAATGACATACCGTTCACGCCGCTGGACAACGAGCACCTCCTGGATGGCACGAGAGTGAACCAACATGATCCGCTCCAACATCTCGCGGATCTCCACGCGGAGAGAGCGAATCTTCGACCGAACGGCCCGGAGAGCATCGCTGGCACCTTCCCGCACCTCTCCCCGCTCATCGAGCGTCTTTTGGATACGCGAGGCCAGAGGATAGAGAAGGTCGGCACCTTCCAGCCAGTCAGAAAGCCGCGGAAGGTCATTGCGGCGGGTCTCGAGAAACTTTGTCGTCTCAGCCGCAATTTTGAGGAGGGAAAATATTCCGAGAAGCCATTCCGCCTCGAGAGCTCCGCCTCTGGCACGAACCTCCTCAAACCAAGGGGCAGGATTTACAAATGCCGCAAGCGGCATCTTCTCCCCCCGTCCGGCCAAGAGTCCAGCCTCGTCTGTCTCGTCCAGCATCCGCATGACCGTGGATGCATCTATAGCCGGACGCAACCCAGCCGCAGCTTCCCCGGCCGGAGCTGAAAGACACAGGTCCGCTATAAGCTCGAGCACCCGGGGATACTCAATCGCCTGAAGGCTTCGATCATCCATCGGGGCCGGCTCCCGGAGAAAAACAGGCAAATAAAAATGTAAGGAAATTCAAACAGCCACCCGCATGCCAATCAAGATTAAGCAAGGCCAAGTTTGTGAGGTTCCTAAACAAAAACTCCGCATTTACAAAAATGTGCCGGCGGGATTCATTTCTTTAATCAAAAGCATATCCAAAACCGGGGAGCCGGCACATCAATGTTTATTGAACAACCGCCCCCTGAATCGGTTGAAAATATAACCGGAAAAGGGCTCGTCCCCCTTATCGAATTTTACATCAATTACTTAAGAACTTCGCCTACCTCGGCTAGCCAACTTGAATTCTGGGTGGAAATATAGGAACCGATCTAGATTTTGTCAAGAATTTACGGAAATTATACGAAAATTTTATGGCCACCCCCATTAGTCTTAATTTAATGGCTTTCTGGGCGACCGCCTTTTCCAAACCGCCTTGCCAGTTCGGCGAACACCTCGCCCGGAGGGATATTTTTCAAGGCCAGAGCGAGCAGAGAGTGGAACCAAAGATCCGCCATCTCTGAGACAACCCGCTCCTGCCCTTCCTCACGAACGGCGCGCGCGACCTCCTCGGCCTCCTCTCCCACTTTCTCGAGTATTCGTTCCTCACCCCGTTCAAAGATGCGGGCTACATAGCTGTATTCTGCCTTCCCCGACTCCCGGCGCCTCAGTATAAGGTTATAGACTGTCTCTAGTAGATTATAATGGAAGACCAAGTCGTCACCTGGAGACTCCCCATCAGAAAATTCACAATCGAGAGGACCTATTTTGTTAAAAAAACAAGACGTCTGGCCCGTGTGGCAGGCTGGCCCGTCCGGGCGGACGATAAATAACAACGTGTCTCTATCACAATCCAGACTCGCCGAAACTAGCCGTAAAAAATTCCCTGAGGTCTCGCCTTTGTGCCAGATTTTCTCCCGCGAGCGCGACCAGAAGTACACCGTACCCTTCTCCAACGTGAGGCGCAGAGCCTCTTCATTCGTCCAGGCGAGCATGAGTGCTTGGCCCGTCCCTGCGTCCTGGCAGATGGCGGCGGCCAGCCCCCGCTCGTCCCAATTCACATCGGAGAGAACCACGCCGGGTGGCACCAAATTCCCTGAATCCGCACTACTCACAGCCGGACCTCAACCCCGCGCTCTTTTAAATATAGCTTTGCCTCTTCCACCGAATATTCTCCAAAATGAAATATTGAGGCCGCCAGAACCGCCTCCGCACCCGCTGTCTCGAGACCATCATACAGGTGAGAGAGATTACCAACCCCTCCCGAGGCGATGACAGGCACTGACACGGAGTCCGACACTGTCCGAGTCAGCTCCAAATCGTAGCCACTCCGAGTTCCGTCCCGGTCCATACTCGTCAATAAAATCTCCCCCGCCCCTAGCCTTACCGCCTCGGCAGTCCATTCTACCGCGTCAATTCCAGTCGCCTTCGAACCTCCATGAGTGAAGGCCTCCCAGCGGAGAAACTCGCTATCGCCCGGAACCCGCTTTGCGTCCACCGCACAAACGATGGTAGAGCTACCAAATTTTTCCGCGCTTCTTTTAATCAGGCCTGGGTCGCGGAGGGCTGCACTGTTTATGCTAACCTTGTCCGCTCCCGCGCGGAGCAGTTCGCGCACATCGTCCTCGTGACCAACGCCCCCACCCACCGTAAGAGGAACGAATGCCCGCTCGGCCGTCTGGGAGACGACACTAAGCAACGTCTTTCGAACCTCTTTAGATGCTGTTATGTCCAAAAAACAGATCTCGTCTGCGCCCATCGCATCATAGGCAGCTGCGCACTCTACCGGATCGCCCGCGTCGCGTAGGCCTTCGAAATTAACACCCTTGACGACACGGCCCTCTTTTACGTCCAGACAGGGGATGATCCGCTTTGCCAGCATCAGAACCGCTCCAATGCTTTTTTTAAATCGAACTTACCCTCATACAGTGCTCGCCCAACGACCGCCCCTATCACCCCGTCCGTCTCCATTAAATGAAGCTTGTCCAAGTCTTCCATCCGGCTAAATCCACCTGCCGCAATGACCGGAAACTCCACAGCCCGCGCAAGCGAGCCCACCGCCACAGGGTTAAAACCCTCAAGCATCCCATCACTCGAGATATCGGTGAAGACGATTCCAGCCAAGGGGAGATTCTGAAAACGCGCAACTAAAACCTCTGGCGTCACCTTGTCCCTTTCTATCCATCCCGATATTCGCACTTCACCCTCTTTCACATCGATGCCCATTAAAATTTTTTCGGGGTTTTCTTCGGCGGCCTCTTTTAAAAACGCAGGATTTTTGAGGGCACTCGTGCCCAGAATGACAAAACTTGCCCCCGCGCCCAGGACAGCCTGAAGGGTCTCAAGGCTACGCACACCGCCCCCGAACTGGACCGGAACGCCCGCCACCCGCGTCACTTTCTCCAGAACCTTTAAATGCTTCGGGCTGCCTTCGAAGGCACCGTCCAAATCAATAAGGTGGAGCCGCTTGGCCCCTTGGTCCACCCAATGGAGAGCCGCCTCGGCCGGGTCTATCCCGTAGACGATCTCACGCTCCTTTTCCCCCTGTATTAGGCGAACACACTTTCCCCCCTTTAAATCCACTGCCGGAATGATTAGCACGTTCCACCCCTCAAAATCCTGTTTTCTGCCAAATCCTTAGCGTGGCTTTAAACTGAATTGCAACGGATTGCAAACCCTGGGAAGGAAATGCGAAAAAACACCCAACATTTTCTCGGATACGGATTTTTCTAAGGCTATTTGAAGATATTAGTGTGCTTCCCATCTTCACCATATCCATGAACAAAGGGGGCATCAATCTACCCCCCGGATTGCACTTCGCAATTACACTCTCTGATAAAATTCACACCACCTTTGGGTCACCATAGGAGAAGCCCAGCATCAATTTCCGAAAAAATTACATGTATTCTTACTTAATATTAGCGTTCACCCTACGAAAGCTCTTTAGGAAATCGTCCACCCCCTCTACAATATAGCTCGAAAATAGCCAACATGCCGCTTCTTTTTGCAGACAGATTTCGGATTAAATTGAATAGGGAAATCAAATTGGAACCGATAGGTTTATTATCACGCCGTGTGAGCATATTTGAAAGGCAATACTATAAAAAACAATTGGGGTTTCCATCGCGAGAGTCAACACACAAATTAGAAAATGGCTGCAACCCCCCTTCCTCAAAGGCCTTAGACCAGGTAGTTTCAGTTGGCTCCCATTCTCTTTTTCCATCATCAAAGGAGATTATCCATGGTCGGTTCTCCCAAATATTTTCAAGGTAAAACAGCTGTGATTACCGGGGCGGCCAGCGGCATCGGCTATGCCACGGCGCTGATATTCGCACGGGAGGGGGCAAACGTCCTCTGCTCCGACCTTAATGAAGAGGGCGCAGCTCGGGCTGCAGACGAAGTGAACGAAAGCGGCGGAAGAGGCCTGGCTGCCCGGGTGGACGTGACCTCACGGGAACAGGCCGCAGACATGATCCAGCGAGCGAAGTCGGAATTTGGAGGTATAGACTTTTTATTCAACTCGGCTGGGTCGGCTTTCCGGCGCTCGAAGTTTCTTGAAATTGACGACGACCTCTGGGAAAAAACCTTTGATCTGAACGTAAAGGGGGTATTGTATTGCACGCAAGCGGCAATTCCGGGAATGCTCGAAGCGGGCAAGGGGGTCATTGTTAACATGGCGAGCATGGCCCATCGCCGTGGCGGACCGGGTATCTCGGTTCATTATGCATCGGCCAAGGGAGCTGTCCAGACCATGACGCTGGGGGTAGGTCGTGAGTTCGCGAACCGGGGCATCCGGTGTATGTCTATCTCGCCGGGGCCCATCGACACTCCATTTCAGGACATCTCCTCCGCTGAGCTGCGACAGACTATGGCGGAAACCATACCGATGGGCCGCTTCGGCCACCCAGAAGAAATCGGTGAGATGGTTCTTTTCCTATGCTCGGATGCATGTGAGTACCTGACGGCGGACACGGTCTACATCAACGGAGGAAGCGGCTGGCGCTAAGTAAGTGGCCAAAGGTTCGGGCAGGCTAGCGGATCGTGGGTGCGCTCTCGTAGCAAATTCCGACGAAACGCTTGAGGATTTCAAGACCGCGTGCGCCGCTTTTTTCAGGGTGGAACTGGGTAGCAAAGAGGCGGTCTTTGCAAACGCTGGCGATAAATGGGACGCCGTAAGTGCAGGTGGCCGCAATGTAAGGGCGGCAGGCCTCTGACACTTCGGCATAATAGGAATGGACAAAATAGAAGTGCCCCTCTTCGGCAGATCGATCCAGGAGCGGTGACGGGTTTTCATAGTGAATTTCGTTCCAACCCATGTGCGGAATGCGGATATCCTTAGAGTGGCCCTCCTCCCGCGCACCATGGGGAAATTTGAGCACGCGTCCAGGCAAGAGACCAAGACCTGGTGTTGCGCCGAATTCTTCGCTGGCCTCGAAGAGAACCTGGAGGCCCAGGCAGATGCCCAAATAGGGCACCCCACGTGTGATGGCCTCTTTGATAGGCCCGGCTAGTCCGGCGGCGTTGATAGCGATCATGCACTCAGGAAATCCGCCCACGCCGGGGAGGATGATACCTGATGCCGCAGAAATATCCGCAGGATTACCCGAAAGACGCGAATCCACACCAATGCTCCCCAATCCGTTGGCCACGCTTTTAACGTTACCCATCCCATAGTCAACAACAACGATGGAAGCTCCCATATCACCTCCAGCGACCTTTAAATGACTGAAAGAGGATCTGACTTTTTACACGCAGCTTCACAGCAACTTCAGCTAGAGAACACCCTTGGTACTGGGCACCCCCGTTTCGCGCGAGTCAATGGCAGCAGCGGCACGGAGCGCACGCCCGAAGCCTTTGAAGACGGCCTCAGTCATGTGGTGGCTGTTTTCGCCGTAAACGATCTCAATGTGCAAGTCGATACCTGCCTGTGTCGCCAGCGACCAAAAAAACTCGCGCACAAGGGCCGTATCAAATGCACCGATTTGGGTCTCGGGAAAGCTTCCACGAAATACAAGGTTCCCTCGGCCGCCAGCGTCTAGAGCTACCAGGGCGAGCGCATCCATCATCGGGAGGCGCACGTTAGAATACCGGGTTATCCCCACACGCTCGCCCAATGCCTTGGCGAAGGTTTGGCCAAGAACGATTCCCACGTCCTCGACAGTGTGATGCCCGTCCACATTGAGATCGCCTTTTCCTCTGACATTCAAATCAAAAAGACCGTGCCGGGCAATTTGCCTCAGCATATGGTCGAAAAACTCCAAGCCTGTGTTTACCTCCGCACTTCCATGCCCATCCAAATTGAGTGAAACCGTAAAATTGGTCTCTTTGGTCCTCCGGCTTGTCTGGGCTTTTCGGCTCTTCTTTTTTGCTACCACGACAAATCTCCTCTAAAATCAACCACTTGTTATAAATGGCGCAATGAAACTCCAAATTGCGCGCCAATATATTCAATTGCACCGCCTGGCACCAGAGGGGGAAAAAAGTTAGCGGGGTAAATCACTCGCGCGCAGCCTTAGCGAGCGCGCATGGGCTGGAAAACCCTCCAAATCAGCCAGCGCCGCCGCAGGCCCCGCCAAGCGGGATGCTGCCTCCGGACCCAACTCGGTTATGCTAGACCACTTTAGAAAATCGAATACCCCCAAGGGCGAGGCAAATCGCGCCGTCTTCCCCGTCGGAAGAACGTGATTAGGGCCAGCAAGGTAGTCCCCGAACGGTGCCGCACTCCATGGACCACAGAGTATGGCTCCAGCGTTTCGGATTCCGGCGGCCGCCTCGCCGGGATGCTCAACCATGAGCTCGAGATGCTCGGGAGCCAGGCGATCGGCCACTGCCAGGGCCTCCTCACGGGTAGCCACCTCCACGATAGCCCCTTGGTCCTTCAATGCATCGGAGATGACCTCCCGCCGCAGGGCGGTGGCCACCTGGCGCTCCACCTCGGCTTCAAGCTGGTCGGCTACTTTAGTACCCACTGCGACACCCACAGCCATGGCTGCGGGGTCGTGCTCTGCCTGGGCTAAAAGATCTGCGGCGGCCCATTCTGCATGCCTCGAATCGTCCAGAACCACAACCACCTCACTCGGTCCCGCGTCTTTGTCCACTTCAGTCACGTTACGGACGAGGCGCTTGGCCGCAGAAACGAAGATGTTTCCTGGCCCTACAATTTTGTCCACCTTCGCGATGGTAATCGTCCCGTAAGCCATCGCCCCAATTGCCTGGGCACCACCAACGCGGAAAATTCGCGTGACTCCGGACAAGGCAGCCGCCGCCAGGACCGAACGGGCGATCGCCCCCTTACGATTCGGAGGTGAGCACATGATGATTTCCTTAACCCCGGCAGCCTTGGCGGGAATGGCGCTCATGAGAACCGTAGAAGGGTAGGCAGCCCTACCCCCAGGTACGTAAAGACCCACCCTCTCGAGTTGTATTGGGCGAAGGATAAACCGCTCCCCTGGTGCGGGCACAAACTCGATTTCTTTGGGAAGACAGGCCTCGTGAAAGGCCCGGATGCGCTCTTCCGCCAGCAAAAGCGCATCGCGGACATCCGAAGTCAGCGATTCTAGCGCCCCTTGAATCTCTCGTTCCGGAACCGAAATATCTTCGGCATCCAAGTCCACAAAATCGAATTTTTTTGTATATTCCTTCAGTGCAATGTCGCCGTGATGGCGCACGTTGTCGAGAATGGGGGAAACCTTCTCCTCGGCACTCTTAAAAACCTTTTCGCCTGCGAACGGAAGTTTATCCAGATCGGACATCGCATTTTCTTCACCCCACTGTATCCGCCTCACTTCCGATCCTTTTGTATTTGGAACCTGCACACTTTTTTGAGCAAAGAGACGAAGCGGCAAACTCGATCATGCTTAGTTTTCAGGCTTGACCGGTTAACTATGAGGCGGGCGGTAGCACGAAAAATCTCACGGATAGGGACCAACCCGTTCGCATCAAGCGTTCTCCCCGTATCCACTAAATCAACAATGGTATCCGCTACCCCCGACGCTGGTGCAATTTCGACGTTTCCGTAAAGCCTAATCGTTTGCGCCTGAATTCCCTGGTCTTCAAAATAATGTTGGGCAATTCCAGGAAATTTGGTGGCCACACGCACACATATTTGCTTGGAAAGTGACTCCCAGGTCACCGCCTCCGGGGCAGCAACCACCATACGGCAGGGCGCAAATTGGAGATCAAGCGGCTCATACACCTCAGAGCCCAGTTCCAGAAGAACGTCCTTTCCTATAATACCGAGGTCCGCCGCCCCCCGCTCGACATAGGTGGGAACGTCATAGTTGCGGAGAATCAGAACCCGAATTGCGGTTTTTTTGTCTTCATGGACAAGCAGGCGCGATTTATCCGAAATTGTCTTCGAGAGTAGGCCTGCCTCAAGGAGGCGCTCCACTGCCGTTGTAAAAACCCTTCCCTTCGGAAGGGCCAGCGTCAAGCTGGGGGAAGCATTAATCCCATTCATTCGCTTACCCGTTCAATCTCTGCACCCAGAGTCCGCAGACGCTCCTCAATTCTCTCGTACCCCCGGTCAATGTGGTACACACGCCGGACTATCGTATCACCTTTTGCCGCCAAACCAGCGAGTACCAGGGATGCGCTCGCGCGCAGGTCCGTGGCCATGACATGCGCAGCGGTAAGGAACTCCACACCAGCGACATTAGCCATGTTGCCACAAATCGTAATATTCGCGCCCATCCGGATGAGCTCGGCCGCATGCATGAAGCGGTTCTCAAAGATCGTCTCTGTGATGGCGCACTTCCCCCCGGCCAGGGTCATTAGGGTCATAAACTGCGCCTGGAGGTCGGTCGGAAAACCAGGATAGGCAGCCGTCTTAACGCTGACCGGCTTGAGAGGTCCGTTGGAGTGGACACGCACCCAATCATTGCCTTCGGTGACATCAAGACCCGCGTCCCGAAGCCGGAGGGTCAGGGCTCTGACGTGCTCAGGTACACAGCGGTGAACAGTAACGTCTCCACCAGTGATAGCACCCGCAATCATGAAGGTTCCTGTTTCGATCCGGTCCGGCGGAACAATCACTTCAAACCCGTCGAGACGATCGACACCCTCAATCTCAATATTCGGCGTCCCTGCACCACGAATCCGCCCGCCCATCTGATTCAGCAAATCGGCGAGGACAATCACCTCGGGCTCTTGGGCGACATTTCCTAGGGTTGTCACCCCCTCGGCAAGTGCCGCCGCCATCATTAGATTTTTCGTTCCCGTTACTGTCACCAAGTCGAACGATATGCGGGCGCCCTTGAGCCGCTTTGCCCGCGCGCCAATATAGCCGTCTTTCAGTTCAACTACAGCCCCCATGGCTTCTAGGCCCTTGAGATGCTGATCAATGGGGCGCGCACCGATGGCGCACCCCCCAGGGAGAGAAACATTGGCTTCGCCAAAGCGTGACAGCAAGGGACCCAGCACCAAGACTGAGGCCCGCATCTTCCGCACCAAATCGTAAGGGGCGGTGCCAGTACCGACATTAGAAGTATCAATGCAGATTTCCCGTGGGACGGGCTGTTCGAACCGGACCCCAAATTCTGAAAGCAGACCAAGGAAGGTTTCGATGTCACGCAGGTTCGGCACCCGCCGTATCCGGCAGGGACCATCCGCCAATAGTGAGGCCGCCAGAATCGGGAGAGTGGCATTCTTTGAACCCGCCGCCTCGACACCTCCGCGCAAGGCCTTTCCACCATGAATGCAGAAATGTTCCATAATCTAGACCGTTTCCGTTTCAATGACGCGATCTCGACCACTCAAATCGCGGTGGATTTTTAGCTCCCCGAATGCGCGGCTCAGGCGCATTTGATTGCAACACGGGAGAATTTGCTCCGGGTCCATTTCCAGAAGCAAAAGCCCCCTTCTCTTCAAGTGTGAAGGTGCGCCAGCGATTATTCGGCGCAACACGCGCATGCCGTCTGGCCCGCCATCTAGGGCCTCTCGTGGCTCAAAAACCGCTACCTCAGGCATGAGCCCGCCGAATTCACCAGAAGCAATATAGGGCGGATTCGAAAGAAGAGCATCGAAAGGCTTTTCTTTCGGTAAGCCTTCGAAGCAATCCGAGCGAATGGCCTCAAATCGGCTCCCAACCCCGTTTAGGTTTGCATTTTCGCGAGCGAGTCGCAGAGCGGTCTCGCTAATGTCCGTCGCAACGACAAGGGCACCGGACAGCTCTTTCGCGAGCGCCACCCCGATTGCTCCGCTACCCGTGCAAAGGTCACAAATTCGTGGAGAATTCACATCTCCCAGAAGAACAGCACCTCGCTCAACAAGAAGCTCTGTTTCGGGCCTCGGTATGAGACATCCAGGCGCCGTTCGGAAAGGAAGCGACCAAAACTCCCGCTCCCCCACGATATATGCGAGCGGCTCACGACTTTCCCGCCTCAGTGCCGCCTCGCACAACGCGGCCCGAGCACCAATCGGGATAGGATCTTCGGCGTGGGACAGAAGATATGAACGATCGCAATTCAACACCCAGCAAATTAGAGCACTGGTATCTATGCCTGGGTCTTTAACTCCCACCTCGGCGAACCGCCGCATCAAACGTTCGGCTTCATGGCCAATGGAACCTTCAGACCAGCGGGCCATCAACGGCGGGGCAATTTTCATTCAATGTCCTTTTCGCCGGGGTCCGATTCGAACTTCGCTAGGCGTTCTGCCTCGCGGCTCTCGAGCACTCGCCCAACCATCTCATCAATCCCTCCTTCAAGAAATTTGTCGAGGCTGTGCTGGGTATAACCAATGCGGTGGTCAGTCACCCGGTCTTGGGGGAAATTGTAGGTTCGGATGCGATCACTTCGGTCCCCGGAACCTATCTGGCTCTTGCGCTCAGCTGAGCGTGCTTCGTTCTGATTTCGAATTTTCAAATCCAGGAGATGAGACCTGAGAATTTTTAGGGCTTTTGCCTTGTTCTTATGTTGGCTCTTTTCGTCCTGACAAGTGACAACAATTCCGGTCGGCTGGTGGGTAACACGGACGGCGGAGTCTGTCGTATTTACACTCTGGCCCCCCGGACCTGAAGACCGGTAGACATCGATCCGTAAATCGTTTTCATTGAGGTTCACCTCGACCTCGTCGGCTTCGGGGAGGATAGCCACCGTGGCCGCCGAGGTGTGGATACGCCCTTGGCTTTCAGTGACAGGGACCCGCTGGACCCGGTGGGTACCACTCTCGAATTTTAGGCGGCTGTATGCTCCTTTTCCCTTAATTAGTGCAGCGACCTCCTTTAGGCCACCCAGGTTGTTTTCGTTCCGATTCAGCTCCTCGACACCCCAACCCTGGGTCTCGGCAAAACGCGCATACATCCGGTAGAGGTCTAATGCGAAAAGAGCGGCCTCGTCTCCACCTGCTCCCGCGCGAATTTCGATAATAACGTTTTTGTCGTCATTAGGATCTTTGGGGAGCATAAGACGCCGCAAACGAAATTCTAGCTCTATGAGTTCGGCTTCGCGGGTTCCAGCCTCTTCCTTGGCCAACTCACAAATTTCGGGGTCCGAATCGTTTAAGAGGTTACGGGCTTCATCAAGAAATCCTCTGCACGTGCGCCATTCCTCGAAGGCTTCGACAATTCTCGATATTTCTTTGTGTTCTCGGGCCGTCTGCTCGAAATTTTTTCGATCCTTGACCAATTTCGGATCGGATAGGCGCTCTTCGAGGATTTTGTACTTCTCGATAATTTGGTCGAGTTTCTCGAACATAACAATGAGGCTCCATCCCCGCGTAGAGCGGGCGAGCCACCGACACTCACGGGTGGGGGCGTTCCGGATTCGGCCTCACTTCGAAGGGGGAGTTTAGGACGCCTCAGCATCTCCGGAGGACACCTGCGTCTTAGGCGCGGGATCAGTTACATTTTTCAGCGGTGTCTCGGACGATATTGTTTCAGTCTCTGCCACGGCTGCCTGCACTGCACCCGATTCAGCAGCGGCCTTTTCTTCGGCTTCTCGGGCGGACTTCAATGCAACCTGCTCCTCACGATGGAGGTTTCTAGCCTCCTCGCGAGCCGCCTTTTCTTCAATGGTTTTTTGTTTCTTGCGCTCTTCCTGGGCAACTACTTCGGCAACACGCGTCGCAGTTTTCCGTTTTCGCTTGGATATGCGTGTCTCCTTGTCCTGGAATTTCTTGATAAATTTTTCAACACGCCCTTCGGTGTCGATGATCCGGGACTGCTTGCCAGTATAGAAGGGATGGCAGTTCGAGCAAATTTCGATGCGAATGGACTCCCGGATCGAATGGGTCTTGAATTCGGTCTGGCATCCGCTGCATACCACCGTTGTTTCATGCAATTGGGGGTGAATATCTGCTTTCATCGAGTGCGACTCCTTCCAACCCAGGGCATTCTGGACCCGACTGCAACCCCCAGAAACCTTCGCAACTCACGACTCACGAAAATGGGTCCGGGCTCATTCAGTTATTCCTTCACGTTAGATCGAGAAGACGGCGTTCTTATACCGAAACTCGATTTTTTTGTCCACCCTCGCGAGAGGGATCGATGCGTTTTGCAGGAACACAAAGCTTGGAGTACTGCCGGAGATAAGACAAACCAGTCGCCCAATGGAGGCAAACCGTTCCAGGAACCGAGACTCGGAAGCGGGAGTCTCTCTAACCGCAGCCTGGGAAATTGCGCAGCCACATTTAGTCGTTCATGAAGAGGAGGAACTCCTAGTTAGTTAGTTGTTCATGGAGAGGAGGAACTTCTCGTTTGTCTCCGTCTCGTTGACCTTTTCGAGGAGAAGCTCCATGGAATCAACAGTACCCAAGGGCTGAAGCACCTTTCGGAGAACCCATACCCGGTTGAGTTCAGCTTCATCCATGAGAAGTTCCTCTTTTCGAGTTCCCGACTTATTGATGTCGATCGAAGGGAAGACCCGCTTATCGGAGAGTTTGCGGTCGAGGTGAACTTCCATGTTTCCAGTACCTTTGAACTCCTCGAAGATCACGTCGTCCATCCGGCTGCCGGTTTCGACAAGCGCTGTCGCCAAAATGGTAAGGCTGCCACCCTCTTCGAGATTCCGCGCTGCTCCGAAAAAGCGCTTCGGCCGCTGGAGGGCGTTCGAATCCACACCACCAGAGAGCACCTTGCCACTCGGTGAAATGATGGTGTTGTGCGCTCGAGCTAAGCGAGTGATCGAATCCAGCAAAATGACCACGTCTTTTTTGTGCTCAACTAGCCGCTTGGCTTTTTCAAGCACCATATCGGCAACCTGCACATGCCGGGTAGCCGGTTCATCAAAGGTGGAGCTAACAACCTCACCCCGGACGGATCGCTCCATGTCAGTCACTTCTTCTGGACGCTCGTCAATCAGCAATACGATCAAGTGCGCATCTTTAAAGTTTTCTGCGACACTCTTGGCAATAGCCTGGAGAAGCATGGTTTTCCCCGTTCGTGGGGCTGCGACAATGAGACCGCGCTGGCCGAAGCCGATAGGGGTCATCAAATCCAGCACACGTATGGCAGCGTCCTTGTTTCCCGCAATCTCCAAGTTGATCCTCCGGTCGGGATACAAGGGCGTGAGGTTGTCGAACAGGACCTTATCCTTGCTGGCTTCGGGCGGCTCAAAATTGATTTTCTCTACCTTGAGCAGGGCGAAATAGCGTTCGCCCTCTTTGGGCTGGCGAATTTGGCCGTTGATCGTATCACCAGTACGTAGATCGAAGCGCCGAATCTGGCTTGGGGATACATAAATATCGTCCGGTCCTGGCAAGTAATTATATGCGGTCGAGCGCAAAAAACCGAATCCATCGGGCAAAATTTCGAGCACGCCTTCCCCATAAATCACACCGTCGCGATCTTTCCCGGTCTGAGCTTCAAGAATTTTAAATATTAGGTCCTGTTTCCGGAGACCGCTCATACCATCCACTTTAAGGTCTTTTAAGATGGAGTTGAGCTCAGTGATGGTTTTCCTTTTCAACTCTGCAAGATTCAAATCCCGCTCCTTGGTGGCAACTGACATCCCGTCCTTCTCCTTACCTGGTGGGCTTAATTTCGCCGCCTGGGACATGGAACGACGCTACGATTAGAGCCGTCACTGCCACGCCCGATGCAGGGAGCCACACACACGTAGCCTCTGGCGACGAATAAATTTTTAAGGTACGTCCTTTTTGAGCAACCTTTTTAGCAAATAGGTTCACTGCGATTCTCAGGCGGCATTTATCGATGCTGTTTGCCTCTCTTCTTCTTCGATCTCGAATCTTCGAGAGATTTACTAGAATTTAGCGACGTGAGCGATTCCCTGGATTTAAATTCCGAGCAGCAACTTTGCTTAAAAAAACCCGATGAGAGACAAAACTTTTTATAATAAACTCGGCTACGAAAAATCGCCTCGCACCATCCAAAACCGAATATTGGCTAGCAGACATGGAGATTAGGGCGATCTGACCATCTGGGAATTAACCGAACCAAGTCTTCCGTATAGCTGTACTGGGCAAATTTGTCAATTGCTCTTTTTTTTCTTTATCGGCGCCGATTCAAGAAGCCAGGCAGCCAGCTTATCTGCTTGTTCTTTTAAATTATCTAGGCTTCCTCGGTTATCTACCAGCCAGTCCGCGTATTTGGCTTTTTCTACAAGAGGTACTTGGGATGCAATCCGCACACGCGCAGCTTCTTCATCCATGCCCTCCCTTCCCACGAACCGATCGATTTGATGACTTTCATCGCAATCCACTACCACAATCCTATCAAACCGCCTCCATCCTCCGGACTCAATTAATAGTGCGGCATCCACGACAGCAGCCGGCGAATCGCCTAGCACCTTCATTTGCTCCAACCACCTGTCCTGAGTAGCCATGATTCGTGGGTGGGATAAGCCTTCCAGTTCGCGTCTTTTGGCTTCCCTTGCAAAAACGATTTGTCCAAGACTCGCACGGTCGAGTGCCCCATCGGCCTGCAGGACATCTGGTCCGAAAATTTTGATTATTTCAGAAAGCATCTCCGACCCAGGGTGGACCAAATCGCGTGCGATTTTATCGGAGTCGATGAAGGGAATGCCTTTTTCCTTGAGCAGGCGGCTAACAGTGCTCTTGCCGCTGGCGATACCTCCTGTGAGACCGACGCAAAGCAAAATCACCTCCGACCTACTGCCTTAAAAGCCCCTGCGCTTCGCTTCCTGCCCATAGTGCTTGGCGTAGAGTATATCCCATTCGCGCGTTCCATCGACGAGCCGGCTGGAGTAGCTGCTGAGTACCCGGCGGACCTCTTCGTCAATCTCGTCATCGATGGCCAATTCATTCGTGATTGCCCGGACGATGTTAATGCGGACATCAGTGGATTCGCCTAGGAAAGACACGGCCTCGGACTCCTCCATATCCTTGACGATGAGATTTGAGAGATGATTCACCTTCTCGCGGCTAATACGCATCGCCACGCCCTCCCCATTTGACTCCAAACTAATAACCGCACGACCTTAGAGAACAAGATTCCTTTCCCGAGCAAGTTTGGTCTTCACCATTGTGAACATCCGGCTATAATCAACGTTGTCCTTGTCCATCTCATCCTGGTGATCTCGGAGAATTTCCTTCACCTCATCGTTCAGTCGATCCTCCACCAGGAGATCCATTTTGATGATACTTATAATACGGTTTCTCAACGCTTCTTCAGTCCCATCAATCTCAATTATTACTCGCCTGACAAGACGATCGACAATACTCTCTGCAATTCGAACGATCATCTCTTCTCGCATACGCACTCTACATCCTCCCAGAGGCTGGAACGATCCGACTCCGGAATCCGCCACCCTCTTAGACAATACCCCAACTAGAAGGCCCCGCACACCCTCGTTTGGACTATTCTGCCTAGCTCGGCATCAACCCTTTTCGGACGCTCTCTGGCGAAGCTCTAAATAGGTGCGCACAGACTGACGATAATTCCCAAGCCGCTCAGGTCCCAGTCGGGTGCCGTGGCAATCTGAACCTCCGGTTACTACTAAATTATAGCGTTTCGCCACCACCCGGTAATGTTCCGTGTCGCTGACTCCCTGTGACGGGTGTTCTGCCTCGATTCCTGCCAACCCGACGGAAACCAGGTCTGGAATAATTTCGTCCGCATCACTTAGGTTCGGGTGAGCAAGCGTTGCGGTCCCCCCGGCACCGACAATCAACTGCACCGCCTCGGCTGGCGAGATCATGTCGAGTTCCACATAGGCGGGGGCCCCCTCGCCCAGAAACTTCTTGAAAATCTCTTCACGACAGCTAGCGAGATTTCTCTTTAACATATAGGCTGACAACTGTCCCCGGCCGAGACTCGCTGACCTCCCATATTCTCTGAAAAAATTGTCCGGGTCGATAAAAATTCCCAGCGCCTGCAGCCGCCCTATCATTTCTAGCAACCGGCTTTTCCTGCTTTTCATATATCTGCGAACCTGGCAAGCTAACTCTGGATCATCAGGTTGAATAAAGTGACCCAGTATATGAACAACTCGTTCCCGATGGATCGACGACAGTTCGACACCATCGACAAACTCCAACTCTAGGCACCCTGCCTCCTGCCGGGCCTCATTTAGGCCCGCCACTGTATCGTGATCCGTGAGCGAGACAATACAAAGCCCAGCCGCTCTCGCCCGTTGCATCACACGCCGGGGGGGGTCTTCCCCATCGGAGGCACTCGAATGAAGGTGTAGATCAACGGACATCGAATTTTCGGGGAAATTGAGACAAGAGGAAAAGAACGGCACTGGGGAGGCCCCTTCACTCCGCACAAGCGACGGGAGGGCACGGACGCGGCGGTTAGAGTAGGGGGAGTGAAATGCATGGAGCGGGCGATGGGATTCGAACCCACGACGTCCAGCTTGGGAAGCTGGCACTCTACCACTGAGTTACGCCCGCCCAAACTTTAAATTTTCTCCAAAACATATAAAACAAAATGACCTACCGGAATTCCCCGCCCAACTCCCCATTTTTGTTCCGTTGTATTCCAATAGGCATATCTTGGCCCATATCCGACTCGTCGAAGAGATTATAGCCCAAAAATAAGCCCATCATTACCCTGTTTTACCTCTACTCCAAAGGGCTTTTGCAAGGTCTGGGAAGATCTATACCCACCTGAGCTCCATCAAACTTTCACTTTTAGGCTTTTTCCACAAAAGGGCCGTCAGCATTTAAGGCCCAAAACCGGATGTTGGTCATCCCTTCACTGCACGAGGAGGATTAGAACATGAACTGTCCGGCCTGTCACGGCACTGGTGGCCATGCGTCCAAATAGGATTGGCGTAGCGCCGTGTTACTAGGGCATCCGCGTGCGCTATCTCATCATCGGTCAGGGAACCTTCGCGAAATGGGCCAAAGACTTCCGACATCCCTTCCCGAAGGGACCGGGCGGTTTCCCGGTAACCCACTTCCCGGCCCAGTGCATCGGAAAGGCCAACAGCGTGGTGCGCACTCAATTGCTCAGCATCGATTTCCCTGTGGGTACGCGGCCGGAGCAAGGAGGCCATCCGCGCCTCGGAGGATTGAAGAAGGATGCTTCCATGCTGCAAAACGGCACCCCCCTCGCGGCACTGTGCGCTACCGGCCACCTTGCGACCGCCGATGGAAAGTTCCCAAGCCGAAATCGTGGCGAAACAAGAAGGCTGGGATGCGTAGGACCTTCCGCTAGGCGGAGCAAATTCAACAGACACGCCAAGGCGGCGCAGGCCAGCCGCCAGCCCCTCGCTGATCCCCCGGTAGCTTTCCTCAATTGTCGCACCCAATAGCCCCTCGGGACCAGCCACCGAGTATGTCACTTCCCGATCATGAAGGACCGCACGCCCACCGGTCAGCCTTCGGCAAAGATCCACGCCCTCTTCCCGCAGGCGGCGGGTGAAATCATCCCGCCAGGCTTTTTGATTTCTCCCGATTGTAAGTGCTGGGTGAGACCATCTGTATACGCGGAATGTGAATGGTGCATCTTCCGCCGAACCACCAGCAACCAGATGGGACCGACAACCCACATGAAGGACTTCATCGACGGCCATATTCCAGGCGGCCGAAGCCTTCCCGGTGTCGAGAAACCTGGAATTTCGAGACGTCATCGGAAAGAACACCTCCACGAGGCCGTCTAAGCGTAGCTCTCCAAGGGCTGGCACGAGCAAATAAGGTTCTTGTCCCCATATGGGTTGTCTATACGCTTTACCGGAGGCCAGTACTTGTTCTGTCGGACCCAGGGAAGTGGAAAAATGGCCTTTTCCCTAGAGTAGAAGTGGGTCCAACTCCCAGCAGCGAGGTCGGACAAAGTGTGTGGTGCATTTTTGAGTACGTTGTCGGAAATACTGGCGCGGCCCTGCTCGACCTCCCTAATCTCCTCGCGGATAGCGATCATTGCCTCACAAAAGCGGTCTATTTCATTCTTCGACTCGCACTCGGTCGGCTCAATCATAAGGGTTCCAGCAACCGGAAAGGACATTGTGGGAGCATGGAAACCAAAATCCATCAGCCGCTTGGCCACATCCTCGGCGGAAACACCAGTTCCCTCTTTGAAGGGGCGCAGATCGATAATACACTCATGGGCTACCATCCCGTTCCGGCCTTTATATAGCACATTGTAGTGAGGCTGAAGGCGGCGGGCAATGTAATTGGCATTCAGTATAGCCACCCGGGTCGCCTCGACGAGGCCTTTCGTGCCCATCATCGCGATATAGCACCACGAAATCGGCAACACACCCGCGTTCCCCCAAGGGGCTGCCGAAACGGCAGAAGTCCCTTTTTCGGGACCCGCACCCACCACTACCGAATGGGCGGGCAAGAAAGGCGAAAGTTGCCTGGATACACAAATAGGACCAGCACCCGGTCCACCGCCGCCGTGGGGGATGGAGAAGGTCTTGTGCAAGTTGATGTGGATAACATCGGGGCCGAACTCGCCCGGCCTACAAATTCCCACTAGGGCGTTAAGGTTGGCCCCGTCCATGTACACCTGACCACCATTACCGTGAATGATGCCGCAAATCTCGGAAACGGCTTCCTCGAAAACGCCATGGGTCGAGGGATAGGTGATCATGAGCGCAGCAAGGCTTCCCGCGTGCGCAGAAACCTTTTCACGCAAATCAACGAGGTCGATGTTTCCGTCTGTGTCGCAGTCGACAACGACAACCTTCCACCCTAGCATGGAGGCGCTTGCTGGGTTCGTCCCGTGCGCAGAACTTGGGATGAGGCAGACATTCCGCTCTCCATCACCTCGGCTCTCGTGATAAGCACGGATGGTGAGCAAACCTGTATACTCTCCCTGAGCTCCTGAGTTAGGTTGGAGTGAGACGCCTTCGTAACCGCCAATATCAGCAAGCATTGCCTTGAGCTCGTCAATCATCATCCGGTATCCCTCGGTCTGGGTCGGTGGTGCGAAGGGATGGATATTTGAAAACTCAGGCCAAGTTATTGGGATCATCTCGGTCGTTGCGTTCAACTTCATAGTGCACGAGCCAAGTGGAATCATAGAGCGCGAAAGGGCAATATCCTTTTCCTGGAGCCGAAATATGTAGCGGAGCATCTCGGTCTCGGAATGGTAGGAGGAAAAAACCGGATGTGTGAGAAACTCAGACGTACGCCGGAGGGCGAGGGGAATGCCTTCCTCTACTGAGCGATCGAGGTCTTCCACCACGAATTCGATATCGATACCATCCGCGAAAATTGCCCACAAAGCCTCAACATCGGCCCGCCGGGTGGTCTCATCCAACGAAATTGCTACACGCCCGCCATCTAAAATGCGCAGATTGATCTCTCTTTTCTCCGCCCTTTTCTGGATTTCGGCCGAGGCGCCGGGTGTGTAAATCGTGATTGTGTCGAAAAAACTCTTCGTTTCGATAACATAGCCGAGCTTTCTCAACCCATCGGCCAAAATCGAAGTTAGGCGGTGCACTCTTTGCCCTATACGCTTGAGCCCTTTCGGGCCATGGTAGATAGCATACATACCTGCCATCACAGCTAGCAGGACTTGGGAGGTACAGATGTTGCTCGTCGCCTTCTCCCGGCGGATATGCTGCTCACGCGTCTGAAGCGCAAGCCGTAAAGCCGGGTTGCCCTCGGCGTCTACTGACAGGCCCACCAAACGCCCCGGCATGGAGCGCTTATATTTTTCGTTCGTAGCTAAATAGGCCGCATGGGGACCACCTAGGCCCATCGGAACACCGAAGCGTTGGGTGTTCCCGACCACGACATCTACTCCGAACTCGCCGGGCGGCTTGAGGATTGTAAGGCTCAACAAATCCGCCGCGACTATGACTAGCGCCCCCCTCTCATGAGCCTCCTCCACCAGATGAGAATAATCGTACACCTCACCCGAAGAAGCAGGATACTGGAGCATGAGGGCATAGGGGTCTCCCTCAAACGGGTCCTTCCGATGATCTCCCACTGCGAGCTCGATACCAATAGGAGCCGCCCGCGTACCCATCACATCAATTGTCTGGGTGTGGCAATTCTTCGAGATAAATATCCGCCTGCTGCAGCTTTTGCTGATCAAATAGCACATGGTCATCGCCTCAGCGGCTGCGGTCGCCTCGTCAAGTAGAGAGGCGTTCGTAATCTCCATGCCCGTGAGGTCCATGATCATGGTTTGGAAGTTGAGTAGCGCCTCGAGGCGGCCCTGGGATATCTCGGGCTGATAAGGAGTGTAGGCAGTATACCAGCCTGGATTTTCTAAGATATTTCTCAGAATCACCGTGGGCGTATAGCATCCAGAGTAGCCCATGCCAATCATGGATCGAAATACCTGGTTTTTTGATGCCAGGCCTTTCAGACGCGCCAGAGCCTCCTGTTCAGTCAGGCTCTCACCGATTGCCAGCGGGGTATCTGACATAATGGAAGCGGGAACCGTCTGCTCAATGAGTTCATCAAGAGAGGCTAGGCCTAGCGTCTCCAGCATGGTCTTAATTTCGGCCTCTCTGGGACCGTTATGTCTGCGGACAAATTCTTCCCGGTTTTCAAGCTCTTCGAGCGAAACTCGTGCTTCAGACATAATGCGAAATCCTCAGTGGGACACCCTGGTTCCACTTTTCTTCCAGCCGGCCAACGTGGCGAAATTCGCGGACAGCTCCCTGCGCTCCTTGGGAGGAATGATATGTCATATGGAATAGCCGGCTTTCTTCGCTCAACGTAGTGGTCGGATCAGACATCCTCCTCCTCGATGTACGCCTTGTAATCCTCCGGTCCCAGCAACGCATCGATCTCCGAGATGTCACTCATCTCAATTCGCAGCATCCAGCCGTCTTCAAATGGATCGCTGTTGACAAGTTCGGGCTCGTCGCTCAGCTGCTGGTTGACCTCAGTCACCATGCCGGTGACCGGTGCGAACAAATCGGAGACAGCTTTCACCGACTCGACGACACCGAATATGCTGTTCGCCTCTAGCTCAGCACCCACCTCAGGCAGTTCGACGTACACAACGTCGCCGAGCTCAGACTGCGCATGGTCGGTGATACCGACTAGAGCAGTATTGCCTTCCACCTTCACCCATTCGTGCTCTCGTGAAAATTTGAGCCCTTGAGGATATTCCATCACCCGAATGACCTCCCAAATTAATTCTAATCGCTCCAAAAACGAAAAATCCCGGATATCTAAACCGGCTAAGGACCCGAAAATTCCGCCTCAGGCGGATTTTTTCCGAACAAACGGCGTATTCACAACCATTGCGGCCCGAAGCTTGCCCCGTATATCTACCTCAAATCCACTCCCCTCTCCCGCATGGGAAATTGGAACGTAGCCGATGCCGATAGCTTTGCCAAGCGTAGGGCTCATCGTTCCACTCGTCACCACTCCAGCAGACTTGCCATCAATGAGAATCCGCGCTCCGCGGCGTGGAATGCCCCGATCTACCAACTCGAATCCGACAAGCTTACGGTCGATCCCCAATTCCCTGATTTCAGCTAGCCGCTTGTAACCGATAAAATCGCCCACCTTAAACTTCACCACCCAGCCTAGACCAGCTTCTAGAGGATTCGTCTTCTCGTCGATATCATTCCCATAAAGAGAAAACTTCATTTCGGTCCGGAGAGTGTCTCTGGCCCCGAGACCACACGGGATCAGCCCGTGCTCCGCACCGGTCAAAAGCAAACTATTCCACACGTAGGGGGCATCCTCGGCGGCAAGATAGAGCTCAAAGCCGTCTTCTCCGGTATATCCCGTTCTTGAGACAAGAACCTTTCGCCCGGCCACCTCCCGCTCAGCGGCAGCGTAATAGGAGATGGATTCCAAATCCCCGCCGCCGGAAATCAGTTCAGCTAAAATTTTCTCCGCCGCAGGCCCTTGTGGAGCAATGAGTGCTGTTTCCTCACTGATATTTCGGAAAGTACAGTCCACCTCGTTCCGAGTGGCCATCCATTCCCAATCCTTTTCGATATTGGCCGCATTCACGACGGTCATATAACGTTCCCGCCCCAGGCGGTAAATGGTTAAATCGTCCACGATACCGCCGTCCTCTCGGCACATCACCGAATAGAGGACGTTCCCCACCTCGAGTTTCTTTACGTTGTTCGTCACGAGCCTCTGTAGAAATTCTGTCGCCCCGGGTCCTTCAACTTCGAACTCTCCCATATGACTGATATCGAAGAGGCCCGCCGCCCTCCGAACTGACCGGTGTTCTTCGAGCACCCCTCGGTATTGAACGGGCATTTCAAAACCCGCAAAAGGAATCATCTTCGCTCCAACCTGGAGGTGCGCTTCATGGAGGGGTGTCCGCATGAGGGTTTCTCCAGACTCCGTCATAGACACCTCTTCTCGGGTTATAAAAAGAGCCGATCGCGCAAATTCGAGGCTTACCGCTTCCTGTACCGAATTTCAAGGGGAAATATTAACCCTGAAATACGGGACTAGACCTGAGCAGGTGCCCGCTACACAGTTCATTTGTTATCCATATTCAAAGTACAAATCAAGGCAAAACAAACACCCCGCGGTTAGCCAAATGCCCTGATACCAGTTTCGAATCCGGCGATTATGAGCTTTTGAATATTGTTGGTCCCCTCGTATATGGTCCCCACCCGGGCGTCGCGCATATAGCGCTCAACCGGGTATTCGTTGCTGTAGCCCATCCCGCCGTGAATCTGGATTGCATCGTTGGCGCACCGGACAGCGGCCTCACTCGCATAATATTTAGCAATGGAAGTTTCCTGGGTATTTGGAAAACCTGCATTTTTGAGTTCGCCCGCCCGGTAAATTAAGAGACGGCTTGCATCGATATCCACCACCATGCGCGCGATCATCTCTTGAATAAGTTGGTGTCCGGCGATGGGCTTACCGAAAGTGTGGCGCTCCTTCGCATAGGCTACTGAAGACTCGAGAGAACCCTTCGCTATGCCTAAGCAGCCAGAGGCAACCGAGTAGCGACCATTGTCTAGGGCACTCATAGCCACCTTAAACCCATCACCCACCTCCCCCAGCAACGCATCATCCGGAACTTCCACGCCGTCCAGGTAGAGTTCAGCCGTGTTCGAGCTTCGGAGACCGAGCTTGCCGTGCATATCCTTGGACTCAAATCCCGGTGTGTCAGTCTCAACTAGAAAAGCCGCCATCCGGCGAGCATTTTCTTTGTCCGTTTGTGCGATGACTATGGCAAGCTGGGCGATCCCGCCGTTGCTAATCCATATCTTCCGTCCGCTGATTCGCCATCCGTTTCCGTTTTTTGCAGCGAAGGTTTTGATATTCTGAGCGTCGGATCCGACGTCAGGCTCGGTCAAGGCAAAGCACCCCAACCAATCGGCCGAGCAGAAACGGGGGAGATATTTTTTCTTTTGTGCCTCATCACCCCATTTAAGAATAGTAGTGGCAACCAAGGACATCTGCACGGATAGCACGGTGCGTACCGAACTGCACACCTTGCCGATCTCCTCAATTAGGACTGAGTAGGCAATATAGTCCATCCCCGACCCGCCGTAGGCCTCCGGTATCACGCCACCGAAAAATCCTAATGTGCCCATCTCGCTTACGATGTCAGCGGGAAAGCATTCGTCAATATCGTTCTGACGGGCAACTGGCGCAATCCGACTTGCAGCGAACTCCGCGGCTGACTTCTTTAAGAGACGCTGGGCTTCGTTTAGTTCGAATTCCATCCGGACTCAGTCCTCGTAGGTAAAGAACCCGCGCCTACTCTTCCGACCCAAATGACCCGCGCGAACCATCTTTTTCAAAAGAAAATTCGGGCGGTAACGCTGGTCACCAAGCTCACGGTAGAGCGTCTCGGTCTTGGCAAGATGGATATCCACCCCGATTAGATCAATTAACTCTAGAGGCCCCATGGGAAACCCACAGCCCATCTTCAGCGCAGAGTCGATATCCTCAGCCGATGCGAGACCCTGAGCAAACACCTCGACAGCCTCGTTGAGCGACCCGGCCAGAACCCGACTTCCGATTCCTGCGGGGCTGTCGAAGCGGGCATGAACGGGCTGCTTGCCTAGCGCCTTTGCCAGTCCGCCCACTGCCTCGATTGTCTCTGGCGTCGTCCCAATTCCAGGCATGATCTCAACCAGCTTCATAACAACCGGAGGGTTAAAAAAGTGCATTCCGACCACTTTGCCCGGCCGGGCCGTTGCCGCCGCAATCTCGCTGATGGAGAGTGAGGTGGTATTCGACGCGAATATGGTCCGCTCGGGTGCGGCGTCATCAAGCAAAGCTAAGATATTTTTCTTGAGTTCCATGTCCTCAAAAACGGCCTCAATCACGATATCCGCATCCAAGGCGACAGCATAGCCCTCCCCTACCGAAATTTTGGACAAAATTTCGTCCTTCTCTCTGCCGTTCAGTTTCCCCTGCTCGACCCGACGCGCCATCCGCTTCTCCACGCCAGCCAAGGCTTTCGAGGCGATACTCTCACTCTGGTCTGTGAGAGTTACTGGGATGCCCCCCTGGGCAATAACTTGGGCGATGCCCGCACCCATAGTGCCGGAACCCACCACCACCGCCTTATTGAATTCCATTCTAATCGTTCCTTTCTTTCAAATTCGCCAAGTACAAGCCGATTAATTTACACGCTGGAGGACCACTGCCACACCTTGCCCGCCACCAATGCACGCGCTCACGACACCAAGCTCTCCGCCCCTCTGCTTGAGGGCACTCAGACAAGTAGCGATGATCTTCCCGCCGGTCGCGCCTACAGGATGCCCAAGGGCGATGGCTCCGCCATTAATGTTAAGTTTTCCGCGGTCCCAATTTAATTCACGTTCGCAGGCGATAATTTGGGCAGCAAAAGCCTCATTAACTTCAATAAGGTCCACATCCGCCAGATCAAGACCCGCCAAATCGAGCGCCCTTGGAATCGCTGTGACTGGACCCAGCCCCATGAAGCTGGGCTCTACACCCGTCGAGGCATAGCTCCGGAGAATGGCGACCGGTTTCGCGCAAATCTCTTCGGCCTTTTCCCGCGATGCGAGAACCAGAGCCGAGCCCGCGTCAGATTGGGCGCAGGCGTTTCCAGCAGTGACCGAGCCGCTTTTGTCGAAAACGGGTTTGAGCTTGGAGAGCTTTTCCACCGACAAGTTTGCGCGCGGTGTCTCATCTTCACAGAAAGTAGTAACATTACCTTTGCGGTCCTTGAGTTCAACCGGGACGATTTCGTTCGCAAATCTGCCGCCCTCGATGGCGGATGCGGCCTTCGCATGGCTTTCAAGGGAAAAAGCGTCCTGCTCCTCACGTGTGATATTGTACCGCTCAGCAAGATTTTCTGCAGTATTCCCCATAAGCTCGCCCGCTAGTGGGCACATGTACCCGTCCTTGTAAATAAGATCGAGAAATTCGGCGTGGCCGAAACGGTTGCCCCATCGCGCGCCTTGTTGAACGTAAGGAACGTTGGTTGTGCTTTCGGCCCCCCCGGCGAGGATGAGATCGGCATCCCCAGCACGGATGGCCTGTGCGCCGAGAGCCGCCGCTTTGATGCTCGAGCCGCAGCGCTTGTTAACAGTAAACGCCGGAACAGAATTCGGAAGCCCCGCTTTGATCGCAATTAGGCGAGCCGAATTAGGGCCAACCCCCGCCTGCCAACCGTTCCCAATTATCACCTCGTCGAATTCACTAGGAACAACGCCGGAGCGGTGAATCGCTTCTTTCGCCGCATGGACACCCAGGTCCACCACGGACTGATTCTTCAGCGACCCGCCAAATGCGCCTCCAGCGGTCCGTACACTGCTTAAGATCACTACTTCTCTCATGTGCATCGGCTCCTATAAGTAATTTCAACCCATCCGGAATTTCGAGTCTCGTTCCGGCAATTAAGATGACTGGCAACCCACGTAGGAACTCCTGGCCCAGCAATTTTATGGCACACCGGATAAAGGTCGGCAAGACGAACCGAGGATGAAAGGTGCTAGGAGTTATCGGCCAGAAAGCGCAGATCCTTCAGCGCATCCAAAAAATCACTCGGCGGACTGGCTTCGAGTTCATAGGTCCCCCCAGTCACAGGATGATTGAATGTCAACCACGTGGCGTGGAGAGCCTGGCGGGGGATTAAGAGTTCAGGTTCTTTTTTCTTTAACCATGGTCGGCGCCCCGAGAAACGCCCCCGTCCGTAGACAGGGTCTCCTAAGATCGGAAACCCAATGTGATTGAGATGAACTCGAATTTGGTGCGTCCGACCCGTCTCGAGGCGTACTTCGATCAGCGCCGCGTTTATTAGAGTCTCACGCACAGTGTAGTGCGTTACTGCTTCACGCCCTCCCTGGATTACGGCCATCGCTGTCCGGTGGGTGGGATGGCGTGCGATGGGAGCATTGATCGTTCCGCCCTCGCGCGGTGGAACACCCCGGACAAGGGCCAGATATCTCCGGTGAATTCGGCGAGCTTTAAATGATTCGGAGAGACGGCGGTGGACGATATCGGACTTGGCAACAATTAGAAGACCCGAAGTATCCTTATCGAGGCGGTGCACGATACCGGGGCGCTCGACTCCCCCAATGCCAGAGAGCTGGCCGCGGCAGTGGTACAAGAGCGCACTTACGAGCGTTCCTTCGCCCTGTCCCGCCCCCGGATGCACCACCATGCCGGGGGGCTTGTTTACGGCAAGAAGGTATTCATCCTCATAGCGCACGTCGAGAGGAATTTTTTCGGGCTTCAAATAATGCGGCTCGGGGCGCGGAATCCGAACCTTTAACCGGGCACCTGGCGGCACCTTACTGCTCACCTTGTAGGTCCGCCGACCGTTCAGAAGAACGCAGCCTTCGCGAATGAGCCCCTGTAACCGCGCCCGGGAAAAGTCCAGAAACTGGCCAGCCAAAAAAGCGTCCAAGCGCGGCGCACCCCCATCGCACACAAGAGAATGCTCTCCAGAAGTCATATCCGCCCCCGCCTTAGAGTTTCACAAGCGAGTTGATCGCACGCGTTCGCCGGTAGGCCGTCCCGCGGATATCATCCCCCTCTTCGAGAATTTCGAAATAACCCTGGCCAACAATGAACCATCCCTCCGAAATGGTATATTTTGTGCCATTTGCCAGCGGGCGGCGATCGTCACCGCGCACGATGCGGAGGTAATACTTGTCCTCGAGGAAGGCGAGGCGGTTCCAGAAAAGGGAGACCCTTTTGCCCGATATTCTACCTGCGATAGGAATAGGTTTATCGAGCAAGTCCTGCAGCACCCACCTACCCCGATAGAGAGAAACGGCGAGCAGGCCGGCGGCGGCAAAGAGAATTAAAGATTGCAGCGCCGCCACCCTCCAGGGCCCCGCGTAGAGGACCACCAACATGGCTGTGCTCAGAAAAGATGCGGCACTCCATAACACCACGGCATTTCTCAAATAATGAACCGCGTACCCCCTCGCCAGCACCACTAAAGTGGGAGCAGGGTTATTTCTCTCGAGACTATGCTTAGGGAGTGTGCCCATCGCTTGATCCCCTCACCAATCCTCCGATCAGCTCATCTCCAGGGGGTTCCCCTTGCGGATTTCGGAACAAGTCCACAGCCAAAAACGCCACTCCAACAGTGATACATGAATCGGCTAAGTTAAAAGCCGGCCAGAAAAATCCACGGAAATAAATGAGAACAAAGTCTATCACCTCGCCATAGGCCACGCGGTCTACGAGATTCCCAAGGCCACCTCCCGATATCATATACAAAGCTGCCCGACCCCAGCGGGTTTGGGGTGGGTTAAAGCGGTAAAGATAAAAAACAAACCCAAGTGCCGCGAGCGTCACCACAATGAAAAACAACCTTCCCCAAATTGGGGGCAAGCCGGCGAGCATGCCGAAGGCCCCCCCTCGATTTCGGTAATAGGTAAGGTTAAAAAACCCAGGAATGATGGTCAGACTCTCACCTAGAGCAAAATGCGCCACTACAGCGAGTTTCGTGACTTGGTCCGCAAGGGCAAGCAGAACCGATACAACAAAGAAAGAGATCAACTTAGGGGCGCGTCTCACGAAATCTTTTCTGCCGCAATCCGGGCACATCGGGCGGAAAGGTCGGGAAAGCGGGGATCTGAACCCACATCCTCTGAAATTTTCCAGGACATAGCGCACTTTTGACCCGCCGCCTCACCCACTTCAATAGAAAGGCCATCGACCTCCTTACTTCGAAATGCCCCGTTCGGAAATTCCTCACCCTCAGCGGCCAACAAAGCACCCGAGACAATGAACACTTCGGCCATCTCATCCATGAATGGAGAAAGTTTTTCGAAGAGGCCCCCCCCGGCAAACAGGCGCACCTGATAATTGAGCGAACTACCCTTGCCCTCCTGCCCCTGGCGAGCGTTCTCCAGTGCCTTGAGGACTTCTCCTCGCACGAGCAGGAGAGGCTCCCACTTTTCCTCGAGACCCAAGTTGCGTCGCTCCGCCACAGTATCTGGGAAGTCCGCCAGATGGATGCTCTCCCCGTGAATCATCGGGGTACACCGGTAGACCTCCTCTGCTGTGAAGCTGAGGATGGGTGCCATCAGACGCAAGAGTGTATCGAGAATTTCGTGCATGGTGGTCATGCCCGCCATACGATCCCGGTCACCTGGAAGGGCAATGTATATCCGGTCCTTGAGCACATCAAAATAGAATGCTGAAAGATCTACCGCACAAAAATTATTCAAAGCGTGGTAGACGAGATGAAAATCATAGTCCTCGTAGGCTTTTTTAATCCGTTCGATAAGACGATCGAGCCGGCTAACTATGAGGCGGTCGATCTCGGGCCTCTCCCGCAAAGGGATAGAATCCATCTCGTGATCAAAGTCCTCGTAGTCGTGCAAGTTGCCCAGGAGAAAGCGGCAAGTGTTCCGAACCCGCCGATAGGCCTCTGCCAATCGGGTAAGGATTTCCTGTGATATGCGGATGTCCTCGCGGTAGTTCTCTCCAGCTACCCAGAGGCGAAGAATCTCAGCCCCGTATTTTTTTATGACATCGTCTGGAGACATAGCGTTACCCAGACTCTTGCTCATCTTTTTTCCCCGTCCATCTACAACGTAGCCATGAGTTAGGACTTCTTTATACGGCGCCGCGCCACGAACGCCTACCGCCGCCAGAAGCGAACTATGAAACCATCCGCGGTGCTGATCACTGCCCTCAAGATACATGTCCGCCGGCCAGGTGAGATCAGGGTGCTTTTCCATGACAGCGGCCTGGCTCACTCCCGAATCGAACCAGACGTCAAGGATGTCCATCTCTTTTTCGCACGAATTGCCCCCGCACGAAGGGCATTTAAACCCGGCCGGCAGGAGCTCGGCTGCCTCTTTTTCGAACCAGATATCCGCCCCCCGTTCCTCCATCTGATCTGCTACATGGTTGGCCAATTTTGAGTCAAGGACGGCATGCTTGCAGGAGAGGCAGTGGAACGCCACGATTGGCACCCCCCATGAGCGCTGCCGCGAGATACACCAATCCGGGCGGTTTTCGATCATTCCGTATATGCGTTCTTCCCCCCAATGAGGAATCCAACTCACCTTACGAATTTCCTCCAGCGATTTTTTTCTAAGACCGCCCTCATCCATTGAGATAAACCATTGGGGCGTGGCCCGGAAGATTGTGGGCCGGTGGCTTCGCCAGTCGTGGGGATAGGGGTGCTTATAATCTTCCACGCCAAAGAGCCCCCCACTGTCACGCAAGAATTCGATGATTTTGGGGTTAGCGTCGAATACGAACTGGCCCGCGAAATGTTCGACATCTTTAGTAAATTTCCCATCGTCGTCTACTGGGCTGTACACTTCGAGACTGTGTTTGAGACCAGTTTCGTAATCTTCGCGCCCGTGGCCGGGAGCAGTGTGGACGACACCTGTTCCCTGCTCAAGGGTCACGTAATCTGTCGTGACTATGAGCGAGTCGCGGCCGAGCCAGGCGTGACGAGCCTTGAGCCCTTCGATCTCGCTGCCCTTGAAGGAGGCGAGATTTTCAAAACCTCTCGACCTTTCTGTTGTGCTTTTCACCATCTGGGTCAGATGAGGCTGGAAATGTTCGTGAAAAATTAACGACTCATCACCATGCCGGAAAAGGCAATATTCCAGTCCCGCGTGAAATGCCAGCGCGAGGTTGGCGGGCAGCGTCCAAGGCGTGGTCGTCCATATGAGGATAGAGGGGTTCTGGCCCTTGAGCAGACCTTTTAAGGCGGGGACTTTATCTTCCCATTCTCCCACCTGGTCTTCCGCTATGGGAAAGCGAACATAAATACTCTGGGTTGTCACGTCCTCGTATTCGACCTCGGCCTCGGCCAGTGCCGTTCGGAGTCCAGGCGCCCAGTGGACCGGCTTGAGTCCGAGATAGACACTACCGCTCTCCATGAAGCGGGCCAGCTCGCGGACGGTGTTCGCCTCATAGCTGTAATTCATAGTGAGATAGGGACGCTCCCAATCACCGAACACTCCGAGGCGTTTGAATTCCGATCGCTGGATATCGATGTATTTTTCTGCATACTCACGGCACATGCGGCGTTTTTCCACTGGATTGATCTCGAAGCGCCGGCTGCCGAGCTGTTTATCAACCTGATGTTCGATGGGGAGGCCGTGGCAGTCCCAACCAGGAACATAGACCGCGTTGAACCCGGACATCTGCTTTGATTTGACAATGACATCCTTGAGGATTTTGTTGAGAACGGTGCCCATGTGGATGTTGCCGTTCGCATAGGGCGGGCCGTCATGGAGGATGTACTTCACCCTGTCCACTCCGCACTCGCGAAGTTTTTCATAAATTCTTGTCTCCTCCCAGGAGGCGAGAATCTCAGGCTCGCGGACTGGGAGGTTTCCTTTCATGGGAAACGTGGTCTTTGGCAGATTGAGAAATGATTTATAGTCAGATGTCATTCCGTATCCATTCCGCTAGCGCACCATGCCGAGCTTGGCCGCCGGCACCGGCATGTTTCCCAGCCCGCAAGACTCACGCACAATCTTCATTGTTAATTGAGCCTCGGCACGAGCACACGCGCCACCCTTGGCCAAAACGGAGTTTACATATTCCAGGTCTTTTTCTAGCCGCCGCCGCTCCTCGCGGAAGGGCCCAAACATTTCATCGATTTTCTCAAGAAGCATTAATTTTGCCTCCCCATATCCAAACCCACCCGCCCTGTACTTTTGCGCAAGTTCTTGCTGCTCCCCTTCGCTAGAAATTAGCTCGTAGAGGGCAAATACGTTACACTCATCAGGGTTCTTAGGATCCTCCAAGGGGGTCGAGTCAGTTACGACAGACATGACACGCTTTCGCAGCACCTTGCCCTCTTGGAAAATTTCGATCGTGTTGCCGTAGCTTTTGCTCATCTTCTGCCCATCGAGACCAGGGACATTAGCCCCCACATCAACGCGGGACTTAGGTAAAGGAAACACCTCTCCGTAAGCCTTATTGAAGGTCTGTGCCATATCTCGGGTCATCTCAATATGCTGAATTTGGTCCTCCCCAACCGGGACGATGTGGGATCGGTAGATGAGTATGTCCGCGGCCATGAGCATGGGGTAGGTGTAGAGGCCCACCGATGCAGAAATGCCGCGCTGGATCTTATCCTTATAGGAAGTGGCACGGTCGAGGAGTCCCTTGGCTGTTACGCATGAAAGTACCCAAGCTAGTTCAGCTACCTCAGGAACGTCCGACTGTCGGAAAAAGACAGCCTTTTTCGGATTAAGGCCTAGCGCCAAGTAATCGAGCGCAACACCCAATGTTTGCTTCTCGAGAAGTGATCGGTCCTGGACTGTCGTCATCGCGTGGTAATTGGCGATAAAATAAAAGGCTTGGCCTTCATCTTGGAGGGCAATATGCTGCCTGAGGGCTCCAAAGTAGTTTCCCAGATGGAGACGTCCTGAGGGCTGAACGCCCGAAAGGAACCTCACTTTTCCATCGCTTTTTTTCACCTCATCCACCATTTATTCGCACAAGTTCAATTGCCGTTCAAAAGCTGCAGTCTTCGCGTGGACAATCGGTGGGAAAAGCTTAAATTAGGCCTACCACCTGCAATAACCCACGGACAAACCCTTTCTCGGCCACCAGCAATGTTCTGTATATCGGCCCCATGATCCAGTGTAAACCCCCAATCAAGAGTAGACCCAGGACGATGAAAAATCCGTAGCTCTCGGTCTGGGCATAGTGCCAGGCCAGCTTTCGCGGCAGGAGACCCATCATTATTCGCCCGCCGTCAAATGGGAGAACTGGGATCAGGTTGAACGCTGCCAAGGCCGTATTCACATGAAAGCTCGCCACAATCATCAAGGCGACCGGGTGACCGAAAAATCCTCCGTGCAGTCCAAAACGCCCAACTACGTGGAGGGCCAGGAGGCTCACGATGGCCAAGATAAAATTGGTTGTCGGTCCCGCCAAAGCCACCCACATCATGTCCCGCTGTGGGTTGCCCAAGTTGCGGGGGTCCACCGGCACGGGTTTGGCCCATCCAAAACCCACTCCTGCCGCCATCGAGATGACAAAGGCGAGCGTACCCATGGGGTCAAGGTGGACCAATGGGTTTAAGTTCAAGCGACCTAGCAGACGCGCCGTTGGATCGCCTAGTCTGTTGGCCATCCACCCGTGGGCTACCTCATGGAAGGTCAGCGCCAAAAGGATCGCGGGCAGGGCGATGGCAAGTTGCTGCATGTATTCGGATGAAAACAAGTTGCGCCTTTTCGTTCGCGCCTAGATGCAAGCGGCATCACAGGCGGCAGCATAGACAGGAAGACCCGCAGGGGACTCAAAACCGAAAAGATTCTAGTAAGTTGTGGGGAGAGGAGTCAATGGAGGGGAATGTCTGAGGGGGGACTCCCTCCCAAGGTGGGCACTGCACAAATTATAAATTATTAGAAGATAACCTATCCGGAAAACCAAGTAGAGCCGGAAATAATTTTTTCATATCATTCTTCTTCGTATCCTAAACAATAGAAACCTCCAAGAAAGGATTCTTAGGCCTCCAGTTTTTTTGCTTCAAAACTTGGGTTAGATGTTAGGGCTTTCCGGGGGCACCGAACTCATCCCAGAAGATAATCTCCTCGACTGGCTTGCGGATGTTGGGTCGGCTAGCCTTGGCCTGCATCTCCTCCGAGAGATCCTCGAATTTTCCAGGCTCGCCAACCGCGAACAACGCGGCGACGCGGTAGGGGTCTGGGATATTAAAATTTTCGCGAATTTTGTTCTCATCCCAACCGGCCATGGCGTGGACGGTCAGCCCCAAGTCGCAGCCCTGAATGAGCATGTTCTCCAGTGCCAAGCCCACGTCAAGAAGCCAGCGGTTCTGGCCAAAACGATCCGGCTGCTCCTCGGGGTTGCCGATAACAACCATTTTTACTGGCGCTTCAGTAGCCCACTTCTGGTTATTCTCGCTCAGGCCTTCATTAAATTTCTTATGGGCCTCAGATGAGCGGACGATCAGGATGCGCCAAGGCTGCTTGTTCCCGGACGAGGGCCCCCAACGAAATGCCTCGAGCAGGGTTTCGAGTTTTTCAGCTGAAAGAGCCTTGCCGCTGAAGGAGATACCACTCGTCCGGTTTTTCAATACAGGATGAATCTCCACCATTTTTGATCCCCTATTTCGAATGTAATTCTTTGAATTGGCCATCGAAATTCCGCGGCATCATACACATTTCCCCGAATCTTTCCAGACATATCACATTACAGCTCAATTACGTCCATCGCATCCGGCGTCTGGACACGTGGACCGTCATCCTCAACGACGATTTGGGGGCCTACCTCGAAGAAAATCCGATCTTCGTGAACCGCCTTTACCTCGACAGCCAGCACCATACCGGACTCGACCGTAAAATCTTCTAAAAAATCATAGCGCCCCCCGGCAAGGTCGCACCACTCCTCATTTTCGGCAAGCGAGCCTTCGACAAAACTTTCCCGCCAGGCCGATGTTCTTGGCACATTTCCGGCACAAATTGTTGTCAGGGGCGGCTCAATCCCATCAATACCCACCCCGTGGATCTGAGGGATCTCGTGGTAGTAGCCTCTGCTGAGAATGGCCTCGTCCGAGAGACGGTCTACCTCGCTCCAGAACGTTCCCGGCTTGAGGGCACCCATCACTGCCTCAATGGCCTCGAGTACGGCCTCGCGGAGTGGTTTGTACTCATCGTCCAGGGGGCCAAGCGACATCGCTGTGTGCGGGTGACTCCAGTATCCTGCGTAGCACGCGTAGTAGCCAATTTGGAGAACGTCGCCTCCCCTAAGAATCCGGTCAGTGGCCCTTCGGTTGACCGGATAACCCTTCCCCGAAGAGAGGATTGCGTAGTTGTCACGGCCCATTTCGCTTCCTGCCCGCAAACTTGCATCGAACAGTTCAGCGTAGATTTCTCTCTCGCGGACACCCGGCCTTGCGCAGCGCATAACAGCGTCGATCTCAATATTCACCATCTCCGACGACTTATCCATCATGAGAATCTCCTCTTCGCTCTTAACCATTCGGAGCTTGAGGAGGATATCCGAGGCATCGGAGAACGAGGCATCCGGGAGAAGCCTCTTAATGTTTTGGTAGGTCATGTAAGGGATGGAACCTTCAGAGCTATAGCCACCACCGATTAGGCCAACGATGCCAATCGTACCGTGTTGATAGCCCATATCCCGGATGGCATCAGCAGCAACTATACTTACCTTTCCCTCGTGACCTCGGTAGCGAACTCCTTCCCAGCAGCATTCGGTGTACCACTTGCCCCAGTTCTGGAGGAGCCAAAAGGTCATCGGGTTTCCCCTTCGGGGAAAAACCAGACTCCGCTCACCAAAGTCGCCGTTGTCAAGCCAGCGGACATTCCCGTTCTTGTTCATTCCGCCGCCAATGACCAGGAGGCAATCAATCCCCCGCGCATCCATCGCCTGACGCGTTGCCTTCCACCGGTGATCTCGCTCGGACAACGAAAATGCCGAATGGGGATCTTGGGCCCGGCCCGGCCGAGGAGTAAATCTCGGGTCGCTTACCATGCACCACTTCCCGTATTTGGAAAAACTAAACAATCAATACAGTACGTCCCACTTGCAGGGCTACGTTATCCTCGCACCAATTCTATTGTAGGATAAAGTCCCTACGGGCATTTATCCATCACATTAGAGGGGGAAAGCCATGCAAATCGAAGGAGTTGATCACTTAGCGCTCGCGGTTCGGAGTCTCAAGGAGTCAGAAACCTTCTACACAAAAATTCTGGGAGGGGAGGTGGTCCACCGTCATGGGGACACGGACTTCGAAAAAGAGGCGGCCCGAACACCTCAGGTCTGGGTGAAGGTGGGAAATACCATATTCGCGCTGAACGACTCAACGCCAGAGGTACCAAAGGGCCACTTCATCCATTGGGCACTTAAAGGTTATTTCGAGGAAATTGACGACTGGCTGGACACCTTCAAGCGCCAGAACATTAAATATTATGGGCCTTTTGGGCATGGGGGCCTCGGTATAATATCTATTTACTTTCACGATCCGACGGGCTACTTGCTTGAGGTAAGCATGGACGCCGGCAGCTGGGAAAAAGCGAAGGCTGAGGTAATAAGACGTGGCGGGCTCTTCGGCAACACCCAGGCGACCTACGACCCTGAGGAGTGGGATTACGAGAACAACTAGCTTGTCCCTCCCTCTTCCTCCCGCGGCTCAATAAGCTCTAGACGCGTTCTTTCCGCGAGCATTACCAGCCTGTAAAAGAAGTGATCAAGTATCTGGGGAGAACGGATTAGACGAATCCTCTCATTGCGGCCCACCAACAGGTGCACAGCGCCCACCATGCGGGTGACGGGATAACGGTCGGTCAATACGGCGTCTCCCATCATAAAATCCACCATCCTATTTTTGATCAGCTCCGCCTCAAAAACCTCAAAACGCGATCTGCGGCTTCGGAATCAAGATCCCCCGAAAAAACGTAATTCGCTCCCAAATCGAGGTCTAACCGCAGAAGCTCGAATGTCGAACCGGATGCCACCAATTGAGGCTGAACGGACTCAGACATGGAAATTCCGTTCCTAGAAAACCTAGCCAAGCGGTAAGTCGATTGGGCGGTTTTCGGCGGCACTTTTTTCGATCGCGAGAGTGACTTCGAGCGTCGATCGTGCCTCCCTAGGCCGGGTGTTGGGAATGACCCGGCCGGTGGCAGCGTGCTCTATAAATAAACGCGTCTCATCGCGCATGGGACCCCAGAACTCCCCTAATGACCAATCCCCCGCCATCATCGATTCAAGAAAAACTACATTGGAGAAGGCATCCGGGGCATATGGAGAAGGTACCCCCTTCTTTGTTGCCAGAATAACGTCTTTATGGGAATCGTCGATGACGATGGCCCCCTCACTGCCCATGATATCCATTCCCATGGTGGTGATGTGGGCGGGCCAGTTTTCAGGGAAAATCCAGGAGCAACCAAAACTGATATTGCTCCCATCCTCCAGGGTGACGATCGCCCAAGCCCAATCGCCCACATTGTTGGGGTGGGGAAATATCTTACTCCCACCCTGGGCATAGACGCGGACGGGCTTTCTCCCCTCGAAATACCACAGGCCGATATCCACGACATAGGTCAGCGTATCGGTGACCGGGCTGGCGTGGGGAGAGCGCGCGTAGATTTCCCTGGCGTTAGACTGCGGATTGTAGAGACACATCCGGGCGGTGAGCAGCTTTCCAAGCCGACCCTGGCTGATCTGTTCCTTGGCATTGAGATAGCGCCGCCGCAGACGCTGGGTGTAGCCAACATGGAGATCGCCATTGTGGCTCCGCACGGCGTCGAGGATACGGTCCGCCGCATCGAGCGAAAGGTCCAGCGGCTTTTCGACGAGGACGATCTTGCCTAGTTCCAGCGCCCGACAAACTGGGTCCGCATGCGAGTGTTCAGGAGTCGAAACGATAACTGCCTCCACATCCGGGTGGGTAAGGACGGCCTCGTTGTCACCCGAGTGAAAGTCCGCGTTTACTTTTTCTGCAATCAGCCCGGCGCGGTCCGGATCAGCGTCCGAGAGTGCCAAGAAAGACACTCTCGGATCACCCGCCACAAGGTTGGCACGGAGGTGCCCCATCCGCCCACTTCCAATGATTCCAACGCCAATCTTTTTTAGGGCCACTTATCTACCCTCCAGAGGCAGCTCGATGAGCACACCGCCCTCTTTAGCGCTTTTTTCCACAGCCAGGGTGAGCTCGAGGACCGCCCGACCCGTGTCCCCATCGCACAGAGGGATTTCGCGCCCCGTCGTCACGCGCTCTAGAAACAGGCGTGTCTCCTCGCGCATGGGTCCATAAAAATCACCCAGCGCCCAATCCCCCGGCATCTGGGAACCGAGAAAGGCCACCTCGACGGATGAGTCAGTCGCGTAGGGCGATGGTAGAGCTTCGTTTGTAACCATCATGACGTCCTTATGAGCATCGTCCACCGCTATGGAACCCTCACTCCCAAAAATTTCCATCCCGATGCTGGCGACGTAGGCCGGCCAACGCTCAGGCAGAATCCACGAACTCCCTAACATCACGGCTGCACCGTCCTCGAAGGTGACAATGGCCCAGCCGTAATCGCCAAGACCCGCGGGATGGTCAGAAAATACCTCGCTCCCCGCCTGGGCGTACACGCGCACTGGCATCCGTGGTGAGAAGAACCAGAGCGCCATATCGGCCATATAGGTGAGCGCGTCGGTGATAGGACTAGCGTGGGCCGAGCGTTGGTAAACCTGCCGGGCGACGGCACGCGAGTTGTTGATGGTCATCCGCGCTGACATCACCTCACCCAAGTGCCCAGAATCGATGTGCTCCTTGATGGATAAAAAGCGGCGGCGCATCCGCTGAGTATAGCCAATATAAAGGTCAGCTCCTGAATCCGCCCGGGCTCCAAGAATTCGGTCGGCGTCGGCAAGAGAAAGAGAGATCGGCTTTTCTACGAGAACGGGTTTTCCAAGCTCTAACGCCCGGCAGATCGAATCAGTATGCTCTCCCTCCGGGGTGGAAACAATTAGAGCTCCCACATCTGGATGTTCGATGACCGCTCGATTATCGTTAGTGAAGAAAGCGGCCTCGGTTTGCTGAGCGAGAACCTGGGCTTTTGCAGAATCGGCGTCCGAGATTGCCAAGAAATTTACAACGGCGTGGGTTGTCGCTAGATGGGCCCGTATAGAGCCCATGCGCCCAGCACCGATCAGGCCGATTCCGATCTCGGGATTTCGCTCGGTCATGCTGTCTCCTTCATTTTGCCTAAAAGATGCCGAATCCTAACAGCGCGTGGTGCAACCAGCAAGAATCGCGGGTTGGTTTTTGGGACGCAGTATCCGTGTAGCACAAAGGTAGTGTACCTTTTCAAATTCATCGAGAAGAAATACAAGGCACTGCACAACCTTAAGGAGGAATCATGGCGAAGCGCCCCAGAAAAAAACCAATTGTCGGCTTCATCGGCCTGGGCCTCATGGGCAGGGCCTTTTCTGCGAACCTAATCGAGGACGGCCACAGCGTCCTCGGAACCGACCCAGACCGCACAGCACGCGAAAAATTTAAGCGGCTGGGCGGTATACCGGTTTCATGCCCACGGACGGTAGCTGAGGAAGCGAATTTTGTATTCATCTCAGTTCCCAACTCAAAAATATCGATCCAGGCAGCTCAGGGGAAAAATGGGTTCCTCGCCTTCGCCAAGGACCGCGCCCCGGCACTCGTTTGCGATACGACGACGGCCGACCCAGAGGACAGCCGCCGCCTCGCCGGCATGTGCAAAAAAAAGAAAGTTGATTTCATCGACGGCTGTATCAGCGGCCATAGCGAGAATGTGAAGAATCGGGTGGGACTCTTCGTCGCAGGCGGTTCGGAGCAGGCATACAAAAAAGTGGTCCCGATCTTCACGAAACTACTTTCTGATCAGATCTACTGCGGCCCCTCGGGGTCGGGGGCGACAATGAAGGTGTTAATCAACTACCTGACCTGCCTTCAGCGCTGCGCCATCGCAGAAACCTTGCGTCTAGGATTGCGCTCAGGGGTTAAAGGGGACATCCTTCTAGATGCCCTTCAGCGCAGCGCAGCTACCAGCCGTCAGCTTCAAAACCGCGGCCCGCGCATGATCAAGCGGCGCTTTTCCAAACCCGTGAGCACGGTCGCCGTCCTCCACAAAGACATAAACCTTGGCTTGACGATGGCAAAGCGAAGCAAGTCGATTACCCCTGTGGGTCTCGCAAGCCTGCCCTTCTACGAAGAAGCACTCCTCTCGGGCTACGGCAATCTCGATAGCGCGGTTGTCTACAAAGTGTACGAGGACAGGGAAAAGAAAAAGCAAGGGCCGGGATAGGCAAAATATCTGCCTCTTCGTATTAGGTTTATTTTTCATAAAAAACCATCCAAAACTACTTCAAAATACTCCCATACGCAAAATTATTTTGCGAAAAGTCATGGTGGCTTCTTTCCTCATATCCTTTACTGGCACACCTATCTCCAGTCTGATATTTCTGAGAATTTTAATTTCAGATACTTATAAAATCACAGGCCTTATATTACATCCTTAACAGTTTTATTTTTACGCTGCAGCATCGAAGAAGTTCCATCCGTTTCCCGGACCAGGTCTCCACCCTACATCTTTGGAGGAATTATGGAGTAGTCTAGGCCCGGACTCCGGTGCATGGAGTAGTCTATTTTCGCACTTGTTGATTTTGCTCTACAAGATAGGGACAATAATCTTTTTTGTTTCCCCTCACACTTCCGGAGTATGTGGCAGGGAAGTTAGTGGAAAAATGGCTAACACAAGATCCTGCCGACCCTGAATTCCGCAATGGGAAAGCGTAATTGGTGTCCTTTGCTGCGCAAAAAATACCTCGCAACCGATTATATGTGGGAGTTTAGTTATTAGGTAGAGATTTTACGACTTATCGCATACCAGCGAGTTCCTGGAGGAGGTGCCAATTTCGGAGGCGCTCTTCCTGGGTCTGGAGCAGGAGCTCAGAGGGGTTCCCATCCTTATCAAATTGCTTGGCAAAGCGCCCCTCCGTTCGCGCAAAGGTGGTGAAGTTACACACCTCTCCCGTCTTGGTGTTCTCATACCAATCCTTGTTGGGCGCCGGATTGCCCGTTAGATTCATGCGCTCTTTGATAGAGTCCCCCCGGCGCGGATCGTACGTGAATACTGGGAATGCACGGCTATCAGCGGCGAGCTTGGCCTGTTTGCCGGCAACGTCATCCCCGACCCCGTGCTCAGGCTGACAAGTAGTGTAGACATTCACGACCGCCGGGCCAGGGAACTCGTTCGCGTCCATAATAGCCTTATAGAAGTGATTGGTGTGGGCACAGGTAGTCTGAGCAACGTAAACATCGCCATGCATCATGGCGATTGTGCTGAGCTCTTTGCGGCGCTCAACCTTTCCGCGCACTTCCCGGCCGACCTGGCTCATTTTGGCGTCCTGCCCCGTGTAGGAACTCGTCGACGCCTGACCGCCCGTGTTCGAGTATACTTGGGTATCGAGAACAAGGACGTTGATGTCCACCCCACTCGCGAGCATTCGGGAAAGCGACTGGAATCCGATGTCATTCATCGCACCATCGCCGCCGATGTTCCAGAGTTTTTTGTCCTTCATGCCCATCTGATCCCAACGCGCACGAACACCCATCGCCATGGCCGGGCCGTTTTCAAAGAGGCTGTTCGTCCAAGGAACGAGGTAAGGGTTGTAGGGGTAGGTACTGGTGTAGACGGTATTGCAACCAGTCGAGGCAACGATGCCCATCCCGTCAGCACCGTACTGGAAACCAGTTGCGGCGGTCATCATGCGCAATGCAGTCGCTTCACCACACCCCATACAACTACCCGCCCCGCCAACGTAAATGATCGAGCGCTCAGTAAGCATCATGTCAGCGAGAAATTTTTCGTTGACATACTCACTTGGGGTTTCCGGAAGACTCTTGTAAAAATCCCATGCAGAGTTGAATTCAGCAAGGTTTTCTTTTGACTTCGGAATCATGGCAAGCGAGGCATGGGATCCGCAAACCTCTACGCACTCTCCACAACCTTTGCACTTTGATGGGTCAACAAAGATACCAAACATGGCCCCATCTAGGCCCTTCTTCTCGGCCTGCTTATGAAACTTGCTCGTCTTAGAGAAACACGAGCGCACAAACTCTCGCTCTTTCTCGTCAGATATCTGAGCCACCCGACTCTCAAGCTCTTTTTCACCAACGGCGATGCCGAGGATGGCAGTGTCTGGACATTCGGTCACGCAGTCCATGCACCCGACACATTTGTCGTTATAGAACTCGGGCAGGTCGGGGGCAATATAGCTAAAATCCCGGAATGCCCCCGTCCCAGCGGGAACCAGACTCCGAGACACCTGGGTATCGGCTTCCAGCCCAATCTCGGCCGTACCGTTGTTATAGGCGCCGATGACACGCTCGTTGAAATCGCTGATGTCCAAAAAGGTTTCATCCAAAACGCTTGCTACGCCATTTTCACTCATGCACTCACTCCCAGTTCAATCGACCCCGAAACTAGGTTCGGCGCCCAACATTAGCTAAAACAAAGACTCTCAGCCCACCAATTCCAGCTCGCTTGCCGTTTCGATTAATTCGGTAGGAATTTCGCAATTCTCTGTGTAACCCCGCCGGACACAATCCATGTTGTCCTTAATTACCTGCTCACCACGCCGACCAAAATACTTACGTATCGATCTTTCGACGCTGGCGAAGACATCCTCTTCACTTAGGCCCCCGTTCTTGGCAAATGGGGTGCAACTTAAAAAGATTCCAAGGAGCACAATACCTTGCATACGCTGCTCAAGGGAGGGATCGCTGGCAATCTCCCGGGCAACCTTAACAGTGTCCATGTAGACGATTTTGGCATTACGCGCCCGCAGGGTACTCCGCGCCGTCTGAGGAATTCCCTCCCAGACCAGCTCGGGATCGGTTTCGGGGGTCTGGATGAAAACCATACCGCCGTCACTGAGGCCTGCAAGAGGGTTTCCGGCGTGGAGCGCGTTCACATCGTTGAGTGGAATGAACTCAACCTGATGCAACTCACAGTGTGTTCGAACGATGTCTTCGGCGATAGTGAGGTAATAGGTGGTGGGAAGGCCTTTTTTCTCGGAGCCGTACTTCGGATAGGCTTGGACTTTGAGACCGAAGGTCTCTCCCGCAATAGTGGCAATGACTTTATTCGTCGTCACACTTCCGTAGCCGCCAACAGAGTGGCCGCGCATCGAAAACGATCCTGCCGGCCGGAGATCTGGGTCCTCCTCAGGCGTAAGCGCGGTTGGGTGCTCGATCCCAAGCGAGAAATACCGCCGCCCTTCCCCGTTTTCCGTCATGTTTTTCACCACCTGGATCAAGTCTCCCGGCCGCACGTCACGGCTCCCGAGACCCGCTGAACCGGAATAAACTTGCGGGATAGCATCGACCTTCGGATAATCTTCCGTTCCAATTAAGGCATCCGCAAATGCCGCCTTTGTCTCAGCAGTCAGAGGGTTCGACTGTGCCGCCGGAACATCGAGACGTTCGAGGACGGTAAACGCCTTGGTCCCTTTGAGGGCTTCGACAAGTTCCGCGCCCGGAAAGGGCCGGAACACGGTCAGGTTAACGAGGCCTACCTTGACCCCTTTCTTGCGTAGATGATCCACTGTAGCGAGGGCGGTCTCCATGTAACAGCCCATGCCAACGTAGGCGTACTCGGCGTCTTCCATCCGGTAGCTGTCAATATTACCGTAACGCCTTCCAGTGGCTTCGTAAAACTCGTCCATCGCGGTTTTTACTATGGCGGGTACCCGGTCGTAGAAATAGCGTTGGGCAATTTTTCCCTTCATGTACGCATCCTGGTTCTGGACCACCCCACTCATGACAGGATTTTTGAAACTCATCAAATTATGAACCTTTCCCCCTGGAGGCCCGAGGTAAGATTTCATGAATTCTGGCTCGAGAAGCTGAATGTTTTCGATGGTGTGAGTAGTGAGGAATCCATCCTGGATATTTAGAACAGGGGTTTCACTATCCTCTGCGACGCGGCGGGCGATGAGAGCGAGGTCTCCAGCCTCCTGGGCAGTTCGGGCGAAGATCATGGACCAGCCACAATCGGCGACACCCATTACATCATCGTGGCCCGCGTGAACATTAAGGCTATGGGAAGTCAGAGCTCGAGCACCGATATGAAACACAACAGGAAGACGCTTTCCGCTTATAGTGTAGAGCACCTCTTTCATAAGAATTAGGCCCTGCCCCGATGTGAAATTCGAAACCCTGCCGCCGGCGACTGCAAATCCCTCACAGGTGCTCGCGCTGGAATGCTCGCTTTCAAGCTCAAGGAAAAAAAGTTTTTCGCCCCACAAATTCTCCTTCCCATTAGCCACCTCGGCCTGATAACCCTGCCCCATAGTAGTCGAACTGGTGATTGGGAAGGCACATGCTCCCTGTGTCACGTGGGTTTCCACCCAAGCTACTGCTCCTGCACCATCCGAAGTCGTGGGAATGCCGGGATACGGATATCTTTTTCCGTTTGATCCGGTCATATCAAATAAACCCCCTAGGTAAGCTCATGGGTGAAGCCGTCAGCCAAAAGCGGGATGATTAACCTGTCGGAACTGCTAAAATGACAGGGATCCCCAAAAACCGTTAACCCACCCTGTAGATACCCGCAGCGCTTTCGCCACGAACAAGTTTCCTGAACGACACATAACCTGTGAGTTCTCTCCTAGAATACTAGCACGAATTTTGAGAACATTTTGTTTGTGGTAGAAGAAAAATGAGAAAAATATCAAAGATTACAAGGAAATTAGTTAGTGTATACAATATACTTAAACAATTTTTTGTCTGCAAAATTTTCTATCGCACATGCGGTACCCGTCTCTTCACAAAGGGTTATAGGGTCAAATCCTCTGAAATTGAAATGAACCACACCACAAATTAAAGAAGCACCTATTTATTTTAGAATGCGCGGGTTAATAGTTTTTAAAATAAAGAAAGTTGGCTACCCCCTTGCTTAATGTAGGAGCTGAGTAGGTATGAACAGTTTCGACCACTTCACTGGCGTGAGATTTTCTAACCGCAATACCAATTTTCTTGGAGAACCTCATTTTACCAAGAATGCCCCAGACCACCCCCGTGGTCCCACCGGACAAAATGACCTTCATACGCAGTCCGTATTATCGAGCAGCCTCGTCGTACTCACAGATTTGGGCCTATGCCCCTCCTATATCCTACATGACCTGGGGAAATCATCCGCACCTATCCGGCTTCAAATCTGAACTCTGGTATCCTCCGCCGATTTTGACAAGGTCAAATTGAATTTTAGGCAATTCGCTCATTCTCCCTTTTCTCCGCCCGAAATATGAGTCGCCTCTCGAAGTTTAAATCCAAATATGACAAACAACACGGCCATGACAAGATACCCGGCCGCGGCTGCGGGCGCCTCCCCCCAGCCAAAGGTGCTGGCCACCCCGCTCGGAGTAATCTTCCAGGCGTGAATCACGCCGAACCAGCTCAAAAGCGCGGCCACCGCCGCCCAACCCGCAGCTCGGAGGACTTTTCTGTCAATTAGCGACGCTGCTAGGGCCGCAAGAATTATCGACGAGAAAATAAAACCGCGCTCGAGAGAAATCATTCCTGGCAGATGAAACCCAGCCTTTTGGAAAGCAGTCTCTCCAAGCTGGTGCAGGCTCGTTTCAGCGGCACGAAGGGCCGTCTGGCTCACCAGGAGCCCCCAGGCTGCGACTGCAGGGATAATCCCCAACGCCACCGCCGGTGCATGACGGACGGGGGTTGCTGAAAATGCCTGGCCCACCATGATGATTCCAATCCAAAGAAGGATCGCAATAACAGCCTCCCCCGGAATCAGGCGGGCAAGGGCGGCAATTGAACCCGTCAGACAGAGCAGGCCCACGGCTAGCCCATTCAAAGTGCTATAGCCCGTACGCGCGCCCAAGGCCTTCCAGCCCGGATGACCGATGTAGAGGGTGGTGGGAAAACAACTGCCGAACAGAGCCGCTAGAATGGAACCGGCCCCGTTGACAGCCAGCGAACTCCGGGTATCAAACCGATCTCCTGCTGCCTCGGCACTTTCAAGGTTCATAATGCTACCCACCAGGGTCATCAAGCCCATCGGGACCGAAATCGCCAAGTAATCTCGTAGGAGCGGGCCTGAGATCGAGCTTACCAATGCGCCCGCCGCCAGAACTGGAAATTCAGAGCCCGTCGGGACAATAAATCCTCCCTCAAAACCATAGAGCCCCGCCGAAATTAGAGTTCCTACAGTAACGGCAATGAGCCCACCCGGTAGGCCGAAGGGAAATCGGACACCCGAAAAATACTGGAGAAAAATAATGGCCATGGGCGCCATGGCGACCAGGGGTCGCTCCCATATTTTCAGGGCAAAATCCATCGAGATGAAAGTCACCGCGATACCGGCCAGCGCGGAAAGAAGGGCAGCCCGCGGCATCACCCGGCGCGCCCAGCCCGCTACAAAGCTTCCGGCAATCTCGATGACGCCGCTCACAAAACAGGCCGCGATGCCCGCCCTCCAAGCCGCCTCTGCACTACCAGTTGCGATCTTGACGGGAAGCATCACAAAAAAAACGAATGCGAATAGGCTTACCGTATTGATTCCATAGGGAAGGGCGGTAACGTCTCCCCTACCCTCCCGTTCAGAGAGACGACGCGCCTGCCAAGCGTAAAACAGATTCCCGCCCAAGACACTGAGTCCCGCACCGGGGAGGACCTGCTCGAATATCAGCCAGTCGGGAAAACCCAGAACTCCCTTGAGTAATGATACGATCAGGAGGAGTTGGACGAGGTTGTCCATCCACAGCCCGAAAAAGCCATCGATATCGCCCTTAACAATCCAAGGAACCTTAAAGCTTTTCATGGCTCCATTCTCTTAGAGGCTCCTGGGAAAAGAGCCCCTCATCCTTAAGGGAAATGGCCTGTGCCGCGTCTAGGGGGTCTAGGACTTAGGAAAAATCATTTGCCCAAAGATGTCTTAACTTTTCCAAGGAATTCGCCATCAGCCCTCCCGCCCCCGAGCAAGAAACCGCCTCCTCCAACTGGCCAAAATTAGAAAATCCCACCAAGACCGTGGACACGCCCTCCTTCATTAGGGCAAAGCAGATCGCAGACTGGACAATGGTCTGGCCCTCCTCTTCGACAAGCCATCTCAATTTCCCCGCGCGCTCAAAGTCTTTATCGAACTCGGAGCCTATCGAGAGCACCGGCGGAGCCTTGTCCAAAAACCCCAGTAGTCCCGGATTATCCGTAAGGGCACCCAAGGCCAATACACGAATCACCAATATCCCCATCCCCTCGGCTACCGCACGGTCCATGAGCAATTCATAGTTGAGAGCACTGAACGATTCCGGAACCGGATGCCCTGCACTCGGGTTTAACAGGTTAAAATAGGATTGCATGGTGTGAAACTCACCGCTCTCAGCCAGTCTGCCAAGAGAATGGGGATCGCCCACTCCGGTGAAACCGAAGAAGCGAACTTTCCCAAAATTCCGAAGCTCCTTAAAACCTTCCAGGACCCCTCCAGGACCGAGAATGTCCGCCTCGTCCAGAACCAGACCAAAAGGCCATCTTCTCTTAGGCGCGATGTAGTTATGAATTTGAATTACATCCACTGAATTTCGCTGAAGACGCTCTAAACTCCGCTCGACTGACGCCACCACCGCCCTCTTAGGATCAGAAATTTCGTCCGGGGAAAGCCGAATTTTGGTGGCCAGAGTCACCTCAGGATCGAGCGACTTTAGGGCACGACCGAGGTTGGCTTCAGATTTTCCATTTCCGTACCCCATTGCCGTATCGAAAAAATTTATGCCAAGGTCCAGAGCACCCTTCACCACACGAAGCTGCTCCTCATGGTCCTCGGTCACCATCAATTCACTAATTCCACCGGTTCCAAAACCGACTTCCGAGACACGTAATCCCGTCTTGCCCAGATTGCGGTATTTCAAGACAAATTCTCCAAAAGAGAGACATCGAAAAATAACGATTATGTTTGACGGGCACGTCAACGGGGTTCCGGACCGTACCATTTATTCCCGAGACCCTGGACATACGGATTTTGAGCATTTTATCTTACGCGGCGGGCGGGCTGAAGCACCAGGTCACTGAAACAGTACGGGCGATTTTTCTCCGAATTTGGTAGGCTGTCACTGACAACTCGGAATCGCCTTTTGCGGGCCAGGAGATCTTTGGTCTCGAAAACCCTAGTCAGTGAGATTTTATCCTTTACAGGAGCAAACCAATGGAAGCGGTCAAAGTCTACACCCGCCACGGGTGATACACATGCGCCAGAACGAGGGAGTTTCTCTCGTCCCACGGAATATCCGTCATAAACCGCGACTGCACAAATGATCAAGAGGCGATGGCTGAACTCGCTGAACTGGGGATCAAGTCCTTGCCCGTATCGGTGCGGGGGGATGATGTAGTTGTCGGCTACAACGTAATAGATCTTTGCAAAACCTTTGGCATCGATGTCGGGACTGACGGTCCGATGCACCCCGAACGAATGATGGCAATGTACCGCCTCGTCTTTGAAGCCCTCAAGCGGGCCGTCAGCCAGCTCTCCCCCGAAAATCTCGACTGGATTTCTCCCGGTCGTCCCCGGTCTATGCGCCAGCTTCTCTGGCACAGTTTTGAGCGACCCGTACTCGGCATGGAGGCACACGAAAGCGGCAGCTACACCCAGGAGATGGTCCGACGCTACGAAATATTAGCCCAGAACTACTACACTTCTAAAGAAATATGCGCCTATGGCGATCAGGTTGAAAGTGACCTGGCTAAGTTTTTGGGACACGGCAACCGACTTGCCAAGAAGGTGGAAAGCTATATGGGCCCAATCACGGTCCATGAGCTTCTAGAGCTGGCCCTTGGGCATGCCTTTCAGCATCTTCGGCAATTTTACCATTACCTGCCGATGACGGGTCTTGAGCCGGACCAGCCTCTCGACCCAAAAGAGTACAAGGAAGTTCCCGTACCCAAGGATCTATTCTAGAAACCTGCGTAACAGGGATTTCGGATATATTTTTTTTCAAAGGGGTGTTGTGCGCCCAGCCCTTGGACAATTTGGGGTCAGCGCGAGCGGCTCTTTTGCCGTTTTCCCTCGTACATCTTAATGTCCGCCTCGGTGATCATGTTCTCCAATGAGGGAGATTTGACGGGATCGAAACCGGCCACACCAATACTGAAGGAAATCTTCCGGGCTGCCCGCTTACGTGAATTATGCACTTTGAGATTTTCTCTAAGACGACCCGAAATTTTGACAACGGAGTCACTTTTTTCCGCTCCCTCAAAAGCCAGGATCGTAAATTCGTCCCCGGCAAACCGTCCAATGATATCAGGACTACGAACTGATTTTCGGAGAACTGAGGCAATTTCGGTAAGAGCCAAATCACCTTCGAGATGGCCAAATTCATCGTTGATCCACTTCAGCCCGTCAAGATCTAAGAAGAAAAGCGACATCCTCCAGTTCTGGCGCTGAGCTAGGCTGAGCTGCCGTTTGGCTGCTTCAAGAAAACCCCTGCGATTGAGTAAACCTGTCAAAGGGTCAACGTCCGACAGGGAGCGGAGTTGCGCCTCCAGATTGGCACGATCGGTGACGTCGCGGATGGAGACGATAAATATTTCATCCCGCCCCAACTTAGTTTCCATCGCGCGGACCTCGGCCACCGTCTCCTTATGATCCGCACCGGAGACTCTCACGTCCTGGGCCCGATGGATATCCAGAGGCAGAGAAAACTTTTGGCCAATCACGTTTCCAGCCGTATCCTTAAGGAGATCCTCAGCGTTTGAGTTTAAGTACCGAATAATTCCCTTCCGATCGACGACGACTATGCCATCCGGAAAATGGTCCACAATCAGACCCTTAAGGCTCCCACTATCAGAATTGGCCCTTTGCCGTGATAGTTTTTTCAGCTTGGGGATCGGGGTTGATTTTTTAATTTTGGAAGTACTCTTTTTTCTTGCGGCTCTTTTTTTCTTCAGCACGGATTTATTTTTCGCCACCACTTGAACCATAACCTCAGTATCCCAAAAATTTCGCCCAGCCAGCTCATTAACCCCGAGAACGGCCCCACCCAGCGTCCTTGTTCTAGCCGGTGGCAACAGAATTCAAGCCGAGCCGAAAGGAAAAAAATTAATTTTAGCCGGCGGCGAACATAACTCCTAAGAATCCATAATTTGCACTGTAGATTGTATCCCATGGAGTCAAGTCACAAAAATGCCGGGGTACCCTCCTTTAAACAAATCCTTAATCCTTATATAATCAATACGCTACTCAACTCCTTTCCTGACCACTCTCGTCTTCAGCATCTTCCCGGAAAGAAAAGTAACTCCCGTTTTCAATCCTGTTTGCGCTCAAAATGGTCGTACTTTATCAACCCAAACCCGGTTCCAGGATTTCAGAACTTAGAAAAGAGGGAATTTTTCCAATCGAGGAAAGCACCACCATAGCACCCTCCCCACGCAACCTTTCCGCAGAGTGGGTCCCGCTCGATACCGCAACCGTCACGGCGCCGGCGGCTAGGCCCTCTCTCACATCAGCGGGGGTGTCACCCACCTTTAGAACCTTGCCATAATCAAAGTCCGGCGAAGGGCGGCTCCGATCTACATCCTCGTTCAACATCCCAAACCGCACGAGCACATCGTTGATAATCTCGGGTCCGGGCCTTCCACCCCCCGCCCGCTCAGCTGTGGTGACATAGTCTGCGAGGCCAGGAGCGCCAAGACCCGTCGCACGCGCCATTGCCACTGCAATCTCTTGGGGAAGTCCGCTTGCGAGGGAAACCATAATTCCGCGCTCCTTGAGCCAGCCAATGGCCTCCCGCGCACCATCGATAGGGCGCACCTCATTCAGCATATCGAGGCAACATAACCGGAAACGAGCCAGCAGGCGAGCAGTTTGGCATTCTAGAACATCGCCCTTAATTCCCTTACAAGCGACCAGCACTTTCCGGATTACTTGCCTCTTATCAAGCCCTCGCAATTCGTTCAATTCCCCAAAACTCATCTCAATTCCTTCGGGCGCGAACGTCTGGCCATACGCCGCCAGGACAAAAGACGTCCCCCGAATTTCGTCAGCAATCGTAGTTCCCGCCATGTCTAGGACGGCAGTCTTAATTTTCAAGAGATAATCCTTCCGCCTCTAGTTTATAATGACACTCTTCAAGTAATTCTATTATCATTCTTTTTCTCAGACAAAATATTGGCTCTTATCCTTAATCTCTCTCTGAGACACATTGCCCATGGGCGGGCTTTGAACATGGCACCGCATTTAACCAGCAACCGACGGCTTAGCCGCCATGTAAACAAATCATGTCCCTTTATAAATGATTGACACACGTTGCTCAAAATCTTCTGAGGACATACAGATGTTAATCGCTCTGCCATTCCGACATCCAAAATATTGAGGGGAAAAACATGGGCTCACCATACAATGATTTACTGGGACATTTCTCCTTTACGCTTACAGCCATGTCATTTTTCATGCGCGACATTCTTTTCCTTCGAATTCTGGCAATCGCATCCTTGTTGGTGGGCATGATCTACAACTTCCGCATACCCGGAGGCCCGCTTTGGCTAGTTATATTTTGGCTATTCGTTTTGCTCTCAATCAATATCCTCCGCATCGTCATTCATGTGCATGAGAACAGATCCATTTCATTCAGCGAAGAAGAGCGGGAGCTATTTCGGACGCTCTTTCACCGTTTTCCCCCAGTAGAATTCCTAAAATTCATTCGCCTGGGTGAATGGAGAAACGCGGAGCCCGGAGCAATTTTAGCAACCCAAGGCGTAGAAATAGATGACCTCAAACTCATCTATAATGGAGAGGTTTCCATTTTACGGGACCGCAAAGAAATTTCCCGCTCCTCCGATGGAACCCTAGTAGGCGAGATGTCCTACATCCACGGCGGAGATGCAACCGCGACGGTTCAAGTCCTCAGACCGACACGCTACATTTCGTGGCCAAGAGGGGAACTCAAAAACCTGCTCAAACGAAACCCTACGATGGACCTTTGTATGCAAGGAATTTTCAACGAAGACCTCGTACGAAAACTAATGGAACAATCAGCCGAACAAGGATAACGAAAACAGATTACTGCACTTCATCCTGTCTCCCCATTTGCAAGATTTTTTTGCCCACGATACGCTCCAGGTCAGGCAACTCTTTCCAAAACTAGATTTCTTTCCCAAGGAGGTACATCGCATTGGGAAGCAGAATCTTCGCCATAGTCGTCATTGCCATCTCGCTCTCCGGAGCAGGATATTATGCCCTTCAGTCCCAAGACAGAGCCCAGTCCCTTCGGGCGGCTGAATCGGCATTGAGGGCGCTCGAAACTAATCGGGGACGAATTCAAAACAAGATTTCCAAGTTGAAGCGAAAGCAGAATGCGGAGCTTGAGCGGGCGAAGAAAAATTACGTCTCGAATCTCGCCCGAGAGCATGAGATACGGAAAAACATAAGAGAAAAGCTTAAGAATCGCGACGCCTCTATGGCCAAGCTGCGCAGCGCACTCGAGGAAGAGAAGAAGACTCATGAAGCCACCATCAGACGGAGGCAGAAGGAGCGCAAACAAATAAAATTATCGTTAAATAAAAGCGAAACCGCTCTCCAACGGGAACGTGAAGCTTTGAAACTACTCCAGAAAAAAGTACAGGAAGGAAAAGTCGCCCTCGCCCGGGAACAAAGGGCCGCCTCGAGACAGCAAACCGATCTGAACGGTCTGCGTAGCTCACTCGAGAAAGAGAAGGAGAGCCGTGGAGCCATTATCAGGCGGGGGCTCGAGGAGAGCAAGCAATTCAAAATAAAGTTAAATGAAAGCGAAACCGCTCTCCAACGGGAACGCGAGGCTTTGAAACAACTCCAGAGAAAAATGCAGGAAGAAAAAACCGCGCTCGCCCGGGAACAAAGGTCTGCTTTGCGACGACAAGCCGATCTGGACCGGCTCCGCGCCGCAATCGCTGGAACATCTTCCACCGCCAAGGGAATCCGACAAAAACTATACGCGGCCAAAGCGATGCTTGCCAAAAAAGTGCAGGAGGTCAAAACCACCCTTGCTCGAGAACAAAGGTCCGCCTTGCAACATCGAGTCGATCTGGACCGTCTCCGCGACACACTTACTGGAACATCTTCCACCGCCGAAGAAAATCAACAAAAACTGTCCGCGGCCAAAGTGATGCTTGCCAAAATGGAGAAGAGCCGGAAAAAGATACAAAAAAAGGCCCTGTTGCTCTCAACTGAAGTCCAGAGAGAGACGCGCCGCGCCCAGAAACTCGAGAGGGATGTCGCCGTTCTTTCTCGAAAACTCACCAGCCAGCAAGTCACGCTTCGCCAGACCAAAAAAATGTTTCAGATCGATATCATCGAACATCTTCTGTTCGACGTGGGCCAGACCCGGATTAAAGAAAGGGGGCTGGCAGCCCTCAATCGGATTGCCGCGTTTCTCAAAAAGCATCCAGGCAGGGAAACACGGGTAGAGGGCCACACTGATAACCTGCCCATATCTGGAACTCTCGCCCGCCGATATCCGA
>Ga0315336_1000749_pt1 | contig 78788 bp, 75 predicted proteins | sample ASW5metaG_FD_204512 | JGI IMG/M metagenome (GOLD analysis project Ga0315336, IMG submission 204512) | Ammonia-oxidizing marine archaeal communities from Monterey Bay, California, United States - ASW #5 | ecosystem: Environmental > Aquatic > Marine > Intertidal zone | place: USA: California... | reverse complement strand
AAAATCATTATCTCACAATTCCTATAACATATTGCCATATCATATATTTATGTTTCATTACACAATTACTACACAAATATATACTTTATATTATATTTATACATGGTACGCTTTTTATTTTTAACCTTATAAAAAAATATTGTATTATATATATAATACAATATGAATAAAACTGGTAAATTGTGTATCTTGATAATAGTTATATTTGGTCTTTTCATTATATTTTTTTATAAACAAGGGAATAAGGAAGGGAATACAAATATATTTCAAAAATGGGACATAACAAGTGGTGGAATAAAATATGCATTACATACAGAATGTGCTAGCGAACCAGGGAAAATATTTGGTAAAAATAATATGGGTGAGGGTGCTGATATTCTTGGTGAAAAATGCTATAATGATAATGGTTTGGTAAATGACTGGAGGCATATTATTACACCTCATATCAATAATGTACAATCTACATCTCAATGTAAAAAATTATGCCAGGAAAGGAAAGAGTGTAAAGGTTTTACGTATGATATAGATATGAAACATTGTTTCTTATTTAAAAATTATCCTTTAACCGTTGGCAAAACAACACAACATACAATAAATATATCCCAAGAAGGCGTTCGGACCGCCAAAACAAAGGATATTCCTACAGGATTAAAAATAATGAATGAGAGATGTAACGGTGATGGACAGAAGTGGGTAAATCATGGAAAACCTATTGCAGTCTATAAAAGTCATGCGGGGATTCCCCCGGCCACTGGGTCAATTGATAATGGAATATCCGGCTCTCTGGCGAAATGCTATCAAGGTTGTCAAAAAAATCCCAAATGTAGAGCATATTCACATATTAATGAAACAGTCTTGCGCCGTGTTGGCGCGCCAATTATCCATAAGAGATGTATTATGTTTGATAATTATTCAAAGGAACGGTCATCCTACGCCCAGGGCACCCTGCCGAGCAATGTTAGAATATCAACCCCATTAGATGATGACATGGATCATTTACGAACTCACGGTATAGGAGGTGTTACTATAACAAATGGGTGTGATAGTGAAAAAATGAAAGGTGGAAAATATATAAACGGTACAAAACTTTTCTGCGGACAAATGATGGTAAACGAAGAGACCGGCGAAGTCAAAGGCGGTAAGAAAGTCACGAAAAATATGACTAACTGGGGTGTACATGGGAATGTTCTCGCACAAATGAATTCTGGAAAATCTAAGGGAATAACAAGTGTAAAGAAAAAATTAAAAGAATGTCAAAAACAATGTAATCAAGATAAAAATTGTCATAGTTATTCCTGGATACCCTATTCTCGCGCAGCTAAAAAAACAGGGTCTGGGGACTGCTTCTTATTCAGTAAAGCAACTAATAATAGTAATTATAAGTTGCATGACCTTACAAATGACCGTGACCTTAAATATGGGTATTCAAATACAAGAGGAAAATGTTTAGAGAAACAAATTGGAACACAATATGCACATAAACATGATTGCTTAAATAAAATAATAGATAAAAAGGGGGCATATTACCGTGGAAACGCACATAGATGGGCGATTAAAGACCCAACATCGGGTGATATTATAAAAGAGGGGACATGTTTAGCATGGGCTGGTGAACCCAAAAAACGGGTCGGTTGTGGTCAATTGGGTAAAAAATGTTCCCCTGGAGAATTAAAAATACACGAGGGGAAGGTTCCATTAGGTAGTGTTCCCTATATTAAGTATAAGGACATGCCAAAAAATTATTGTAGGAATCCAGATGGTGGGGAGGATGGGCCATGGTGTTATACCTCTGACCCAACAGTCCGGTGGGCCCCTTGTCAAATATCTAATAAAAAAAAGAGAGTCGTTGGTGGAATTGAAACTTGTGAAAGTATTCAAGCTAAAATCGTAAAGAAAACATACGACGAAAGTATTATCTTACTTGAGAAAAAATTCAAAAATTACCCATGTTATCCACATTGTGATAGAGAAAAAGTAAACCCGAAAGATACCACAAAGATGATGAGAAAACAAATGGATATATTAAATGTTATGAAGTCTGATATATCCTATAATTCTGCTTTTATATTGATTAATGATATTGGCGAAGAAACTACAAAAGGAGTTTATTTAATTGATATAAATAGTTGGGATAATGGTAAAAATGGAAATTTGTTTAAACCAATACGTTGGAAGAATATTAGAAATGGTAATTTAATCGAAGCACAAATAGAAAGATATAATACAGCTGTCCTTAATAAAGTTGTAAAATGGGTATTAAAATCTAAAGGTAAGGTTATTGCAGAAACGGATACATTAACAGGTGATTGGAATATACTAGGTGCGAATAATATATTATCAGGAGCAGAAATAACTATTAAATTTCCCAATTGGAATAAAGATGTGTGGACATCCTCTACAAATCAACATATAGAATCTCTGGAAACTAAAATAATACAACAATTATCATGTAGTGACCGAATGAAAGTAAGTGGATTATGGGAAAATGACCTTATAGGAGGAGAGAATTGGGAAAGTAAATGTAGTTATCCAAAGACACCCAACACAATTGGGACAGATAGAATGACATTATCAACGATTGATACCCTTACAATAGAAAAAGAATTGATCCGTTTATTAGAGTTATGCGCCTCCAAAGATGGGACAATAGATGATTGTGAGAGAGCCCGTATAGTTTCTAAACTCAAATAATATTTTTATATAGTATATATTATATATACTATGGATAAAAAACTATGCCAAAAAATATTATGGGGTGTTTTAATTTTAATCGTGGTGTATTTTCTAAATAATGTAATTAGTATAGATACAATTGAAGGAAATACAGGTGGAATGATAGCTACAATAACAGACGACGAACAAACAGAATATTCAACAAAATGGTATGGTGATAAGGGTTCAAAATATAGAGGAAAACTATCAAAAACACTCACAGGAAAAACATGTCAAAATTGGGCATCACAAACACCTCATGAACACAGCAAATGTGATTCAAATGATCCAAAAGCAACTGCCCGCCGCGCTGCAGTGGATCATGATGTGGGCTGTGCTTATTCAAAAAGTACACATGGTGTAGGTGATCATAATTATTGTAGGAATCCTGATGGTGAGCCGAGACCGTGGTGTTATACGGTTGATAATACAAAAAGATGGGAATTCTGTTCATGGGATGAATTAAATAAAGACAATCCTTCAAAATGGATTAAAATGGATAAAAATAACTGTACAAAAGATTTACATTACTCATGGGATGATGTAATATTAAGGGATGGTGATGGTTCAGATAATAGAGGAGGAACCAAAGAAAAATCATTGGATATGTGTAAGAATAGATGTATAAAAGATTATGAGTGTGATTATTTTAAATGGGGAAATGGTAAATGTCATATATTTAAGAAATTAAACGAAACATCTAACAAAATAATAGATAATATACCCGTATGTAAGGTGAAAAGGGATATTTATACATTCCCTGTAAATGAAAATACATTGGATTGCATGAGTGAGAAAGGTAAAGTATTGGGGACAAAGTTACTAGGTGGTATTAATAAACAAATGAAAAATTATGTTTCTGTTGGAGCATTACAATTTAAGGTTAAAGGGACCGGAAATATATCAGAAACTGTCGTAAATAAATGCCACGAAAATTGCTTTAAGGATCCAAAATGTAGGGCATATTCATGGATACCCAAAACAAAAAAAGAAAAAATTATAGATAGTAAATGTGTAAGCAAGGATACAGAAAAACCAATCACACAAAACACATGTAAGACAATGGAGGGAACATACATAAAAGATATATGTAGAAAAGTTTCTAAGAAAAATTGTAAAAAAATATATACATATATCCCTAAAAAACGTATGAAACAAAAAAATACAGGTGATATTGAACAAGGTACATGTTATCATTTTAATAAAACACAAGTTAAAGATCCTAAATATAGAGCATTTACACTTGAGAATAAAGGGGAAAAACAAGGGGTTTCCGCAAATAAGGAAGTATGTATGAAATCACTAAAAAGGTCTGATATTGTGAAATATACGGACCTTATACGTGGAGAATTTAGTAAATGGCCATGTGGAACAATGTGTAAAAGGGAAAAATTTTCTAAAAATGACTCGGGTAGATTAAAACGCCAAGAAGATATCATAGAAAAATTAATAAGTGATGTAAGGTATCAATCAGCTTTTATTATAGTAAATGACTCTTCTAATGAAGATATAAAAGGTGTTTATATGTTAGATATGGATCATTGGATAAAAGCAAGAAAATTATTTATATTTGAAAAGTTAAAGAATGAAAAGAAACAAATCCCGAATGCAAGTTTTTTAAAAAGTTATAGTCATAGATTAGTTTGGAAAAATCAAAATAATAATGGTGCTACGATAGTTGTTAATATTAAAAGAGATACAGGGGATATTGTCGAAGATATTTTAAGTATATTATTGATAAAAGATAGAAAAGTATTATCTTCAACAAACGATTTCTTTACGAAATGGTCCGATCCTTATATGGAAGTTCATTTTATGGGTTGGAATAAACAACGTTGGAAAATATCACAGATAAATATGTTACGAATGATTGAATCAAAAGTATTAAACTATAATTATTGTGATGAAAAAATGAAAGGAAATACAGTTTGGGAAGGGGATGATGTAAAAAAATGTAGTTATCCAATGACAAAAAGATATAATAATAAAGATGATGTGACAATGTCTAATATTGATGCATTATCAAAACAACAAAATTTTATGAGAAGATTGGAATTATGTACTTCTGGTGATGGAGATATGGACATTTGTGGTAAATTAGATTCTTCGTTAAGATTTACATAAATCTAGATTTTTTATTATTTTTTTTAAAATTATATATGTATGTATTATATATATATATGAATAAAAAAGAAACAAATAATATAATATGTTTGGCACTATTCATTGTTTTAGTTATACTATTGATATGTATTTTCAATCATGATAGTGATATTATTGAAGGAATGGATGCCGAGAAAGCAAAAAAATTAGCGGCAGCAAAGGCTGCTGTGACAGAAGGTAAGGCCACCAACGCACAGAAGCAGTTGGTAGCAGATGAATTAGCGGCAGCAAAGGCTGCTGTGACAGAAGGTAAGGCCACCAACGCACAGAAGCAGTTGGTAGCAGATGAATTAGCGGCAGCAAAGGCTGCTGTGACAGAAGGTGGTGCCACCGCAACACAGAAGCAGTTGGTAGCAGAGGATGCAAAGAAAAAAGAAGAAGGGCCAGGAGGGGGGGAGAATACGGCCACTAAGAAAAATACAAAAGATGATGTATATGTAAGGATAGTACGGGATAGCAACATATTAAAATCAGAAACTATTGCACGTGTTGATGATATGCTTGAAATTGTTATTCCTAAAAGTGCTCTAACAAATAAAAATGATGTCCCTCAATGTGGGACCGAAGGAAACTTTACATTTAAATCAAAAGATACAAATAGTAAAGACTCTTCTATTTTAGGGATAAAAATGTTAAAAGCAGCAGATGACAACTCTCCATATATATGTTCTCTTAAGAAAGCAATTGGTGGCGATGTTGTTCAAGGGACAATAAAATATATATATAAAAAAGCAAAAGGTGGAATCTCTATAACGAACGTTGCAAAAAATGAAGAGGGTAACCCAATAACGTTTGAAATTGAAAAACAAGATGAAACTGTAACAAAATTAGATAATTATAAAGAAGTATTAAATAAGATAAGTGAATTAGCAAAAAATGATGAAGTGTTTAATAAGAGTGTTAAAGATATATATCCACAATATGTCGCTGTTAAAAATATAAATACATTTAAAGGAGCTCCTATTATTTGTACAAATAAATCAAGAGATAATTGTACTCTTGAAAATGAGATAAATTGGAACGTAGTATTAACTGTTAGTTCTTTAATAGTTACAGATAAAGGTGATTCGTTTGATTCTGATAAGGGCGGTAGCACAGATGGATTTGATAATATAGAGGGATTCTCTAATAAACATAAAATATATTTATTAGATGTAGAAAATATGTTGGAGAAGATAAAAGATACTCCCAAAGAAACCATCTTAAATAATTTAAAAAATGTACTCGTATGGAAGAAGGTATCGCACGCAGGTGATATAGGGGAAGAAGGATCTATTAAGTTTCAAAATGGGGAGTGGGTTGAACAAAGAGGTGGTACAACTTCCAATTTAAAAGATATGAAACAAAAAGGATACAGCATTATTGGTAAGATTAGTGCACAGAAGGGTATAAAGAAAGATTTATTATCCGTACTAAATGTACTATCAAAATCAAATCCATCAAGCGATATAGCAAGTCTACAATTAGCAACGCATTTATTTTTTGAACAACCTCTATACATACGTGCGAATAAATATGTATATCCAACTGGATATACGCAAGATCAGCAAAACATTATTCAGGATACACGGAAAAATTTGGTTAAAATGGGTGCTCTCCCTGAAATAGATTGTTATATAGGTGTAGGTGCTCAATATAAAGGGAAAATAAATACATGGACAGATAGTGATGGAAATATTCAGAATTGTGCGAGATGGGACTCAAGTGATATACCAACAACAAGTGATAAAACTAATATAAGGGGTGGTATTATTATGGATTATAATATTGGTGATGTAGGTAAAGCAGACCCTAAATTCTTAAAAGGTGGTTCACATGCGCACCTTGTAAATAGTAATTATTGTAGAAATCCTGATCCACTTGGTAAAACAGGTGAAAAACCATGGTGTTATACAGAAAAATCAGGTGTAAGATGGGCACAGTGTGATATAACACAATGCGCTGGAAAACAACAACCGACTCATAGTAGTAGTACGGGACGGAAACCCAACACAAAAAAATGTGGCGATATCATTGACGAGGAAAATCAATTATTAAAAAAGAAAATTAAGATGATAAATACGATCCTTCGAAAAGAAAATAAGGTTCTTGATGGAAAGATTATTCGTTTATATAAGACATTGGAAGGAACCCAGGAAGCGTTATAATAATTTGTAATAATTTTTAATAATCTATAATAATATATTATGAACTTACTTTTTATATTTCTATTATTATTACCTATTATAATAATATGTTTGATTCCTACTAGTAAAGAAGGTTATGAAAATATTGGGATAAATATTGCAGATGATACAAATTATTCCTTTGATAGTATGGATGATTTAGGAAGGATGGATACGATGGATACAATGGGAACAATGGATACAATGGGAACAATGGATATGATGGGGGATATGCCTACAATTGATATACTGGACCCTCCAGAAATATTACCCGAGAATAGCGTATATAACATAATTACATATGATGATGAACCAGATATACCAATTGAAACAATCGAATATCATGTTGATAAAATACTCAAGGAAACGCGTAAAAAAAAAGAACAAGAAAAAAAGAAACAGGCAGATACGTGTGATTTGAAAGACTGGGTATTAAAAGATGGGAGCAAAGGAACTTGTGGTAATACATTAGACCATAAGCAATCTTGTAAACCAATATGTAATAAAGGTTTTTCATTGGATGGAAAGAATATAACATGTAATAAGAGACAAGTATCTAAAATAAAATGTATTCGTAAAACGTGTAATCCATTATCTGTAAAATATTCTCAAAACAAGAAGATCATTTCTAAAAAATTATGTAGTAGTAAACATGGAATTAAATGTAATACATATACATGTCCTAAAGGCTACTCAATTGATGGGAAAGGAATAGATACATATACATATACATGTAATGCGGGTGAAAAGGTAAGTAAGTGGGAATCAGGTGATATGAAAGTATCTGTTCCCGATAGTAAGAAACCAAAAGAAATTATTCATAAATGTATGCCAAATATATGTTATCGTAAAAAAATGAACAATAAAATTATAGGGGGAACAACTATTAAAAACACGATGGAAAATACAACATTAAACAAATTACAAAAAGAAACATTTCCTAAGGTTCGTTCATTCACAAATGGTATAACTACATGTAGTGGAATGGGTAGTTGTTATTTTCAATGTTCAAATGGATATTCTCCATATGTGGATGATAAAGCAATTACACAACCCATAAAATATAAGAATATGCTTTTAAAAAATGCAGCAAAAGTATCATGTACAAATAAGGGATATCAACGGGGAGTATGTAAAGAATCTAAATGCAAAATAAACAATAACTTGAAATCTGGTGAATGTAAAAATAAAGAAACGATTAATCATGGTGAAAGATGTAATTTAACATGTAACAAAGGATATACTATTATAAATAATGGTAAGCAAGTAACTGGATCCGCATTTGAATGTAACAAAGGTAGTATGTATCCAATAAAAGGTGGTAATCCCACATGTGAAAGTATTGTATGTAAACAACCCAAAAATTATAAAGGATATGAAATACCAAATAATATGTCATTATTACAAAACAAATTACCGGTCAAATTAAAATGTAGTAATGGATATTTTGGTGATGGTATCATTGATAAATGTGAATCCCATCTAAAGGAATCAAACGTAAGAGGGTGTACTAAATTTTACCCAAAGAGAAAGAAAGTTAAAGAATCTACATTAATAGATTCATTACGCCGTTCCCTTAAGAGTATAAATAATACGAAAAATGTAAAATCAAAAATAAAAGTATTAGATTCAAAAATAAATGAAATAGAATGTTATATGGATCCCCAAAAATGCTATTTTAAAATTTAAAGTAAGTTACTACCCATAACAAATACATATCTAATCTGACATAAACTTTGATATTGAATTAGACCTTACACTCCGAGTATTCACTCGGTTTTTTTTAATTTGTTTGGATTGTGATTTTATATCTTTCGATTGATTTGAGATTGTTTTAGTGAGAGTATTTATTTGCTTGGATTTGGATTGTATGTCTTTTGATTGTGTTACTATTATTTTACTGAGTGCCTTAATTTGTTTTTCGAGGGTCTCTATTTTTTTTCCGTGTTCGTTGACGAAGCGCATCACGTGGGAAAGAACCCCTATTTTTTCTGAGTGTTCATCCAATAATTCACCTTGTTCATTTAAGGCCTTCCCTAGTCCAGTGGAGTACTTACCAACATTCTGAAAATGTTCATCAATCTGTTCACCCATTATTTCTAGGTCGCCTATTGCACTATGACTTTTCCTCACTTGTTTAACAATTTGAACTAGACCATCTGTAGGATGAATCTCTAACCACGTTTTATCAACAAGTCGTTTATCCATAATATCTAGGTCTCTGAGGTCCATTATTTATAATACCATAGATTTAAATTTAAATGGATAGTTTTATAGTTTCTGCTTTTTTTTGTAATTCTTTAAGTTTGTCTGTCCTTTTTTTTATTTGATACGCGGCTTCAATAGTTGTAAATGTTTCCTTGAGATATGTCTTATTCTGATGAACCTTATAAAAACATAAGAAGATCACAAATAAAATTACCCAAGTTTTGAAATTTATTTTCATTTATAATATAAAACATTAAAAAGATATGTCTTCTAAAACATTCATCGTTGGGAAGTCTATTGTGAATATTCATGAAAAAATAGAAGATGATGTTACAAAAAGCATTATTATGGTTCTTAAAGAAACGACATCGGCAGGATTCGAACCTGCGCGGGCAGAGCCCAATGGATTTCAAGTCCATCTCCTTAACCGCTCGGACACGATGTCATCTATTAAAAAATGAGATAAATAAATATGTATTTAAACTCAGGGCTTAGGAATGTTTTATCTTCGCATCTGCTTCTTGAAAACTAATATATGTATCTTGTTCTTCATCATACAGGGTTAACCATAAATTATGATAACAATCTGTCATAGATAACTTGACAATGTTCTTATAACTTGGTTCCGTTTTTTCTAGGTATTCGTGTGCGCCTTTTAAATTATACCCCGGTATAGATGAAATCATATGATGAATATGATGATATTCTATACCATACATGAAGAACTTAAGGTATATAGGTAACAAAATAAAAGAACTACCTAATAATCCACTATCGTTTTTTGTCCATTCTTTAGTATGTTTCACATACGGTTTATTGAAAGTATGTTGATTGTGAAATATCATAAGTATTAAATTATAAAATAATACATAGGATATAATAATAGGATAATATAATAATATATTGTATGAATACAATATAAATATACCTATACTATTTATAATATTATCAATACATATATTATAAATAGTACTGGAATACTTATTTTCATAATATAATTTATCTAGTATGATATCGACTCTGAACTTCATAACAACTAATGCGAATGTTGAGAAACATCCGAAATACATATATGGATTACGCCACATCTTAGTAATATATTTATGAAGTATATTCATATCATTATATTGTGTAAATGTGTGGTGTATAGTTTCATTTTGTTTATGATATAATGTATTATCTATTTTACTAGACGTTTTATGATGAACTTCATGGTCATAGTTCCATGAATAAGGAGTCATCAAAGTTATCCCTAAAAATGACCCTATTATATAATTAAGATGTTTATTAGGAAAAAAATTATTATGACCACAATCGTGTAATATAATAAATGATTTAACCTGTAATAAAGTTAATAAAGGGACAAATGAATAACTCATATAACTTTCTTTTGTATACCACATTGCATATAAGGTTGATGATAATATGCCAACATGAATAGTTAAATCTTTAATTGGTTGATAATAATTTGGTTTAAATCGTTTATAAAGGTTCACAAGATTCATTTAATATAATGGTATTTATTATTTTAAATAACATATACGAAGTAATGTATATGAAACAAGTATATGTTTGTTTGTATTGACTAATATATATCATATAGAATAATAAACATAAAAAATATATATTATCTTACCATATTATCTTACCATATTATCTTACCATATATTATTTACTACACAATCTAACACTCACCTACAAGCATACCTGAACTATCCTTGGCATTTGTCAACTGACGGGCGAGCATTTCTTCATCATCTGAATCATCTACTACCACACCACAAAGGGAACCACAGAAGGAATGTGATTTCACTTCGTCCCTGTCAATTACCCCCTTCGGTGAAAATCCCTTCGCGACAAGGATCGCAGACATATTGATGTAATTCGTAGAAATGACAACGGGGAGAGGTCCTTTAGGAAGAAGGAATCCATGGATGTGTGAAATCAATTGAGAACAACGGTCAGGACCCTGAATAAACTTCTGGATGGTGAGACCCTTAGAATCATATACTTGGTTGATGTTTTCAAGGATAACCTCTTCTGTTGCCGAAGCAATATCATTCATAGAAGCATCCATGAGTTTGTAACCGGGTCGGCCGCCACGGAAATCATCCGTGAATGATGAAATCTGCTTTGCCATAAACTCACGGATACCCGATGTGACGGGGATACCCATGGAGAGAGCTTTTGCAATCACTTGAGAGCCACACTTAGACACCTTCTTGTTTCTTTTGAGGGCATTGTATGCTGAATCCATGAGAAGCATACGGGAATGGGTATCCTCATTTTCCGCGTGCGTTGTGGGTAGCATTTCATTCAGTGTGATAGGGGTGTCGTTTGAATGCGTGACAACCATCAAGTGCGAGACCTTGGATGCTTGGTTATCCCCCAGATCCCGTCCCGGTTCCCCCAAGGGTTGGAAGACAACATGCTTATCATCATTGAAGATAATGATGTCGGGCATCACCTTTGTCTGACGGTAGACATGGTTACAATTGAAGTTACCCAACAATTTCGTCGTGACATTGTTCGTGAAGATGGTGTTGAGGCCATGAGTGTGAAAGTCTTCTGTGAAATCACACGCATCAGTGGTGATGTTTTGACGAAAGAACATGGTCTGTTCTTTTTGACCCCAAAGACCCTCATACTTCCCGAGGGCGGAAGAGATGGCAGACGTTTGAGTGGATTGACGGGAAAGCATGGTATAATGTGGTTGAGAGTTGTTTGTGAGTGTGGTGCTCTTTCGAATTGTTTGATAGTATGTTGTTAGTAAAATTTCAAATTATCAAATGTTATAAAAAAAGCGTTCTTGGTGAATATATCCTTTTAAATATATTCACCAAGAACGCTTTTTGTGTGTTTTGTGTCTTATTGAGGCGAGAACATGAGGGAGTAAGTCAGTAATATTAATGAATAATGCCTTGAATGTATGGGTCCTATCTTATATAGCACGTGCCATCTTTACACGCTAAGGGAACGTTGCCAACAGGTCAAATCATCAAACTTGCGGGGCACAGCTCTCCATGGCAAAGGCCAAGATACACAAACGAACGCCCTGAATGTATGACCACCTATATTAGTTCTGAAAACTTTGTTTGGACAATCCCATTCATCGGGACCTTCATCAGACTTGATTGCGATAGCACGCCACGGCTTCTTCTCGGTACGGCACCCTGAAAACCCTTTGAACTGAGCCCGCACGTGGACAAAATCATGTTCACATATTTCGTCCGCGTAGTAACCGATATCATCCCCCGTAAGGAGGTGTTTCGGAATGAAGACCTTTCCGTAAACAGTATCAACTGTCCCGAAGTCGGGACCAACGTAGGTGACTTTACCTTCCAGATCAATCTCAGACCGCTTCGAAATCTCGAAGTCGTTCTTGGGGAACCTCGTGTCAAAGTGATTGTTAGCAAAGAGATCATGACACATCTCTTCTTCTTCGTATTCACACATGTCTTTGTGCATCTCATGTTCGTCCCAGAGTAGAATGTATATCAACCCTTCAACTGAATCATCCATATCAATCCACTCGTTGGTGTGCTTCATTTCCATCGTTAAACAGACTAATTGGTTAAGGGTTTCCTTCTCATCAACGGTACTCTGTTCAAAATCAAGGTATCCGCACACAACGTCTTCTTCATCATCTTGGAGGCGCGTAATGAACCCGACTTTGTCCAGGAAATCATTCTGTTCCTTGGAATGATGGTATTTGAGAAACATGTCCTTTGTTTGGTGTAGTACCTTTCTCGTTGAAAGAGTATCGCGTTGATTAGTTATTGTTTGGTCAATAAAGTAATATCAATTTTGAATACAATTTGAATGACACTATAATATTTTTGTCTCCTACGAAGACAAAAAAAATTTGGGTCGTCCTCTCACAAACGCCTGCATTCGTCAGATATCGTCGACTAGGAGGATCAGTCCTAGGAGTCTTCCTTAGCTCCGGAGTTAGCCCCGGTTTAACATGAGAGGTATCTGGCCGTTATAAACGTCCTTGGACATTACGATTGATAGTCGCTAAATGTCTATGGAAATTCACGGTTTCAGCTGTAAAGCTTGCTCTCCAGCCAGATTATTATGGGATGAAGCTACTGCTCCCTGACCCCACACAGATTCACCTATCAAAGATAGCACCGTGTGGCGATATAATCTACATTCTATTTGCCCCCAGTAGGTTATCAATCTACTGGGAAAGTTTCCACGAGGCACTTTAACACCGAGAGGAGCACGTTGGCTTTTTAGAACCCCCGACTTAACGGACAGATTAACCTCATGGCTGCTACTCATATTAACCGACTGCATTAGTAGTCTAGACAACACCGTCTTATTCATGGGTGTTATTAACACTGCCCACATCGCCAATGGCGACCGATTCACCCGCCGAGCCACTGAAGGCACTCACGTGTGAATCGTCAGCTTCCATTATATGATGGAATAGGGACTACCCAAAATGTGCCCCCATAATTTTTAATATATCCATATTACAGGTCTTTCAAAACGGGTTTGGTGGAGAAACGTCTCTTTCTTTTACTATTTATGATTAGTTGAAAGTAAAATTCAAATTTTCTACTTTACCTAGAAAGAGGTCGCAGAGGGTCGCAGAGGGTCGTGGAGGGTCGCTGAGGGTCGCAGAGGGTCGTGGAGGGTCGTGGAGGGTCGTGGAGGGTCGCAGAGGGTCGTGGAGGGTCGCCGAGGCTCGTGGAGGGTCGCAGAGGGTCGCCGAGGCTCGTGGAGGGTCGCAGAGGGGTAAAATTTGAAAGTTTCTATGTGTTAAGATCATAACTACAAACAACTGTAAATCAAACTTACAACCCACATTATGACCCGCTTGTCCGCCAACGCGTCCCCCTTCGCTAAGACTGCCACCTACGCCCATCAAGTCCGCAATCGCGTGAGCTTCGGTGGGATCACCGCCTGTCGCCGATTCCAGATCACCCCGGACGAACGTTCTGTGCGCTTTTGGGCCTGGGATAAAGGAGGTGACGAAGGGGTGAGCGTTGTTTCGTCCAAAATGGGTCTCAGCTCCTTCCCTAGCAAGATTAAGGCTATCGATCCCACCGCTGCGGCCCCCTTCGAGGTGCCACCGGAACCGAACTCCTCTGCCACTCTACCACTCGTGGAATACCCCAAGACCGTTCCAGGTGGTCCCCTGGACAGCGATGCCATACAGGAAATCATTAATAAGTTCAGGGCGCCCGCGTATAACCCCAACTACCAGCTACCCAGACAGTATGCCACCGGAGCACCCACCCACTGATATGAAGGCCAACCCATATAAAAAATCTAAAAATCTAAAAATCTAAAAATCTAAAAAAAATATAAAACAAAAAAAGACAAACAATTTTTTTATGTTCTTAATGTCTTGCGACCAAGGACATTCGCCGCAGAGGAAAAAGTATAATTTTAAAGTACGTTTGAAAATTAATAGTATCTAAAAACAATATCAAACAAGAACAAGAACAAGGACAAGAACAAGGACAATGGTCCTCATTGACCTGTGCTTTGACGTAATGGAGTTGGTCGGGGCACAGGTGGTTATGGTTCGTGCGGAAGTGGAACATCGTAAAAAATACAAATCAGTATTGGGTGAATACTTCGCACATCAGCGAATGGAAATAAGGGGAATGGCTGACGAGCGAATGAGGCAAGCTAGATATCATTTAGTCCAGACAAACAGGCAGAGGCGAACGAGTGGGAAAATGGCGAAATCCATACCACGGTGGATGGTTGAACAAAAAGAACCTGGTACTCTTGAAGAACTGGATACATACCAGGAGGGAATGTGGTGTTCATTTTACGACTACCAATAGTGTGATATAAAACAATACTATTTGTATGAATTTGAAATATAAATTAATATTTTTATTAAAATGTTTTCTTGTAAGATAGTAAAAGAAGTTCCTTCAAACGCGAAGATGTATCATATCGCAAAGGTAGTAAAAAATCCAAACGCGGTGTGTCACCTTCCAATGATATGGAGAATCGCGGAACAATATAAATCAAGTGAACATATTCAGATACTTCCTGAATATCCTCATACATCTCCTGGTGAAAAAAGATATGATGTGGCGAATAAAAAAAATATGTCCTTTCAAGGATTTAAAAACGAGTATGGGTGGTGTGCAGATTCTGTCTGGGAATCGTCCGAGATTAAATAAGAGTATGCCTTTCTTCTTTATAAAGAGGATCTATACATGTTGGTTGTTCATCACAGTTCCATTTTTCAATCATATTATTATAATCACGACTTACCGGTTTCATATAGTAGGATTTATTCTTCCACCCTTCATACGTATCTTTAAAAAAATAACATAATAAAAAACCACATAAAAAAGAAAGAACGAATGTTTCACGTAAAGTAAGGTTCATTATAGTATATAATAACATTTTTTTATTAATATTATTATATAGTAAATGTATGGGACGATAATTAATACTTTACCCAAAGATAATGTGATGTGTAAAATCCACCGAGTGATTAAGAACCCGAATCGGTTGTGTAATTTATCACAGATATGGAAGGTTGCAGAAAATCACAACGAGACAAATAATATTCCTCCTATTACAGACATGTCATATATCAAACCACCTGAAAAAAAGTTTGACATCATACACAAAAAAAATATGTCATATGCGGAATTTGATAAGGAATATGGTGTGTTTGTGGATACTATGTGGGAATCTTCAAACCCATAAATATTACCCGCTTCTTTCAATATCTTCTTCTCTGTATGTTATTTCAATAACCTTGTCCATTTCTAATTTTAAATTGCGAATGGTATCTTTTAAAATACCATTATATTTTTTTAATGATTCATTTTCTTTTGTAAGGTTTGTAATAATTTTTTGCGAATCATTTACAATTTCACCCTTTTGTAAGGATTCTTTCATGTTTAATTTTGTCAGAGTTGTTTCCATTTTATATAAATAACAAAACATTTTTAAATATTGTGAAATTAAAAATGTATATATAAAATGTTAATATATTATATAATGTCATTATGTGAATATAAGGATATATTTGGTAAAGTTGGCGAGGGTATTCATTCTTATAGGGTTATGAATATCGCGATTATAGATGTTGGGGGAACACTTGTGGGGGCCTATTTTTTGCAGAAGTATGTGTTCCCACAATATGATTATACATGGGTATTAGTAGGGTTGTTCATACTGGGAATTATTTTACACCGTATATTTTGTGTGAAAACAACCGTTGATAACATATTATTCAATTAATTAAATTTGAAAATAGTATACTTCTTTCTTTTCAAATATAATTTTATGAAAAAGCAATCTGAAATAGTAAGATGCTTCAAATTAAATATAAAAAATGAAATACATAAAGATAGGTTCTTTAAAATTGTCAATGATACCGATGTATTAACAAGTAAATTAGAAAAGAATATCTATGATTTTTACAAGTGGTTACAAGGATTACATACTACACGGAATAATAAACGTGATATGTTCTTAGGTTTCATTTGGAATATTGTTAAGTTTAATAGAGAATATACAAAAAAAGGGATCATAGAAGATCCGTCCTGTTTACATGATTATGATATATCTTATCGTAAAATTGATAGGATCGCACTAAATAATGGATGGTGGACGTTAGATAGTTCTAAAAGACATCGTATTATATTATATGTATGTATTGAAAGTATTTGTGAAAATAAAGGACATGTTTATGTTGAATGGGAACAAATTATGAATGAAATTGGTGATGAAAGAAATGGAGAAATATATAGGGGTATAAATACAGATTTACTACAAAGATTATTACATAATCATGAATATCGTTCTAAATATGGTATAGAATTCCATAAGAAAAAGATAACGTTAAAGAAATATTATGATTATGAAACTAATTTATTGGAACATATACAAAACATACAAAATAATAAATATCCCCGTAAGAAACTAACACATAGTGATTTTAATTCGTTTTATGAAGATGATAATAGGTTGTCCGATGATCAATTAAAAGCGATTAATTATGCAATGAAATACAATATATGTGCGGTAACAGGTCAGGGTGGTTCGGGTAAGACATCATGGGTTGTAAAATATTTGTGTAAATATATTATTGAGCAACATATTTCTGGAAACAAAATATTATTCTTAGCACCCACACATGCTGCTAAGAAACGGGGTATAGATGAAATGAAAGGGGACGATATTTATGATCATTTAGAATTTTCTACGATACATTCCTGTATTTATAAATATAATGACGAAGTATTAAAAGTTAATACATCCAAACTTGAGAAGATTATTAATGAAGGATGTAGATATATTATTATTGATGAGATGAGTATGGTTGATTTACCGGTATTTAGTAAGTTCATTGAGATGTGTTCATCATTTGATGATTTACATATCCTGTTATTAGGTGATAATAATCAGTTAAAACCCGTTGGAGTTGGTTGTCCATTTAGGGATTTATTAGAATATAAGTTAATTCAAAGAGTTCATTTAACAAAAAATTACCGTTCCGATGGAGATATTATTCCATTTTGTAAAACGATTATGGAAAATGATACACCTTGGACACTTGATAAACATAAACATTCGTCATTAGTAAATAAATATAACAAAGATATAATATATCGATTTACAGATAATTATGAAGAAACAGATCGGAAGGTACGCGCAATATTAGTATCATTGAAAGACGAAGGACATGTTCCATATAGTTCAAATAATGAAGATGGATTTCAGGTAATATCTTATACGAATGGGGACTGTATAAATTATTCAAAGATCATTCGTAAATTATTTACAGAAAACAAATCGGATGAAACGTTTGCCGTGGGAGATCCAATCATTGTGAAAAAAAATGATAAAGACCGAAATATCCATAATGGTGATGAGGGTATTATTCGCGCAAACTCAGAAGATGATGATGACTCCTATATAGTTGAGTTATTAAATCAGGAAACGAAGAGGAAGGTTACCTTACAAAAAGATGAGATTAAACCAGCATTTGCGAGGACGGTTCATTCTTCACAGGGATTACAATTTAAGATGGTCATTTATGTTTGTAAGAATTGGTATAATTTAAATAAGAATATTAATTACACAGCTTATTCTAGGGCGAAGAATAAATTATATTTACTAGGGGGTTTAATGTGTTTCAATAGTGAACGCGTACGTGAGCCGGATGAAGACCGTAACACATACATAAGTTTAAAATATGATAAAGCTATTGTATAATGTACAAATATAAACTATATCATGATTTTACGTAGTGGATATATATATATAATGAGACCCGCATTATCTTACACGATATTTCACCAACGATTGAATGAAACAACATACTAATTAAGGTGTTTCTAATCGAAGTAACTGTATTTCCAATTGTCTAAGTCTAGATTTATAGATACGGATATCTTCTTTAATTCTACGAATTTCTTCTTGTTTTTTAGTTTGTTGGAGGTCTCCTTCGTTTCTTAATTTAGTTTGTTCTTTATCTTTCCACCATTTTTTATAACTATCTAATACATGGTTTCTCATACTATCTTTTTTAGACTTAGACTTAGACTTAGATCTAGACTTAGATCTAGACATAGATTTGGATCTAGACATAGATTTGGATCTAGACATAGATTTGGATCTAGACATAGATTTAGATGTTAGTTTATCCGTTTCTTTCAACCATGTTGATACTAAGTCTTCCATTTCGGATTTTGTAAAGGTAACACCATCCTTTGTTAAATCATTAATATATTCCCGAATGATTCTTTCTCTATATTGTTTAGAGTAGTCAGTCCACAAACTTGCAATACGTTGTATAACTCCTCTATCCATTAACATATCATATGTAAAATCACGTTCATAATTTTTAATCTGATCATTTCGCATCTGTTCTATGTCAGACTCTCTATAAGCGGGGACACGCGCAACCGTATCTGTATTCCTTCTATAATAATTTAATCCTTCAGCCTTTACGACATTTTTAGAATTGAAATGAATGTCACCTGGATTACCTATGGCTCTATATTTATATGTATCCTTGTCACTGGTTTTACTACATTTAAAACCAGATTTCATTTTACCCGCTTTATAATCGCTTTCACTACATGATTTATTAAACATTGACATATATATATATATATATATTAAATTAAATTTACTAGATTTCATCTAGGATGTGGATGAAACATAAAATTCATTTAGGGAATGGACAATATATGTATGTTAATAATATATAAATGAACGAACACATTTTAAAAGAACTACGCGGAATTAGACCAAACACAACGAAACGAACGTTTCTCCAAACACTTGAATTACAAATTAAATTAAAAGGTTATAATAATATAATTATTAAAAATGTTATCTTACCTTATAAGGTCCGTTTAAAACCATTAAATATATGTTTCTTTGTAAATTACAAACATTATCAGGATGCGGAGGATTTAAATATAGCTACATTATGCGAAGATAAATTACAAACATTAAAGAAAGATAAGGTGTTACAGAATAATCTAATTAAAACATATGACATATTTTTTTGTTCAGATACAATTATACGGAAATTACCCAGGTTAATTGGTCCCGAATTTTATAAAAAGGGTAAATATCCGGTGGTAGTACGTTCGGATGATGTATTAACAAACATAATAGATATTGAAGCGCGGAAGATACGATGGAAATTTAAAAAAAATAATACACAGAACATTGCTATTGGGAATGAAAGTTTTACAGACGAACAATTAATGGAAAATGTGGTATGTGCGTTACATTCATTACAAGGTAAGATTGAGTCTGCTTATATGAAATATACGATGGGACCTTCTGTGAAAATAATATAATGGTATATATTATAAATGAATCGTCCTTATTCTGGATATGAATCCGATGATCCAAGGACACATGGTTGGTATGAAGGTGCTAGTGGAAGTGATGATGAACCGACATATATACCCCCCTTTGACGAAGCTGATCCAAGGACACATTTTGGATGGAATGAACCCGTTAAATCATCCTCTAAAAAAACAAAACGCGTTAAAAGAAAAAGAACGGTGAAAAAGAGAAATATAGAACGATTAGAAACGATTATAAAAAAATTAACGGAATGTTTGTCAGAAGCTCAAATGGAATTACATATGCAGCATGGTGGAACGGTTCCCGCATCATATAACAAACTACCCAAATTGAAACGGAAGGTAAAAAAACAAGATAAAATAAATGCGATTGGAAACATATATAGTAAAAAGAAAACAAAACGAAAAACAAGGAGAAGGCGTAGATCCACCAGACAATAATTTTATTCACTACATCCAGGACATTTAAAACTATATATCTTTATAAAACATTGTAAATTATAAATATTATCTATGTAATAATATAATTATGTTTAAATTTACAAAGGAGGATAAAAAATGTTTAATGAAAATAGGTTTTGGTTTCATTGTGATTATGATATTATTTAAATTATTCAAAAATACTACATCTAGTAAACTTGTTGAGGGGCAGGTGAACAAAGGAATAGATGTAGATCTTATTAAGACTGTGGCGAAGAAACAGTGCTCTGACCAGGCAAAAGACGGCGAATTAGAGGACGGATGTTTAGCTATTGCGGGTACATTGTTGAAAAATTCTGACAACCCTGTTGGAGCAGCGCCAATGGTGCAGAGGGCGCCAGAGGCGGAATGGGCCGAGGACCGGGCCAGCACCTCAGACGACCTAGCCGAGTTGGGCGGAGCAACGGCGCCACCGAAAGGGTTTATATGGAACAAAGATAACCACTATTTTAACAAGAAGGAGGAGGAGCTTTTGTTCCGAAAAATCGTAATACCTGGTGGATATTTTGGGCGACGGGAGGAAAGCATGCCTTTGAGTTCTGGTAATTGCTCGCAAGCAAATATGGATGTCTGTAATGAAGAAGGGTGTAACGAGGCGATTGGCTGGGTGCCAACAGCAAATGCAAATGGTGAGATACACGGCGGACTTCATTGTCCATTGATGAATTCAAACGACCACCCTTTTGCCCAGATCGAAAGTGCCCTTAAATTTTGTAATAAGAGGTCTGAGTGTCAAGGTATATCCGCTTTTCTCGAAGGTGGTGAACATGGATTTCCACCTCAAATATGTTTTAGATCTCAGATGGTGGCAAATGGTCCGGAACCAAAAGGGTGGGGCAAAGGGAACCTCATTGGGGGTCAGGTATGTATGAGAAAGATTCCCGTGTTACAAGCGGGATTGCGCGTCTACGCGAAGTACACGGCACACCGGACTAAAAAAAATAAAGGTCTATGGTACGGCGCAACAGTGGTGGCGGTGGTCCACAAGGGTAAGGATGTGTTAGTGGATCTCCTCTATGATGACGGCGACACGGCCGGGCCCTCCAACGGAGGGAAAACACCGCCCGCGGTGTTGAAGGAGATACGATGGTGGACATCACCGATCGTGAACCGTTTCAATAATGTTGATCTCCCCCCGGGCGAAGAGAAAAATAAATTTTCCCTCCACAACGTTGCCCAGGCGAGAGCGTCGAAAATCGATGGCGACGAGGCGCTACCACCTGTTAGGATGATGCCAGGTTCGTCGGATACCTGAGTGGCTACCGGGTAGGCAGGGGCGAGCCGACGGCCACAGGTTCAGCCGCCACCAGGGATGGGCATGAGTCTGTCTGCGCAGGTGCCAAAATTAGTTTACAAAGGAGGATAAAAAATGTTTAATGAAAATAGGTTTTGGTTTCATTGTAAATTATAAATATTATCTATGTAATAATATAATTATGTTTAAATTTACAAAGGAGGATAAAAAATGTTTAATGAAAATAGGTTTTGGTTTCATTGTGATTATGATATTATTTAAATTATTCAAAAATACATCTAGTAAACTTGTTGAGGGTCAGCGTGTTGAAACCGGAGAAGACATCAAGGTCCGAATAGGGTACCACGTTGGTAACGTTGGCAAAACCCATCCTACTGGTGCCCCACCCTGGCCTGCGTCGTGGGAGCACTGAGACGCCTCATCTAATTTTCAGTAAAATTAAAATATTATAATTTAGCACACATAACGTTACCTATAATATATTCTTCGCCTACTTCCCGTAAGATGTCTGGATGATGTAATTCATCATAATATTCGGTTGCTTCGCTTCCACCAACTGTTAGAATAATACGAGGTCCGCCAGGATGAATAGATAGGAAATCTGATACATCATACACTGTATTATTTATAATAATCCAGCAATCCCCTTTTGAATTATGTTTTTTTATTTCTTCGGTTGTATATTGATTCATGTTATATACTATATAGTTCGTAAATATTTAAGTGTTTTATAATAATATGTTTTATAATGATAGATATCCCCCAACTTTTTACGGAGAAACAAGATATCTTATCCTACGATTTTAACAACATTGATACATATGTAGGTAGTGAGATAGATGAGTATGTATATATTGATAATTTGAGCATACCTGGTGATAAAAAAGCAATATGTAAGCAATATTTTCAAAGCATTGTATTAGGATACAATCATATTTTTATTGACAAAATGTTACAATCTGTCAATAGTCGTTCAAATATATCCTTACCTTTGTTACATAAGTGGGAAGATACGGTGAAAATAAATAATGTGGTGATTATTTCACATCCTGACGATGCAGAACGGATATGTAAAGATCATGTTAAAAAGGCACCTATTTTTAAGAGTTTTCTATATAATAGTATTATTTCGACAACCGATAATGATGAATGGAAGGAACAGAGAGGGGTTATGAATATGGCATTCATACCTAAATTATCATTACAAAAAATATTCCCTATAAGTTTAGAGAGGGCTCAAAAATGTGTTCATGTATTAAAATCACTAACAGATAATTATACAAAACCGGTTAATATGAGTGATTTCTTTTTACATGAGACACAAGCACAGTTACAATTATCTATGTTTGGATTTTCGGATACATTTCAGGAAACAACAAATAAAAAATTACGACAAGCGTTTGCTGGTATAAATGTGGAATATGTAAATGAATTTGCGGAAGCAGCATTACAGGAAGCAAGTATATCAAAGGGACCTTTAAGTAAATTATTTGATATGGAGGATGACAAACATAAAAATATAGGAAATATGATAATCTTTTCCTTTGCAGGTCACGACACAACGGGTCATACATTATCTTGGTTATTATATGAATTATGTAAACATCCTACATATAAACAGGAATTAATTCGTGAAATAGATACATATTGGTTGAATCATAGGGAACCAACGTATGATACGTTTAAAGAATTACCATTTATGACAAAATGTATTACGGAAACATTGCGATTATGGCCCGCATTAGCCAATGGGACATATCGTGAGTTGGAGCATGATGAAATAATCAAAGGAATTGATACTAAGGACGTATGTGTCCCCAAAGGAACATATTGTCAGATAATAAATTGGACACGACATCGTAATCCGGAGTTATGGGGACCCGATGTAGATACATTTAATCCTTATCGTGAGTTTAAGGATGAAGAGATATGGAATTATGAAGGATTTAATACATATAATGTATATTCAGATAGGTTTAGTCCATTTACGTATGGACCTAGAAATTGTATTGGGAAAAACTTTTCGCAGATGGAAATGAGGTTAATATTATTACATATCTGTAAGCATTATGATTTTTCATTAACAAAGGAACAGAGGGAGGTGGGAACTACAACAGATTATAAGGGTTTCAATACATTTACCATGGGACCTGGTAGTATATATGAGGATGAATTATTAGGAATGTATGTGGATGTTGTTCCCCGAAAATCCAAACTATAATGTAAATTTGAAACACATTTAGAAAAATATAATAAATAGAATAGAATAAACGCCTTATAAAATGAACACGGACATTACGAAACCCACTTGTAAGCAACCTCGTGAAGAGCTTAAAAAGAAAGGGACACAGAGTGATAAGCTACGACAACGACAAACACGAGATGGGGGGGGAGCATCTATCAATAATACGGATGCGAAGGTTCATGATGTCAACGTCAAGGATGTAGCTAGGAAGGTTATGGATGAGTGTATCAAAAAATATCCTGGAAGAAAATGGACACATAAAAATTCGTTACATCAGAGTGATATCTCTAAACATATTGTGAGTACATATAAACCCGAAAAATCTGGTTCTTGTATTCGTCCCGACGGGGGTATTTTGTATGCGGATGACATACCTGTATTGGTTACGGAAGCGAAGAAACAGGGGACAAATAATGTTCGTGCGAAGGAAGGTAAGAAAAAGCAGGCGATGGGGAATGCCATTGAACGTGTTCATAAGAATTACAATGAGTTAAGGAACTTATTTGATCCATATCCATTCTTTCCATATTTGGTCTTTGCATATGGATGTGATTTTGAGAAGGGGTCTTCAATTATTGACCGTCTGGGGGCCATGACATATTATGATGACTATAATACCCTCTATATTAGGGATACAATAGTGGAAAAAAATATTTATGGGGGTATGAATGTGAATGAACGACATAAGAAAGCATCTGTGTTTATTCAAGTGGAGGGATTTTCGAAAGAGTTTATTTTCGAAAAGTCGATGGAGGCGGTTGACATTGTTATGAATCTTTTGTAATATATTATAGAGAGACGATGTAAATAATTTCCATAACTTTATTAGACCTATCTTTTAGATTACGACTCCCTTTATATGTGTCATATTTAATTTCTTTTTTTGTTACTGAATAGGTTTCAAATATCTTTGTCCAGTCCTCATCTTTGATGATACCTTCATTATTATATGAAATGAGAACATATTTTGATTTTTCGAGACATGATTTTAATAAATCAGTCATAGTAGAGACTGCTGTTTTTTTATAGTTATAATTTGAACGATTCCATTCGTTGGGGATACCTGATACTTTTGATATCTTATTTGGCAATTCATTTTTAGTGATAAGATTTAACATGAAATAGTTACTTCCATAAGGGTGTTGATTATAGGGTGGATCTAAGTAAATAACATCAATATCATTGGGGAGACTTTTAATTAGTTCATTAATATCAGAATTATAGATATATGCTGTGTAGTCGTGGTTGCTCCAGATAGGTACATCTAATTGTATTTTCCTTGTAATTCTTGATAGTGCGTTTTCAGCTGAACCACCGAATGTTCCAATACCGGTTTCCTTATCCTTATAAAATCCTTTAAAAACACCGGCTGTGTTTGTATGGATGCTTGCTTTAATTAATAGTGCCGCTAGACAGTAGTTTTTATGTTCGGGTTCTACATTTTCTTCAATATAATGTCGCAGTGTATCAATAATTTTACCATTTTCGGCAGTATAAAAACATCTTTCATCTAATTTTGGATCAATTGTGGAAGCAGGGCAATAATGTGTATAGATGATACCATCCTCTATAAATGGACCATCTGTTGCCATTTTATTCATTATTTCGATGTGTCTTTTAATTGTTTCTTTATTTTCATCCGACGGTTTCATGAAAAACATATTTGCCATGAGGTAAGAATAAGACTCTAAATCATTAACATGTAATGTATCAATGAGGTGTATAAGTGACCGAGAAACAACACTACTACCTGCAAATCCATCCACAAAGTTTATCTTTTCTTTATCGAGTGTTGGTAGAATATCGGATTCAATTACATTTTGTATGTTTGAAACTAATTTGCGTTTATTTCCAATACATGTTAGCATTGATTGGTTCATAAATGTGGTATCCATTATTATTGTATAATACATAAATAGAAAATATGTTTCAAATTTGAAATATATTTCTTTGAGAATATTAATAATGGAAAACACCGAATTTACAAAACTATCATATAATTTAACAAAGAAAGTGCTTACAAAAAAAGAAAAATCAACTGAAGGAATATTTTTCACACCTAAAAAAGACAGACAAAGATCGATTGATTTAATTAAAGAATATCAACAGAACAAAAATATAACCATAAAAGATATATTAGAACCATCATGTGGTTCTTGTGAGTTTGTTAGGGACATAGATGAAACATTCAAAGATGTTACAATAGATGCGATTGAATATAATACAAAAATATATGAAGAAATAAAAAATTTAAAATTTACAAATAAAGTAAATATATATAATAAAGATTATTTATCACATGAAGGACATACGTTATATGACCTTATCTTTGGAAATCCCCCTTATTTTGTAATGAAAAAGGGGGATATAGACAAAAAATATTGGGGTTATTTTGTAGGGAGACCAAATATATTTATCATATTTATCATACATTCATTATTTAAACTAAAAGATGGTGGTATTCTTTCATTTATCTTACCTAAAAACTTTTTGAATTGTTCATATTACGATAATATGAGAAAATATATATATGAAACATGTAACATAATAGCGATTGAAGAAGGTAGTGGAGAATATATAGAAACATCTCAGGGAACAATTATATTTATTATTCAGAAACAGAAAGGTGATAATTCAAAATATAGTTTATTACAAAATAATTTTACAATATTTAATACACATAAGAACATTCAGTTACTTAATAAATTATATGAAGGATCGTCCAATTTAGATAATTTAAATTGTGGTGTTTCCGTTGGGAATGTTGTTTGGAATCAAGAAAAAGAAATATTAACAGATAATTGGCGAAAAACACGTTTAATTTATAATAGTGATATTGTGAATGGGAAATTAAAGAGACAAAAATATAAAAATGAATCAAAGAAAAATTATATCCATAAAGAGGGAAGTAATAAACCTGTGGTTGTTGTGAGTCGTGGATATGCGGGAGGTGAATATAATTTTGAATATTGTTTGATAAGACATAAAAATTATGTCTTGGAAAACCATATTATTGCCATAAAATATAAGGGGGACATTGACAATGAAACATTACTACCTTTATTGAAGAAAATCATAAAATCTTTTAAGGATCCAAGGACGAAAGAGTTCATTAATATATATTTTAGTAATAATGCCATGAATACGACAGAACTCCAATATATTCTCCCCATCTATGTGTAAATTCAAAATTGAAATGCCGTTTATTTTTTAGTAAATATAATAACTGTGTGAACAAGAGACAAAAGAAACTTACTAACTCATCAGAATGGAAATCCCTAGCAGGGTCTTTGACAGACAAATTGGCGAGATGTCCCTACGCGAGATCTTTGAGAAAGGTGATGATGGAGGGTATATCAATTTTGATGCAACGGAAGACCGCCGTACATCACGGAAGAAATACCGTATTGCCCTTCATCAGCGCTACGATAAGTGGTCACATCAAGCGAAGGAAACCATTATTGAGTCCATCTTTCTCAACTATATTATTGGTAGTCTTAGCTTTTCACAGCATGTTGACCACGACCGTATTGGTGACTTTTACTATGATATTGAGGACGGACAGTCACGGCTTACTGTCATTCAAGAATATCTAGAAAATAAGTTCTCCTGGATGGAGAAACTATTCCGTGAACTTACAGATGTCCAGAAGAACCGTTTCATGGACTATAAGTTTCCAAAAGAAATTACAACTGTGAGCCGAACACGTGGTGATACTGCTTGTATTAAGGACCATTACTATGAGAACTTTGACCGAATTAATCGTGGGAAGGCCCTTACAGATAATGATAAGTATTGGTGTCGCAAGGATAAACCAATGGTTAAGTTCGCGATTGATCTTATAGGCCGTTTTAATGTGGATACTGGATATAGTTTTATGAATACCGAAAAGTTCGGTACGGTTCGCGATGGTAAGGAAAACCGTGAGGTCCTTGAGAAGATCGTTACGATGATAGGTGGTATCCTTTATCAAGAATACAAGAAATCATTTGACCGCCATATCAATCATTATGGAACCCCTCTTACCCAAATAATAAAGAAGAATGTGACGGACTTTATGGAGTTTTATAAGGATATTCATGATGGTATGTTGGAGATTCAATCGAGGGAGCCAGGGGAAAAATACTTCAAAAGTAACTTTAATAATCCTGGGAAATTCTTAGGACTCATTATTATGGATTATACGACGCCGAGATTAGACCACACAGCGTGGTTCCATCGCTCGTTGCCCTATCTCCCTACTACCTTAAAGAAAAAAAAAGCTATGTGGGTGAATATTCTTAATATTGACCGTTCTTCTAATAATTTTATGATGGGAAAACAAACTCTTTGGATGATGGATTTTACAGATGGTGATCGTAAGAATCAGGAAGTATCAAACATTAGTAAGAGGTTAGAACGAGTTGTACAATTCTATAATGATAAGGTTGATGTTTCAGCAAGGTATGGTATTGAATACACTGAACTATAAATGGAATATTTACAATAGATTAGGGAATATTTTTTTTACAGCTGATATCACGAGCATCTGCTACTGCTGCTGCTGCCTTGTGTGCTGACCACGAGAGCTGTGACAGTTCCCTTGCCGTGGCATCTTCCTGTTGTTCGATCCAATGTTTAGACGAATTCGCAGCCACCTTCTGATCTTCTGCCTTGTGTGCTGACAACGAGAGCTGTGACAGTTCCCTTGCCGTGGCATCTTCCTGTTGTTCGATCCAATGTTTAGACGAATTCGCTGCCACCTTCTGATCTTCTGCCTTGTGTGTTGACAACGAGAGCTGTGACAGTTCCCTTGCCGTGGCATCTTCCTGTTGTTCGATCCAATGTTTAGACGAATTCGCCGCCACCTTCTGATCTTCTGCCTTTCTAACAATTTTAATTTGCCATGCTGGATTTAATACACCGAAATGATTTCTCCAACGTAATAGCATATGTATTTTCGTTGTTTCTTTATTTGTTTGTAATACAATTGTATGACACATACCATGATTACCTTTTTTAAGGGAATCAATATGTTTAATAGTACATTCATCTTCTATAATTTTATCATGATTGAAATCACCATTAATGTATAGCATAAAATGTTTATCTAGTTGTGTTTGTTTTAATTTATTTGTAATCTTTTGTAAATCTATTTTATCCTTAATACTATGTAAATACTTGTGGATTGAGTAGTCCGCAATAAGGTGTTTTTGTTTTTTTTTATTTAAACCCATGTAGATGACAGCAACGGAAGGGTTAATGTCATCTTCATGGGTGTAAATATAATTACACCAAGGATGTTTATGGTAGTTTGTTTGATGAACAAAATTAATATATTCTTCTTTTTGGGGTGTTGGGATATTGTATAATTCTGATATTTTCGATACAAATCCTTCATCAAACATATAGTCTGCATATAATGTAATATCTCCTATATCAAATTTTGTTGACAAAGATAATATTTGGGGTAAATCAGTTACTGATTTACCATTAAATTTAAATTCATTTTTATAGTCCATTCCATTTGTAATGAGAAAATCAAAATTATATTTTCTCCCAGCTAATTTTTTACAAACATACGATGATTGTTCTCCTGGATGGTATTTTTGTAAGAATATAAATAATTTACTTCGTAATTGATTCCATGTTTCAGAAGAGAACCATTCTTCTGGAATCAAATTATTAATCATTGCATAAATCATATTTTCTCTATTACCATTATGTTTATCATTATTATCACGTCCTTTGCATTTATTCCATACGCAAATATCATTTTTATTGATAATTACTTTCTTTTTATTAATCTGGATAGTCAATGATTCATCCATAACTTTATAGTATTTCCATCAATATATAAAATATATTTCAAATTTGTTTAAAGCTATGGACATAAATATAATAAAATGACCCTTGAATTAAATCTCCAAGATGAAATAGATTGTTTACGAAAACAAATAAAAAATATGGTGTTTGACAATACATGTATAACAGAAAAACATATGATACATATTCAAAAATTGATTGCAGAAAATAATCATATGAGACATACATATACTTGTTTTAAAACCAGTTATGATTATTTGAGTAATAAATGTTATCGTCAAGAAAAAGAATACGAAGTTATAAAAAATAATAATAGTACATTATTGAATGTAAATGAACATATAAACTCAGAAGTAAATATTCAGTCATATAAGGTTATTAAACTTAAAGAAGAAATCAGTACATTACATATATTAAATAATGAAACGAATAAAACAAATGAAACCTTACTTAATATGTTTCATGTATTAGAAAACAAGATAAAAACCAAGCATTGTATTCATATACTGGGAAGAAGTATATTTTTGTATAGTCTTTATTTGAATATGTATTATGTTCCGTATCCATTTTTAAATGGGTCTATATTTATCTTAGGAGGATTATCTGTGTTTTTTTGAACCACCTCTTTTATCAAGAAATGCCCCCTTATGTAATTTGCTTAGTTCAAGTATATGTTTATCCATACCAATTTCATAATCCCACGGAAGACCATTACATTCAACTTTTTGCAAGAGTTTATTCAATTCTTTTTTCCATATACCTTCATCGTCACTTGAACGTTTAAGACGCATACTTCCTTCTGTAATTTGTAATATTTCTTCAATTGAAATGTTTCCATGATAACCTTGTAATTCATGATAATGTGTTCTAAAATCAGGGATTAGTAATTTATAAATACCTATCGCTGCCCGACCCGGATTATCTGTAAAATTTTCAAGGCGGAAATCTGTCACATTAGTCCTAATTGCCAAGAACATTTGAAGTAAAAACATAAAATGACCCGTTCTATTTCCAATATTAGAACCAACACCTCTTCCCCCACCTACTACATTATTTTCATTCCCTCCATCTGTTTCAATGTAATAAAGGGCATGTGAATATGCTTGTACGTTATCTTCCTTATCATATAATTCAAAAGAAGAATGGGTTGCATGTAGAGTACCGATAAGTCCATTTTCATGGACATATCGGATATTAAATTGTGGATCTAATAATTGTATGGAATTTATATCCCTTACAAGTTTATCACCATTATTTTGTATATTTGTTTGCCATGTTTCCATTCCTATCACTCCCGTTTCCATACGGGTTCGCTTGATTGGGGGTTCTCCATCTTCTTCACGCGTGCGTTTGCGCTCACCATCTTTAATTAATTGTAAAGGTGTTGACATTATATTATATTAAATTATATTAAATTATAATATATACTATAATTTATATTGTTTTGAGTAATTAATAATAACTTGATTATCTTTTGAAAACATGTTCATTGTAAGGGGTGTTTTACTTATGGTAAGTTGTTCTTTTTTATAGGGTGTTTTTGTTTTATTTATAGATAATTTTAAATCTATTAATTTCATATCTTTTTCGTTCGTAAGGGATATGTTTTTCTTTTCATTTGATAATAATATATAAATACGTTTAATTATTTCATCATCACCCGTGGAGAGATTATAATAGATTCCATTATTATTATTTGTATATTTAACATTATATATATCGAGTAAATGTATTATTTTTTGATGATCATATAGAGAAGATACTTCCTCAAATATATATTTCTTCATATGTGGTATATCATCCATTTAATTAATATATAGGATAAAAAAATATGACCTATTTAACTTACCGGATATTTCATTTTAAAGCGGTCGTGCAACTATTTGAATTTTATCTGATTTATATTTAGCCCTTACCCCTACTACCTTTACATTCAAGGATTGATTTTTGGTAAGATCTTCAATGTGTGTCTGACTCTGGTCGTCAAAATAATTTCGAGGAATAATAATAATCAATGGAGAGTCTTCAATATGACGGTCAAGATTATTACCTACCTTGATGTGTGCAAGAACACCCATTTTATTTATGTTACTTACAAAGCATTCAATTTCATCACCTTCATTGGGTGAAATGACCTTTGCCTTAAATGATACAATATATTTAATAGATGCTGTACTATTATGTGTAACAACATCACCGATTGAACGTTTAATAACTGTTAATGATGAATCCATAATAAAACCATTATCATGGCACTTACCTTCGTATGCTGATTTTAATCGTTCCTTGATAATAATATCAATATCACCTGTAAGGTCGGATGGGTTTAATGACAATGTTGAATGAATAATCTGTTCATTAATCATAATATTATATTATATTATTTATTATATTTAAATAAATAATCAAATTTATTAATTAATATATTTGAGTAAGACTAAATCATATGGGATAAATACATGGTTTTTGGATGTTTCTGGAGTAGAGTCTTCGTCCATTCGAAATATGGTTTCGATTATAAGACATATAAATGTTTTTGATGATGATAATTTTTTCTGGCGGTCAATTTTTTGAACCATTTCAATTATGAAATCTTGAACATCGCGTTCCATTTGTATATTTGATAATACGTCTGTTTTACGTGTATTATATTCTATGATATGATGTCCTTGAAGTAATTCGGTATCATTTAAAAGTATATGTTTTAGTTCCTCGCAATATTGGTGTAGTTTATGTATACTCTCTGTTAATTCATCAGTTGATTCGCGTAATATCATTGATAATAACTCTTGTTCCATACCCGTAACCCACCTTTTGATTTCATCAAGTGATGAATCTGACACATCATCTATATATGTTCCTAATAATTTACTTTGTTGAAGAATAGATAATTTAAAAAACCTATATTTTTTTAGAATGGGTCCTTCTAATAAGACTATCAATTCTTGTTCCTTTTTATCTTGAAGGACAATCCCTTTACCTGATTTACCTTTTTCGATGTATTTTAATTTTAGTCTTTGTTTAGTATCCTTATAACTATGAGTCCATATGTTTGAGGTTTGTAGTCGTATCTTATTATGTTTCTTAAAAGTAGATACTATATTTTTCTTAATAATTTCCCCCGTGGGTAATTCGTGTATGTCTTTCCATGTGTCATCATCGTACATATAAAATGTAAAATCATGGAGAATATTCCCAGTGGATTTGGATGTATTTGCAAGGAAAAATCCAACAATGTCTTGAATGTTTGATTGGAGAATCAGATATTTATTTTGTACCTTTTGAATCAGATTATACTTAAAATAATCGAAGATATCATATTCAATTTTTCCACGTTTGGGTTTCATTAATATGATACTTTGTAATAAGGTTGCTTTGTCTTTAACCGTTAAATCATCTAAATAATGATGTAATTTAAATTTGTCGGGTATTGGTTTATCAAATATGGGAGATATATCATATTCTTTTGAACCATCAATAATATCTGTTTCGCGAATTTTACGATTTAATGAATTAATAATAGATTGGTAATCGTTTTGAATAATCTGTATTTGTTTCTTTGGGGGTTCCGGGAATATATTTTTTAACTCAATATATTTATATTGTGTTTCTGTAGATCTTTGGCGATATGTAATCGGTAAGTAGGGGTCTTGATTATAATTTGGTTGGAATAAATACATATCTTCTTTTTTGTGTAAAAATCCACTTTTCCCATGCATATTCCATATAGGAGTTTTATTTTTTACCATTTCATCTAATGTATAAAAGATGATAATATTATTTGTATCAATTCTATTATTTATTTCATCAAGAAGTGTTCCAAGTGTATAAAAGTTTTCTTTTCCATATAAACTTATAATAATCGTTAGAACATTTTTTAATAAATGGGGTGATGTAGATATATCAAAGGTATCAAAATCTAAATTATCTTTTGTAATGGAATCTAATAGTTCTTTATTTTCAGAACAAGAATAATCACATGTATCTTGAAATGAACAGATCTTAGAATGTGGTTTGTCATAAATTTCAAAATTATCTAATTTAGTTCCTTGTGAGGTTGTTAATGATATTGTCGGGACTGAATCCGGACTAATATAATTTATTTGATGATTTAAATAACAATCAATTGAATTCTTTTTAAGAACTTGTTCAATGTCTCCAATCTTCCGCGCCTTTAACTCCGCGTTGCGATACATATATATATCGACAGATTCATTGGGTGTATGGTGATTTCCCCCCGATTGTTCTAATAATCCAATTGTTTTTAATAACCTTGTATCATTTACCGGATACATATATTTCATAACTTTATCTTTCCCATTTTCGGTATATGTCATACCTTTGAGTTGTGATTTCCCGGTTTGAATTTCCCTAAATTTAATATTAAGCTGTTCCGCCCTCTCTCCTGAATATCCTGCTTGTTTAATATAGTTATTAAATTCTGATTGCGTTAAAAATACTCCTTTACCCAATTTTTTTCCAGGAGACCATATTAATAATTTATTTGGAATTTTAATTTTTTCTGATAAATCATGGACTTGTCTAAATGAAAGAAGTGTCCCATCTCTGAGTAAAGATATAAAATTCTTATCTACCTTTACGGGTCCCTTATCTACCTTTACGGGTTCCTTAGCTACCTTTACGGGTTTCTTAGCAACCTTGACGGGTCCCTTAGCTACCTTATCTCCCGATTGTTCTAATAATCCAATTGTTTTTAATAACCCTGTATCATTTACCGGATACATATATTTCATAACTTTATCTTTCCCATTTTCGGTATATGTCATACCTTTGAGTTGTGATTTCCCGGTTTGAATTTCCCTAAATTTAATATTAAGCTGTTCCGCCCTCTCTCCTGAATATCCTGCTTGTTTAATATAGTTATTAAATTCTGATTGCGTTAAAAATACTCCTTTACCCAATTTTTTTCCAGGAGACCATATTAATAATTTATTTGGAATTTTAATTTTTTCTGATAAATCATGGACTTGTCTAAATGAAAGAAGTGTCCCATCTTTTAATAAAGATATAAAATTCTTATCTATCTTTGCAGGCCCCGTATCTACCTTTACGGGTTCCTTAGCTACCTTTACGGGTTCCTTAGCAACCTTGACGGGTCCCTTAGCAACCTTGACGGGTCCCTTAGCTACCTTATCTTGTATTTCTTTTTTCGTTTTATATATTTCATTATATTTCACTAAATGGGTCTCATTAGAACTCATTATATCAAAAGTATCATCTTCATTATTTTGCTTTTCAATGTAACCATTGATTATTTTGCCTTTTCTTTCAAAGAAAACATTTTCATATTTCCTGAATATTCTTCCATCTTTTAGGGGATAACGGGTATATTTTTTTTCAATAGCATCATCTCCATAATAAGAACTATCATCGCTATCAATTGATATATCATCTTCTTCTTCTTCATCATCATCTTCATCTTGACCTTCTTCTTCATCTTGACCTTCATCTTCGTCATCTTCTTCATCGTCATCTTCATCATCTTCATCATCTTCTTTCGGCAAGCCGACGCCAGCTGCGCGTTCCTGCGACTGCGTCATCTCCTCTTCATCTTCATCTTCATCTTCATCTTCTTCATCTTCTTCGTCACCTTCATCGTCATCTTCTTCATCTTCTATATGATTTATACCGACATGATGATATACAGTAACATTCCTTTGTTCTTGAGGTAGGTCTATATGCGAGCAAAAACGAATACCTCTCCCAATGATTTGTTCAAGGCGAAAGAGATGAAACCATGGTTCAAGAATATGTATTTCACGAATATTTTTAAGATCGAGACCTTCTGATGCAACAACGGAACCTAATATGATTTTAATTTTTGAACCATCTTTATTTTGGGGAGACACAACTTCATTAATTGATTTTTGATTATTCGGGGATATATCTACATTACCTGACAGAAATACATAATTGCCGAGGTTTTTATGTTTATTTGGATTATCCGTAAAATCAAGAATATTAGGGGAATTATATCTATTATATCCCATATGTTCAAGGGCGAGTGCGATTGGTACTAAACCGGAAGCGAGATATTCTGAATATATAAAAACAATACCCGTTGATGATTTTATTTTATTAAGTATGGAGTATATTTTGGATGAATACTTTTGTATCATACTCATATCAAACATGGGGACATTATCAACTAATTGAAGGTATTCTGAGCGATATGAGTAACTTCTTAGATTATTTTTAACAGATTGACGCATAATATTACTAATACCTGTATCTCCTGTCATTTTTGTATATTCTATGGGGAGTGTGTTAAAATCTTCACCTGCCGAAATAGATCTTTGAATATCCATCGTTGGATACACAATATTTGAAAGTTGGACACCTTTTTTATAATCGGGTATTCCCAAGGATGATTTTTTACGCATATCTTGAATAAAAGCATGATTGGTAATAGACTGTAAATCTGAAAACTTGGATGAATACAGTTTCATAAATTTGAATTGTTTATCTTCATGAATAGGGTTATTCCATAAATCGTTGGTTGGATAACTGGTTAAGCATTGTTTGTCGTGGTTACTATCTGGATACACACGAATTGGAAACGTAATAGGGTTTTCTCCACGAACATAGGAAATATATCCACGTGATTTTTCAAGTAATAATTGTGTTCCTTCATCTGTTAAATTATAATCAGCATCAAATAAATGACTATCCTTAATTGGTGGACGATTATCATTTTTAAGTAACATATTTAACATCCATCTAATTTCGTTGGGTTCATTAAATAGAGGGGTTGCAGATAGAAGAATAAGTCTCATATTTTTGCTATATTTTATAATTTTTTCAATATTTACCAATGTTTGTTTCGAATGTTGTTCGGTGTCTTTATCGTCTCGCATATTATGGACTTCATCAATAATTAAAAGTCTATTTGAAAAATATTCATCAATTACTTCTTTTTCTTTTTCTTTCTTTTCTTTGGGAGTTAGATTTCTATCACCAATTCGTGTTTGTATCATTCTATCAATCTTACCGGAAAATTCACGGTATCCATAAAATTCGTAATATTGTTTTATCATTTTATTTACTTTATTCCCTACACCTGTTTGTCTTTGGTAGGTTTTTTTTGACATATTTTGTATGATATCATGATATGTATCTCCTGTACATTGATTATCTCCCTTTGTATGATCATAAATTGTGTTTTTCCAACCGGGTTGAATATTACCTGATACAAGACATATTATTTTTTTATGTTTTGATGTATAAATATCTCGAAAACTATTACTTATATTTATAGCTGTACATGTTTTGCCGACACCTACACCATGAAAAATAAGAAGACCTCTGTAAGGAGTATTTCGATGGATAAAACTTTGTAATAATTGTTGGTGATTTCCCAATGTAAATTCATTCGAACTACATCTTTTTTGAAGTTCTTCTATATTAAAAGAATTTTTCTTATGAAAGAATTCTGCTTTCTTAGATAAATGGTACATAAAATGTGGATCATTATGAGACGGGTATGAATTATAGTCGCTTGTATAAGGTGTATGTCTTTTATCTAATATTTCTTTTATTTCTTCCATTTTTTTCTTTGAGCCCTTACGGTCTGAGTGAGATGTATCATATGCTTTATGAAACATACTATACAAATCTTGATTATTCATATCTTCCATTAATATAATCCATATAAAAATAATATGCCTTATTTTACGAAAATATCTTTTTGATATTCTTTCATAAAGTTAAAAAATGACTTGATGACATTTTGTTTATGACGGTTATATTGTCTTACTAAATTGGTTGCTTGTTCTTCATTTACCCATTTTATATTTTTAATTTCGGTATATTGTTGTTTATTATCTTCATTAATATATAATTCATGTGGTTTTATTAGTTTTCCTATATAATAGACATGTTTATATTTGACATTATTAATACCTGTATATTCTTCAATGAGTGGGATAATATTACTATATAGTTTATAATATGAATTATCAATATTTGTTTCTTCATGAAACTCTCTAATTGCACATTCCCTGTTATTTTCATATTTATTTCTTCTTCCTTTGGGGATTTCCCATTCATTACAAGTATAATTTGTATCTGATTTATCAATAAAATATTGGAGGTTAATCAAAACATTCTCTTTCGTGTAGTATCCTTTTTTAAGTTCATTAAATAATCTTTCACTTTCATTGTATTCATTTTGTATTTTCCGATTAATTGTCTCGGTATGTATCCATAACATTTTCCATAATTCATTAAATTCATAAGAGATTAATGTTTGTCGTTCATGTATAGATAAACGATTAAATAATAGTTGAATATATTCAATATTATATATGGATTTATATTTTCCTCGTAGAAATTCAATAAAAGCAAGTGTATCTTTTCTTTCAACCATAACGATATCTATCTTCTTAGTTTCTTTATTTTCATTATAAAGGAATATTCCATAACTTAAGATAGGGTGTCGGCAATTACGATAATAATGTCCTTTGTTTCCACAATTATTACAATATTTTTCCATATCATTTATATCTATTTTTTTCTTAAATAATATATAAATGATATATATATAAATGGATCCAGAAATATGGGGACCCAATGCTTGGTTATTTCTACATACAATTACATTTAATTATCCCAAAAATCCTACGATTATAGATAGAAACAATTATTATGATTTCTTTAATTCATTACAAAATGTATTACCTTGTGAAAAATGTCAAGAACACTATAAATTAAATTTACAAAAGTTCCCAATACAATTACAATCAAGAAGACATTTAGTTCAATGGTTAATTAATATGCATAATGCAGTAAATATTCAAAATGGAAAAGAGGTATGGACATATGATGGTGTATATGAAAAATATAGTTCTTTATATGGTGGTGGTGGTAAAACGGGGTTTTCTTTACCAAATATGGACACATATATTATATTCATCCTATTCATTGTAATTATCATAGTTGTATATTTATATTATAATAAAAACTTCAAGATGAGTGATTCATTTTATTAATTCATTTTTTCATCGTTTCAATTTCAATTTTTTTCTTTTATATAAGTAAATGGGGAGACCAAGGATATTAGTTGTAGATAAACTAATTACAGATAAAGAATCACATACATTCGAGGGTAAATGGATCGATGAATCATTCTTGAAGTTTCCTGTTATACGTGAAAATGTGGATGTGTATTATATGGAGGATGGAGAGCGTAAATTATTATTAAAGTTCCGTAGAAATTGTATATCTTCTTCATTAATAAGGACGGGGTGGAAGTCATATAAAGATCTTGCAAAACCAAGTCGTGGAAGAGGGGCATCTGCTGGACCGATTGATATGGAAAGTCAATATTGGAAAAAAAGAAAATTAGTAAATACAAGTAAATGGTCAACCGGATATTTAAAACCCGATGGAAATATATCTAAAATGAAAGTCAATAATCAGGTAGCATCAAATCCAATTGGGTTTTATGAAGCTGCCTCTAATTTTTGTAAATTACCTTGTCGTTTAACGCATTTTACAAGAACAAACTTTGAAAAATATAATGAAGGTCTTCCATTTATTCAGAGAATATCTAGTTTATTTGAAAAATTAATACCCGGATCATATGAAAAACAATTGGAAAAGGCAAATTTAAAACCTCACCTGAAGATACCTGACACATGTTTTTCAACAATTACGATAAATCGTAATTTTAGAACCGCGTGTCATAAAGATGCAGGTGATTTTAAGGGTGGTTTTGGGAATTTAACAGTGATTGAGCGTGGTAAATATCATGGTGGATATACTGTATTCCCTCAATTTGGGATTGGTGTGGACGCGAGATCGGGTGACTTTTTAGCGATGGATGTACATCAATGGCATTCAAATACGCCTATTTATGAAACAGAGGAAGATAAACTATTTAATTTACAGATGGATCCTGCTTTTAAGGATAATCCCGAAGTGGGGACAGTTGGTATTTATGAAAAATATACTCGATTAACATTTGTATGTTATTTACGAGAAAAAATATCAAAATGTCCCGATGAAATTGATCCGAGATATTTATGTAAATCAGGTCATTCAAAAATAAGTGAATCAATTTAAAGAATACTTATAATAATTAATTTAAAAATGACAGAGCCTAATATTTCATTAGTTACAATCCTTCATGATAATATTGATTTTTACCCATTAATTAAGCATCATTGGGATACATTTGAGTATCCCAAAGATAAATTGGAATGGATTATTATTGATGATTCGAAAGAGGATCATTCTAAATTAATCCCCTTAGATGAAAACATATTATATATAAGGGTGGATGCGGATGAATATCTTGAAAAGATAACATTCCCCAAAGATGATAAAAAGACTATCTGGAATTATTGGAAACGAGTCCGTAAATTACCAAATGGATTTAAAAGAGATTATGCGGTTGGTCTAACAAGTCATGATTATATTTTACATATCGATATTGATACGATTTATCAACCTAAAACAATCCGACGTAAATTATCTTCATTACAGAAAAGCAAATTAGATTGTGTGTATTGTAAGTCTATGTTATGTTATGATATTTATGGGAAAAAGATATATAAAACAGGTAAATCATTTGGTTATGAATCTACATTGTTTCATACAAAAGAATTTTGGAAACAAAAAGGATTTGAATGGAGTGATAATCAGAATGAAGCAATTGCGTTCTATCATAATAAGGGTAATTGTCGTCATATGGAAAATTATTATGATACAATCAAAATATTAAGTGTTCATAATATGAATCTTTATCAACCTAAACAGGTGACCATTGAAAATTTAGATATTAAGATTCCAGACATCCTTGATACAATTAAAATTGATAGACATCCATTACAAGATGAATTATATGATTTATTATATGATAGACAAGACGTAAATGTACTTTCCATTAATTCACATATAATTGATGTTATTGAAGAGGAATCATGGAATTGTCATAAATTGACGATTGACTCCAAAGCAAAAGAAAAAGTAATCTCAAAAGAAATAAACAAGTTAAATAAGGTGTTTGATGTGTGTATTATTAATACAAAGAAACCAGTATGGGTATTTATACCGGAATTTAAATTTAATTATATTATACTTGAAAGTGAAAGAAATCGAGAACAAATGGATTCTATTTTAAAGAAGAATAATTATATGTTATTTAATGAAATATATATATTGAATATGTGATTTTTTTTTCTAATTATATAATATAAAAATAATGCCCAACCATCAAGCAGTTGTTCATAATGTTAGTTCCTTCTTTTCTGAAAAGTTAGTTCAAATCTCATTAGTAAGTGGTGTCCTTTTCTACATTGTTGCAAACTCAGCAACATTTGGTTTTGTTGAAAAGTTACTCAAACAGGTCCTTGGAGTCGTTGGTGTAAATATGTCTCTTAAGGGTGAAAAATTATTAATCTTCCATTCGTTAGTATTTGCTACATTAATGGGATTTGTTGTCAAGTTCATATTTACTCCTTTGATGGTTGCTTGGAAATCGGGTGAAGACCGTGCTTCCTATATGGATGGTGTCCTTGAAGGATACGGTAAAGGAAAATATGTTGAACCTTACCGTAACAAACACAACAAACATAAAAGATAAGATTATCAAAAATATTTTCTAATATATAGTTATAAATGTCCGTTCCATCTCAAATGTCTACGTTTTTTTCTGAAAAATTAGTACAAATTTCACTTATATCGGGTGTTCTCTTTTACATAGTTGCAAATCCAGTTGTATTTAATATGGTTGAAAAAATATTAAGGAAAGTATTAAGTGTTGTAGGTGTAAATGTCTCCCTTAAAGGTGATAAACAAGTCATGTTTCATGCGTTAGTTTTTGCAATACTTATGGGATTTTCTGTTAAATATATATTTTCACCGGTTGTTAACTATATGGGGGCGAATAATGTATTATCAAATATAGGTATTGAAGGGTTCGATGAAGCTGCCTATGCAGCTGCCAAGAAAGAAGAAGAAAAACGCCTTAAAAAATAAACCATACATTTTTTTTCTAACAAACTATTTAAAAATATTTATAATTCATTATAGTATAATAATGAGATTAATTGATCAAGCACATAAGAATATTAATATATTAAAAAACCTTAGACCCGATGATACATTAGTTGGGAATCGTTTTACATTACAAACGCAAGATGAGTATGTACAACCTGAAAATATGCATGAATTAGAACGAGTCATTTATTTTACATTTCACCATTTATTCTTTTCATTAAATGATTCTAAATATCCTCCCAAGAAAGTATATGAAGTCATGGAAGAATCATTGGATAATATCTTTGATAATAAACAATTACAAGAAATGTTAAAAGATGATACATTTAGAAACATAATAGATGATATAGACGATAAAATATCAATTATCTCTGATAGGAACTATTTTAGAAGTCCATTTTACCCTTTATGCGCAGGTATAAATAGTTTACATTCTATTGTATATACATTTTTCAAAGAATTTGATGCTATGAAAATGGTACATGAATATCAACAAAACGTTTTACACGAAGATAATAAAGAAGATAATAAAGAAGATAAAGAAGAAGATAATAAAGAAGATAATAAAGAAGATAAAGAAGAAGATAATAAAGAAGATAATAAAGAAGATAATAAAGAAGATAATATTATAGGGCACGTCTTAAAATTGTATGAAAAGTATAATGGGGGGATACATACAAATGAAGAAACTACGAAGGATAAGTAATTTAAAAATTAGATAATTAAGTATATTAAAACTAAATACATAAAAATGAAATTAAATTTAATATATAATCGTAATAGTGATTTTATAATTGGTGTAAATGGAAATTTACTTTATAATATTCCAGATGATTTTCAGTGGTTTCAAAGGATTACCAAATCATCTGATAAGAATATCCTTATTATGGGGTATCTAACATGGAAAGACTTACCTAAAAAACCATTACCTGGTCGTTTGAATATTGTGGTATCAAATACACATCGGGATGAGATACAAGTATGTCCATCAACATTGGTATTCTCTACATTTGAAGAAGTAACTACATATCTTGATACTATTAATTATCATAAGATATTTGTAATAGGTGGATCTCAGATATTTTCATATGTTTATGCGAATTATTCGAAACAGATTGATTGTATTTATGAAACAGTTGTAGATATGACATATGATAAGAAAGAAAATGACATATTACATTATGTAAATGATACATATGATTCAATGTTTTCGTATGAAACTGTATATCATAAGACAAAGAATTGTAAAGGGACAATGTATGGACATGAAGGTGAAATGGATATACCATGTGATTTTATGATACATCAGCGTTATGAAAATATCAATCGACAAGAATATCAATATATAAATTTATTAAAGAAAATAAGGGAGGAAGGTATATTAAAGGGTGGACGTAACTCGGAGGTATATTCTAGTTTTGGTGAAAAAATGAAGTTTGATTTACGAGAGGGATTTCCATTACTAACAACCAAGAAAATGGGATGGAAGACAATTTTAAGGGAATTATTATGGTTTCTTTCGGGGTCCACGGATAATAACGTATTACAAGCAAAGAACGTTCATATTTGGGATCAAAACGCATCAAAAGAGTATATGGAAACGCGTGGTTTAGATTATGAAGAGGGTGACCTTGGTCCTGTATATGGTTTTCAATGGAGACATTTCGGCGAAGAATATAAAGGAAAACATATCAAGTATCATGGAGGTATTGACCAAATAAAGAATATTATCCACTTATTAAAAACGGATCCGACGAGCAGACGTATTATATTATCTGCATGGAATCCGATGGATGTAGACAAAATGTCATTACCACCATGTCATGTGATGACGCAATTCAATGTTGAAGGACAATATTTAGATGCTCAGTTATATCAACGGTCGGGTGATATGTTTTTAGGTGTTCCTTTTAATATTGCGTCTTATGCTTTCTTGTTACATATATTGGCTAAACTTACAGGGTATATACCTAGATACTTACATCATGTAATAGGGGATTGTCATATTTATAAATCACATATGGATGTTGTCGATATGCAATTAGAAAGAATACCATTGATGATGGCGAAGATTGATGTGAAAAATATAAAAGATATAGATGATGTAAGGGAAGAAGATATTAAAATTGTCGATTATAAATATGAAAATATTATTAAGGCACAAATGGTAGTTTAGAAAAATATACAAAAATATTTTCTAAAATATAATAATGAAAAAGTGTAATTGTGGTGGTTCAAGTGAGAACGAATTTAATAAACCTATAGGTGTTCCGGTTCCTCAAAAAAGACTATTAGCATCACCGATTAATAATATGAGACGGGAAAATACGGAACAAATTATTCCTTTTATAAATGATAATATTTTACAGTTATTAATTTTAGGAGGGATTGCGACCGCAATCATATTAATCGTAATAAAGAAATGTTAAGTATTAGTTTGAACGATCATTTTCATTTTCATTTTCATTTTCATTTTCATTTTCATTCCCCTGTAATACATCTTGTACTTCAGGTATTCCTTCATCTGAGTCCTCATCCCCTTCGTCCAAGTCACCACCTTCATCTTCATCTTCATCTTCACTTTTATTAATTAATATTTGTATTTCATTAATTTCATCAACCACATTTTCCGCGAGTGATGAATTACTAATTGCTTTTGAAAATTCGGATACCCTTCCTAAGGAAACAATATCACTTAACTCTCTATGTTTATTTTCTTTATGTATATTTTCTGTATGTATATGTTCGGTATGTTCCTGTTCGGGACGTTTCCATGTATTCATAGTTAATTTTTTCGAAGCACTTGCAACAATATCGGCTACTTTTTCTTCTTTTGTAGGTACGTATATTTTACAACGACTTAGACCGTTACATATATCTGGTTTTTTAATGTCAGTCATATCCTTGAATGATTTTCTAAATTGATTAATTATACTATCATCAATTGTTGGGGACTGTTCTATTAGACGGTCATAATCAGCACGACATATCTTCAAAAAATCATACGCTGATTTCCTTCGTTTCGGTTCAAGTGCCAATTCAACAGATATATTACGACCAAACTTGGACCATTGAAGTTCAGATAAACGGTGTGATTCTAATAATTCGGCATACCTTAAGAAATTTTGTAATGTTGAAAGAATTCCAGCGAATATATTTACCGAACCAACGCACGCCATTGCTATTTGTTTATTTTCGTCAGGGACAAATGAATCCATTGCAAAATTAGCTGTCCCTGTTAAGGTTGATAAGATAATAACTGGAATTGTAAATGTATAGTTCCTAACACGGTATAATTTTTCACAACGACTGTGTAACCAACGGTAGCATGTTGCTATATCAGACCACTCAGCGAGTAGTTCTTCTTGTTCTCGAGTCCATGGAATCTGGGGTGTTTTCACTTTTTTTTTGAAGTCCATGGATATAATATATATACAATATATTTATTATAATCTAGAATATATATATATATATATATTACAATGGGTATAGTTCCTAGTAGTTGTAGGTCTCCAAAATTACTTGCTTCCGCATCATCTATCGCCAAAATGGAAAAGATAAAAAATATTATAAAAGATAATGTTACGAAAAAAGGTTCTAAATCAAACACAAAAGTACTTACAAAACAACAAGTTTCCATAACGGAAGAAAAACGAAAATATAATGAGGAAGAATTGAAATTAGTAACGAAAGACGGGAAGTGTCCCATTGATTCTGATCTGGGTGGTACGAAATACTCGATGTATGGGTGTTCATATGATGTTTTCCAGGAAAGTGATGTTAAAATATTGAAAGTAGATGAAACACTTATGAATGATACAACCAATATTATGGCGAAAATAGATAATGAAATACAAAATACATTTCCTGCAACTGGGTCAGATAGTCAAATTGGGAAACCTTTAAAAAATCCAAATATAGTTGAAAAAGTAAATAAGGTATTTGATTCATATAAAGAAGAAAATATAATAGATGATAAAGGGGTATTGAATATAGTCATTACTAAACCTATTAAATGTAATAATCCTTGTTATGGAGGCAAAGCAAATCCATTAATCTCAGATAATATTGTATTAGATAAAATAGTGGATGAAATATATGATCATTTACCATTAAATAATCGAGATATTAAATATGAGGATAACGAATCAATGTCTGTGGGTGATAAATCTATGACACCTGATGAAAAAAGAGCACATAAAGTATATTGTACATCCATGGCATACTTTAATATTGTATTTTTATTCTTGTGTGCTTTATTGTTTTGTGTATTGCTGAAATATATATTTAATAATTAATGGTTTTATAATATTATTTTTATATGAATATTATTATATAGTATTTATGCCACACTCCGGACCAAGGGGATTTTGGATGTTTTTTAATGAAGTAATGATGGGTAAGGAACAAATGCCTAAAAAGAAATGTGCATTTACATCCGAAACAAATGTGGAACAAATTCAGGAAAAATTATCATCAACCACCAAAAATTTTACACAAGAAATATCACAGGATATTGTTCAAAAAGCAGAAATAAATATACGGTGTGGAGGAGAAGAAACATTTTTAAAAGATTATCAATTACAACATAGGAAACAAGAATATAATATCTTTACAGGGGAAGTAAAACCTGGATCTGGATGTCTTTCATATGGTTGCTGTTTTGATGTTTTGCAGAATTCAAAGGTATCATTATATGCAATTAATGATGCGAGTGCGAGCGATGTTTCAAAACTAGAAAATACGATTACATCTTCAATTGTTGCTGAGATGAAGATAAAAGGGGATTGTAAAGATAATGATATTGAGGCAGTTCAAAAAACAATCATAAAACAAAGGTTAAAAAATGAAGAAATAATTTTACAAGAAATAAGACAGAGTAAAGTGTCTATTGCCGAAGTCTCTCAAAAAATAGATTTAAATTACGACGAACCCTTATTATGTGTTAATCAATGTAATGCAACACCTTCGGCGGGTGAAATAAAGCAGATATCAAACGTAGATATCATGACCAGAAATATGATTAAGAGTGTTATTAAAAATATTGAAAAAAATGTGATAAGTGCGAAGGTTGAGAGTACAATGGATATTGACATGAGGGAAGATCCTAATACAGAATTAAGGTGGTCTATTTACAGTGCTGCTATTATTATTGGGGCATATTTCTTAACACTAAAAGTCATTGCGCCTCTTTTCTGGACAATCATTAAATTAATATGTAATTTTATCCCCCCTTTGAGACCCATATCAGAGATCATTGGACAAATTCAAGATAAGGCTGCATGTGTATTATATGGTTTGACAACCTATTTATTTATGTATCTATGGTGGAGATTTTGGAAGTTTGGATATTGTGTCCATAAATCAAGTGGATTTATGCAAACATTAATGTGTTTTTGGAGACCCGCATTATGGTGTTTAGCATTTATCCCTTTTCCATTTCCTCCTATTACGGGTGCGTGTCTTTTATGTAATATATGGTGCCCTGAATTTCTTAAAGAACCATGTGAATGTATAGAAACTGATTGTGTAGATAATTATAGTTCAAATTGTAACAAACTTCCGTTACCAACGTAGTTTTGTTTATAAATATCACATTAATATATTATATAATTATATAATTATCCATATGAAAAGTTTAGCTATGATTGGTGGTAAATCAACAATGAAGAAAACAAAACCCCCCCCACAAAATATACCCGATACGTCTAATGGATCCCCATCTACGGAACCTAATACCCCCTCCCCCTCTATAGAATTACCGGCGTCGGAAGAAGTTATATGTTTTATATTTCATTTAATAATCGTAGTAATTATATATTTGGTATGGTGGGATGACATTGTGAAGATTATCTTCAAGGTCCAATGTTCGAGATTTGCGTGGCCTATAGGAATGATAAATGAGATAGATCCCTTTGCAATGTGTACATCCGTTTCCAAGGAATTAGTCGATCGGACTAAGATAGAAGAAGAAAGTGACGGAGCTGGATCATCTGGATTTGTTCATGCGAAACATGAACAACGGTTGGCAGATGGACCTATAAGTGCCGAGACATCAAATGAAGTAATTATAAGTGAATTAACTGATACATTAAATGAATTTATTCAGACAACTCAACAAACTGTGGGTGCTTCGCAAGAAATAGAAAGACCATCCAAAATAGTGTTTCCCAAAAATGAAAAAAATGCACAGAGACAAGTTTATATAGAAGATAAAGTAAATGAAAAAGTATATACGGGAGAAGTCCCAGCAGATCCACAGCAAGCATGTTCCCATGGAAAACCAGAATTCCGCCCTGGAACAGAACAATATAGATGTCCGGGAAATGCATATAATATACTATTACCAACCGGTGTAAAAAAAAATGTATTACCTGACCAAATAAGTCCGGTATATGGATGTAATCCAAATTTTGAACAAAAGCAATCTATATCAACATATTCATTAAATATTTCAGAAGAAGAATTAACGAAAAAGATATCAACTAAAGTTGATATGTTTACAAAGACAAAATTACAAACAGTTGGAGATATAACAAATTGTGATCCAAAAATATCACAAACAGCCAGAAATAAGACATCCGTTACAATGGAAAATCTTATTAGGAATCAAATAAGACAATTAATAACACAGAATGTAGATATTTCCCAAAAACTGAAAATACATGATAGATATGGAATGTGTTCACCACCCTATCCATTTAAATGTAATAAATTAGATAGTGACGAAATTTTTACTCAAAAAAATAATAAATGTGATTGCGGTGAGTTAAATGGAGAAAGAGGTGGAGAATGGGTTTTAAAAGTAACAAAAGATTGTGATAATCCATCAAAATGTAGATGTTATAATTGTTGTCAGAGTAATCAAAGATGGATCAAACAAAATATAACAATTGAAAGTGTTGCTAAGAATATTGCATCTACCTCGCAAGAAATGTCTATGAAAAATAATATTAAAACGAAAGTGGAAAACACAGTTGTATATATCCAAGATGTACCTGCCAGAATTGTTATGTTCTCATTATTATGGAATGTAGCCGCGATATATGTATTATATTATATAGTAAAATATGTTACAAAATAGTTTTTTAATAAAATATTAACGATACATTTGTTGAGGTAGATTAGTATTGCCGCGCCACCATTACTTGACCGCCCGTTGGTTTTTTAGTAAGGAAATAACCTACCATACCAATGATTGCTACCACAAATATAATAGCAATTGTTTTTTTCGTGTCAATACCTATTTCTTTCCCAACATTTTCCCCAATATTTCCAACACTTTTTATAGCGGAACTATCCCCCTTTCCGTTTGTAGTAGTAGTAGTAGTGGTTTTCTTTTTATATTCACGAGCCTTATCTATTTTTGATGTTGGAGTAAGTTTTACGACATCAGGGTCAATTGGACAAGGACATACTTTCTTACCACAATCTGGACATTTTTTACCACCATCACACTTTTCGGTGGGTGTCCATTCGGCGCTGGTATTTTTTTTACAATCACTCTCTTCAAGTTTTGGGATATTCATGCGTTCTTTATAATCTTTGTCAGCTTCGCCTTCTAATTGTGTTCCTCCTTGGTCCATTGTAGGTTTACAAAAACCACGCTTACATGTTGTTGCTGTAGTAGAGATGATACTTTCATTCCCCGTTTTTAATGGATTCGCCATTTCATCAGCTCCCGCGGCTGCTTTAGCTTTCACTTCCGTAAGTAGATCTTTTTGTAATGCGGCCATATCTTGTGCCATTTTTTTATTAATACCACATTGCTGCATCGCCACCCAATCGTCACTTGATATCCCTGCAGCGCCTTTATCAAACTTACATACCTGGACATTAATTTGTGGTTTCTTTGGTTCAGCATACCACGGTCTGGGGGAGGCGGGTTCTTCTTTCTTTTTTGTATCTGTATCTTTTATTTTTTGATCACATATTTGTACATTCAAATTACACATACATCTATCTATGACATCTAAATATGATTGGGGGGCACCTAAACCATATGTTTTACAACTATCATCCGCACACATAGGATTTTGTGCCAATTTAAAAGCAATCATAGGTTTCATATGTCCCTTAAATTCCTTTTCTAATCGGGCTTTACGGAGACCATATGGTAAATGACAACCACATGCTTGTGCTTTATGTAACATTTCACCCAATTTACCATTTAAATCGGGTCTCCATCCATACGTCGGATCTTGTTTTAGGGTTGGATAATTACATATTTCAGTATTTGTAAATTTATCAAATTTCCCCGTACAATTGCGCTTAAACATATAATCACATATATTTGTGAGTGGAACCTTGAATTTTTCAAAGTTCCGTTGCCAATAATCTCTACATAATGGAAATTCTAACCTATTTTGTATTTTTCTTCTAGCAGCATTGCCTTTCTCCCCTGGATCTTGTAATGTACTATATATAGAATCTATGTATGTTTTACTTGGTAATTTACACACTTTGGGGGCAACACTTGCATTAAATACTCTTGGTTGTATATAGGCCCATGTCCTACACATAGATGAAATTGGCGAAACATCTCCACCAAATTTCTTATCATTTTCTTGTTGTTTCTTTAGGCAATCAGGACCACAATCAGTTATAATTCCTTTATCCTTATTACATTTTGGAGCACATTTCCAAGTGGATGACCCACCAAAGAAATGACCACCAACCATCTCTTCCCCTTGTCTAGGACCCCATGGTTCTAAACAAGTCCGTAAGAAATTTTCGTGACATTCTTTTGTCATGACTCGGTACATCCCAGGTTTATTTGGGTTTTTACCCTTTGGTAATATTGGATCGTAGGAATTACTCACCTTCCCTTTCGCAAGCATACCCCCTCCATTCGCAATGGCCGTAGCCATTTTTTCATTGGCAGGTATAGCATCCCAGGGTATCCAACTCCAACAATAATCTCTCGGACATGTTTGTGAATCTTTTTTCGTATGGTTTATACCTTCATTCGATCCAGATTTATCACTTAAACAGCATCTCATCCTCCACCGTGGATCGTGTTGCCATTTAGGGCGCTGACATAGTCTCAGACGATTTGTATCAGGTACGTCAGCCAGCCTCCTTCCAATTTCATCAACATTTTTGCGTGACCTATAATGACCGCTCCTTGGACTCTTAGAATCAATTCCAGCATATCTAACGTCTTGTATAATATCTCTTGGACTTGAACTACATCCATCTTTTTTACAATCTTCAATTCGCAAGTATTTTGCAACTTCTCCTTCTAATCCACCACCACTACCGAATGAAGGACATGATGTAACATTAGGATCATTTGACATTGGGACAATGGTTCCCCCCTTTTTCCCCCCGGTTCCATGGGCACCAGCAATAGGTGTACCATTTGCTATTTTCTCTAATAATTTTGATGCTTCGTCTCCTTCCGAACCAACCGACCATTTGTTATTCTTTTCCCCACCTTCACCTTCGTCACGAGATGTGTGTGTATTGGTCGTTGAATAAAAAGTAGCTTGTAATTCATCTTCATCCACCTTAGTTTGAACCGGCCAACATTTCCCCCATGGGTCATGATCATAGGTATGGTCTCCAACAACGTCGGTCACACCATAGTAGATAGCCGTACCTAGGGCGATTGACCCCATAATCATGGCACCTTCAACCAATTTATAATCTTTGGGTAAGTATACAATAACATGAAATATTACTTTATTTTGTCCCCGTATTTCATTCCTTATACGGTCTAATGATTTATATGGTTTTTGTTCAGTCCCTAATCCATTTTCATCATCACCATCTTCTTTAATAATATAATCAATCTCAATATGTTTTTGTTTCATACTATCAACACTTTTATATGGATTATAAATACTTCCGTCACCAAAATCATCATCACCACTCAAAGGATTAATATAAAATACCTTTAATTTATCTTTTATATGATTACGATGAGTATATACTTTCTGTGAATATTTATTTTTTACGGGATACCCTCTATAGTTTGCCATCCCTTCCTTCCAAACACCTGTTAATGATATACCATCCGCTGCAATTTCCCCGGTTGCATTTCCATCATCGTCCAATTTAGAAAGACCTGGACCCTTTGAATAAAACTTCGGTTTTTGGGGGGCATGGATACCCTCCCAACAGTCCCTGTTGGTTAACGTAGCCGGCCCTGTACAGCCGCGCCGACCTGACCAACCGGCATGTTGGTGGTATAATTGTCGCCATTTATCATTATCATCACCTGACCGCCCTCCATCACCATGATCTCTATCACGACACCCACTATCACTATCATCGTTTGGTGGGCCATTTTTTCCCGGATCACAACCACAAACATACGCATCTGCACGTTTATGTAGGTATCTTTTGTTCGTGGGTGCATAATATCCATCCCAATTACAGAACATATTTAAGTTCCCTTTAGTGTCAAACTCATTTTCAAAAGGGGAGGTAGTATTTACAACCCACCCATTCGTATAAAGGGCATTATTTGTTTTGACACGTTGTTTAAATCTCTCTGCGGCCTGTAAATCTTTATGATGAGCATCACAACATTTCCTACAACTTTCCTTGGGCAACCCCATACTGTTAATTGCATTTCGTATTTTTTGGGGTTGATCCTCCCATTTTTTAATTTTTTTTATCGCCTCTCGTTTAATATACTGTTCCGTTGTCATAGATATCCGATTTGATTCCAAATTATTCTGTACTTCAAATGAACTACAATCACATGACCTTGCCTTGGTTTCATTTTTCTTTTTCCAGAATAAATGTTTACAAAAATTGTCCTTAACTCGACTTGTATTGTCTTTTTTTGACATATAATATAATATAATTATACTATATATATTATTTTTTCATATTAATATTTAATACCCTTTTTATTTTATTCATATGTGTTGGATTATATTTTGCTTTTCCACTTTCAATTTCATTTATGATTGCGGGTGATAAGGATACCTTATTCGCTAACTCCTTTTGTGTCATACCCTTTTGTGTCCTTACCTGTTGGACTAATTTTGAAATAGATTGTTCTACTTTTTTATGTTTTAATTCACCTTCTTGTTCCATTTCATTTATTTTTTGTGCGTTTGATTTTTCATAATGTACCTGTGGTTTCTTATCTATCCTACTATTGGTGGGTTGTTTACAATGAACAATGTATTGTTTCCAGTCTTGATGTTCCATTTTATATTATATTATATTATATTATTAATCATTTATGTTTATATAAATTTGAATAGTATCTATATTTATAAGGGTAGCTAATTATATATAAAGATTACACTATAGATATAGTTAAATGGATCCTAAACATATTACACGGACAAGTTTCTGCGATAAGGAAATTGATAATGTGACAGAAAATTTAATGAAAAAGTATATTTTGGATAATTTACATTTAAAATCACAAATAACCTTTCGTTCGAGATATGCAAAAATATTTAATCCACAATATAGTCAAAATCTTAATAATCCTCATGTTATTTGTTTAAAGAGTAGTGGAACACCTTACCTCCTATTTTGTACTCAAATAAATGATACAAATTATTGTTTCTTAATTGATAAAAAAGTAAAGGATGGATATGAACATCCCAAAATCTTTATTGTTCATTATCGGTTTGATCCTGAATTATTCAAAGGAACACTCTTTGAAGTTGAATTAATCCGTGATAAAGATAAAAAATGGAGTCTTCTCATCGGAGATCTTTATAATTATAAAGGAGAATCACAAAAAAATGTTCAAATTCATGATCGCGTTAACAAATGTATTGATATTTTGGAAACAGAATATATTGATGATTCCTTTTGTAATGTATGTCCTCTAAAAATAAAGAAATATTTTGATTATAATGATGCCCCTGATATTTTACAAAATTTTGTGCCTAAATTACCTTACCGTGTAAGAGGAATGTATTTTGTTCCACTAAAACCGAGTTATTCAAAGATTTTATATTTATTCACAGATAATGATTATAAACATGTGAATTCATCCAAAAAAAAGTATATTTCATTTCGCTTGATTAAAACGATTACACCTGATATTTATGAATTATATCTTTATAATGAACAACGGACAAATATTGAAAAACATTCTTATGCATCTATACCCGACATTAAAACATCTGAATGGGTTAAGAATCTTGTCGAAGGAAAAACAGAAGCGATTGTTGAATGTAAATGGGATTCCATATTTTGTAAATGGGTTCCTGTAAAAGAAGGAACATCTGTGGATACTGTATTAGATGTTACCAAGTGATAACGGTAATGATATTTAAAAATATAATAGGATAATAATATAGATTTACATTATATATGAATACTGTTTTATCAAATACAGGTTATAAAATAAAGAAGAAGGATTTAACTACAAAAGAAATTAAAGATATAAAAGATGAATTAAATGTTCAACCATATACATTTAATAAAGCCCAGGGAAATCAATCAAGGTTTTCCATTTTTTTAGAAAGTCCTAAGAAATTATATTTACCACGGTTTTATGGTTTAGAGAAATTCGGTCCACCCAATGAAAATAATATTAATGAAGGGGCGAATGTCACTATGGATTTTAAGGGTGATTTACGAGAAGAACAAAAACCAATCGAGGAATTATATATAAAGAGTGCTAAGGAACAAGGGGGAGGAATTATTTCGTTGCGTTGTGGTGGAGGAAAGACCGTGTTAGCATTACATATTGCGAGTGTATTACAAAAGAAAACAATTGTTTTGGTTCATAAGGATTTTTTAATGACACAATGGCGGGATAGAATCTTACAATTCTTACCGAATGCTAAAATAGGAAAAGTCCAACAAAATACAATTGATATTGAGGGAAAGGATATTGTCTTAGCGATGGTACAGAGTTTATCTATGAAAGAATATGAAGAAGGAATATTTGATTCGTTTGGATTGGCTATATTCGATGAATGTCATCATTTAGGAGCAGAAGTGTTTTATAAATCAATGACAAAAGTGGCGTCTAAATATATGTTGGGATTATCAGCAACACCTACACGAAAGGATGGACTAACTAAGGTATTTAAATGGTTCATTGGGGGTATTGTATATTCACAAAAAGTTAAAAATGAAGATTATGTAGAGGTCCAATTAATTGATATTCCATTCGAAGATATCGAATATAATAAAATTGAATTAACATTTCGCAAGGATCCTTGTGGTCCCCGAATGATTAATAATATATGTAATTATCTTCCGCGAACACAAATGATAATTGATTTATTACTAAAATATAATTTAGAAGGGAGAACCATATTAGTTCTAAGTGATCGTAGAGAGCATCTAAATACGATGTATAAAATGTTAGATGGATATTCGCGTGGATTTTATGTGGGTGGTATGAAACCCCAAGAATTACGGGAGTCACAAAGTAAGGATATTCTATTAGCCACATTTTCAATGGCAAGTGAGGGAATGGATATACCTGAACTAGATACAGTCATATTAGCATCACCCAAGTCGGATGTTGAGCAATCCGTGGGAAGAATCTTCCGTAAGAAAGAATGTGACAGAACATTTCATCCATTAATTATTGATATGCATGATGATTTTTCTACATTTGGAAACCAGAGTAGGAAAAGGGTTGTCTTTTATAATAAGAATAATTATACCTTGTTTAGGAATGGACACGAAATTATTAAAAAGAAAGGGAGGGAAAAAAAGAAAAAAGAGATGATTCAGGAGTTTTCACTAATAGATTGAACCCATTCTGTAAAATAATATTGTTGTGTATTTTCAGGATCCATTGTAATTGCTTCTTGGAAATTTGCTTCACGATCCCATCCACTACTCCCTCCTCCATGATGATAAAATAAATTATGTGTGTTTAAATCACAACTTAGTATAATAATATGTCCTAAACCAGCATACATACAAGCAATATCAAATATTCGTTCTTGACCATTTTCTTTATACTCTTTATAAATATTCAACGCTTTATTAAGAGACATAATAATCCAATTACCTTTATAAACTTCTATTGTAGGGTTTCCAATAATACGGTACATTATTTGAATACTCTGATTGAGTGAGGTAGGGATATCTAAGATTGATTGAAAATCCATTTCATAATCTTTTGAATCACTATCTTTATGAAAAAATGGCATTTGTGTACTATCATAATTATCAGATGAAATAGTTGAATCTTTTAAAAATTTTTGAATAATAATGGCTCGTTTGTTTGTTGAACGTGTGATAGGAGCCATAGATTATATTTATATTTTTAATGGAATGTTTAAATAATAAAAATATTATACAATAAAAATAATAATCCATACTATAAAATGGAAGCGCATAAATATTCAACCAATGTGGAGGAAATTATTCAAGATATTGATTTAGAAAATAATTATGATAAATCAATCATACGATATCGTTTTTTAGATGAAATTAAATTTTATGAAAAAAAAAGAGATCATACAAAAAAATATTATAATGTATTTCGTTTTTGCGTGACAACGGGAAGTATTTTATTACCGGCGATTTTATCTATGGGTCAAATGGACCCTACGAAACTTCCCAAACATTTCGACCAAATTACATATTGGTTAACATGGACAATTTCATTAACAGTTACAGCGTGTAATGGATTTTTACAATTATTTTCCTTAGATAAGAATTATTTTAATTATTCAACGGTTGTCGAACAATTAAAATCGGAAGGTTGGCAATTCTTTGGATTATGTGGAAAATATGAAGATTATAAAACGCATCAAGATGCTTATAAAGTATTTTCAAAAGCGATAGAAGGTATTAAGCGAAAACAAATTGAACAAGAATATGCGAATGGAAAGAGTGAAGGAAACAAAAAGAAAAATAAATTTGATTATCAAGGAGAACTCAAAAAATTAACGGATGAACAAACAGAAAAAGGAGACAAAATGAAACAAGACATGCAAGATATGTTTCAAACACAATTGGAAGATAAAATGAAACAAGCTTTGGAAGAGAAAATGAAAAGTGAATTAGACAATACAAAACAATCATTAACAGATAAGGTCGAATTATCATTGGCAGATAAGATGAAATTATCATTAGCAGATAAGATGAAATCTTCATTATCAGAAGGTTTGGCAGAAACATCGGGGGTAAAGGTTGAAGTTACAGAAAAAGAAGAAGAAGGTGATAAATAATTAGTATATAAAGAAATATTATAACATTACATAATATATAGTTTATGTCGTTTCAATCTTCTATTTTTGAAACGATTGAGTTTAAGGAATTTTATAAAGACTATAAAAAATCAGTGAATATTAATTCATTAACTACATTTTTAGATAATATAGATACAAATAAAAAATATTACCGTATGGGGATACAAAAAAATAAAAGATATAAAAAAGAAATTACGGAAGATACAGGATCTATTAAAGAAATAACAGGCTTAATTAATAAAATTACAGATAAAAATTATGAGACTCTAAAACAACAGATTATATCTCATATCAAAGTAGATTACATTATACCTTATGTGATCGAAACATTAACAGAACAATCATTAATTCACCATATATATATACCTTTATATGTGGGGATATTACATGAAATATCATCTACTAAGAAGCAAGAACATATATTAAAAATATGTAATAAATATTACCATAAATTATTTGTTGATAAGGTAGATACGTCTGATAAATCAACCTACCTCCAATTGTGTGCAAAAAATAAGAATATTGATCAAATTATTGGGTTTTCATTATTAATTACACATTTAGAAAATAAGCATATTATCGAACATTACGTTGAGAAAATATTAGGACCCTTTATGGAACAAATAACTAATATAGACGATGATATAGAAATATTTAAAATGCTTACATCGTTCCATAATATTTCACTTATAAAATATTCCGAATCAAATATACCCGAAACATATATTGAAACATTACAATCATTAAAAATATCCACAAGCTCATCTAAGATACGGTTTAAGATAATGGATATATTGGGCGAATAGTTAATATATATATATATTCTTTAAGATATGTTTACTATACGATAATTATATAGTAGTAATAATAAATGGCAAGTTTTGCTCCCATAGGAAATGATCAGTATATGTATGGACACATGGAAGGAATTACCCTTGAAAATACATTTCAAAAAACAGATACGGAAGAAACAAAAAAAATATTTGAAATGAAAGAATGTATTCTTGATATATTACATGGGAAATGTGAACTCCCCTATGAAGAAATTACCGAAGAATCTAAAAAATATATAGACGACAATAAAGACTTAGTTTCAAAGATTAAGAGTAATTTACAATTATTTAGTAAATTACAAAAAGAATTATATGAAGTAGATGATGAATTTCAAAAAGAACTCCATTATATGAAACAACAAATAGGGACCATGGATACAATGATTTCTTTTATACAAAAATTACCCGAAGAAACACGTAAAGAGGAAGATATGAAACTAATTATTGAAAAAATGAATACGATCGGTGGGAATATTCAAACAACTGAAAAAATAACAAATATTAAAAAAAGATATAATGAGAAAAGGCAAGTCTTAGAATCCCATTTAGATTTAATAAAATTGATTAACCAAGGCAATCATTCAAATTTGTGTGCTATTTGTTTAGAGAAACCGGTTGACCATTATTCAAATCCGTGCGGACATACTGCTTGTAAGACATGTTTTGATAAGAATAAACAAGAACTAATTACAAATGAGAATATGGTACAAAGTCATATGAATTATAAATGTCCATTTTGTAGAATACATATCCAATCGATTAAACCCTTATATTTCTTATAATTGTTCTAATAATGTTTGTAGAAAATCTCTTTGTTGGGACATATTTTTTGAGTATTTCACAAATATATAATATTTGGAACTATCAATATATAATGTACATGTTGATGTTCTTTTAACCCCCAACCGTTGTCCATCAATTGAAATAATTCTTCCAACCAGCTCTAATTCTAAATTATTTTTTTTGATACAAAAAATACGATCATTCATATAAAAATCATGTTCTTCGAATTCAAGATGTATAACTTTTTCACGAACACCTTTTTTTAAAAAATGTAATAATGTATCTTTTTTATCATTTGTAATTGATAGAATCGTTTGTAAAGGTTCTATATCCATATTATTACTTATAATTATTTTTTTGTAGTATCCTTAACTAAATTATTCTTAACTAAATTAATGGATTTATGTTTATACACTGTCCACCATTTAATATAGGTATAAACTCTTTCTATTTTGTGATGTCTCATTAATGTTTCGACTGTATCTATAATTTCAGTTATATCATAATTATGAAAAGAATTTACAATGTCTCTTTTTATTAAGACTTCGGACATAATATGGTCAATATTACACCCATGCATATTATATAGTATGCTTATAAAAATATCTTTTGTAAGGAATACATATAATATTTCAATTTTAATAATATTTAATAATAATATTCTACAATAATAGATACATATGATGAAAACTAAAAAAATACAACAAGCAATTCCTCAAGAACAATTTGAACGTATCCTTACCTTACTTATTACTTATAAACAACAAAATACGTCAAAAGATGTATTTTTGAGTGAACAAAGTATTCATGAAGCAGTTCAATGGTATACGACCACATTTAAAAATATGATGGACCATGTTGATAGTAATTCTCTATCTGAAATAGTTTAAAAAGATTATAAGTAATATATTATATGAGTCAAGATATTACGTTTATAAAAGAAACATTACAAAATCATGAGGAAGTTGACACTCCTTATGATTTAATAATTGGAGATCATGTAAAATATATAACATTAAAAGGAGATGATGAATATTTTTACATGGGTGGTGAATACAAAGGTATGGGTGATAATATTATATTTTTAAAAGACAAAGGAAAAAATATAAGAGTCCCCTTAGTTTATGTGGATAAGGGTGGTAATATTCTTTATAAAACTAGATTATATACTAAATCAGGATGTGAATTTACAGAAAAGGGAAAGCAAGAATATGAATCTATTATTCAAACGCAACAACGAATCATTGAAACAATGACAGAGAAAATTACAAAACATAGTCACATAATCATGAAATTACAAGAAGAAAATGTAAAATATAAACAACATCTTTCAAGGTAACTAAGTGCTTTTTATAATAATATGTTTCTAAATATTTCATTCGTTTGAATGAGTTCATCAAGAGTTATATAATATTTTTTATCAATGAGGATATTTGAAAACACATATGTATCTTTTTTTTTAAAATGAAATAATACGACCATATGTGTTAATATATCTATATTATTTGTTGTATAATGAGACATATTGTGTTCTTTATCATGATTCCATAATTCTGAAATAACGATAATACCTAGTTTTTTTCCTTCGGATTCAAATAATTCTACAATATGTTGGATATCCTCTTCTCCAAGTGAATAATTCGGTTGTAAAATGATATCTTCTTTGTCTGGATAGTTACTTATCAATTGTTTTTTAAGACTCATTTCATCCATTGTATCATTTAATGCTTGTTTAAATGCTTCTGATAAACATATAAAATCATTTCTTAATTCAGAATAAATAATTTTTGCATTACTTCCAAATAATTCTTTAATAATATAGGATGTTAATTTTTCTTCTCTCATAAATTGGGTTTCTTTTTCTATGAAGGGTACATTCATAATATATTCATTCTTTTTTATAAATAAGTGGTCTAAGATACCATTTTTAAATTCTTTATAATTGTATAAGTGAATATCTTTTTTAATAAATTTCTGTATATCTTTTTTATCAATTCTTTCTTGAACAATATCCATAATATTTGTAGCCCCGTGAATACATAATAAGTCTATAAATTTATATTTTATCTTTTGAGGTAATTGTTTTTGTTGATGATTATATGCTTTTATAGATAATTTACATATTCTATGTATGTCTCTACATGGATAATTACATTCATCTGTTCTATTACATAAATAATATGCTTGTATATGTTTGTATTTTTCATACTCTTCATCCTTAATAGGAGTTATAATGTCATTAAAAAATGTATCTACCATAGTTACGAGTGTTCTTTTTTTATCATTTAATAATAATAAATTATCATGTAATAAATAGCGAATATATGATAACATGGGAACATCTATGGTTATATTTGAATATTCATCATCAAATGGGTTGATATCTAGAATTGTTCCGTTGATTCTATTTACTATTTTTGGGGAAGGCCTTAGGATATAATGATATTCATCATTTATTGTATATAATTTATAAGAACATTGTATTGTATCTTCTGTTTTGTAATTTGCTGACTTTTTTATTAAACCGGATAGTTGGTATGTATTATGTTTGAGATGATATATCAAATGATAAAATGATAGTTTTGTAATATATTTTTCATATTTATGATATTCCATATATTTATCACATTCATTAAATCCATCATCCATTGAACATAATGCTTTCTCAATTGAAAGTAGATTATGTCTTCCTATGATAGGATGTTTCATTTTTTGAGGATCATATTCTGTATCCCTTATACCAATATAATTACCATTGTTTAAGACTATATTTTGAACATAATTATCAGCAGATACAACATATCCTTTTATGGAACCACAGATAGATGCATATTTTTGAAGACATTGTCTAGCATTCATAAATGTGGGTAATATAATACAATTAACGTTAAAACATAATTTTGAAAAGTTAATTTCGTACGGGTCCCCCTTTGTATCCTTCACTTTGATTGTATCGCTATAATTGCTTGGTTTTTCACTCACAGTACCTTTTTCACGGGTTTGTTTTTTTTCCCATTCGACAGACATACCCTTTTCAATATCAGATATTTGAAATAAACTAAATACTTGATCATATGTTTCAGATGGTATTTCACAAGGAGTTATCGGTATGATGTATTTATTTTTTGTAATAATGTGTGAGACATTTGAGTAATTATCAATAAATAACGCAAGTATATCGGTTCCTTTTTGTTGTATGAGTTGTTTATATTTTGTAAATTCAGATGTATTCTGTTTGTATTCTTTCAAAACATGGGATATTATATATTTCATAATTGTTTCGTAATGATTATTTTTTATAAGATTTGATGTAAATATAAAATGTTCCGTCCGTGTGCCCTTCGGATGGTATCTATATAAGATAGGTTCATAATATTTACCTCTTTGATATATCATACAATATTTAGTAGACCCTGTATATTCGACTGTTTTTAATTTGATAGAACCATGTATATTTTGAAAGATGACTATATTTATATCTTGGTCTGTTCCGGCATATATTTTGTTCAGAACCGGTATAATATATGTATCATCGCGTAAATTATCTGAGTTAAGGAAATCAATATAGTTTTTAAGTGACACTAATAAATTAAATACATAGTTTTCTTCCTGTGTATTTATAGGAAAATGTTTCTTTTGTGTATCAATATTATTAACGGAGACTAATAATTTTTCAACAATTTCATCACTAAATGTATCAACTGTTGAATCTTTACGAAGCATATAAATTACATAATCAATATCTTCTTTTACTATATTTTCCTTTAATTTACGAAACATTTTAATAATGATAGGACATCTCTGATATATGAATAAATTATTTTCTAAGGATTCTTTGATTACATCTTCTATAAATTCATCGACACTCATGTCATTATGTTGGATTAGATTATATGCTTCAAGGAAGGGTGAGTTAGTATCGATAAATCTATTTTTATTTTGCGTAACTCCTTTTTTTAAGAATCCAGAAGATGATTTTTTTTGTAAGTTTTCATTTTCTTGTTGGAAATATATATCTAACATTTCGGGTAAATGGGCATATTTATTTTTTTCAACTGGATCATCCCTTGATATATAATCACCTTTCGTCTCCTTGTCCCCTACATACTTCCCTGTTTCCTTATCAATTTGTTTGGAAACATTAAAACAACAAGGTATGGCATATCCTTTGGGATGTAATACTTTTTGTTTTTCCATAAAACCAGGTTGAAAATATTCAACTCTTTCGTTTGCTGTGATCCAATATTTTCCAGACCTTTCTAATATATATTGATCCGTTTCTAACACTCCCGTGGGTAATTTCTGCGGGACAATTTTTGCATTACGTTCTTTTGTAGACATTTTTTGAATGATATCTGGGCGAAGACTAAGATTCCTTGATATATCCCAATATACGGGACATATATAATGAGTATCTTTACTTCTTTCATCAATCGTAATTGATTTTGAGTAGGATTCTCTACCCGAGTCGCCACTTTTATTTTCATTTATTTTTTTTAATTCTTCGGTTGTTACAGCAATGGGCATTCGTTTATCAACTTCACCACAATATTTTGGATACCCTATAGATGGGCGTACATCAAATAATTCACGATCATATTTTTTGAGACGATTTAGATTATAACTTTTTGTTTTATATGTACCACCACCTAATTGATCAAAGTCTGGTTCTTCCTCTTCTTCATCACCGAATAAACTATCTGAGGAGTCCAAACTCCCCCAGGACGCGGTATCATCGTCCTCATCATCTATGGGAAGCGGTTCCGCTGGCTCCTCAACCCCCTCCTCATCGTCCCCACCCTCCTCATCGTCTCCTTCGACTTCATTAAATATGTCTACCATATCTTGATTTATAGTGTCAAACAGTTTATTTCTCTTTTCGGTGGTGATATGTATAATATACGCGCGTAACATATATTTTATGAATTGAACAATACGTTTATATTCTACAAATGATTTAATTTCTTTTATTTCAATGATAAGATCTGTATCATATGAAAATATAACTTCGGAACCTGCTTCTTTAACGGACCTTATATTAAATGTATATTCGCTATCTGAAGCTTGTTTCATCCGCAAATCTTCTTTCCAGGAATCATATTCCTTGCGTGCATCTTCAATATCTATGGAAAATATCTTACTGACCTCTTCTATAACAACTTCGGGTTCTCTGTGTGGATCAATTGTATATACTAAGGAAAATCTAGAGTGTATCTTATCCATATCGGCATAATTACTTACACGTTTGAAGCGACTAATCAGTTTCCCTTCTTGGACATCTTCAATTTCTTTGTCTTCTTTAATTCTAAAAAACATCGGAAAATTTTCCATATAATTTCGAAACCCTTGCTTCCAATTTGGTAAGATTGTTTGTTCTTTATCCACAAATGTAAATCTATCAAATTCGATCTTACAATCCATAATTTCGATAACTGTATCTGAATATGGATTTGTGAGAACATCTTTATCAAATAATTGTATCGATTCAAAGGAATACATCGTTTGTTTATTTAAAATAGATAATAGACTATTTGATAATTTAATGAGTTGTACTATGTGGGCTTCATTTTCAATTACGATGTCATCTATGATTAATTCGGTGCTACCATCCATATGAAGGACTAATGAACAATATTTATCATATTGTTTATCATATACCTTGATAATAATTATATTCCCCAATGAATGTAGGTATTCAAATCCATAGGTCACTTTTATAGAATAATCTTCCGACCATCTTTTACATATCTCTTTGGTTACATGAGTATCTTTCTTTCGTTGAAAACCTTCATAAACAATCGATTGTTTATATAATTTATAGAATGTATCTTCATGTGTTTCCAATACAAGTTTAATAAATGGATATTCGATGCTTAGTGCAAATTCGGTAAATAGTTTTGATAAATGGATAATATTTTCATTTGAAGATGGTTTATTTATTTTTAGTAATTGGATATGAAAATTATTACATTTTACTTCTTTTAATTGTTTAACCGATACATTTTCCATGTGACGTATACCATCTGAATAAGCCGTAATATATTTTTTCACTTTATCATAAGTAGGAGATTCTTTTGTAAAGTCTTCCGGGCGTGATTTGAAACTAGGCCAATATTTTAAAAGTAACCCATTACATAATCTTGATACAGACATATCATTCTTAATACCTTGTTGTGTTATTTCACCGACATTTATAGTTGTTGCAAATTCGTGTGCTGTTATGAAGAACAATGTATTATTTTGAATATCTGTATATCTTTCAAATAAATGTAATAAATGGTCCGAATTATCAACATCAATTAATCCACCACGCGCATCTACAAATCTAGGATCAATCATATCTTCATAGTCTTTGGAAAATCTATCATCCATACGAATACCTTGTTGATACTTAAACCCTACGGATTGATTTATTTCGTTCATATCTTTATACCAAACATACAACGATGGATGAGTTATTTTTTCCTTTGTACAATATACACATATTTTCGTAAGTATTGTTTTCACAGTATCATCATCACTTAACATGGACGAATGAATAAATTGTAAGTGTGTTCGTTTTGTTTTATATTCATCTAATAATAATTCTTTACGAAGTAATTGTTCCATATCTTCTCTATTTAAATCAACATCTGTTATAACGGATGTTACTTCTTGTAATTGTTCAACCGATATTTTTTCAAAATAAGGTTTTCCACCAGTAAAGTTCTTAACGATTGTTTGAATGGCACCCGGTTTGCCTGTAAAAATATAGCATATATCTTGATTGATTGATTTACATTTCATAAATCGTTTTTTTAAAGAAAATTTACAAAAGTCAGAATCCATTTAATGTATATATATATATTATCTTGACATATTATTTTTTAAAATTTTTATACGGTGTCGTATTTATTTCCATACCACAGTAATCGACGGGAGATTCTTTATAATTCTTAGGTTGATACATACCTAATTCTTCGGCTCTTTCTAATAAATAGGCCATATTATCCCAAAATTCGGTTGTATGTCCCACCGATGTTGTCATGACATGTGCTAATTCATGAATCACAACAAACATAACTGTATTATCATCAATAAATGTATTATCGGGTTGTCTTACACAAATAGCAATTTCTTCCCCTTTATTTACAGAGTAAGATGTATATTTAGCACCTAAACCAGTTTCGCTGAGTTTGTCAGGGTTGAATCGTTTTTTAAGAGTTGCAATTCCATCACGATCCTTTTCATTTAATGAGTCTAACAATTTAATAATATTATCATTTATCCTTGCTAAACGGTCTGCCGCTTGTTTACCATCTGGTAATTTTCGGACAATATATTCGCGATTATCAATACTTGAAATTATTTGTAAGATGTCTTTATTTTTATCTATTTTTTGAACAATCATAAAAATGATGACAATACTTATGAAAAAAAATGCAAATACTTTCATATATTAATATATATATATCATATCAATATTTAAAATTTGATTTTGTATATAGCATATAATGGTAAATACAAATATGGATCCGATACAATTCCAAATCATAGATATATCATCAGATGACATACCCATTGATGGGAATTTTTATGATAAAGAATTTATAATTACCGTCTATGGTAAAACATCCGAAGGTAAGAATGTAGTCTGTAATATTAAGGGGTACCAACCTTACTTTTACATGAGGATACCGGATAGTTGGAAATCCAAATCATCTGTAAAATACTTCTTTAAGAATTGTAATATTCCGGGTAATTATAAAGATATTGAGTTACTTACATCCTATAACTTTTATGGGTATAATTATGACAAGGAGTTAGATCGCGTGAAAGACTATAATTTTGCAAAGATATCATTTAAATCATATGGTGATATGAAAAAACTAGTTGCGGCCATTCAAAAGTTCTATCATACAAATTATAAGTGTGTGGTTGATGAAGGAACCATGATTATGGGTGAAAAAAAGGACGGAACTCCTACTTTCTTAAAGATAGATGAAAAATTTCAACAATGGTTCCTTCAAGAACATAATTGTAATTGTGTAGCAAACTTATACGAATCAAAATTTCATCCACAACTACGTTTTATTCATGAAAAAAATATTCAATCGTGTGGTTGGGTAAAAGTAACACCACCGACACGTAAATCATTTGTAACAGATAATAGTATGAAGACATTCAATGTTGATTATGAAATAAATGATATATCACCCAAACATATGAAAGCAGTTATAGATGATAATTTTGCTCCATTTATAACAGCATCGTTTGATATTGAATGTGATAGTTCCCATGGAGATTTCCCAAACCCTATTAAAGATCATAAGAAGTTAGCGATTGATATCTATGAAACGTATTTTAGACAAAGTATATGTGAGTTCCCTTATCATTTACAAATCACTTCTATACGAGGGTGGATTGAAATAACATTTAATGGGGGTGATACGGATATTCAAAGCACCTATACAGACAACGGTGTTCCATCGAAGAGAAGTATCGATGATATTATGAAGATATTTACTGATACATATATGAAAGAATTCAAAGAATCAAAATTAAATAATAAACTCCGCGATAAAACAATTACAGAACTTACGAAACATTTAAATAAACTTAAAAATGACAACAATGAAAAAATACAAGTTAAAGGTGATCCAATTATTCAAATAGGCACTGTATTTCATAAATATGGCGAAGAAACATGTTATGATCGCTCAATTATTGTAATAGGTAATGAGGATTTACCTGATGAAAAAATATGCGATGATCTAGATGATATCAATGTTTATGAATGTAAAACAGAAAAAGAACTATTGTTAAAATGGAAAGATTTGCTATTACATCATAATCCGGATTTAATCACAGGATATAATATCTTTGGGTTTGATTTTGATTACATTGCAAAACGAGTTAATTACTTATTCCCATGCTGTGATAAATGTAAGAAGACTAAATATTACAGTAATTGTGGTTATAATTGTCCTAAGAATCAATTTTACCGATTAGGAAGACTTATGAGAAACAAGGAATCAGATATGGTTCAAGATATGAAAACAGAAACAACTGCGAAAACAACATGTCGTGAATACAATAATTTCTGGGAGAAAAAATGTAAAATGATGAGTAAAGAATTATCATCGTCTGGATTAGGGGACAATATCCTCAAGTATATCTTCATGGATGGACGCGTTATCTTTGATATTCAAAAAGAGATACAAAAAGGTCATTCACTTGATTCCTATAAATTAGATAATGTATCTGCTCATTTTATCAAAGGACAGATTAAAGCAAAGAACTATTATATTGATACAGATAAGAATGATATTTCCCATTTATGGACCACTTCATTAGGAAATATTAAAGAAAACGATTACATAACTATCTTACTCACAACTAAATATGGTAATTTACCCTATAAAAATGGTACGAAGTTTAAGGTTATTAGTCTAAGTCATAAAACAAACTGTATTCGTATTCAAGGGAAAATCAATGTTCATAAAAAATATGGAACGGATTTAATCTATTATGAATGGTGTTTAGCAAAGGACGATGTTTCGCCTCAGCAAATATTTGATTATCATAAAACCGGTGGATCCGCAGGAAGGGCGAAGATTGCCAAGTATTGTATTATGGATTGTGAACTTTGTATTCATTTATTAAGACAATTAGATATTGTGCCGAATAATATTGGTATGGCATGTGTCTCATCTGTACCATTATCCTATATCTTCTTACGAGGACAAGGTATTAAGATTCAATCACTCGTTACAAAAGAATGTTCCAAAAAGAATATTCGTATTCCAACATTAGCAAGTTTTGATCCTAATAAAATGGATGAAGGTTTTGAAGGAGCCATTGTATTAGAACCTACACCCGGATTATATCTCGAAGACCCCATAACTGTTTTAGATTATGCCTCTTTATATCCTAATTCAATTATTGAAAAGAATTTATCACATGAAACATTTATATGTACGCAAACCGAAATAGATGAACATCCTGAACGATTTAATTGGTTGAATGACAATCCAGATGAGTATGAAACAATTAGTTATGATGATTATAAATATGAAATGAAAGGTAAAACACTTCATAAAATAAAATTAGAGACACAAACTAAATGTTATTTTATGAAAAAGAAAAAGAAAGAAGGTATTATCCCGATTATTCTAAATCATTTATTAGAACAACGGAAACATACAAGGAAATTAATCAAACAAACAGATGATGAAAATAAGAAAAAAGTTTTAGATGGTCTTCAGTTGGCATATAAGGTTACCGCAAATTCTGTATATGGTCAAATGGGAGCAAAAACAAGTGCGATCTCATTCAAAAAGATTGCAGCATGTACAACCTCCATTGGTCGTGAAAGAATTTATGATGCTGAAAGTGGTGTCAAGGAATGGGCACAAGTTACCGGACATTATCCACCCGAAGTAATTTATGGGGATACAGATTCCGTATTCGTTAAATTTTCCAGAAAACATAAAGATACAAGTGAATTATTACATGGTAAGGAAGCATTGCGATATTGTATTGATTGTGGAATACAAGCCGGTAAGTGGATAAGCGATAATAAACTTACGAAACCACAAGACTTAGAATATGAAAAAACATTTGATCCATTTATTCTTATATCTAAAAAAAGATATACAGGAGATAAATATGAAATAGATCACCTACAATCCAAAGAAAGAACATCCATGGGTATTGTTATGAAGAGACGTGATAATGCTCCCATTGTAAAATATGTATTTGGAAATGTCATTGAAATTATTATGCATCAAAAGAGTGTTCAGAAAGCGATGGGATGGTTACAGGATACGTTAACCAAGATTATTAAGGGTGACATGGATACATCTATGTTTATCATATCAAAATCGTTAAGTGGATATTATAAAAATCCCGATGGGATTGCCCACAAAGTATTAGCAGATAGAATGGCGGAACGGAATCCGGGGAATAAACCCAAACCGAATGACCGCATTCCTTATATATATAGGGTGGTTGATGAAAGTCCTATACCGAATGGTGAATATAAAAATGGGAAAAAGAAATACTTGAAACGTAAGATATTACAAGGTGATCGGATAGAACATCCTGATTATATTAAAGAGAAACAGTTAGATATTGATTATAAATTTTACATCTCAAATCAAATTATGAATCCAGTGAAGCAAGTTTTAGATTTGGATATGAATCCGGAAGAAACGGTACAGTTCTTTCAACAATTTATATGCTAAGATTGTTTAATGATAAGAGGTAATATTCGTATAATAATATTTTTTTATATAGTTCATATAATATATACATGGGTGGTGGATTATTACAATTAGTGGCCTATGGTTCACAAGATATATATTTAACAGGAAACCCACAGATTACATTTTTTAAAGTTGTATACAGACGACATACTAATTTTTCCATGGAATGTGTTCAGCAAATGATTTCCGGAACATCGACTGTTTTGACAACATCTACCTCTCAAGCAACTGTTATTATCTCGCGGAATGGTGATTTAGTACATAATGTATGGGTTCGTTGTAATCAAAATACAAGTCATGGTATTAGTGGAGATTATTTGGTTGAAGATGTTGAAGTGGAAATTGGAGGTCAAAGAATTGATAAATTAACAAGAGAGTGGGGACAGATATGGACCGAATTATCAACACCTATTTCCAAAGTTGAAGGATATAAATATGTAACAGGGGCATTTAATAATAATTTAGTATCAACCGGATTAACCGCCAGCGGAGGAACAAATCAACAACAGGTAATGGTACCCTTACAATTTTGGTTTTGTCGTAATATAGGATTAGCGTTACCCTTAATTGCCCTTCAATACCATGAAGTTAAATTATTATTTACATGGGGTAGTGGAGCATCTACAAGTGGTATGAGTCGTTCTGGTTCTGGTACTGTCTCCCCTGCTGTTGAAGTATGGATAGATTATATTTATTTAGATACAGATGAAAGAAGAAGGTTTGCTCAAGTATCTCATGAATATTTAATAGAACAATTACAAGTTCACAGTGAAGGAACCGCCGCAACTGACTATAAATTAAATTTTGAACATCCAGTTAAAGAATTAATATGGACAAATACGTCATCAAATATAATTGCCCAAAAAATTAAATTAGAACTAAATGGACATGATAGATTTACAGAACAAACGAAGGACTATTTTCAATTAGTACAACCCTATAAACATCATACATCGATACCGGGGTATAATATTAAGGAGACAGATCGCCCTCAATTAATACAACCCATTATTATAGCATATAGAGATGGTGGTACGGCTACAGGAACCGCTGTAACTACACTTCATAATACTGTATCTGCAACATCTGGATCAAAAACTACATTTAATATATTAATTGGAACGAATTTTATTCCATCCACAACAGCAAGTAATTATCCATTAGTAGGTGATTTATTAGATATAGACATAAGAGATCATAGTGAAATAGCTACGGGGGATAGACGAAGAAATATAGTTGCTCAGGTAAAGTCTGTAGCGGCACAAACAAATGGATTTAATATTGGTGTCGAAGTTGAAGATGATCAAGACGCAATAGCAACAGCATTTGTAGTCGCATCTACTGATGATGATATGGTATCTATATCAATTATTGCAAGGACACAGGATCCTCAATCAAGATGTTCTTGTTTAGCAAAAGATATTAATATTTATTCTTTCGCAATCAATCCTGAAGATCATCAACCTTCGGGGACTTGTAATTTCTCAAGAATTGATAGTGCCAAATTATTATTAAATAGTTCGGGGACAATTGATAACATATATGCTGTCAATTACAATATATTAAGGATAATGTCGGGCATGGGAGGTCTCGCGTATGCGAATTAATTTTTTAGATTCTTTAAGGATTATTTAATTTGTAAGGATTATTTAATTTGTAAGGATTATTTAATTTGTAAGGATTATTCATTTTAAGGATTATTTAATATTTAAGATTCTTTATTAAGTTCTTTATTTATCAAGATACATGATATTTCAAATAAGGATAGTTGCGCGGGATGAGATAAGAGAATACCTCTAATTTGTTTATAATCCATCAGGGAACGGATATCGAAGCTGGGACGATTTTCAGAATTATATAAGGATTCATCACTTGTGGTGAGATCTTTATTTTCATTTTCTTTTTTAGGGGAACCTTTATTTTTTTGTTCCATCTACTTAGATATTTCATTAAAATTTACAGGATTTTAATTTAAGGATTTTAATATGTTGAAAATATCAAAATTTTTTTCTAAGTATAAGGTATAAAAAACAAATGGGAGGAGGATTAATGCAACTTGTCGCTTATGGCGCTCAGGATATCTACCTTACGGGTAACCCGCAGATTACTTTCTTCAAGGTTGTCTACCGCAGACACACTAACTTCTCGATGGAAGCTATTCTACAGACATTTAACGGAAGTGTGGGGACTGGGGCTTCTACTGTGACAGCCACTATTTCTCGTAATGGTGACTTAGTTAGTAGACTATGGTTAGACGTTCAGATGGCATCGCAAACTGTCGGAACAGGTAATACTTACGCAAATTGGATTAATAACACAGGTCATGCTTATGTCAAAGAATGCGAAATTGAAATTGGTGGACAACGGATTGACCGCCAGTATGGTCACTGGTTAGATATCTGGAATGAATTAACAGATCGTGATGAACAAGAATGGATTGGTCTTAATAAGCACGCTGCGAAGGTTGCGTACATGAAATCTGACGGACTAAATGGGACTACACGTACGGAAAGATTATACATCCCCTTACAGTTCTGGTTTTGCCGCAATCCGGGCCTCGCGTTACCCCTGATAGCTTTACAATATCACGAAGTTAAAGTAAAACTAACAACACGTGCTATGGGTGCTCTCGTCGTCGGGGATTATACCGGTGGTGTAGGAGTTGTAAAACCTACTTCCGTTGACTTATGGGCAGATTATATCTACCTAGATACTGATGAACGTCGTAGATTCGCCCAAGTATCCCATGAATATCTTATTGAACAACTTCAAAAAGATGAAGGGGCTGCCTCCGCTAACAAAAAACTAAACTTTAATCACCCTGTTAAAGAATTAATATGGGTTAACCAAGATAGTACTGTCCTAACGGAAGGTGCTGCTGGTGCTGCTGGGCAAAATATATCATTAAATCTTGGAGGTGCTGATATGACAAAAGGTAATGATTTCTTTAATTATGAGGGAGCAGCTGCTGCAACATCGGAAAGAGTTGGTGGTGTTGCGTCCAATGAAAGTTTTGGAACTATGAAACTCCAACTTAATGGACATGATCGTTTCGCAGCCCGTAATGCTTCGTATTTCAGAACCTGCCAGCCTCTTCAAGCAGGTCACAAAGTTCCTTCTAAACACATCTACTCCTACTCATTTGCCTTAAAACCCGAAGAACATCAGCCATCGGGAACCTGTAATTTCTCTAGGATTGATAATGCGAAATTTGTATTTGAGGGTGATGTCGAACCTACTGGTACACTTACCGTATATGCGATCAACTACAATGTCCTCCGTATCATGTCGGGTATGGGTGGTCTCGCTTATTCGAACTAAGTTCTTATAATATGTGTTTCATTGTATGCAAATACAACATAATATCTTTTCTTAAAAAAAAAACCTTATAATTTAAATTATTAAAGTAATTTAAAATCTTAAAAAGTAAGTTCATAAAAAAATAATGTATTAATCTTTGGTAACTTCAACAGATACATCTAAATTATCCTCTTTACCATGTGTCTGTTCGGGTTCAGGTTCTTCAAGAACAGGATCATCTGTAATTTCTTCAAACCTTTTATTTTTTTCATCTCTCGCCTCAAGTTGCTTGTATATTTCACAAACATTATGATAAGTTATCCCGATATCTTTTAATTCTTCATCTTTCCAACATCCTCTTTGTTTAGATATATCAATAATTTGTTTGACATTCTTTAACATTTGAATGATGATAGGTGATCCGGATTCCATATTTTCTTATCAATATGAAATAAATGTTTAAATAGATTTAACTTAGAAGAATAAATATTAGTATGTAGGTAGATAATTATAATGTAGGTTTTAATAAAAATATAATATTACCTTTATACCGTAGAGAAAGCAAATGTTGCGTTTTTGACACCAGTGCCTAGGAAAGATGGAACAAAAGCCATCACCCATTCTCCGGCAGATCTACAATACCATATAAGTTCTGCGCCTATATTTGTTTGGTTGTTGGTGGCTGTGGCCGCCACAACAAAGGTGTTGTTCGCTGCGGCCGCCGCCACAGTGTTGGTTGTGGTGGTGAGGGTTGGCAGCGGTAAACATCTAGCACCTCTATTTGCTACTAAATCAGCCCCTCCGATCTTTGGCGGCTGGATCATGAATGGTTCATATGTATCACCCGTACCGGTTGTGAATGTGATGCTCGCGGCGCCATCGGCCTGTGCACTAAACCTCCAAACAACGATCGTATCTTTTACTGCCGCAGGGAGAACCATCGCGGCCGCGGCACCGCCACCGTCCCATAAACATTCGGTTAGTGCATTTGCTTGTAAGGTAAAACCTGAATCCGCATTTGCGTCCGACTTTGCGACTACAGTCATACCAAAGTATTCACCTGTCAAAAATTTAAGATAATTAGATGTAAGGACACCAGTAACCTCAACATCCACTAGCGCCATATGCTTCTCAACCTGTAAATTTTGAAAATGTCCATCCTTTAAACATCCAACTTCTCCCATATTATTTTATACCTTATACTTAGAAAATAATTTTAAGTAATTTACGAAATTACATAAACACATTTTGAGTAATTTACGAAATTAAATAAACACATTTTAAGTAATTTACGAAATTACATAAAAACATTTTGAGTTTTAATTTGTGTATTTTTCTGAAATTTTTTTCTAAGTATAAGGTATAAAAAACAATGGGAGGAGGATTAATGCAACTTGTCGCTTATGGAGCTCAGGATATCTACCTTACGGGTAACCCGCAAATCACTTTCTTTAAGGTTGTCTACCGCAGACATACCAACTTCTCGATGGAGGCTATTGAACAAACTTGGAATGGGACAGTTGGCGCCGGTGGCCGTGTAACTGCCACTATTTCAAGAAATGGCGATTTAGTCCACAAATGCTATTTAGAATCAACACTAAACGCGACCAATGTGGTCAATGGACCTGCTCTTGATATATCTACAATCGCACTCGAAATTGGTGGTCAGCAGATTGACAAACACTATGGTGAATGGTTGGAAATATGGTCACAATTATCTGAACCTAATCCTGGCGGTCAAGGTGCTGGAACGCTTTACCAGAATATGTCGGGTATCGGATCTGCGATCGCCACGAATACCGGTATGGCTTTTACTGATGGGGTAGCTGGAACTGGATCGGCATTCGCGGTGGCCGATAAGTTGAATGATGTAGTAGATACCCCACTTATGTTTTGGTTCTGCCGCAATCCCGGACTTGCGCTCCCACTGATTGCCCTCCAGTATCATGAAGTTAAGGTTATTGTAGAATTTGCCGCCGCCCTTAGCGGCTCCGGTTATGTCCTCTGGTGTGATTACATTTACCTAGATACTGATGAAAGACGTAGATTTGCACAGGTATCACACGAATATCTTATTGAACAGTTACAAAGACAATCGGAGGGCACAGACACTAAATTTATCTTAAACTTCAACCATCCTGTTAAAGAATTAATCTGGACCGGTGGGTGGGGCAGCGGATTGCTCACACCCTTCAACAGTTGGGCGACGGGTGATACTTGGCAGTTAAAATTAAATGGTCACGATCGTTTTGCTGCCCGTGATACTAGATATTTCACAAGAACTCAAGTATGGCAGCATCACACTGGTTATGGTGGGTTCCAGGCGGTGGCCCAGGCAGCGGGCCACAATTTAGCTGTTTATTCCTTTGCTCTTAAACCCGAAGAACATCAACCATCTGGAACATGCAATTTCTCACGCATCGATAATGCTGAATTATCTTCCAGCAGAACAACCCCGGCAAATATTTACGCTGTTAACTACAATGTCCTCCGAATTATGAGCGGTATGGGTGGCCTTGCCTACAGCAATTAAATACAAAAAAATCAATTGATGGTAAGGATAATACGGCGTATGGTTCCATTAACATCAGTGTCAATCGTATCAGCTGAATTCTTAAATACATAAATCAACTTCTCCAATCTTTCTTCTAATACCTTAACTCTTTCTTCTAATTCATTTACCTTAGAATTATCAACGCTTTCAGTTGATTCTTCAACCTTAACTTCTTCATTTGGAATTTCCTGGACCTCTTCATTCATGGTTACCTCACGTGGGACAGGTTCTTCCTCTTCCTGTTCAACAACAGGTTCTTCTTCTTCTACAACAGGTTCTTCTTCCTCTTCCTCAACTTCTTCCTCCTCTTCTTCTTCCGGAGGTGTTTCTTCCGCAACTTCTTCCTGAACAACTGGTTCTTCTTCTTGATTGACTTCTGTAAGGTCCATAGTAATCGATTCGCTCATTTTTATAGTATAGTTTAGAAAAAAATGTTTAAATATTTATTTATATTATTTTGTCTTTTTTTAAGTTTCGTAATAATATTCTTTTATATTGACATTTCCAACTTTCACTTGGTTCCTTTTTTGTAAGTTTATACATAAGTGTTTCTTTCCAATGTTTTTACTTGTATTATAACTTAATGATTAAAAAAAAAAGATTATATTTTTTCTTGTTTATATTTTATTCTATTGTATCGAATATGTTCTAGATATGGAGTCGATACGAGACGGTGCTTTGTCCCCCTTTCACATATGGAAGCCTTCCAATGTTTGAAAACATGTAGGAACACGGCGCGGTTTGGTTCTACTATGTTTTTGACCATGTTTAATATATTGACCTTATCAATTGACATATTGTTTTGTATATTATAATAGGTCTTTAAAAATTATAATGTTTTCAATTATTTATACTTGGATTACATAGATAATTTAATTCATTGTGGATAAACTCAACCAAACAATCATCCGCTTCTTCCAATCCTCTCCACATACGACTATAATTACCAACTTGCCATTTTCCAACATTGGGTAATGTATCAAATAATGTTTGTTCGTATTCGGTTAAATTACCACCAGTATAATTTGTTGCATGTCTACTATCCCAATCATCAACCTTAGACTTATCTTCGTCTTTTACATTATTTTTAACCCAATTATAATAGGATACTAAACTTTCTTGTGCTTCGGTTATAACAGCATCACTAAATGATAAACCAGAATTTAAATGCTTTAAAATTTCTTCTTTAGAAACTTCACATTTATAGTTGTAAAAATGTAATTCTTCTTCCGTTAGATCTTCAAGATTAAAACTCATTATAGATATTATTATTAAATTATTTTAAATATTAATAAGTATCGAACGAAAAAAAGAAAAATATTGTATTTTATGAAATTAACAATCATATATGTATCTGTATTCAGCTCTATGACGTATTATTTTTTATGAGTAATTATATAACTGCTAATTTTATTTTTATTCTTTCTTTACAAATGTTACAGGTCCTCCATCCGTGCGTTCCACCATGACATATTCCACGAATATTTGGAGTTCATCCGTAACATGCTTCGCCTCTAAGACCTGGGGCGGAACATATTGTTCCATGGATTCTTCAACAGGATACCTCACACCATTCACGAGTTCCCAGCGAGGGGATGATGACATCTTTTAATACTTAGTTACCAAGAAATAACTTGAAGACTTTCAAATTTACTTTACATTAAGAATCATGGAGGGGAAGGGAATCTCGCAGAAGCACTTCCATTCTGTGTTCACGCGATGATCTTCCATGAATCCAAATTTTTCGTAGAATATTTGAAGACCCATCATACTATTCTTACCTTTCCTATACCAGAACCCACCATATTCGTTGTCGGCTGGATCATCGCTGGTGCTTATGGGACTACCTTCACTTTCTTCTTCATCCCCTTCATACAACCCGAAGTAGGTTTCTACATTTGCTCGGATGTATGTCTCATCCACATTATAGAAGGGATATTTCCCATTCTCGTTGTAGCGATGCCTCATCGTCTTTCTCCAAAACTCATGGGTGATGACATCAATAATCTCTTCAAGATAGTCCTCTTCCGAACTCTCTTCTTCTTCTGAACTCTCTTCCTCTTCTGAACTCTCTTCTTCGTCTGAGTTCTCACATTCTACAGCTATATCATTTGCTACTTCAAGGATGATATCCGTATAGTCCATCTCCTTGGCATGCTTTTTTGCAAAATCCATCAGGGAGGAACCGATACCAGACAGGTGGGAAAATGATGAAGAACAGATGTACGAGATAGATAGAGGTTCCCGCCCTTTCGGAACTTTCTTTTTTCCCGTGAAATCTTCCAGGATGATGAATCCGTGGATGCGATTGAATGGATTTCCATAGAAGTATTTGTGTTTCATCCTTTCGCGTCGTTCTTTACCACACCTACGATACTTTGTATACATCTCTTTTCCCATGGTCCCTCGCCCCCCCCCTACCGTATCTACAAGGCAAAATATGGAAAGACTGGCGACGGTCTCTGGGTTCCCCCAGTTCCCAATGTCCCAGTATTCATGGATATCTTCACGATAGGTGTTTAAGAAATCCTGGAGAGAAAGGAAGGTGAGATCTTTACGGATCATGTTGTAGTTAGGAGTGGATCTTATAGATAATTTCAAATTTGTCATCCGAGTCTTCTGTCGAAAAAAAATGGATCCATTCCCATACAACGCCTGCGTCAATCACGACGTGTGATATCGGCTCCCGAGTCATCCCGGGTCTAAGTATGAGAGATGTGTTAAAAGAACAGGGTCGTGGTTTTCCTGTTCTCCCTATCTAGGTCTTCACCTGATGTTACCTTATTAGCCGTTGCGGGCCGGTAAAACACACATGTCGTAGCTAAGGACACGATCAATCAATAGTATTGGTCTTCTACAATTATTCTACCAAGTAAACTTTCAAATTTTGGTTCAGACGACCTCTTCTGGCTCGCAGAGGCTCCGACGACCTCTTCTGGCTCGCAGAGGCTCCGACGACCTCTTCTGGCTCGCAGAGGCTCCGACGACCTCTTCTGGCTCGCAGAGGCTCCGACGACCTCTT
>Ga0315336_1000748_pt1 | contig 78919 bp, 65 predicted proteins | sample ASW5metaG_FD_204512 | JGI IMG/M metagenome (GOLD analysis project Ga0315336, IMG submission 204512) | Ammonia-oxidizing marine archaeal communities from Monterey Bay, California, United States - ASW #5 | ecosystem: Environmental > Aquatic > Marine > Intertidal zone | place: USA: California... | reverse complement strand
TGAATGTGTGTATCGATTCCGCCGGCCGTCAGAATCAGCCCTTCTCCCGAAACGGCTTCCGTCGTGACTCCCACGATCATGTTGGGGGTCACTCCGGCCATGACATCGGGGTTGCCCGCTTTGCCGATGCCGACGATGCGTCCATCTTTGACACCGATATCGGCCTTGACGATGCCGGTGTAGTCCACGATCAAGGCGTTGGTGATCACCAGATCCAGTGCGACGTCCTGGCCCACGCCGGCTGCCTGGCCCATGCCTTCTCTGAGGACTTTGCCACCGCCGAATTTGCATTCATCTCCATAAACCGCGTGATCGTGTTCGACTTCGAGAATCAGCGAGGTGTCGCCCAGGCGGACTCGGTCGCCGACTGTGGGCCCGTAGATTTCCGCATAGTTTGCTCGTTGAATTTTGTAGGCCATGACGTCCTCTCGACTGTGTGTCTGCGAATGCGCGTGCTCGACCGTCGGCCGGTTGCAGCCGATTTCAGGTGCTGGCGAAGCCCTGGGCCTGGACGCGTTCCAGCGTGGTCTGACGACCCGCGTCGCTGATCGGGCCATCGGCCAGGTTGTTGCCGCCCCGGATCACCTGTTCGCCGGCGATCGCCACCAAGGGAACCGTCTTGGTATCACCGGGTTCGAATCGAATCGCCGTGCCGGCGGGAATGTCCAGCCGCATTCCGTAGGCGGCTTCGCGGTCGAAACGCAGTTGGTGATTGGTTTCGATAAAGTGGTAGTGGCTACCGACCTGGATCGGGCGATCGCCCAGGTTCGTCACTTCGATCTCACAGCAGGCGCGGCCCGAGTTGAGTTCGATGGGGCCGTCCCCGGTCAGCAGTTCGCCGGCGGTGATGTGTTCGGTATCCTCAGATTCGAAGACCGATGTCTCGGGCACCGGCAGGAAACTGCCGTAGAGTGCCATTTGCAGATCACCGTGTTCGGCGGCGATGGGCGCATGGACGGTCACCAGTTTGGTGCCGTCCGGAAACGTGCCCTCGACCTGGACTTCGTCGAGCATTTCGGGGACGCCGGCCAGCACCTGACGGCGTCCGAGCAGGCGTCGGCCGACATCCATCAACTCGGCCACGGTTCGTCCGTCGCGGATGTACTCCAGAATCTGCGCTGCGATCAGGGCGGTGGCTTCGGGGTGATTGAGTTTCAATCCTCGAGCCAGGCGTTTCTGCGCGAGAGAGCCACAGTTGTGCAGCATCAGTTTTTCGATTTCGCGGGGCGAGAGGTGCATGCAGTGTCCTTCGCGTACAAGACTCGGCTGTGGGAGGCACGCGGTTGGCCGAACCGCGTCGCGTCACGTGTGTGCGGATGTCACCATTTTCTGGCCCAGGGAGCGTCACCCAGAAACTCGGACAAGAATTCGAGTTTCGCTGCCAGCATCCGGGACACTTGTTCTGTCGTTTGACCAGCAATGCGCCAGATGACTCCCGACGTCAAGGGGCTGGCGGCATCTACGACGGGTTTTCCCGGTGAAACCGGCTGAGCGGAGACGGTCTGCAGTAAGGCGTCCGACTGCGCCGCCACCCGTTCACCGCTGAAGATCAGCACGGCATAGCAATTGAAGTCGCCCATGCGTTGGGGGCTGTCCAGCGGACCGTCGTCGGGACTGAGTGTCATCGCATCGGTCAGTAGACGTTGGGAATCCTGATAGATTTCCAGTCGGCTTTGGTAGTGCGCAAAGTCCCAGCGTTCTCCGCGAGCGCGGCGGCCGCTCGTCAGCCAGTCGATGTACACCAGGTTGGCTTGCGGCATCAGGTGGATGATCTGCCGTTGCTCATACCGCGCGCCGGCGAAGCAAGTGACGGGATCGGGAGCCACAACCAGCAGGGCGTCATTGTCGACGTGTGCGTTGAGAATCTGTGTGGCTGTGGCGCCGGAGGGGCTGCGGTAAACCTTGGTCGAAGACTGTGTACCGACCACGGCTGACGCTCCCGTTCGCACGCCAACCTGCATTTCGATGTGATCTCCGGCGACCAGTCCGCCCCCGTAGGTGCTGGCGTAGACCCAGGCCGCGGGCGTGGGCCGCCGGGGGAGTAGCCATTTGAGCGGGTTGCTGGCTTCGGCGCGTGTGGCCACCGTGCGTCCGTCGACGAGGCTCAATTCCAGGTCGCCCCGCCCCGATCGTGTTCGTCCCGCTGCAAGCGCCACCGAAGACCACTCCTCAAACGGACCGCTGGCATTAGACACTCAGGTGTTTGCGCACAAGGTCGGCAGTCAAATCGTCGGTGGTGCCTTCGGCAACCGAACGACCTCGGTCCATAATGTAGAACCCATGTCCGAACTCTCGGACGAAATCCACGTATTGCTCAACCAGGACGATGGTCATTTGTTTCTGGTCGACCAGCATCCGCAACACGTGGCCGATCTGTTGGATGATGTTTGGCTGAATGCCCTCGGTGGGCTCGTCCAGCAACAGCACCTTGGGATCACCGGCCAACGCGCGGGCGATGGCCAGTTGCTGCTGCTGTCCACCGGAAAGATCGCCGCCCATTCGCCGCGCCATCTGCTTGAGTACGGGGAAGATCTCGTAGAGTTCTTCGGGGATGCGTTGACTGCGGTCCGGTCGCGCCTGCAGACCGATGCGCAGATTTTCTTCGACGGTCAGTTTGGGAAAAATCTGGCGTCCTTGCGGAACCAGAGCCAGGCCCGACCGGGCGCGGCGGTACGCCGGCAGACGGCTCAGATTCTGTTCGTCCAAAACAACCGATCCCGAATCGGCGTGGAGCAGGCCCATGATGTTGTGGATCAGAGTGGTCTTGCCGACGCCGTTGCGGCCCATCACACACGTGACCTGGCCGCTGGGCATGGTCATGTTGATGCCATGCAGGGCCCGCACGTTGTCGTACGAGAAATAGAGATTGCCGATGGACAGCATGCCGGTTTGGTCCCCAGTTTGTTGCGCCGTGTCCCCGCCTGTCAGTTCCTGAGTGTTGTTGTGTGCTGAGTGTTGTTGTGTGCTGAGTATCACCGATTCCGTTCAGCGTCCGAGATAGGCTTCGATGACCTCCGGGTTCTGTTGAATGTCCTGCATACTGCCCTCGGCCATGATCCGTCCTTCGTTGAGCACGGTGACGTGACTGTTGAGCAATCGTACAAATTCCATGTCGTGTTCGATGACCAGTACGCTGTGCTCTTCTCGCAATTCCAGCAGCAGTTCCGCGGTGAGCACGGTTTCCTCGTCCGTGAGACCGGCGGCCGGTTCGTCCACCAGCAGCAGCCGGGGGCTGTGGAGAATCAGCATGCTGATTTCCAGCCATTGCCGTTGTCCATGGCTCAGAAACCGCACCAGTTTTTCCGTCTCGTCCAACAGGCTCACACGTTGCAGAATGGAGTGAATTTTTTCACGTTCGTCGGCCGTGGCGCGATTGCTCAGATTGCGGGACAGTCGCTCACGTCCGGGAAGAGACAACTCCATGTTCTGGTAGACGGTCAAACTGTCAAACACGGTTGGCGTCTGAAACTTGCGGCCGACGCCCAGGCGGGCAATGTCCACCTCCCTGAGTTCCGTAATGTCCTGACCTATGAAACGGACACGCCCAGAGGTGGGTGGCGTTTTGCCGCTGATGACATCGCACAGAGTCGTTTTGCCGGCGCCGTTGGGGCCGATGATCACGTTCAGACTGTAATGGCCGATCTGGAACGATTCGATGTCCAAGGCTCGGAAACCGTCAAAATCCACTTGGATCCGTTCGATCTCCAGCAACGGGCGGTCGAGCAGATTGTCCTGGGACGTGCGCATCTGCTGGGCAGCGATCCGTTCCAGTTGCCGCTGCATGTTCTGGGCTTTGCCCAGGATATCGGCGGTTCCGTCGGCCTCGGCCGGCTGCGGCGTGTCGGACTCGATCACGACCGCCGATTCGGTTGCGGCGAACCGCCGCAGGAAAAACAGCATGACAACGGACCAGGCTCCGAACAGCAATGTCTGGGGTACGGCCGAGACCAGTTCGGCGATGTTTCGGAAGCCGTCGCGCAGCCAGACGACAAAGCCGCCCTGCAGCGTGTTGACCAGCATCGACCAGATCAGCACAGACGAGATCAAACTTGTGGAACACACCAGTGTGTTGCGAATCAGCTGGGTGCTCCATGGTTTTCCCAGCAACAGCCCGATGCTGGCCAGCAATTGCAACACACCGCAACCGGCAATGAACACCAGCAGCAGTCCCACAACCACATCCTCTCCGTTATTGTGAGCCATCAAACCGTCGCCGAAGGGTCGCGCGTAGGACCACAGCCGCGCAGCCGTGTAGACTCCGATGACGGCACCCAGAACGGCCACGGAAATCCAGACCGGCTGCCGTTTTGATGTGTTGCCGTCAATCGACGTCGTTCCCGGTTGCGAATGCGGTTGTGTGAAAGTCAGCCGAAACGTGGTTCCAAAGCGCCACAACCCCATCAATCCCTGAGGGAACATCAACGTCGTGATGGCGAACAGCGAACCCAACACGACCGGCCAGGCGTCTGCCGATTCCGACGACAGGAAGTCGCGGCCGTAGTTGACGGCCAGCGCGCCGAAAACTGGCCCGGCCAGTGTGCCGCGGCCGCCCATGGCCACCCAGATGACCACCATGATTGACCATCCCGGCTCGAGATAGGTGGGAGTGAAGATCCGCGTTTGCGGGGTGTAGAGCATGCCGGCCAGTCCGGCGATCATGCCCGATGCCGCGAAGACGACTGTCTTGAATACGTACGGCTGATAACCGGCAAACCGCAGACGGCTTTCGTTGTCCCGGATGGCCACCAGCACGCGGCCGAACCGCGAGCCCATCGCCAGGCGGCACAGACAATACACCGCCGTCAGGCTCAAGGCCGTCAGGAGATACAAGGCCAGTTTGACTCGGGGTTCCGTGACCTGATAGCCGACGATGTCAATGTCGGCCACGGAGCCCAGGCGGGTTGCCGGTGGTCCGCCGATCTCCACGGATTCCAGACCACTCCGCGTACCCGAGACGTGCACCGAGCGGGCCACGGTCAACACAATCCGCTGATTGTCTCCGGATATTGCGATCACGTCCGCAGCTGCGTGAACCGCATCGGGGTCACCGTCTTGAGAGACCAGTTGCTCCCGGCGTTTCCGCACCTGATCCTGGTAGGCGGACTCGATGACCTGGCGGTGAGCGTCCACGGCATCGCGGACCGCCTGGGCCGTCAAACCACGTTCCCGCAACTGGTCCTCGTTGATGCGGATCTCGATTTTCTCTCGGGAACCGAGCACGATCCGTTCGAAGCGGTTCATACCGTTGGTTCCGCACAGATACATGTTGTTCATGCCGAAGACCAGGCCGATTCCGACCACGATGGCCTGGGTCAGGACCGCGAAGAACACGCCCCGTACGCGACTGCGAAACACGAAAAAACCGATCACACCGGCGACCAGACCGGGAATCAACAAGCCCAGCAGGATCGTGGACCACAGACTCCAGAAGGGCTTCCAGAATATGGGCACCGTCCATTCGGACTGACTCTCGCCGACCGCGCCGGGGTACAGATAAAACAGGCATCCCGGAATCTTGCCCCAGTTCATTGCGTCGATGATGCCTTCGGGGCCACCGTGGTGTGCCAGGTACATGCCCATGGCGTAGCCGCCCAGCGAAAAGAACAGGAACTGGCACAGGCAGAGCATGCCGCCATAGCCCCACAACAGGTCCAGGCTTACCGCGGCGATGGCGAAGCACAGATAGCGCCCCAGTTGGTTCACAGTTTCGATGTCCATCTGCCCCGTCAGATGCAGCGTCGGAATCACGATCAGGCCGATGGCGATCCAGGTCAACAGCATGCACTTGCGGCCGTACCATTGGACAGCGGACAGCGGCAATTGGACGTAGTCTGCGAACCGGCCGGAGCCGCTTTCGGACTGGGGCGACGTGGATTGTCGGGCTTCAGACATCGGCCAGCCGTCCTTTCGGCGGAAACAGCCCCATCGGTCGCCATTGGATGAACAGCACGACACAGCCCAGAATCAGGACCTTGGCCCAAATCGCCTGAATCGGCTCGTTCAGCACCGCAGCCAGGGTCAGCGCGATGGGCTCGTGACTGAACCAGAGGCTGAGGCGGTTTCCCAGCAGCGACAAGATCACTCCGGCCAGTCCGATTCCATAAAACGTGCTGCCCGTGCGGATGCCCGCCAGTGTTCGCTGTTGGTACAGGACAAGCAGCGGGCCCGCGATGGGGATCAGCGCCAGCCAGCCCAGTTGTTTCCGTTCACGAAACGCCTGGACGGCCACCACGATCCAGCTGGCCAGTGCCGAGATCAGTCCCAGCACCAGCAGGCCTTCGCCGAACGTGAGTGGTTCCAGGATCTTGTTGAGCGTACCGATGCCCAATCCGGCACAGACGGCTCCAGACAGTTTGCCGACTCCACCGGTCACGACAACCAGGAACGAATCGACAATGTGGTTTTGTCCCATGTCGGGGGTGACGCCGCCGACAACGGTCCAGGCGTAGCCGGCAATGCCCGCCAGTCCCGAACCCAGCCCGAACGTGTAACTGTCGACCAGCCGCGTGTTGACGCCGTGGCTGGCAGCGGTTTCCCGGGCCTGAACCGTGGCGCGGATGAACAGCCCCCTGCGCGTGAACCGGAACAGCCAATACAGGAAGGCGACGCAGGCTGCGCTGAGCAGCAATATGAAGGCCCGGTTGTAGGGGACGATCAAATCCTGGACGATTTCGAACCGTCCGATCAGCCAGGTGGGGCTGTTGACTCCGATGTTGTCCCCGTACTTGACCCGGGCCAGTTGGATCAGCACCAGGCTCACCCCCCAGGTCGCTAGCAGCGTGTCTAAGGGACGCCCATACAGGTGTCGCACGACCAGCCGTTCGATGAGGATGCCGACCAGCGCCGAACTCAGAAAGGCAACCGGCAGGGCCGCAACGTAATACCAGTTGGCAGGGCTGTCGTGCGAGTGTCCAAACAGCAATTGCATCTCGTACGTGGCGTAGGCTCCGATCATCATCAGCTCGCCATGCGCCATATTGATCACGCCCATCTGTCCGAAAATGATCGACAGACCCAGGGCGATCAGAATCAGGATGGAACTGAGCGAAATGCCGTTGAAGATGTTCTGCAGCACGCGAATTTTGCTTTGGTAGCTGGAGATTTTCTCGATCGACTCGCGACACGTATCGTGCAATTCGGCCCGGTTGGGATCTCGCAGCAATTCCTTCAGCAACGGGACCGCCCGTGCCGTGCACAGTTCGCCCAGGTCGTGGATGGCGATCTGCTGTTCCGCGAGCACCTGGCCCGGAATGACTCCGGCGGCTTCGATCAGCAGGATGCTTTCGCGGGTCTGTCGTGCGACGGGGGCGGGTGGCAATGAGCGCGCGAGCTCTTTCAACGCTTTCAGGGACTGGGCGTCGCGGCTGTCACCGATCGAGCGGATGGCCGCGATCTGACGCTCTTCGTCGTCCGGCATCCAGATTTCCAAAATGTGAATCACATCCAGCACCGCGCGGCGCTCACGGCCACTGGGACTGACCAATACCAGGTTTTTGTCTTTGGCTGGAATCAGCAGCGGTTTGCTGTCGGCGGTCAGCGGCTGACGCGTCAACGGATCGAGGGCGGCCAGCACTTCGGCTCCGCTGGCGTCACGCTGCGTGTCGGGACAGACCACCAGTTGGTCCTTCCACAGAAAGACGGCTCCCTGGTTGTACAATTCCAGAAATTCGACCAGCCTGCCATCGCGTGATTCGGCCAGCTGCTCGAGAGCTTGTTTCCGCGTATCGCGTTCGTCGCTGGCCAGTAATTTCATGCTACCCAGCACATCTTGTGTGCTGGAATTGTCCGGAAAGGCCAGGCAGGGGGTGTGCCGCACAGCGGACACCAACACGGCGATCGCCAGGACGGCGACACTCCGCCTGCAGACATTCAACATCCGAACAGCCTTTGCGAAAACCAGGGACGTTGCCGGAACGCAAATCCCGAATTGTTGGTTGGGTGGCACACGCGAACGGCATCTGCCTGGGAGACTTTCGTCCCCGTGCTCCGGTGGGTGAAACCGAACCTCTGCTGGGCCGGAATGGCGGCCTGCCCCGGTTCCAGGCTTCTCCGCGCAGCTGCGCGGCCCAAGGTATTGCGATTCCGATGGGCCATCTTAGTCTGCGGATCGTAAAAGGACAGCCAGCGGAGCAGCCGAACCATAACGACCGATTCCCGAGATCAGCGCAGAGCCATGACAGCCTGCGCCGAACCCGGGGATCGGTTGTTGATCAGTGCCGAAGACGCCCGACTTATTTGAGGTCGTTGTCTTTACAGAACTTCTGGAATCCCTCAATAAACGTTGTGTTTTCCGGCGTGTCGACGCTCTGGAAATAGTTCCAGCAGGCCAGATGACCGACCAGTGGCGGGACGTCCATTGCCCGCAGTTCGTCTTCTGCGACCGAGAAGGCCATGATCGGACACTCTGCGGACGTCAGACCCTGGTTGGCGAATTCCTTGTAGAACGGAACGTTGCTGTCGCCGTTGATGGTCGACAGAATGCAGGCATCTCCTCCCGAGGCGAAGTCTTTGATCTTCTGAACGATCGTCTGGTACTCCTGGTGGTGGAAGGGAGTGTATTCCTCAATCACGTTTTCATCGGGAATTCCCTTGGCTTTCAGGAAGGCTTTGAGCACTTTGTTGGCCGTACGCGGAAACACGTAATCGGTGCCCAGCAGGTAGAACTTTTTGTAGCCTTCGTCGAGCATGTATTGCGCGGCCGGAATCAGCTGCTGATTCGGAGGAGCGGCTGTGTAGAACACGTTCTTCGACAGTTCTTCGCCTTCGTACTGCACCGGGTAGAACAGCAGGTGGTTGTACTCTTCGAAGACCGGCAGCACCGACTTGCGGCTGGCCGAGGTCCAGCAGCCGAACACAACGGCAACGCGATCCTGAGTGATCAATTTACGGGCTTTGTCGGCAAAGATGGGCCAGTCGCTGGCACCGTCTTCGATGACGACTTCGATCTGGCGACCGAGGACACCACCGTCCTTGTTGATTTGATCGACCGCATACAGCACGACATCTTTAAGCGACCTTTCGGAGATCGCCATCGTGCCGCTCAACGAGTGCAGCACACCGATCTTGACGGTGTCTTCGGTGACGTCGGGAGTGGGGTACTCTTTGCCTTCGGCCGGGCCGCCCGTTGGAGCCGGCGCTGTGCCTTCCTCGTGCAAGTAACTGGAATACGCTTCGGGTACGACCAGGTTGCCGTCGTCGAAGGCCTTCACGATCTTGAATTGTCCATCCCTGAGGATTTCGCCGATGTACACCGGTTTGTGGGTATGGTGGTTCGAGACATGCATCTGCTTCTTACCGCCGGGGGCGTCAAATTCGAGCCCGTAAACGGCTTCACGCACCTTGTCGATGTCGAAACTATTGGCTTTTTCCACCGCTTGTTTCCAGACGTTGACGCCGAAATAGGCCGCCTCAATCGGGTCGTCCGTCACCCGCTCGTTGGATGTGGTTTCGGTATCGGTTGACGCGGAACCATCCGCGCCTTCGGGTGTGGTGGACGCCGTGTCTTCACATCCGGTGATCCACAGCGGAATGGCAAGAAGCGCAACTAGCCAAGTAAGTCTCATGGAAAGATCCTCTTTTCGTACTCCTCAAAACAATTCGACCTGAAGATGCCCCCCAAGAATCAGGCAACCTTCACACGTTGGTCCCGTTTCAGCAATCGGCGTGCCATTGACCACCGACAGCCGAAAGCGGAGGCCACAGGACCGCAGCGGAATGGGAGCGACGCGGGGGTTTTCCTACAAAATCCAGCGGGTCAACTGGATCTGAACGATGGAATCCGCAGACCATTGGTCGCTGTCAGAAACTGCGAAATCTCCGTCGACCTGGGCCGTATCGAGCCGTGTTGCCCAAGCCGCGAGCAGATCTGCTCGCGGCGGTTGCACGCGGTGTCTCCAGATGCGACGCGAACACAAACGAAAAAACCCGGAGCCGGCACGTGGCCGGCTCCGGGCTGAATAACGGAATAGCGTTCGCTCAGGTTCTCGCTCAGAACTGCAACTGAGCTCCCAGGCGGAAGATGCCTTGGCTGTCGTTGTCGATGGTCTTCAGGTGTTCATACACAGCCGTCAGACGCGCGTTGTGGCCGTCCATGACGTAGTGCACACCCAGGTCCCATTGGCTGGCTCGGCTGCCGGCCAGCTCGACCGAACGATCATACTCCTGGTAGCGGTAGTGCGGTTGCAGACGACCGGACATGTTGCCGATGCAGATCGTGTCTGGCATCAGGTACAAGGCCGTGATGAAGTAGCTCTCGCCCTGCCGGCTGCTGCCGAAGCCGTCTGTGGCCTGGGTCGCGGAAGGCAGTCCATCACGGACAGCGTCGTCGTCGTCGAAGTCGTAGTAGGCCGCTTCGAGCGTGGCCACGCCGCAGTTGTCCAGTGTGGTTTCGAACAGAAAGTCCAGGTTCCAGGCGGTGTAGGCGCGGGGATCAGCGGCCGTGCCGTTGACATCCTGCTGGTGGAACAACGACATACCCAGGGCGAGGATTTCTTTTTCGCCGTAGTAGGTGCTGGCGTTGTAGTAGCCCGGTTCCGGATCGAGCAAGTTCAGGACCACGCGGCCGGTGAACATCAGGTTGTCGTCACCCGTCGTGGGGGCCGGGGCACCGTCGAACAGGCCGACTTGCCACTTGAACTGCCCACCGCCGGTCTGACCCCACAACGCGGCTCCATCGTCACGACCCTGGAAGATGTTGTACATGCCGAACTGGGTCCAGGGAAACGAGTACACGTTCAGGTAGAACGGGCCGTCGAGGTTCGAACGGTCACTCGGGGGCAGGAATCGACCAGCCCACAAGTTGATGTTATCGGTCAACTTCACCTTGATCACGGCATCCAGCACCCGCATGTCGCCATCAGGCGTGAATCCCTGGGCGTTGTTGATGTCCGTGTTGAGCTCGAAGCCCAAGTAGGGATGTCCCTGGCCACTCATGTAGATACGCGTGTTGTCCACGTTGAAGTCGTGTGCGTCGGTACCGTTGGCTGCGCCGTTTTCGACATTGTTGTAGCTGGTGCGGATGCCGGCACCGATCTTGATCCATTTGCAGTCATCCCACTGGTGCATCCAACCGGTGCAGCAGTTCTGCGCCGAAAAGCAGGAATCTCCGCAGCTGGCACTGGTGGTGCACTTGGCGGGAGCGCAATCTGCGGCATCAGCTTCGGCCGCCGCGACCAGGCTCGTCAGGTTGATCGGACTGGCCGATGCTTCCAATTGTTTGTCCAGGTTCTGGCCTGTTGCATCCTGAGCCAGTACCGGCACACTCATCGCGACAACCGTCGCAGTCGCAATCATCCACTTCGCTCGAAATACCATTATGGCATGCCCTCCGTGTAGCACACGTAACAGATTGAATGTTGTGCGGACTCCGAAAAGTCCTCACAACCCATTTGGCGGCGAATTACGTCGGTTGAAGGATTGCGCTGAGCGAACACAATGTAACGGCCTTCGCAGATCCACCGAGACAAGTCGAAAGACCTCGGACGATGTTGCCGAGTCTGCTGGATTATCGGCGCTTGTCACCTATGATAAACAGGATGACTGTGGGGCGCACGAAGGGGTTGCCCGAACCGAAATGCAGTCAAAAGACATAGACTTGGCCTGGAGTTCCCAGTTTGCCAAACTGCGAGGTGTTTCCCGGTGCCGTTTGGGTGCTGGCCCCTGCGCGGCCGCAAGCGGATGTGGCCTGAGCCCAGTCATCGGCCAATCTTGCCGGTCGCATGCGACCGGCAAGGAGTGCCTGCAGAGGACCCGACGTTGATGCCCTGGCAACCGAAAGCTGACGATGTGGGCGGCCGCACCGCAGAATCCGCCGCTACGGACCGGACCGCTACGGCTCAGGATGGAATTGTGTGGCAACTGGTCGATTCCGCATTTCCGTCCGGCGGTTTCGCTCATTCTGGTGGACTGGAAGCCGTGTGTCGCTGGCAGCAGCTGGGTGGGTCCGACGGTTTCGCAGATTTTCTGCGGCACAGCCTGGTGCAAACCGGGCGGGGATCCGTCCCGTTTCTGGTGGCAGCCCATGACCGGCTGGACCGGTTTCCCGAAGTGGACCGCCAATACGATGCGTTCTTGAACAACCATGTCGCCAACCGTGCCAGCCGCCTGCAGGGCCAGGCGTTCCTGGCCGCCGCCGAATCGGCCTTTGGTGCTCGCCATGTCGATCTGGAATGGGAAACGGCGCCGGCCACGCTCCGGCGGGCCGATTGGCTGACGAAACAACGTCAGTTGATGCGTGCCGACCCGGGTCGTCTGCACCTGGCCGTTGTGTTCGGTGCCGTGACCAGCCTGTTTCACTTGCCGGCACAGCAATCCGTGCGGATGTTTCTGCATACCAGCTTGCGTGACTTGATTTCGGCGGCTGTCCGGCTCAACATCGTGGGCGGTCTCGAGGCCCAGGGGATTCAGTTTCGGTTGAGCCGCTTTGTCGAACATGTCGGCGCGTGTTGCTGGCAAATCCGACCGGGGGAAGCGGCGCAAACGGCGCCCGTGATGGATCTGTTGCAAGCGACGCACGGGCGGCTCTATACCCGCCTGTTTCAGAGCTGAAATGCTGGCCGATCCCGGCGGTTGAGGCACAGGCAATCATTGAGCATTCGCGCATGAGGGATGGTATGCAGGCCCAGGATCACGACCAGGATCACGACCATGATCACGACCACCGGCACGACCGCGACCACGACCATGGTCACGATCATGAGCACCTGGAGCATCCGGGACGATTTCATGAACGCGCGCAACCTTTGATGGAACGTGATTTTCAGCAACGCGCATTCACCGTGGGGATTGGCGGGCCCGTGGGAACGGGAAAAAGTGCTCTGATGCTGGCTCTGTGCCACGCGATGCGATCCGATTACAACATGGCGGCCGTGACCAATGACATTTTCACCCAGGAAGATGCCGAGTTCTTGATTCGTCACGAAGCTCTGGATGCGGAACGAATTCTGGCGGTGGAAACCGGTGGTTGTCCCCATGCGGCCATTCGCGAAGACATCACCGCCAACCTGCTGGCGGTTGAGCGGTTGACGGGTCAGTTTGCGCCCGAAATCGTGTTGCTGGAGTCGGGAGGCGATAATCTGGCGGCGGATTTCAGTCGTGAGCTGGCGGACTTCACGATCTATGTCATCGATGTGGCGGGCGGCGACAAGATTCCCCGCAAAGGTGGCCCCGGTACGACTCAGTCGGATTTACTGGTGATCAACAAGATTGATCTTGCCGTACACGTGGGAGCCGATCTGACGGTGATGGAAAACGACAGTCGGAGAATGCGTGGAACGGGCCCCGTGGTCTTTGCGCAAGTGCGGACAGGTGAGGGTGTGGCGGAAATCAGTGAACATGTGCGGACCGCCTTCGCGGCTCGAAACGACTGAGCTGACGGGTGTTTCGAGGTATCCTGATCGGAGTGATGCGCGCGGCGGGCCGACAATGAATTGGTCGCCGGCGGCCAAATGCGGTAGACTCAATGATCGCCGCTGGTGCGACCAAGGCTGCGCACAGGGCGTATTTCGGGAGAGGCCGATGTTGCGTGTCTTGAGTCGAGCGAAAGCCCGTGCCGGCGTGTGGGATCGACGCGAACTCTTGCGTGTCGGCGGGCTGTCGCTGTTTGCCGGAGCGACACTGCCGCGCGCGTTGCGTGCGGCGGAGGCCGCCGGGACGCGTCCCAACGGTCCCGCCAAATCCGTGATCCTGTTCAATCTGCTGGGGGGGCCCAGCCAGATGGACATGTTCGACATGAAACCCCTGGCGCCGACCGAGGTGCGTGGTCCGTTCACATCGATTGCCACGTCATTGCCCGGGCTGAGGATTTGCGAGCACTTGCCGAATACCGCGCGGCTGATGCACCAGTCCAGTCTGATTCGCACTGTGACGCACAACTACAATGCACACAACCCGTTGGCCATGATGACCGGTTATGCCGACGGACCGAACCGGCAACTCACCGCCGATCGCACCGATCCACCGGACATCGGCGCCGTTTGCCAGTATCTGGGGATGGGGCCGCGCGACATGCCCGGCGCGTTTTGCCTGCCCTGCTATCCTGGCTGGGGTGAAAGCAGCATGTATCCGGGCATCCGGCGGCCGGGACCCTATGGCGGTTTCCTGGGGAGTCGCTACGACCCCATGTTCTCCATTTGCAGCCCCACCTACAAACGCAAGCCGGATCGCCCCTATTACGACCCGGTCTGGCCCTACGGCGCACCGCAGATGCCGGCCTGGGACAGCCTCGATGCGATGACCGCCTCCCGGCTCGATCGCCGTCGATCCCTGCTGGCTCGGATTGATGATCAATTCGAACGGATGCATGCGTCGCGCTCGGTCGAGCGGATGGATCGTTTCCAGGCCCGCGCGTTTTCGATGCTGTGTTCCAGCAACACGCGCGACGCGTTCGATTTGTCTCAGGAATCCGATGCGCTCCGTGAGCGATATGGACGCAACCTGTTTGGCTCGAGCATGCTCGTGGCACGGCGGCTGGTGGAAGCCGGAGTTCCGTTTATCAGTGTGCACGCCGAGAATTTTCTGCCCAACGGATCCTTTACCTACGACATGCATGAGAACAATTTTGGATTGTTGAAAGACTACAATTTGCCGGTCCTGGATCGCTGCTACCCCGCCTTGGTGCGGGATCTGCAGGATCGCGGTCTGCTGGACTCGACGTTGATCGTCGTCATGGGCGAGATGGGGCGTTCCCCCAAAATCAATGCCAAGGCCGGTCGCGACCACTGGCCGCAATGCGGCTTCAGCCTGCTGACCGGGGGAGGCATCCGGCCGGGCACGGTTCATGGCCGCTCGGATCAGCACGCCGCATATCCCGCCAGCCATCCCGTGTCGCCTGGGGACCTTGTGGCTACGATCTATCAGTGCCTGGGAATCGACCCCCATGCCACGGTTCCTGATCTTGATGGTCGGCCCGTCGCCGTGGCACACGGAGGTGATCCGATCTGGTCGATCCTGGGCTGAACGCTCGCTCCAGCGCACCCGTTGGCGGACGCTCTCGGATTGCGACACCGGTGGGCACGCGCGGTGGGACGAGAACGCGTTGAAACCAGAAATGCAGTTGCGACAGACGGTCCGCGTCACCGCACCGCGTCGGCTTGTTGGCGACGCCGGATTGTGATCGGTGAGTTCTGTCGAGAAACACGGATTCCATCGTGCACCCAGCCGATCCCAGCCGACCAGAATCGTCGGAAGACCCGGGTGATCCAGGCGCCGCTGAGGGTCTGGCCGCACTGTTGTCTCGGGCCAGAAACGGCGATTCCGGAGCACTGGAGGAGCTGTTGTGGTCGCACTACGATCGGTTGTTGCTGCGTATCCAGCGGCGGATTCCGGTTGCGCAGCAAGCGATTGTGGCTGCCGACGACGTGTTGCAGGAAACGCTGATGACCGTCTGGCAGCAGCTGGGCCAATTTGAAGCACAAACGGATGCTGCGTTTTCGGCCTGGCTGTCGAAGATCGCCGACAGCCGCTTGTCGGACCGGTTGCGCGCGGCGGGGACCAAGAAACGGGGCGGAGATCGCGTGCAGGCCACCGCCGCGAACTCCGAGCTCAATCTGCTCGATGCCTTGGGGGCCGCCGGCTTGACTCCCAGTGGAACGGTCGCCCGCCGGGAAGCCGAACGGATTGTGAGGATTGCTTTAGCGGAGCTGAAACCCGACTATCGACAGGCGATTCAACTCCGCTACCTGCAGGGTCTCAGCGTGGACGCAGTCGCTCAACGCATGGGACGCACGGATCGATCCGTGCACATGCTGTGCAATCGCGCGATCAAACGGCTGCGCGACGCTCTTGGCAGATCTTCAATGTACCTGAGCAAACATGGTTGAGCGATGACCGGCCAAGACCGGACGAACCGGATTCGACAGATTGTGCTGGACTGGTTGCGGTCGGAGACCGACGCACCCGTGGAGTCGTTGTACACGGACCACGCCGACTTGATGCCCGAACTGAGCCTGGAATACGAGAAAATGCTGCAGATCCGCCAGGCGCGGCAAATGGCGCCCACCGTGATCGCAGAACAATCCACCCGGTCTATCGCCCCGTCGGAGGCGGATGACGGTCAGCCAACGCATCAGCTGCCCTCCGATGTGGAGATTCCGGACTACGAACTGGTACGCCGCATCGGTCAGGGTGGATTCGGTGTCGTGTGGTTGGCCCGGCATCGATTGCACGGCGAATTCCGTGCTGTGAAGATCGTGCACCATCAGCAGGCGATCGAATTGGAAGGCGTTCGCGCCTACATTCTGCAGGCGCAACAGCATCCGGCGCTGGTCGCCATCGAACATCTGGGCACCGTTGACGATGCGTACTACTACGTGATGCCACTGGCGGATGACGTCAAAGGTCAGGTTGCGTTACGTTCGGCTGACCTCTACGAAGCCCAGACCGTGCAATGGTGCGTGGAGAACCTGGCCCCGCTTTCCGCCGAGGAAATCAAACGGATCGCCGGCGATGTGCTGGATGGACTGGAGCATCTGCACCGTTCCGGCCTGTCTCATTGCGATGTCAAACCTGGCAACATTCTGCAATTTGACAACCGCTGGAAACTGGCCGACCCAGGACTGTTGGCGCGGAACGACCAGTCCCAAGCCAGCCGCGGAACGGTCGCCTTCTGGCCACCCGAGGGGCCACAGGGGGCGGCGGCCGACCTGTTCGCCTTGGGGCGGACCCTGTATTTGCTCGTCGGGTCCGGTGATTTTACCGGATTCGAGGAGTATATGACCGGCCGCGTCGAACTGGCTGGCAAGCAAGAACGACAGGTTCAGGCCGTCATCGCCCAAGCTTGCAGTGCCGATCCCGGGCAGCGGTTCGCGACAGCCGCCGACATGCGGGATGCCCTGCACCAGAACGTCAAACGTCCACGGCGCAGGTGGTCCCGCGCGGCACGCTCCACCGCGCCAGGCGGCGAACCGGAAGCGGAGCCAGTCCAAGGGAGACCCCAGCGCACAACCGTCCGCCGAGCGATCGTCGTCAGCTCGGTGATACTGTGTCTGCTGCTGCTGCTCTGGGTCAGGAAGTCGCCGTACTCCCCGCGTTTGTTCTCGGGGGCCGTCAGCGTCGACTGGTTTCAGGTCGCAGTCCTGCGTGGCAACGACAGGCTGGCCATCAATCAGGGACCCGTCGGGATTCAGAATGGTGACCAGATGCAGATCGAGTTGCAGCTGGAACAAGCCCGGCACTGCGTCCTGCTGACACTGCTTCCGGACGGACGCGTCGATCAGCACTGGCCCGAGCCGGGATCGGAAAAGCGGCCGACGCAGCGTGTGCTGCGCACCGTGCCGATTCCACATCTGCCACTGCCCAGTGATCGTTCGCTGTTGTTCGGTGTGGTTGTGTTGCAGGTGAGTCATCCGATGCCGGCCACGCACTGGACACGCGCCACCACGCAATGGGAGTGGAAGCCGATCACGAGCGACATGGTCTGGCTGTACGACGGCGGCCGGCGTGTCGCGGAAATCAGCACCGCGGGCAATCGCTGGCCGGCTGACCTGGGACCGACACCACCACCGGAGCTGACCCAGACGCTGTTGGCGCTGCGGAAACAATCTCCGGTGACCGATTTGCAGGCGGTGCTGTTTCCCGTCACGCCGGTGACCGAGGTGGTCAACGCGGACCAGATCGATCGGTGATGCGTGCGTCCACAGGACACACCGGCTTGCCGGGATGTGACCGGGATGTGACCGGGATGCGTCGCCCAGCAACGCACCGTGTGGCCTGCCGGTACGTCAGCGGGTATCATCGCTGGTTGCCAAACAGACGATCCTGAGCGCGGACGGGAGTGAACTTCGATGAGGTCCGCCCCAACGTGTGCGGGTTCGCGTTCGATCAGAACCGTCGGCCAACGTTTTCAGTCAGGGTGACGGGTCTGTTCCGCCAGAGACAAACTGTGAAATCCAGAGTGAAAGGCACCAACATGAGAGTGCGATTGGCGAAGATCGTGATGACGCTTGCCGTCTGCCTGGCATTGACTGCACCAGGGAACGCCCAGGTCGTGGGCAAAACCGTCACTGGAAAATCCAATCTGAAGTCGATCAACGTGATCGCGTTTGCTCCTCAAGGCGTGTTGCTGGTCGGTGACGGCGCCGGAGCTCAAGTGCTGGCCATCCAGACGGGAGATGTTCAGCCGGGTCAAAAGACGCTCGCGGGACACACCGCAGGTATTCGCGGAAAACTCGCGGAGAGTATGGGAACGACCGCTCAAGGAATTGAGATCATCGATCTGGCGGTCAATCCGGCGTCGGGACTTGTCTATTTCGCCGTGCTCAAGCAGGCGGATAAGCAATACGCCATTTTGACGCTTGATGGTCGAGGACAGATCGGGCTGGTCGATCCCAGCGAGCTGCGACATGCACGGATCGCGCTCCGGGCCGGAGACTCGAAAATCAGCCGAGTGACCGACGTTGCCTGGGCGGATGATCGCGTGATCGCCTCGGGTCGGAGTAACGAGGAATTTGCCTCGAAGATCTTCAGCATCAGCGCTCCCCTGAATCACGAGGATGCTTCGGCGGCTTTCAGTGCCGAGACGTATCACGTTTCGCATCGGCGGTGGGAGACCAAGGCGCCCATGAGTGTGGTGATTCCGTTCAAAGAGCAGGGCAAAACTTACGTGGTCGGCGCATTCAGTTGCACTCCGATCGTCAAGTACCCCTTGGATGCTCTGAAACCCGGCAGCCAGGTCAAAGGAGTCAGTATGATCGAACTGGGCTCCGGGAACCGTCCACTCGACATGTTCGTGTACCAGAAGGGTGGCAAGTCGTATGTGTTGGCCAACACATTTCGTTTTCACCACAAGCGGCGTCCGTTCGGCCCCAGCCCGTATTGGACAGTGAAGTTCGAGCAGGGTTTGTTGTCCGGCAGTCAACAGACCAACGAGCAGGCCGTACGACGGCTGAAAGGCGATTACCAGCCGGCGACCGACAGAATCCAACTGGTCGCCGACTACCATGGGGTGGTGCAGATGGACCGACTGGGCGATGACCGGGCGGTGGTCTTGCGCGCGGGGAAGCAGGGGATGAGTTTGGATGTCCTGGCGCTGCCCTGACCGCGGCCGGCCTCTGGAATTGGACGACGCACATTGCTGGCGGGCACATTGTTGGCGGGATTGTGATCGGGGGATCGCCGATGGTCTGGATGGCGGGCATGCTGTTGTTGCTGACCTCGGACGCGGAAGCGGACGTTGTCCGTCCTCAGATCACGTCGGCCGGCGACCCGACGCGTATTGTGGTGTCGGTGCGTCTGAGTTCGCAGACGGCCGCGGATGCACCGGCCGGAGCGGTGTCGCAGGTTCGGGCACAACGCTGGTTGCAGCTGGTTGTACTGCGGGATGATGGGACAACCGGGCAGCCGATGTTCGCTCGCTATCATCGGCAGGGCCGCAAATTGACATGCACTCCCCGTTTTGCTCTGGAGCACGATCGCGTCTATCGAGCTGTGTTTCTGCAGCCGGGTCAGCCCGCGGTGACCGAGGATTATCGCGTGCCTCGGCGGAAGCCGCGACCCGAGACACGCGTCGAACGTGTGTTTCCGTCGACCGAGGTCTTACCAGCGAATCATCTCAAGTTCTACATTCATTTCTCGCAGCCGATGCGGGAAGGCAAAGCCATTTTTGACCACATCGCGCTGGTCGATCAACGCGGGCAAGTGGTCGAGGATCCCTGGCGGCGAACAGAGCTCTGGAGCGCTGATGTGCGGAGGCTGACCCTGTGGATTCATCCGGGACGCGTCAAACGGGGAGTGAACCTGCGTGAAACGACGGGACCAGTTTTGCAATCCGGAACATCCTACACACTCCAGGTCGGACGCGGTGTCAAGGACCAGTACGACCGACCGCTGAAACAGCCCTACCGCAAGAAGTTTCAGGTGGTCGGTGCCGATCGCCGGCGTCCTTTGCCCCGAAGCTGGAAACGGCAGCTACCGCGAACCGGGACACGTGCGGCACTGCAGATTGGATTTGGTGAAGCTCTGGATCAACCGCTGCTCGACCGGTTTCTGCGCATTGTGGACGCTCAGGGACACAAGGTGCCGGGCGTGGCCGTGGCCACGGATCGGGAATTCGGCTGGCGATTTACTCCGGATGCTGCTTGGCAACCGATGGAGTATCAGTTACAGGTCAACCCGCTGTTGGAAGACCTGGCCGGCAACACTCCGCTCCGTGTGTTCGACACCGACCTCGATCAGCCCGCGCTTCCGCAGCCGGACCTGGAGATCCGTTTTCGACCGAGGGAGCGGAGCGCCGATCGGGAGGCGTTCAAGAATTGAGGGTTCTGCGTCATCCCGGACTGGAAATCGGACTGGCTGTCTGTCCTCGACCGCGGGCCGCCAATGTTCTGAAATCAACGGGACCGGGCCTCTGGAGCCGGGCCGCGGACCGTTGGACAGCAGCTCACATCAGGCGCCCGTGGAATCAGACCTCCGGAGGATGCGTCTGCTTGTATTGCTCGTATGCCAACTCGGTGTCTGCGTCGGGGGGATACGTTCCGAGCAAGCTGGCGCCCGCACGAATCTTGTCCAGCAGAAACGCTTCGCGATGTTCCTGAGCGGCCGCTTGTTGGGCGACCTCGGCTGCCAGGTTCCGTGGAATCACCACCACGCCTTCAGCATCGCCGACCAGAATATCCCCGGGATAGACGGCGACACCGCCACAGCCGATGGGCACCTGGATGTCTGTGGGATGGTGGATGGTCTTGTTGGTTGCCGCGTGTGGTGAGCGCGCGTAGGCGGCAATATCCATGGCCGCGATGGCGGGCGAATCTCGAAAACAGCCGTCGGTGACGATGCCCACCGCTCCCCGGGCCACCATGCGGGTGGCCAGGATGTTGCCCATCGTGCCCGCACGTTCGTCGCCACGGGCATCGATCACCAGCACATCGCGGTGTCCAACTTGCTCGATAGCCAGCCGTTGCGGATCGGTCTGATTGTCGAACACCAGATTGTAGTCCAGGTCCTCGCGCGCCGGGATGTACCGCAGTGTGAAGGCTTGTCCGACGAGCCTGTGTTGCGGCGCTAATGGCCGAGCTCCGGTCACAAACGTGTTCCACAGACCGTGTTTGGACAGAACGGTGGTCAGCGTGGCGGTTGAGGGCTGTGCCAGCAAATTCCAGGTGCTGTCGCTGATCGCCTGCTGACCGGTCATAGGATTCTCCAGATGCAACGGAATGTGAGACGGGTGCCAGCGATGTGTGGTGGAGATGGTTTTTGGGGTGTCCGCGGTGCCGACGTGCCCCCGCCGCCCGGCCACGGGCCATCAACTCCCATGGGCTGCCACGCTGCCGGGCCGCCAGGAAGACGCCGCCCGCAACGTGACGGAAACGACAGCGGTTACGACTTCCCGATTCTCGGTCGACGGGCGGATGACCCGGGAACACTTGCTGTTTGGTCGCCGACACGCGTCGTGCCACCGCGATCTGCATTCGGCTCGGCGACACCGGATCAGTCGTTGCGGAGCTTGATTGCGAACTCGGTGAGCTTGGCGCGGATCTCGTTCAAGGATGTTACTCCGAAGTTCCGGCTGGACAGCAGTTCGTCGGCCGTTCGCTGGGTGAGCTGTGCCAACGTATTGATGTTCAGCCGCATCATGCACTTTCGAGCGCGAACGGACAGATTGAGGTCCGATACGGGACGGCTGAACAAGGCCTGCTCCTGCGGACTCAGATTCTGCCGTTCCAACTCGGCTTCGCGCGAATGGACACGGTGGATGTGCTGTCCGATCTGCAGCCCATGGGCGTCCAGTACCTGCCGGATTTCCTGCAACGAGGTTTCGCCAAAATTCTTGCCCGCCAGCAATTCCTGCTCGTTGACTTCGGTGAGATCACCCAACGTGTAGATATTCATGCCTTGCAGGCAATTGCGCGAGCGGACCGAGAGTTCGAAGTCGGTGACGGGTCGGCTGAGCAAGGCTTGCATTCGCGCCTCGTCCCGCATCGAATCCTCGTCGTAATACATGTCATGTGTGGCTTCGATGTCTTTCAAATACAACAGGGCCCGCGGATGGTTGGGCGAAAATTCCAGGATCCGCTGAAAGCAGTAATGGGCCGCCGAGTAGTTCTCGCGGTCTTCGTACATCAGGCCGAGGTTGAGCAACGAACCCAGGTAGTAAGGTGGTCGCGAGAGCGACTGTTCGTACAACCGGATCGCCTCCTCATCGTTTCCGCGAACACTGTTTTCACCAGCCAGCCAAAACAGCGCCCGCGAGTGATGCGGGTCCATGTCCACCGCCCGCTCGAAATACTCGATTGCTCCAAATGTGTCGCCACGGTCGGCCAGGATGCAACCCATCTGAAACGAGTATTCCGCTCGACTGGCGGCCTTGGATGCCACACTCCGCAACAGTTGTTCCGCTTCGTCCAACCGTTGCAACGACCGCAGCGATCCCGCTTGCCGCAGCTTGCAGGCCACCGTGTCAAAACCCTGTTCGCTGGCCTTTTCGAACATGTCCGCAGCTCGTTCATGATCGTCCAGCGATGTCAGCACCATCGCTCGCTGAAAGGTTGCCAGCGCATTGTCGATGACCTGCGACAGGCAATTGTCGGCACGTCGCAATTCGCCCAGCAGGTGGCTGGCGATACCCATGCGCTGCAGGTTTTCCTGGGAATTCTCCACGGCCTGCATACCCAGCCAGACTTCATCGACCTCCTGCCGCAATTCCCGGGATTGGGTATTGCAGATGCTCTCTCGAAGCTGTTCGAGCTCGGTACTGTTCAGAAAAGTCGTGCCGCTTAGCAGCTCACGGACTTGGATCGGTGTGTCGACGCTCACGGCGAGGATCCCCTGATCTGGTGTTGGTGCCACGGAAATTGAGGCGTTAGACTAACGATTCTTAGGCGTTCGGACAATCGTGTACCGCCGAAGGCCAAGGATTGGCGATTTGGCCCCCTGACCCCGCCGGCGGGGCGACTGCAGACGATATACGATTGCATCAGCCACAGGATTTGCTATTCTTTCCCGTTCGCCATGACGATGACGCACAGGAATACGGCAACGGATTTTGTGGCCTGACGTCCTCAAAATCGGTTCCGCTGGATCGGCCCGAAGGACACGGCGGCAAATGGCCCACCCGGCCAAGTGGAAATATCAGTGTTGAAATATATCAGTGTGTGGCACCGCTGTGGTGCATCGATCGCCGGGCGGATGCATAATATCTAATTGAGGAGGCATTGGTGGTCAAGTTACGTTTGCGAGAAAACGAGGCGATTAGCGATGCGGTCAAACGCTTTCGCAAGCTGGTTGAGCACGCCGGGATCAAGAAAGAGATGCGTCGCCGCGAGTATTACGAAAAGCCCAGCGATCACCGCCGCCGCGCCCGTCGACGGGCCGAACGCCGCGCCCGGCTGGCGCGCCTGCAAGGTGGTTCCTGAGAACCAGCACGGCTGGGAGCGGGTGCAGCAGCCAATGTCCATCCGATTCTGATCGCACACGGCGTGGTTCCATCGACCGGACTACGCACCGCAGGTTTGCCGCACCGCAGGTTTGCCGCACCGCGCAGCGGCGGTTGTCCGGTTTCAGTCTGGCTCGGGAGCGTCCGTGATGACTTCCTTGATTGGCTGAATGAAATAAGGCTTCTTGGACTTACTCCGCAGCTGTTCGAGTTTGGCTTTCGCGTCCTTTTGCTTGTTGTAAGGAAACCGCGCTTCTTCCTTCATACTGCCGCTGAAGACGCCCCAGACGATTCGTTTGCGCTGGATGGCCTCTTTGGCTTTCTTCGATCGACTCTTGGCCTTGGTCACTTTCTTTTTCGTGGCGGTCTTCTTTTTGGTGGCCGCGCTTTTCTCGGCTGCCTCGGCTGCCTCGGCCATTTTGCGCTGTTCGAGACGACTGCGACCTTTTTTCTTGGGCGACTTTCCCGCCATCCGGCTTTCCTCTCTGCTGGTTTCCGCGCGCAGTTCGAGTTTCTCGCGCAGTTGGAGATGCGGAATACGTCGGGGCGGAACACCCCGATTGGCGGGTCAGCATAGCAACTCACTCACGGGTTGGCTACCGGACCGAGACATTCCCTGCGTTGTGGGCTGGTTTTGAAGTTCCTGGGACCCGTGGAGCGATCCGCATGCTGTGATCCGCCGTGGTCCTTGCCAGCGAGCGGTCAGAAACCGATGATTGACGGCGGTTGAACACCGCAGGAAATCCCTCGGCCTGGAGCGCGTGTGCGTCACGTTGCGGACGTTGAGCGCCCCGTGACTAACGCTCGGCACCCCGTTGTTCATCGGCGGTTGGCGGATCCGCGGGGACCAGTTTCTGGATGGCCACGGCGCAGAATTTGAATTCCGGGATCTTGCCGTAGGGATCCAACGCATCGCTGGTGAGCACGTTCGCGGCCGCTTCGCGGAAGTGAAACGGTATGAACACGCTGCCGGGTCGGGTGCCCTCGTCGCTCTGGGCTTCCAGTTCGATTTGGCCTCTGCGGCTGCTGACCCGAATCAGATCACCGGCAACACAGCCAAACCGCTCGAGGTCTCGTGGGTGCAGAGCCGCGAAGGCTCGAGGGGCGAGCTGGTGCAGCACCCAACTGCGGCGGGTCATGGTCCCGGTGTGCCAGTGTTCCAGCAAGCGTCCGGTGTTGAGGATCAGCGGGTATGTGTCATCCGGCAATTCGTCGGCTGGCTGAAACTCGCACGCCACAAACGCGCCCCGACCATCGGTTGTCGGAAAGCGGTCGCCAAACAGGATCCGCGTGCCGTCCTGGGTTTCCGGGTCCGGGCAGGGCCAGAGTTTGCCGGTCGGTCCCAGGTTATCATAGGACAGGCCTTTGTAGCTCTTGGTCAGGCCGACAAACTCATCAAACACCTGGCTCACCGTTTCATACGGCATGTCGACGCCCATGCGGCGGCCGATTTCGCACAGGATGTGCCAGTCCTCCCGGGCGTCTCCCGGCGACTGCAGAACGCGGCGTCCCAACTGGACGCGGCGGTCGGTGTTGGTGAATGTTCCGTCTTTTTCAAAATAGCTGGAAGCTGGCAGGATCACATCCGCGAACTCCGCCGTTTCGGTCAGAAAGATGTCCTGCACCACCAGGAATTCGAGTGCGGCCAGCGCGCGCCGCACCTTGTTGCTGTTGGGATCGGAAATGAAAGGATTTTCACCCAGGATGTACATGCCGCGGATCGAGCGCTCCAGGGCGGCGGCCATGATCTCGACCACGGTCAGCCCCGGTTGTGGATCCAATTGCGTCTGCCAGGCCTGTTCGAATCGCGCCCGCACGTCGGCGTCGGCCACCGCCTGATAATCGGGATACACCATGGGGATCAACCCTGCGTCGCTGGCTCCCTGCACGTTGTTTTGTCCGCGCAGTGGATGCAGTCCGGTTCCCGGCCGCCCCACATTGCCCGTCAGCAGGCACAGAGAAATCAGGCACCGGGCGTTGTCCGTTCCGGTCGTGTGCTGTGAAATCCCCATGCCCCAGAAGATCATCGTGCTGGCCGCGGCGCCGATCAACCGCGCGATGCGGCGGATCTGATCCGGGGACACGCCACAAATATCGGCCACGGATTCGGGCGCGTACCCCCGCAGCACCAGTGTGCGCAGATCGGCGTAGCCCGTGGTCCGTTCGTCGATAAAATCGCTGTCCACCAGATCTTCACTGATCAGGACGTGCATCACCGCGTTGTAAAACGCCACATCCGTGCCCGGGCGAATCTGAGCGAACTCGGTGGCGAAATCCGCAAGTTCGTTGCGGCGGACGTCAACCAGGATCAGCCGCGTCTGATCTTTGGTTGCCTGCTTGAAAAACGTGGCGGCCACCGGGTGGTTGGCGACGGCGTTGGAACCGGTGACCAGAGCCACCTCGGCCCGGCTCACGTCGGCAAACACATTGGTCACCGCTCCCGAGCCGATGGTCTCCATCAACGCCGCGACGGACGACGCGTGGCACAGACGGGTGCAGTGGTCAACGTTGTTGGTGCCGAAACCAGCTCGGACGACTTTTTGGAACAAGTAGGCTTCCTCGTTGGAGCACTTGGCCGAGCCAAATCCGGCCAGGGCGCCACTGCCGTGTTGTTCGCGTATTCCGGTCAACCGATCGGCGATCAGGTCCAGTGCTTCTTCCCAGGAGGCTTCACGAAACGCGGGGAGCACTTCGTTGTAGTCCACCGGTCCCCCGGCTCGATGCCGCCCCGGAGTGGAACTTTGAACCGCGCGCGACAGCGGTTGCTTGGGATAGAATTCGCTGCGGCGAATCAGCGGGCGGGTCAGCCGGTCGGGATGCATGGCATAGTCCCAGCCGTAGCGGCCCTTCACGCACAACCGCCCGGCGTTCACCGGGCTGTCCCGGCCCTCCGTATAGACGATCTGGTTATCCGTTGCATGGACGGTGATCGCGCAGCCCACGCCGCAGAACGGGCAGACGGTCTCCGTCGCTTCCGTCTGCTCGGCTGGCAGGATTGGGCCGGCAATTGGACGGGGCACCAAGGCGCCCGTCGGACAGGCACTCACGCACTCGCCGCAAGAAACACACGTGCTGTGCCCCATCGGCTGATTCAGGTCAAAGGCGATCCTTGTGGCATGCCCTTTGCCGCTGCGACCGATCACGTTGTTGGATTGCAGATCGTTGCAGGCGCGAATGCAGCGGTCACACAGGATGCAGGCCTGATGCTCCACCGCGATGACCGGCGAAGACCGATCCACGGTGTCCGGTAGCGAAGCCGAGGACGGCTCGGCGGCAACATCGTATTCCCGAGCCAGACGTTCCAGCTGGCAATCGCCCAACAGGCGTTCGCGGTCACAGGGGACCGGGTGATCCTTGAGCAACAATGCGATCAGCGTCCGCCGGTAACTTGTGACCTTTGGCGATTCGGTCCGCACCTGCTGACCGTCTGCGCACAGCCGCGAACAGGCTGCGGCCAGAGTGCGTTCGCCCACGTCGACAACGCACAGGCGGCAGACGCCCACAGGTTCCAAAGCATCGGACTGACACAGTCCGGGTAACTGGATGCCCAAGCGGTCGGCGGCTTGCCACAGCGTTGTTCCTTGAGGAACGCACACAGATTGGCCATCGATGTCGAGTGTGACGGTTCCCGTGTCGCTGCCAGTTGCGGTCATACCCGGTGTTCTCCGTGGGCCCTGTCGCGTGTTCGTTGTGCCCGTTGCCGTAACGTACCGTTGTGCGGGTTTTCTGCTGTGATTGTGTCGTCTCAGACCGCGAACCCTTCGTGGCGGGTCCGCTGTTCGGGAAACCGCTCGAGCATGCTCAGGATGGGGTTCAGGGCCACTTGGCCCAGGCCGCAGATCGAAGTTTGTTCGAGTGTTTCTCCGAGCAGCGTCAGTTCAGCGAGTGCGGATTCCGGCACTTGGCCCGCGCCGACCTGGTCCAGCAGTTCCACGGCGTGCTGGGTGCCCAGCCGACAGGGAACACACTTGCCGCAGGACTCATTGCGAAAAAAACGCACCAGGTTGGTGGCCAGGTCGTACAGGTTGTGTTGATCGCTGATCACGATCACCGCTCCGGTTCCCAGCATGCTGCCAGCGTCGCGAACGGATTCAAAATCCAGAGGCGTCTGCAACTGTTCCGGAGTCAGGAAGTTGGAGCTTGCGCCGCCGGGCAAGATCGCGCCCACGCGCTGGCCGTCCCGCATGCCCCCGGCCAGGGCAATCAGCTCGTCGATCGGCAGGCCCATGGGGATTTCGTACACTCCCGGCTGGTTCACATCGCCGGAGACCGACACGAATTTGAGCCCACAGAATCCGTCGCGTCCCTGAGCGTTCCACCACGGGGCGCCGTGATGAATGATGGCGGTTGCCAGCGCCAGGGTCTCGACGTTGTTGATCAGGGTCGGTTGGCCGTTGAGTCCGCAAGTGCCGGGATAGGGTGGTTTGTTGCGTGGCTCGCCACGCCGGTCCTCCAACGCCTCCAGCAACGCGGTCTCTTCGCCCAGAATATAGCCGCCGGGAGACACGAAAACCTCGATGTCAAACGCGCGACCGCTGCCGGCCGCGTCAGAACCCAAAATACCCTGCCGGCGCGCCTGCGCGATCGCAGCCTCCAGTGACGCCCGCTCCTGGTCGTACTCGTGTCGGATGTAGACGATGCCCGAGTCGGCACCGACTGTCAGGCCGGCCAGTAGCAGCCCTTCGATGACCAGGAATGGCAGTTCCTGCAGAATCACCCGGTCCTTGAACGTCCCCGGTTCACTCTCGTCGGCATTGCAGATGACAAATTTCGTGTCGCTGGATTGGGACCGTACCAGGTCCCACTTGCGGCCGGTGGGAAAACCGGCGCCGCCCATGCCGCGTAAACCGCTGGCCTGCAAGCGTTCGATACAGGTTTGCGGCAAGTCGCCGTCCGCCAGACAGCCGGCCAGCGTCGTGTACCAGTCCGCCTCGGTCTCATACGGATTGCAGACCCACGCTCGGCGGGGAGTCCGTGGCGGATCGGCCGAGTGGTCCTGAGCCGCGCGAATGTCATCCAGCAGCGGATCGCCCGAGTTCAGAGTCCGGGGGGCCAGCGGAACGTCGTTGACGGTCAATGCCGGAGCGTGATCGCAGCGGCCGAGACAGGAGACCGGTTCAATCTCGACGTCGTTGTCGGAGGCCAAGGCGGCGCGGAGTCGTTGGATTCCCGTCTGGCAGCCCGCCATCGCGCAGGTCACGTCGCGGCAGACGCGGACGGTGACACGCGGGGGTGGTGTCCGCCGAAACTGAGGATAGAACGAAACCAGGCCTTCCAGCCGATACAGCGGCAGACGACGACGCTGGGCCAGTTGTTTGAGAGTCGTTTCGGACAGGTAGCCGTTTTGATGCTGAAGATCGCTCAGTTCACGCAACAATTGCACGCGGAATCCTCCCGCCGTGTGAGCATTTCAGATGTCGATTTCGGCCGCCAGGCGTTCGACGTCTTCCAAACTGTAGAAATCTCCCGTTCCCGCTCCCGGGCAATCACGCTGAGTGTCGCTCCAGGCTTGCTTGCTCTTGAGATTGGAGTTCCAGAACGGCCACGTGCGGCATTGCCGTGGTCGGACCGGATAGACGCGGCAACGCCGCGTCTCGGCGTCAAAAAACGTGCAGTCGCCGTTTGCAAATTCGGTGAGGCTCAAACGGCGCCCGTACAGACGCGTGTGGTGCAACCGCACCTCACCGATGCTTAACCCCAGCAACTCGGCGATTTGCTTGAGTTCTTCGTCATCGATCCAGACTCGGCCGGGATCTCCGGTGCAGCAGTTGCCACACTGGCTGCAGCGAAACTTCAACCCGTTCCGGTACCAGGTTGCCTCCTCTGTTGTACCCATCCGATGCTCGATCGTATCCGTTTCTTGGTCAAGTCAGCAGCGCGTCGCTGCCTCCGCAAAGCGGTGCAACCGGGGCTGGGACTGGCCCCGATCCGGGATGGCCGTCAAGTCTAAGCATCCGAGCTGCCGGCGGCAACGAAGTGGGTCAGTCTCGGGATCCGTCACCGGATCCACTCAAACCAAAGTGGCATAGAATGGGAAGATGGTCCGAACCCAGATCGGGGCCACGGCTTCGGGAGTCGATCACGCAGCCGGGACTCACCAGGCAGTGGTCGATCGGAATCCCCAGCCAGCCGAAACGTGCCGGCCAGGTCGGTTGACGACCGAAGCCGTTGCGCGTGTCCAGCAGGCGGCCGCGTTCCAGCAGACGTCGGAACCACACGGACCACGGTGTGACATTCAAGTCTCCGATGACGATCAACGGCGATGACGATCGGATCGCGTACGCAGCCACGTCGGCCAGCTGCCGATTGCGCGTCGCCGTATACCGCGCGCTGATCGGCGGCAGCGTGTGCACCGCCAATAGCTCGAGCGTTTGACCGTTCAACCGCAAGCGACTCGCTACGGCCGGCACACCGGAGTTGCCCAGGTCGAGTAGGGTGCTGGACTCGACCGGCACACGGCTGAAGACGGCGATCCCAAACGGTTGGGGGCCGGTCTGAATGGTTTGATGCGGGTAGCGTTTGGAGAGCCGATCCAACGCTGGTTGCCACTGGGGTGTGACTTCCAGCAGAACCAACAGATCCGGATCGACTTGCCGCACATAATCCTCAATCCTTTGTAGCCGTTGGTTTCCCGCGTAGACGTTGATCGACAACAGTCGTGTCGGTGCCTCAACATGGGCGATTTGAGGGACTGGGCGTGTACTGCCCCACAGGATGGCCAGCGTGAACAGCAGTCCGACCAGAGGTACCAGGCAGCGTTTGCGCGGTTTGACCAGGACAAGCCCCGTCGCGGACACCGTCAGCATGACCGCATAGTGCACCCGGAAATGGCTCAACAGGTCGAAAACCCACCACGAGCGCCCCAGCGAGCCGGCCAGAGTTGCCAGACAGGCCAGCCAGCCGCCACAGCGTACCAGGCCGATCAGCAAACCCAGGACGCCTGCGCGCAGGCCGTTCCCGATGCGGTGATCGGGTTCTGGTCTGCGGATGATCATGCGGCTGTCCTCAATCAATCGACGCCGGATCGTTGCCAGCGGGTACAGGCCGCTTATAATGACGACTCAATCCGGTCCCGAACAGCGGCACAGCGGAAGCCAGCTCGGGCGACCGGACTGAGCCGTGTTGCGGACCATTCGGGTCCGACGATTGTACGGTTCCAGTGGAAGTGGATGCGGTCCCCGGTGACTTTCCGGTTGGTCTGCGGCCGGTAGACCCTGTCCGACGGTCTGTTGAAGGACGAGAAGAGTGTTACGTACACGAACATGTGGTGAGCTGCGGAAAGCGGATGTCGGAGACAACGTGACCGTCTGTGGCTGGGTGGACAGTTATCGGGATCACAAGGGCGTGGTGTTCATCGATTTGCGCGATCGTTATGGCAAAACACAAATTGTGTTCAATCCCGACGAAGGTGAACAGATCCACTCGGAATCCCGGTCGCTGCGCAAAGAGGACGTGATCCAGGTCAGGGGACCGGTGATGGCGCGTCCGGATGACATGGTGAATCCCAAACTGGCCACGGGTGAAATCGATGTCCGCGCCCAGAACCTGAAGGTGTTCAGCAAGAGTCTGACTCCACCGTTCGAACCGGGAACTCACGAGCTACCGGGAGAAGAGCTGCGGTTACGGCATCGGTTCATCGACCTGCGTCGCGAGGCATTACAGAACGCGTTGCAAATCCGGCATCACTTGTGCCAGCTGACGCGCGCGTACTTCAATCAACTCGACTTCCTCGAAATCGAGACTCCGATGCTCGGGCGGAGTACGCCGGAGGGGGCCCGAGACTACCTGGTTCCCAGCCGGGTCCACGCAGGCGCGTTTTACGCTCTGCCACAATCGCCTCAGATTTACAAGCAGATACTGATGGTGGCCGGCTACGACCGCTACTATCAGCTGGCGCGCTGTTTTCGCGATGAAGACCTCCGCGCCGACCGCCAGCCGGAATTCACTCAGATCGATGTCGAGATGTCGTTCGTCGAACGTGACGATGTGCTGGAGACGATCGACGGCTTGCTGGCTCAAATTCTGAGCAGTCTGCGCGGCACGGAATTGACGTTGCCTGTGCCCCGCTATTCGTATGCCGAGGTGATGCAGCGGTTTGGGACGGACAAACCCGACCTGAGGTTCGCGATGGAACTGCAGGACATTTCCGATCTGGCCGCGGATTGTGGTTTCGGAGTATTCCAGAAAACCGTGGAAGGCGGAGGGCGGGTTCGTGGTCTGAACGCCAAAGGGGCGGCGGACTCCTATAGCCGCAAGATGATCGACGAACTCACCGCCTTCGTCGGTGACTATGGAGCGCGCGGGCTGGCCTTCTTTCGAGTCAAGCCGGGAGCGTTGGATTCGCCGATTGCCAAGTTCTTCAGCGACCACGAGCAGGCGGCCATCATCGACCGGCTGCAGGGCGAACCCGGTGACTTGCTGTTTTTCGTGGCCGATTCCGATGCGGTGACTTCGGCGGCCCTGGCCGCGCTGCGGAATCGCCTGGGCCGGGAACTGGAACTGTACGATCCCCGGGAGATCCACTGCGCCTGGGTGTTGGACTTCCCGCTGGTGACCTGGAACGAGGACGAGCAGCGTTGGGATGCCGAGCACCATCCGTTCTGCTTGCCGGTGGACGACGATCTGCCGTACCTGAACGAGGATCCAGGCCGCGTCCGCGCCCAGTCGTACGATCTGGTGGTCAATGGCTATGAAGCGGCCAGTGGCAGTGTGCGTATTCACGATTCGACCGTGCAGCAGCAGGTGTTCGACCTGCTGGGAATTTCGCCGGAAGAGGCCGAACAGCGGTTTGGCTTCCTGCTGGAAGCACTCCGTTATGGAGCCCCTCCACACGGCGGAATCGCCCTGGGACTCGATCGCTGGGTGATGCTGCTCTGCGGTGACGACAGTATTCGCGATGTGATCGCGTTTCCCAAAACCCAGAGAGCGTCGGATTTGCTCAGCGGCGCCCCGGCGGCCGTCGATCCCGCGCAACTGCGTGATCTGCGGATCCAACTCGACCTTCCGCAATGAGCGCGGAGTCGCATCCCGGGCGGACGCAGCCGTTTGCGCGGCACGGACGCACGGCGGGCGGGATCCCGGCGGGAATCCCACAGTCGGGTTGCCGAGGCCTAATCGAGCGTTTCGAGTTTCTTGGCCGCGGCTTGCCGGGCGCGGTCCATGACCGTTTTCAGGCTGACCGGCACTCCCTGCAGTCGCTTACTTTCGTCAGCCGCCTCCATGAAGGCGTAGATCTCCAGCGTCTCGGTGGAGCTGACCGGAGGACGACGGGTGCGAAAGAACTTGACGATTTCCACGACCAGCGGCCGATAGCCTTCGTAGGGGCCAATGGGCTGGATGCCTTTCTCGCCAAATGCCGTTCCGCCATAGCCACGTTGGCCTGCCCGCAGGCCGCGAAACGTACCGATGCGTCCGTCCTTCCAGGTGCCCACGACCACCTCCATTCCCGGAGCACTCGAACGCGTGACGGACGTGCATCCGACACCCATCACCGTGAACAATGACTCCACTCCGTGGATGCCGTACCAGAATAAGTCCGGATGGGTCTGTTCCAGGGAACAGGGACTGTAGGCGTCGCAGGCGACGATCTTGCCCAGCTTGCCTGCGCGGAGAGCCTGTGCTCCCGACGCATACCGCAGCGATGATGACGAGAACACGGGAGTTTTGTATTTGCGGGCGGCTTCGAAAATGGCCACGGCATCGGTCAGGCTGCCGGCGATGGGTTTGTCGATGAACACGGGTTTACCCGCTTTGAGGCAGGGCAGGATTTGCTGTAAATGCGGGCGTCCGTCGTTGGTTTCCAGCAGCACCACGTCGACCTGTTTGATCAACTCGTCGATCGAGTCCACGATCTGGACACCCATGTCTTGCACCTGTTTGGTGTATCCCGGGACGCGGACGGTGCTCGATTTGATGTCCGGGCTGCCCTGGGGATAGGCTGCCACGACGCGGCAACCGGCGATATCGGGCTTGGCTTTCGGGTCGTTTAACGCCTTGGTGAATGCGATCACGTGTGAGGTGTCGAGGCCGATGATACCGGCCCGCAGCGTGGCCTGTTTCGGATCGGCCGCCACGGGAGAAGCCGCCGGTGCAGCCTGTGGCTTGGCGGCAGCGACCTGACCACGGTCGGCAGGTCCCAGTCCGCTGATGTCCCACAAACCGACGGTCTTGTCGTAGCTCGATGTTGCCAATTGTCGGCCGTCCGGTGAGACCGCAACGTCGGTGACCTGCGCCGCGTGCTGTTCGATCGTCGCAAGTTCCTCACCGTCCTCGCGATTCCAGAGCTTGACCTCGTTCTTGCCCTTGGACCCACCGCCGCTGCCACTGACAACCGTGCGCGCGTCGGATACGAAGGACAGACAGTTGGTTGGCCGGCTGTGACCGCCGAAAAACCCCAGAGCCTTGCCACTGGCGAACTCGTACACGTTGATTGTTTCGTCCTGACTGCTGGAGATCAGGAATTTCCCGTCGGGCGAAAAAGCGACCGCGGTCGCCGTCCGTTTGTGCTTGGGGAATTCACGGACGGGTTCGCCAGTTTCGGCGTTCCACAGGCGAACCCGGCCCGGTCGCGTGACTCGGTCGGGATCGCCACTGGCCGATGCCAGCCACTTGCCGTCAGGCGAGAAGTCAATGCCTGAGACCGGGTGTCCCAGTCCTTTGATGGTGAGTCGCGGCGCGGATTGACCTTTCGCAAGTGACGCGACATCCCAGATGCCAATCGTCTCGTCGTCGCTGGCCGTCGCCACCCGCGTTCCGTCGGGACTGAACACCAGCGATGTCACTTGACCTCGATGCGTCTTCACAGTTTGCAGCGAGCGAAACGGGTCGGTCCCACAGACGGTCACCGATTGATATCCGGCCGCCAGCAGCATTTTTCCGTTCGGCGCGAACGCCAGGTCGGAAACGTAACCACTGGACAGAGTGATGTCAGCGGTCTGACTGTGTTGGGATGTGTCGTAGACCCGCAGGCTGTTGTAGCTGCCTGCCGCCAGGTGTTTTCCGTCCGGAGCGAATGTCACAGACAGAACCCAATCAGCGAAACCGCCGAATCGTGCCAATGGCTTGCTCAGCACAGTCGCTGGTTCCGCCCCCGCCAACACGGCGCCTTGAAAGAAGTATGTGGCTGCGATCAAAACCGTTGCCAGACCCGTGATGGTCCGTTGGGTTTGCGCGTGGGGCATGGGACGCCTCCGTCACCGGGCAAGTTCAGGGCAGATTGTCAGGCGGGCCACTATGTCCCGACTCGAATTGAGGTTATCGTATCCCGGATATGAGATGCAACTGCGGCCCAACCAAACTGCGGCCCAGCCCGCTCAGCCAGGCTCCACAGTGCAACCTCTGCCGAGTGAGACGCGTGCATGAACTACTTTGCGCACGGACTGCGATTTGTTGACAGGCCGTATTTTCTTGCCGGGACCGCGGTGCCGGACTGGCTGGCCGCCACGGACAGCCGAGTCCGCATGCGGCGTCGAAACGTGACACGTATGATGGAGCATGCCGAGTCGCATCGGCTGGAGATTGCCGCGGGTGTCCTGCAGCATCTGGATGATGATCAGTGGTTCCACGCCACGAGGGGTTTTGTTGAAATCACCGGCGAAGTGACCCGCCGGATTCGCACCGTCTTGAACGGTCGGGATGGATATCGACCCAGTTTTGTGGGGCACATAGCCACGGAACTGCTGCTCGACGGCGTGTTGATCGAACGGCATCCCGGTCGGATTGACAGGTACTATCAGGCGTTGAACGAACTGGATCCGGTTGAGTTGCAACAGACGGTCAACTCCATGTCACCCCGCTCGACCGATCAGTTGGCTCGATTCATCGGCTTGTTTCTGCAGACCGAATTTCTGCGGGACTACCGGGATCCCGGACGATTGCTGACCCGCTTGAATCAAGTGATGCGACGCATCAGACTGAACCAACTGCCGGGCGAGGTCGAGGGTGTTCTGGCTTCGAGTCGGGAGCTGGTGCGCGATCGGATCAACGAACTGTTGCCCCCCGAAGTGTTTGCCGATCCCGATTCTTTTGCCGGTTGAGGTGATTGTCATGTGCCGGAGGCTGGTCCGCGAACCGTTGCTCGTGCGGATCGTTGTCTGCGGAGCGTGCCGGCCTGCCGGCGGACTGCGTACAGTTTTGGCTGATGGACGGTCAGACGCAGGGACCATTGCAATTTCGGTGCTGGACGGATTTCCTATGGGTGATTCCTCGGCGCGGTCTTGTCCGAAACGCGGTGATGCCTTCGAAATGATCAAGAACTGCAGGGCGTGAGACGAGCTGCGTGAGTGGCGTGTGAATGATTGTGAACCAACCGGGTCAGCCGGAGAAAATCCATCTGAAATAAGGATGACAGTGATGCAATACGGGATGAACATGCTGCTGTGGACATCGGACGTGACCGAGGATCATTTTGACTTGCTGGAACAGATCAAGCAGTGGGGCTTCGACGGTGTGGAGTTGCCGATCTTCGAATTGAATGAGCAGAACTTTCGCTCGGTAGGATCTCGGTTGGATGAACTCGGGCTGGCGCGGACCGCGGTGACGGTTTGCACGGCCGAGGCAAATCCGGTGTCGGCTTCGGCCGAGATCCGTCAGGCGGGTCTGGATCATCTGAAACAGGCCGTCGATATGTGTGCCGCGGCTGGAGCGACGCACTTGTGTGGACCCATCCATTCGGCGTTAGGGGAGTTTTCCGGTGCGGGCCGGACCGAGGACGAATGGAAACACGGCCAGGACATTCTGGGGCAGGCCGCCGATCACGCGCAGTTAAACAACGTGACTCTGGTGGTCGAGTACCTGAATCGTTTTGAGTGCTACTTCTTGAACTGCGCTGCGGATACGGCTCGGTTCTGTCGCGAAGTGAATCACCCGCACCTGAAAATGATGTACGACACGTTTCACGCGAACATCGAAGAGAAGTCGATCGAACAGGCTGTGCAGGACTGCCGTGATCAAATGGTGCATGTGCACATTTCAGAGAACGACCGTGCGACTCCGGGGCAGGGTGGTGTTGATTGGGACACTTCGTTCTCGGCGCTCAAGGCCGTCGATTACGATGGCTGGTTCATGATTGAAGCGTTTGGTCTGTCGTTGCCCGCTCTGGCGGCGGCTACCAAAATCTGGAGACGGATGTACGAATCCGAGCAGCAGTTGGCCCAGGACGGCCTGCAGTTCATGAAATCGCGATGGGAAGGTTGATCCCGGTTCCGTCGTGTTGGGTCGCTGACGGTTGCCCGGCCGTGGCAACGCCGGGCGACAGAGATGCCTGTGGTTCTTGATCGGAGGAGCACATGTGGCCGCCCGCGGCCGGGCGCCCACATGGATCGAATCCGGCAGAGGGATCGAATCCGGCAGAGGGATCGAATCCGGCAGAGGGATCGAATCCGGCAGAGGGATCGAATCCGGGCGTTCGGAACGCAGCCTGCGCGCTAGGTCAGTCCGATGCGGGCTACCTGGCAGTAGGGACATTCCTGCGAGTAGATGATCTTGCCGCACGCGCTGCAATCGTGGGGACCGTACAAGACGGGTTTCTCCAGAAGCAACTGAATGGAGAAGTGAGCGAACAAGGCGACCAGGGGGATGCCGATCAACCAGCCCATCCAGCCCATGGTGCTGATCAGAGCCACCAGCAGCGCCGCACAACAGGCCATGTAGATAATCACGTTGGCCAGTTTCTGCCGCTTGAATCGCGCTGCCAGCACGTCTTGGCTCAGCTCACGGTTGAATTCCTGGAGCAGGACGTCGCGTTTGCTGTTGCTGATCTGTTGGACTTGCGAGGACTTGATGGCCTGCAGCAGGCGGCCGGTGCTGTCGAGCAGGCGGTAGGTGTCGTCAAAATCGAACGGCTGTTGGTGGGCCCAACGATTCCGTGATTCTCTCAGCTCGCTGACCAAGCTGCGTTCCCCGTGTCCCAGCGTGGATCGAAAAACCGTATTCCACTGATCCCACATGACGGTCAGCAGGGAGTGAGCGTCCCAGTTGACGGTGTCGTTCTTCTGGGATCGGCTGTTCGGGAGATCCCGCCGGAAGCTGGACCGGATGCTGGCCAGCCAGCGATCTCGATAAACGGCTTGGAGTGCCTTTTCGACATACGGAGCCAGTTCACTGGTGAGAACATCCAGTGCTAGGGAAACGCGCTCGTGGTTCGTCAGCATTGAGAGGCGCTCCGCTGGCCGACGGATGGAACAGCGACTTCTTTCGCATGGTCGAGGTTCCCAAATGTAGCTTTGAAAACGACACACTACCGAGATCGTTTCGGCCGGTAGTCACGAATTGTCAGGTCGGCTGTTCAACTGCGCATTTCATGACGAATGCTACGGAATGTCCGGATTGTGCGGATCCCGCAGAATCGGAGTCGCTGACCAGCGTCAACCGGCCCAGGGTGCGTTGGAGCGTGCGCGGGCCGGCAACGGCCAGGCGGGGATTGTCAGCCGGGCTCGGCCAGCGGGCCGCGAGGCGTTTCAGTCTGTGCGCTCCGTCTGCTGTTGCACCGCCTCGCGACAGGCCTCGGCAGCCGGGTCCTGGTCGCCAGGCTGTTCGCGATTCGGGTTGTTGAACTCCGTCAACTGAATCAGCAGACCGCGAATGATGTGCTCGGCCTCGACGCGCTCCTGCATCCAACCGTCGCGGGCTTCGCGCCATCCCGTTTCCCGAATGTCGAATTCGGTGCTGCTGACCCGGAGTTGTTCCTCGCGATTCCGCAGCGTCTCGTCGCGTTGAGCCAGACATTCCGTCGTGGCTTGCCGTTGTTTGAGGAAGTCGTCCTTCTGATGTTGCAATTGGGACTCGGCTTCCGTCAATTCCTGTCTTTGCTGAGCCAGCGTGGTTCTGAGGAAGTCGTAGTGCTCTGACAACGCTTTGCGGGCCGCGTCGACCCGGGATTTGGCCTCGTTTTGCCCGGCGCCTTGGACCAGTTGCGACCAGGCTTCTTCGATCGCCATCCGAATCTCGAGATTGTCGCGGTGAGTGATTTCCAGTTCGGTGCGGAGTTGATCCAGTCGCTCGCGGCGCGATTCCAGGTTTTGACCGTGCATGTTGAGCAGATCGTGTTGCCGTTGGATGTCAGACTGCTGTGCCGTCTGCATCCGCTCCCAAGTCGAACGGTCCTCGGCCAGTTTGCGAATGTCGTGTTGCAATTCGTTTTGCCGAACCGTTCGTGCTCGGCTCTGCAGCGCGTGTTCGCGTTGTACCGAGTGTTCGCGTTCCTCGAGCAGAGCGCGAAAGTGCTCCAGTTGCCGGTTCCGCAACAGGATCATTAATTCGGATTGTTCCTGTTGAAGCCGCAGCTGCTGCTGAGCTTGCTGCAGATCGCGGAGTTGGGTTTCGAGATCGTTGCGCGTCGTCTGCAGATGTTCTGCTTGAAAGCGATGCCGATTGTCCATCAGAGTCGCTTCGTGCTTCAATTGGCGCGCGCGCTGTTGACGGTCTCGTTCAAACTCCTGCCGCTGCTCACGGATTTCCGTTTCCTGTTGTTCGCGCTCGGCCTCCAGACTGGACTGGCATTCGATTCTCAATTGCTCGAACTGCTGTTGAGCGTTCTCGAGCTCCTGGACCTGCGTGTTCAATTGGGATTCACGAGCTTCCACATCGCGGCGGCGTTGAGTGAACTCGGACTCCATTTGTGATCGAATGGTCTGCCGCTGCTGTTCTCCGTCGACCGTGAATGATTCTTGCAGCTGTTCGAGCAGTTGCTGGTGCTCGCTGCGGCGCTGGTCGTCTAATTGTCGCAACCGATCCTGCTGCTGCTCCAGAGCCTCGTTCTTTTCTTTCCAGAGTTGGCGTTCGTGCTCGAGCTCTCGGTTGACCTGCTCCCGCATCGACATCCGTTGAGCGTCGAGTTTCTTTTGGAGTTGGTCGAGTTCGGCAGTTCGGGCGTCCAAGGTCTGCGATTGCTGGCCCAGCCGCTGTTGGTCCGCCGAGACTTCTTTGAGTCGAGATTCGAGGTCCGCGGCGCGTTGCTTCTGGCGGACTTCTTCGCTGTGGACCGCTGCTTCACGCTGCTCGACTGCGCCCGTCCGCGCTTGCATCTGCTGCAGGATTTGGCTGGCCTGAATCAGCAGGTTTTCGTCCGACTGTGCGGCAGCCACCGGGACCGGCGCTGTTTCCGGGGTCAGGTGCGACGGATCATAACGATGACCGTCCTGCTGGCCGTCCTGCGCTGGCTGGCTGTCGTGCGCCGCTGCGAGTGGGCCGGACGGCGTCGTATGCGGAGTCATCGCGTCCGCAGATTGTGGTGCGGCCGGTCGAGCTGAGTTCGGACGATTGCTCATCTCGGGAGTCCCTTCCCTGGTGAGCGGATGGAATGGGCGGATGTGTGCCTGAGCGTCAGGGCACGCCACGGCCCTGATCGTCGGATTTGCAGCGCTGTCAGCCTGTCTGTTGGTTCAGAGAATCGGCGAATTTGTCTTTCGAGGTCAGTCCCACAAATCTCTCGACAATACGGCCTCCGTTGAACAGCAACACCGTGGGAATGGCGCTGATCTGGTGCGCGGTCGCCGTCTGCGGATTCTCGTCGGTGTTGAGTTTTCCAATGCGCGCCTTGCCGTTAAAGTCCTCTGCAAGCTCCTCGATCGTGGGCAGCATCTGCTTGCACGGACCACACCAGGGGGCCCAGAAGTCAACCAGAACCGGCTGGTCGCTGTCCAGGACATCTTGTTGGAAGTTGGCGTCGGTAAATTCGAGAACGTCGTCGCTCATGGGAAGCCTCTCGCTGGGAACCGCTGGACCAAAGGGGCATCGGCAGCAGAATTGAGGGGATTATAGAGGTTGGGGTATACCTGTCAATGTGCACCTCCGGACCTGCCAGACGACGCGCCGCAGGCGGCCCATCGGTCGACTCCAACTCGACAGCCGAGGCCGTAGCTGGAACAATGCAGGAATGAACACTCGAGTCCGCTGGGAACGCTGGGAACGCTGGGCACTGCCGGTCGCGATGGTCGGGTTGTTGTCTAGTCCGCCGGGCGTCTTCTGCCAGTCGGTGGTGGACGTGCGGGGCGCAGCCCGGCGTCCGCCGGATGTGTCCGTTTCTCACGGAATTCTGGCTCCCGTACAACAGCGGACTGCTGGGATTGGGGACCAGGAACTGCAGGCGTACCAGGACGTCATTGCCCATGTGGATACATTTTCCGCCGCTGATCAATATCGAGCAGCCCGGGCGGAGCAGACCGCCTGGAGCCGGCGGCTGAAGCAACGTGGAGGTTCCGGCCTGTTGTTGGATGCCGTGCAGGAAAGCCCGGAAGCTCTCGCTGGACGACCGCTGGTGGTGTATGGCTGGCTGGAGAAATGGGAGCGGCAGCGGGTTGAGATTGCCGGGGTCGAACAGGTGCGCACCTGGCTGTGGTTGCGGCCGGTCTCCGGTGGGCCGGGGCGGGCGGTTTTGGACCTGCCTGCCGACGTCGCTCGTTCCCATACCGCTCCCGGTGCCCCGCTGGCTGCGGCCGGCCTGTTGTTCAAACTGGCGCGTTTGACCAGCGACACCGGGACTCAGGATGTGCCCCTGATCGTGGCTCGGTCCGACAGTCTGCAGTGGATCACTTCCCAGTTGTCGCCGGATGCGTGCCAAGCGGTCGCGCATCGCCAGCCGCTGCAGGCCAATGAGGAAGGGGCCTACTACCACATCCTGCATCACGCCCGCATGGTGTCGCTGGAACAGCAGCGTGGGCAGTCCCGCCAGTTTCGGCAGCAGCGGATCCGCCAGTTGGGTCTGAAGGATCCCCGCAAATTCTCGACTTTTAAGGACATCTTCCTGAATGCCGATGCGTGTGTGTGCGCGCCTGTGACGCTCGCAGGTCATGTGCAGTCGGTGACCCAATTTCCGGCCGCCGAAAACCCTTTCGGATTGCAGACGCTGTATCAAGTGAATCTGTTTCCTGACGACGGTCAGCGGAACCTGGCCGTGGTGATTTGCAGCGATTTGCCGGACGGAATGCCCTTCGATTCTGGAGTCGTTGATGGCGTTTCGGTGACCGGCTATTTTTTCAAAATGTATCGGTATCCGGCGGAGGATCCGCAAGATGCACGTAAGCAGATTCAACGCATCGCGCCACTGGTGCTGGCATCGCGCATCGACTGGGATCCGCGGGTGGCCTCGCGCGCCACCCGCGGATTTTGGAATCCCGCGAAGGTGGCATTGTTGTTGGTTCTTCTGATCCCCCTTGTTTTCTTGTGGCGGGCTGCCCGGCAGGATCGAGCCTTTCGCACGGCGCGCGCTGCCCAGGCAGTCCGCGACAGCGCGAATCCGTTCGAGTCCGTGGGTGACCCGTCGGCCGTGGACGCGGACCATTAGCAGCGGACCGCCGGCGTTTCCGGCGCGTTGTGATGTTCGGCGCGTTGTGATGTTCGGCGATTCGTGATGTTCGGCGATTCGTGATGTTCGGCGCGTTGTGATGTTCGGCGATTCGTGATGTTCGAGAGGATTTCGGCATGTCGGCCATGTGTCCCGTTTCCGCTGCTCTGCAGCGGCCGATTCGTCTCGGCGTCCTGATTTCCGGCGGCGGGACGACGCTGCTGAATTTCCTGGAACACATACGCTCGGGCCAACTCTCGGCCGAGATTCCGCTGGTGATCTCCAGCCAGGCCGATTGCCGCGGCGTCGAGCGGGCCCGGGAGGCCGGCTTGCCAGTCGAAGTCGTACACCGCCGTGATTGGGACTCGGTCGGCGAATTCAGCCAGCACCTGTTTGCGCGTTTGAGAACCGCCGATGTCGACCTGGTCACGCTGGCCGGATTCCTGTGCCTGATCGAAGTGCCGGACGATTTTCGACACCGTGTCGTCAACATCCACCCGTCGCTGATTCCCGCCTTCTGTGGTCCCGGATTTTACGGTCAGCATGTCCATGAGGCGGCGGTGCGCCGCGGTGTGAAAATCAGTGGCTGCACCGTGCATTTCGCCGATGATCAATACGATCATGGGCCGATTGTGCTGCAACGCAGTACCGAGGTCACCGATGAGACCACGGCGGATCAACTGGCCCGGCAGGTGTTTGCCCTGGAATGCCAGGCCTATCCGGAGGCGGTGCGGCTGTTTGCCGATGGCCGACTCGCCGTTTGTGATGGCCGTGTGCACATCCTCGAACCTGGCCAGCACGAGGCCGACAGCGCCTGAGTGGCGGTGGCCCGTTCGACGCTTGGCATCGCTGACCGCAGCGCCCGCCGGCAATCGGACCGACACCATCGCTCGGTCCGAACACCCCGCGCGACCCTCGAAATCCCCACATGCGCTGCCGCCGTCTCCAGCGACAGAATGCGAGCGAACTGTCACATCCTGTCACCAGCCGCGGTGATGTTGCCTCACCGCCACGTTGTCCGCGAACCGGTAAGCTATGTTCCCTGAAACCGACAGGCAATCCGACACGGCACCCGACGTGATGTGCGAACCGTCACATTCCGAAACCGCGGGTGACCCCATCTCAGATCATGATCCCCCGTGGGTGTGACGGATTTTGACATAAAAGTACTGAATATGATCGATCATGGTTGAAATTGAAGGTAGAAGACGGACAATGGACGAAGGGATCTCGAAGCTCAGGATGAGAGAGCGGTGATGTTGGTTGATGAACGTCGTCAGAAAATCATAAATATCGCCGAGAAATCAGGTTTTGTGACGTTACAGGATTTGATGACAGGCGTGGGTGCCAGCGAGTCCACGGTGAGACGTGATTTGGAGTTTCTTGACAGTATCGGTCAGCTTCGTCGAACACGGGGCGGAGCAGCCTACGTCGGGGAATCGTTGACGGGTTTTGACGAGCGTCGCGGATGGGCTTCGGAGGAGAAGTGTGCGGTGGCCCAGGCGGCGGCGGATCTGATCCAGCCCGGCGAGGCGGTCTTGTTGGATGGCGGAACAACGACCCTGGAAGTCGCCCGGCGTCTGGTGGGGAAGCACTTGCTGGTCGTGACCAACTCATTGCCAGTGGCCAATGTGCTGGTCAACCAGGCTCGGGTCGAGTTGTTGTTGTTGGGCGGCTACCTGTACCCCAAGACGGGTGTGGCTTTGGGGCCACATGCGGTGGCCGGTTTGCAGGACATTCATGTGCGGCGGCTGGTCATGAGCGTGGGTGGGATCACGCGCGACGGATTGTTCAACAGCAATACGCTGCTGGTGGAGACCGAGCGGCGGATGATGGAAGCGGCCGAAGAAGTGGTGGTGGTGTCGGACAGCAGCAAACTCGGGCATTCGGCATTGGCTCGGCTGTGCGGGCTGGACGAGGTGGATTGCCTGGTGATCGATTCGGGGATGAGTCCGGAATGGCGTTCTGTAGTCGAGGAGGCTGGCATCAAACTGGTCATCGCCGGCGATAAAGTCACGGGAAGCAATGAAAGCGGAGTGAGCGGGTCATGAGTGTGCAGACGAAACACAAGCCGACAACCGTGCGGCGAGCCGATGTGGAGCGACTGGTGCGTCAGGTGCTGGACGAGCCGTTGGCCGCACGGACTGCCCAGCCGGTGCTGCAGCATCCTCTGGTCGTCAACATTTCTGCACGGCACGTTCATCTGACAGACGCACACGTGGAAGCCCTGTTCGGCGTTGGTCATCGGCTGACACCGATCAAGGACTTGTACCAGGATGGCTATTACGCGGCTGAGGAGACAGTGGCCCTGGTGGGTCCGCGGCGGCGGATGATCCCCAACATACGTGTGTTGGGGCCGTGCCGGGGCGATTCACAAGTCGAACTCGCATTCACCGACGGGATTTCGCTGGGCATCGATCTTCCGGTGCGCATCAGCGGCAACGTTCAGGGAACCCCGGGGTGCGTCCTGGTGGGGCCTCAGGGGGTTGTCGAGTTATCGCAGGGCGTGATTCGCGCCATGCGTCACGTACACATGGGGCCGGGTGATTTGCGGCATTACGGCGTGGCCGACGGAGACCAGATGCATTTGCGGGTCGAGGCCGCAGGCTGCACCACGGTACTGGAGAATCTGGTGGTGCGCGCTGCGGAAAACATCAAGCTGGAAGTGCACATCGATACGGATGAAGGGAACGCAGTGAATCTCGACGCCGCCACCTCGGTGGAGCTGTATTCGGAACAGAGTTGCCGCTGTCACGGATGATTGCGGATGGGAAAAGCGACTGGGACGTCCAATCTGACGAACCGAGTGAATTTTTAGGCAGAGGAACTACGCATGGCGAAAGTGATGGAAGCGTTGGGAATGATTGAGACGCGGGGACTGACCTGTCTGATCGAAGCCGTTGACTCGATGCTCAAATCAGCCAACGTGCAAATGATGGGTTGGGAGAAGGTGGGCAGTGGTTTGGTGACCGCCTTTGTTTCCGGGGACGTGGCAGCCGTCAAAGCGGCCGTGGACGCCGGAGCCGGCGCGGCCAGCAAGCTTGGTGAAGTGGTCAGTGTGCAGGTGATTCCGCGTCCGCATGAAGAGCTGAGCGGCGTATTGCCCAAGGCCGTCTCCCGTTCAGGCGCCAAGTAAGTGTGGTGAGAATGCTGCGCGGATTCCGCCAGCCCTCATCGAAACAACGGCTGTATCGCTACACGCTGTGACAAAACAACAGCATCAATAACGGAGATATGTGCAAGATGAAAGACGCCATCGGTCTGATTGAGACGAAAGGGCTGGTCGCTCAAATCGAAGCGTCCGATGCCATGTTGAAAGCGGCCAATGTGACACTGGTCGAGCAAATTCAAATTGGTGGTGGCTATGTCACCACGGTGATTCGTGGCGACGTGGGTTCTGTCCGTGCCGCCGTAGACGCCGGGGCGGCTGCCGCCACTCAGTTGGGTGAACTCGTCAGTGCGCACCTGATTCCGCGACCTGAACAGAGTTTGCTGGACAATTTTGTCTGAGCCGATTTGGGCCGGACAGTCCGCGACAGCGGAGCAACTCTCTGGGCGGGAGACTCTCGTAGCCGAGATGGTCCCGACGGGCAGGGACGCGGCCGTATCAACGCGGTAGAGGCAAAGGACGTCATGTCATGAAGATTCTTGTCGCGAACCTGGGTTCGACGAGTTTCAAGTATCGGTTGTTTGATCTGACGAGCGAAACCCAGCTTGCGCGGGGCAGCATCGATCGGATCGGACAACCGGAGAGCGCCTGCGTTGTGGAAATCGACGCTCAGCGACACGAGACTCAGCGGCGGATCGATGACCATGCCCAGGCTGTCGAGTTTTGCCTGCAGCAATTGACGGACGCGGAACACGGCTGCCTGAGTTCCGTGGACGAAGTGGCTGCCATCGGCTTCAAAGCCGTTTTCGCCGGCAATATGAGCGGTGTGCGGATCGTCGACGAGCGGCTGCTGGAGCGGATGGAGGAGCTGGCGGATGTCGCACCCGCCCACAATCCACCGTACGCGGCCGCCATGCGGCAACTGAATCGGGCCTTTCCGAGCATACCCCTCGTGGCGGCTCTGGAGACGGGATTTCACGAGACGATCCCCGCGGCTTCCCGCGTGTACGCGGTTCCCTATGAATGGAAATCCGACTGCCATGTGCAGCGCTGGGGCTATCACGGAGCCAGTCATAGTTACATCGGTGGACGCACTGCTGAATTGCTCGGCCGCGACGACCTGCGGGTCATTTCCTGTCATCTGGGTGGCAGCAACTCGCTGTGCGCCATGCGGGGCGGGATCTCGCTGGCCAACAGTCTGGGCATGAGTCCTCAATCCGGTTTGCCTCACAACAACCGTGTTGGCGACTTTGACCCCTTCGCCATCCCGGTGCTGATGCGGGCCACCGGCAAGAGTCTGGACGAACTGCTGCAGGACCTGGCCAGCCGCAGCGGACTGCTGGGACTCAGCGGTCTCAGCGGTGATGTCCGCGATCTGGAACAGGCGGCGGCTGATGGGCACGAACGGGCTCAATTGGCCTTGGACGTATTCGTCAACTCGATCCGGCATTACCTGGGAGCCTACCTGACCGTGCTGGCCGGAGCGGATGTGGTCGTGTTCACCGGTGGCATCGGCGAGAACAGCTGCGGCGTTCGCGCAGCGGTCTGCCAGCGGATGGAATGGGCCGGTCTGAGCATCGATTCCGAACGCAATGTCGGAGTGACGGGCGAAGCGCAGATTTCCAGCCAGGACAGCCCGGTCCAGGTGTGGGTCATTCCGACGAACGAAGAGATTGTCGTCGCGCGGTTGGCAGCGGAAGCCATCGCTGCCTGAGACGTACGAAACAGGACATCAGCACGATCCAAGGAATCAAAACATGTTTCTGGCACGCATAACCGGAAGCGTCGTGGCCACGCAGAAAGTGAAATCGATGATCGGGCAGAAACTGCTGGTCGTCGAACCGGTGCGGGTCGACGAAGCCGACCAGCGGGAATTGAAACCAACGGGACGCACATTTGTGGTGGTGGATACCGTCGGCGCCGGAGAGGGAGAACTGGTGTTGTGCGTCCAGGGGTCGAGTGCGCGGTTTACCGACCAGACCAAGACGTTGCCCGTCGACGCGGCCGTCATCGGTATCGTTGACCAGGTTCACGTCGGTTCGAATTCTGTTTTCAACGCGACCGATTGATCGTCGTCGCGGGCTGAAATCAACACCCAACAATCAACACCCAACATAGACTCAACCAACATCCCTCAACACAGGTGAGATCAATCGATGGTGCAAGCGACAGAACAGGCGATCCGAGAAGTTGTCCAACAGGTGCTCAACGAACTGGGGACTCCCCACAGGAACGGCCTGCCCGCCGGATCGGAATCCTGGGGCGTGTTCCAGTCGGTCGACGACGCCGTCAACGCGGCTCAGGCCGGTTTTGAACAACTGCAAGACGCCTCGCTCGAACAACGCGATCAGGCGATCCAGTGCGTGCGGGACATTTGCGACCAGCAGGCCGAAGAACTTGGACGGCTGGAATTCGAAGAAACCCGCATCGGCCGACTCGATCACAAAATCCAAAAACTGAAGATCATTAAGCTGGTTCCGGGAATCGAGTTTCTGAAGACGGATGCCGTCAGCGGAGATCAAGGCCTCACAGTCACCGAGTACGCGCCGTTTGGAGTCATCGGTGCCATCACTCCGGTGACCCACTCGCTGCCGACGCTCGCCGGAAACGTGGTCAACATGGTGGCTGCCGGAAACACGCTGGTCGTCAATCCCCATCCCAGCGGAGCGCGGATTGCCGCCGAAGGTGTGCGGCGATTCAACCAGGCGATTCTGGCCGCTACGGGTTTGAAGAACCTGATCACGATCATCGAGCAGCCCACGCTGGAGACTGCCGAAGAAGTGTTTCATCATCGTGGCATCCGCTTGCTGGTCGTCACCGGCGGTCCCGGAGTGGCCCGGGCCGCTTTGGCCAGTCGTAAGCGAGCAATTGTCGCCGGCCCGGGAAACCCGCCGGTCGTGGTCGACGAAACCGCTGATATTCACCGCGCCGCTCGTTCGATCATCAGCGGCGCCGCGTTTGACAACAACTTGTTGTGCATCGGCGAAAAAGAAGTCTTCGCCGTGAACGGCATCTTCGACGCCCTGCTCGACTCGGTCGAACAGCAGGATGGCTACCGGCTCGACGCACAACAGATACAACAATTGACTCAGATCGCTTTCCAGCCTCCGCAGGAACCGGGCGGACATCACGTGTTGAATCGAGATCTTATTGGCCAGGATCCCGCCAAGCTGGCACGACTCATCGGTGTCGATGTGCCCGCGAGTACCGAGATCCTGTTTGGTGAAACCGACACGAATAACCCCTTCGTATCCGAAGAGCAAATGATGCCCTTCGTGCCTTTTGTACGCTGTCGCGACGTGGAACAGGCCATGCAGCTGGCACACGAATTCGAGCACGGTTTTGGGCACACCGCCATCATCCACTCCAACAATGTCAGGAACATGACCGCGATGGGACGACTGATGGACACGACGTTGTTTGTCAAGAATGGACCCAGTACCGCGGGTCTGGGTCTGGGGGGCGAGGGATTTCTGTCCTACAGCATCGCCACGCCCACCGGCGAGGGTGTGACCAGCCCCCTGACGTTCACTCGCCAACGACGCTGTGCTCTGGCGGAAGATCTGCGGATTATCTGAACAGCGGTGGTTGTGACCCCAGGTGCTCTCGGCAACAGGACATGCGAATGCAGACGGCAAGTGTCATCGGCCATGCGGTTTCGACGGTGAAGCATCCCAGCCTCGACGGCCTGCGGTTGCTGGTCGTCCAACCGCTCGATGCGCGCGGCCACGCCGACGGTGATCCTCAAATCAGCATCGATCAATTAGGAAGCCGGCTCGGAGATGTGGTGTTGATCACCGGTGACGGGAACGCGGTGAACGACATGCTCGATCGGAAAGACTGCCCGGTGCGTTGGGCGGTGATCGGATTGAAGGACTGATGACCAATCAGGAACAGACCATTGAACGGATCGTGGCGCTGGTCGTCCAACGTTTGTCCGCCGCTGATGCTGCGCAGTCTCCGCTGACGGCCCCGCAAAGCGGCGATGGCCCAGACGGCGGTGGGCCAGACGGCGATGGGCCAGACGGCGATGGCCCAGACGGCGATGGCGTGCTGGTCGCCGATGCTGTGATCACCGAACACACGCTGCTGGCAGCCGCCCAGTCCGCTGAGTCGATCACCGTCGGTCCACGATCTGTGCTGACCCCTTCGGCCCATGACTACCTGCGGAGCCGGAACATCACCTGGAGCCGTACGCAGGACGGGGTGCCAGCCCCGAGCGGCGTGAGCCGCCTGCTGATCATCTCCAGCGAGCCCGACCCTGCGGGCGTGGATCGTACCCAGGTGACGGACAGCTTGCTGATGCCCTGGGAGACACGCACGCTGACGACCGACTCCCAGGCCGCACAGGCCGCCGTCGAACATGCCACATCCGCTCGCCGCAACCTGGTGGTCGTCGCCTGCGGCTGTGCCGCGCGCGTGGCCTGCCTGGCCAATCGAGATGTGCGTGTGCGGGCCGCCGTCGTCGATGCGACCGCCGATGCTCAACGCTTGTCCCGGACACTGTCCGCAAATGTGTTGTGCGTGGAATCGCGTGCCAAGACCAGCTTTGAGCTGCGGCACCTGATTCGCTCGATCCTGCAGCTGCCCGTGCCCAGCCAGACCGTTGACCGGAATCCCGATGGCCAGCCTGCCGTGGAGAACTGACATGCGTGTTGCGGAAGTCATCGGCAAAGTGACCTTGTCTCGAAATCATCCGTCTCTTGATGGAGCCCGCTGGGTGATCGGAGTGCCGCTGTCGGCCGCCGGCCTCGCCGGATCCGCCGACGGACGTGGAGAGCCCCTGGTCATTTATGACGAATACGGCGCCGACTCGGGATCGTTGCTGGCTGTCAGCGAAGGGGCCGAAGCGGTGGCGTCCTTTCACCCAAGCGTCAAACCACTCGACGCATACAACTCCGCTCTCATCGACAAAATTGTCGTCGAACCAGGCGACTGAATTGACGTAATCACCCGCCGGATGTGAGTCCGGCCAGGAACAGGAAACCAAACACATGTCCAATCATTGGAAACGGGGCATCCACGATCATCAGCTCAAACAACAGATCTGTGAGATCGGACGCCGGGTTTATGAAAAAGGGTTTGCGGCGGCGAACGATGGCAATATTTCCATTCGGGTCGGCGACAACGAGGTGCTGTGTTCGCCCACAATGATCTGTAAGGGCTTCATGAAGCCGGAAGACCTGTGCGCCGTGGATCTGGATGGAAACCAGATTGCCGGAACGCGCAAGCGGACCAGCGAGATCCTGTTGCATCTGACCATCATGAAGCACCGCCCCGATGTGCGAGCGGTGGTGCACTGCCATCCCCCCCACGCGACAGCCTTTGCCGTGGCCGGGGAACCCATTCCCCAGTGTGTGCTGCCCGAGGTCGAAGTGTTCATGGGTGAGGTTCCGATTGCGCCCTACGAAACGCCTGGCGGGCAGAAGTTCGCCGACACCGTGCTGCCCTTCCTGGATTCAACCAACACGATCATCCTCACGAATCACGGCACGGTCAGCTTTGGCAACAGCCTGGAAGACGCCTACTGGAAGACCGAAATCCTGGATGCCTATTGCCGGATTCTGTTGCTGGCCAAACAACTGGGACCGATCCAGTACTTCAGTGAACGGGAAACGCGAGAGTTGCTCGACCTGAAGCAAAAACTGGGATTTGACGATCCACGGTTTCATAAGGCGGATTGCGATCTGTGTGGCAACAGCGCCTTTCGCAAGGGCTATCAAGAACAACTGCCCGAACAACGTGCCTTCGATCCCGCTCCGTCCTACCCCGGCTTTCTGCAGACGGATGGTGCGAGCGGCGCTGCCGCGTCCAGCGACGACATCGTCCGCACGATCACCGATCGCGTGATGGCCGCACTGGCCTCGTCCAACTAGCGATGCGGCCAGCCGTGTGCAACATGACAAACCCGAATTCCCGTGCCCCGATTCTTGAGGTTGAACGATGAAGGTGAGTATCATTGGTGGTGGTGGCCTGGTTGGGTCATGTGCCGCGTTCGCGTTACAAGCGGGAGCTGTTGTCCGCGAAATTGCTCTGGTGGACGTGAATCAGGAGTTGTGTCAGGGGCAGGCCCTGGACCTGTTGCACGGCTGTTCCCTGACCGCCGACCAGCGGATTCACGCTTGTGGAACCGAGGCTGTGGCCGACAGCGACGTGATCGTGATCACCGCCGGTTCACGTCGCAAGCCCGACGAAAGTCGTCTGGCACTGATCAATCGCAACGTCGAATTGTTCCGCAAGATTCTGGCGGACGTGCAGCAGGCGGGATTGCGATCGGATGCGATTGTGTTTGTGGTTTCCAACCCCGTGGACGTATTGACCTATCTGGCTGTGCGGCAGTTGGAAATCGGAGCCGATCAGATCATCGGATTGGGAACGGTTCTGGATACCACTCGGTTGCGCAGCATCCTGGCGCAGCGGCTGGACGTGCCGCCGACACAGGTTGCCGCCTTATTACTGGGCGAACACGGTGACAGCATGGTTCCCATCTGGTCCGCCGCTCAGATCGGTGGACTGCCGATCGACAAGTTTCCCGGAGTGACACCCGCCGTGTTGCAAGACATCGAAACACAGACCCGCGGCAGCGGAGCGGAAGTCATCAAGAAAAAAGGCGGCGCCGGCTTCGCCGTCGGCGTTTCGATCGCCGATGTGATTCACAGCATTGCCCTCGATCAACGCCGGATACTTCCCGTCTCGTCACTGCAGTCCGGAGCTTATCAACTCCGCGACGTCTGCATCTCGGTGCCCACCGTGGTGGGACGCGCCGGCGTCATCGATCGCGTGGAAATCGAATTGTGGCCCAAAGAACAGATGTCATTGGCTCAGTCCGGAAAAGTACTCCGCGACACCATCGGCAAAGTGCTCAACTAACCTGTCCGCATTGACCGCTCCGGCGCGACGCCCGTGACGGAGCGGTTGTGTTTCCGTGCGTCGGAGTCGAGGTCACAGATGCTCAAGTCACTCGATCAAAAGCTGCAAGCCCTGCACGATGATCCATCGGGCTGCCGTGAGTTCATGATTGCCGATGCCAAAGACGCCGACATGGCATTCGGTATCGGAGCACCCGGGCTGTCGCCCGAGAGGCACGACGGAGAGCTGCGATTCAAGACGCTGGCCGACTACCGTGAACAGATCCGGCAGGTCGTGCGGCAGGGAGTCATCGACATCATGTTGATGTCTTCCAGCACCAGCGAGCAGTTGACAATCCAGGAGCGGCTGTTCGACGATTCCCCGATCACTCCCGCGGCTCGAGCCAACGATGCCACCGACATTCATGCCATGCGTGGCAGCCGCGTCTGCCATGAGCCGGCACGACCCTTTCGCACCGCGTCCATCGATCACATTCAGTGCGGTCATCTCGATTGCCGGGACGAGGAACGGGATCAGGGCGCCACGCTCGGCTTGTACTCCATCACGTTCAACAACCGGCTGGAATGCGATCTGGAAGCCCTGGAACGGTTCAAGGAGTTTCGGGAAGAAGCCGAACACAAACGCTTCCGGTATTTCCTCGAGGTTTTCAATCCGAACCAGCCCGACGCGGTCAGCGAAGCTCAGCGACCGGACTTCATCAACGACGTGATCGCGCGCACATTGGCCGGTGTCACATCGGCCGGTCGTCCACTGTTCTTGAAGATCGCGTACCAGGGGCCGCGGGCCATGGAGCAGTTGACGCGTTACGATCCGCACCTGATCGTCGGCATCCTGGGAGGCTCCGCCGGAACAACGCTCGACGCATTTCAATTGATTCATGAAGCGCAGCGACATGGAGCCCGTGTGGCTCTGTTCGGCCGCAAAATCAACCAGGCCGAGCACCAATTGGCGTTCATTCAGTTCCTGCGGCACATTGTGGACGGAGTGGTCGGTCCCGCCGAGGCGGTGCGGGCCTACCATGGCGTGTTGCAGGAATTGGGCATCCGTCCCCATCGCAGTCTGGAAGACGATCTGACTCTGCAGAGCCCCGAACTGGCCTACGCGGGATCGCCCACGGGCCGGTCGCCAGGGCAGCGGTCGCCCGCGAATGGGGATACGGCGGCAGTGTCGGGCACAGCCGGCGGCGAGGCGGTGGTGGATTTGAAGTCCATGACGTCGGCGGAACGGCTGGCCTACCACCTCGATCGGCTGAATCGCGTCCTGGGTTGATCCGGCCGCCGGCGTCCGGAAAACGGCGGCTATTTACGGGTCGGATTCTGTTTGCGGATGCGTGCCCATTCGTCGCGGAGGGACACCGTGCGGTTGAACACCGGTCGGCCCGGCTGCGCGTCTTGGGAATCCACACAGAAGTACCCCAGACGTTCGAACTGCAGCAGATCTCCGGGAGCGGCGTCCGCCAGACTGGGCTCCAGCCGACAGCCTGTGAGCGTTTGCAGGGAATCCGGGTTGAGGTTCTGTTTCCAATCGCCGCCCGCGTCGTCGTCGCCCGGCTTTTCGGCCGCGAACAGATGGTCGTACAACCGGACTTCGGCTTCGACCGCGTGTCGGGCCGAGACCCAATGCAGGGTGGCTTTGACCCGCCGGCCGTCCGGGGCCGAACCGCCCCGGGTTTCCGGATCGTAGGTACACCGCAATTCGACAACGTCTCCCGACGCGTCCTTGATCACATCCGTGCAGGTCACCAGGTAGGCATACCGCAGGCGCACTTCACGTCCCGGCGCCAGCCGAAAGAACTTCTTCGGCGGGTCCTCCATGAAATCGTCCCGCTCGATGTACAATTCGCGGGAAAACGGCACCAGGCGCGTACCGTCTCCCTCGTCTTCCGGATTGTTGACCGCCTGCAATTCATCGGACTGATCTTCGGGATAGTTTTCGATGACGACCTTCAGCGGTCGCAGCACGGCCATTTTGCGTTGAGCACGCTGGTTGAGGTCGGCCCGCAGACTGTTCTCCAGAAGTGTCTTGTCGCTCAGGCTGTTGAACTTGGTGATACCAATCTGCTTGCAGAAGTTGCGAATCGACTCGGGAGTGTAGCCGCGACGTCTGAGTCCGCAAATGGTCGGCATCCGGGGATCGTCCCAGCCGCTGACCAGATCGTGTTCCACAAGTTCCAGCAGTTTGCGTTTGCTCATCACGGTGTAGGTCAGGTTGAGCCGCGCGAATTCGATCTGTTGTGGATGATAGATGTCCAGTTTTTCCAGGAACCAATCGTACAACGGCCGATGGTTCTCGAACTCCAATGTGCAGATCGAGTGCGTGATCCGTTCGATCGAATCGGATTGTCCGTGTGTGAAATCGTACATGGGATAGATGCACCAGTCGTCACCCGTACGATGGTGCGTGGCGTGCCGGATGCGGTAGATGATCGGATCCCGCAGGTTGACGTTGGCCGCGTCCATGTCGATCTTGGCGCGCAACACATGCGCACCGTCGGTGAACTCTCCCGCCCGCATGCGGTGGAACAAGTCCAGGTTTTCAGCGACGGAACGCGCGCGGTGTGGACTCGCGGTGCCCGGGGCTGTCAGACTGCCCCGGGCCGCACGGATTTGCTCGAGACTCTGGCTGTCGACATAGGCGTCGCCGCCGTTGATCAACTGGATCGCGAATGCATACAACTGTTCAAAATAATCGGACGCGAAATACTCCCGATCATCCCAGTCGAATCCCAGCCAGCGAATGTCTTCCTGGATCGAATCGACGTACTCCACGTCCTCTTTGGTCGGATTGGTGTCGTCAAACCGCAGGTTGCACAGACCCTGAAACTGATCGGCCAGCCCGAAATTCAGGCAGATCGACTTGGCGTGCCCGATGTGCAGATAACCGTTTGGCTCCGGGGGAAACCGGGTGTGAACGCGGCCGTCGTGCTTCCCGGACGCGATGTCCTCATCGATGATCGACTCGATGAAGTTCCGCTGGACCGTCGGTTCGTCTTCAGCATCGTGGTGTGCACCCTGCCTGTTGCTGTCATTCATAGAAACGATTCCCGCCGTCAATTCGATTTCCGTCCGGTCGGTCCCGCAGTGCCTGCGCACGCACTAGGTCGGCTGGTGGCGGCACGTCCCGGCTCGGTTCGCTCGCCGGCCCCGACGCATGCGACCATGGAGCCCGGTATTCTAGCGTGACGCGAACATTCGACAAGAGACGACGGTGAGCGCCGCGCCGGCGTTCACTGCTCCCTGAGACTGGTCTCAATGCGGCTGGCCAGTTCGCCGGCGTCGATTCCGCTGATCAGGAACTGCTTGTCGGTGTTGGTTTCACCACTGTGCAATGCGATCTGCGACTTTCTTAGAGACAGGTATTTTCTGAGCACTTGGATCAGGGCACGATTGGCTTTTCCCTTCTCCGGAGCCTCGGTGACCGAGACTTTGATGCGACCATTGTGGATTCCGGCGACCGCGTTCCGCCGCGCTTTGGGCTGAGCACGAACCGGCAACAGAATCCCTTCGGACGTGTGTTGCAGGTCAATCATCGGATGCCAATCCCTCGAATAGCCGACTGCCCACACGGACCAGAGTGGCGCCTTCCTGAATGGCCACTTCGAAATCAGCACTCATGCCCATCGACAGCTCAGGCAGGATTTCCGAGTCGTGTTCGGCGTCGCGCAATCGGTCTCTCAGGTCCCGCAGATCGCGGAAGACCGTGCGTGTCTGCTCGGGATGCTCGACCCGAGGTGCCATCGTCATCAGGCCTTGTATTTGTGCATGGGCCGAGGCGCGGATGTGTGTCCAGTGGTCGAGGAGTTCCTGGGGAGCAAAACCGGATTTGGCGGTTTCCCCCGAGACGTTGACTTCCAGCAGGATGTTGGGTCGCAGGCCATCCTGGCCCGCCAATCGGTCGATGCGGTCCAGCAGGCGGTGGCTGTCGACGGAGTGAATCATGGCCGTCAATGGCAGAGTTCCTCGCACTTTGTTGCGCTGCAATTGTCCGATCAAGTGCCACTGCAGCGTGTCGGCATATGCGGGCGCGCGGCGGGCCAGTTGCTGAGGTCGGCTTTCACCCAGGTCCCGTACACCGTGTCGTACCAGGCCAGCGACCCATTCCGGCCGGGCATATTTGGTTACGGCGACCAGAGTGATTTCGGCAGGACTGCGGTCGCTCGCGGCGCAGGCCTCCGAGATGCGGTGCTGCACGCCGCTCAGGTTCGCCGCGATCTGGTCGTCTGGGGAAGTCATGAGACTGTGGCTGTCGAAAGCAAACCGATTTGCGAGCCAAGAACGTGCTGGTCGCGCGGGCGTATTCTAGACGAGCGATCGGTCGGCCGACACCCAGATACGCTATCAACGGCCGCCAGGTGCGTGGAACACTGTCCGCATCCGCAGCGAACCGGGTTGCAGAATCGGTGGACGCTGCGGACGGGCCGGTCCAGGAAACCTGCATTGAGTTGCCCGATTGTGGCACATATTCCGGGAGCAGAATGGACGGTCAAGTTTACCTAATCAACCGTTTTGCCGGAGCTTGCAGGAATCTTCAACGCAAACCGGTATCACTCCGCTCGCCGCCGCCGCGCACATCATAAGATGAAGGAAACAGATGCAGGAAACTGGCCGCGGCGTTGGCCAATTCGACAACCAGGAGAACGAACGGCCTATGTCCGTTTTGAATCACTTTTGCCGTGTCCGTCAAGCGGTGCAGATCCCGGTCGGGAACGGCCGGCGCATCGGGGGCCTGTTGCTGGCTGGCCTGTTGGCCTGGACGGGGATGGCCCAGAGCCGGTGCGTTGCGGAAGACGCCGACAGCCGCGGTCGTGACACCGCCATCGCCTTGAATTATTGCCGTGCAGCGTTTCATCGAATCAAGAACCGCGGTTCCAAGCAGGCACTGATTGAAGAGCAGGAAGAGATCCTCAACAACCTGAATCTGAACGGAATTGTGGATGAACGTGTGATCAAGCTGTACTCCGGTGTGCTGGACGAGATCGGCCAGATCCAGATTGCCGAGCAGGAACGCTCGGTGATTCGCGGCAAGCACCGTCAGATTTTCCGTCGGCAGTTGAGTCAGGCGATTTTTGTGGGAGCCACACAGTTGGCTACCGCTCAGATCGGCGCGGCTGCCAGAACGGGCGTCAACAGCTGGTGGGATTATCGCACGATGGTCGGAGTGCGCGAGTTCGAGATGTGGCGGGTCGACAAGGTCCGGCTCGCGGCCGTGGTCAACAAGTCGTCGACCTTTCTAGACGCGTTTTGGAAGCTGTCGCGTGAGAAGAACATTCCCGATCGCTGGCTGGTGCGCGACGTCGATCTGGAGAGACTCGCAGACGCCGTCCGGGAAACCGATCTGACCGTTCGCTTGCGCGTGTTGCGGCGGATGGAGCGGTTCATGGAATGTTATCCGCCGTATTGGTATTACGTGGCCCGGACACAGCAACAGTTAGGCCAGTTGTTTGCCGCGGCGGAAACCTATGACAAACTGGCCGACATGGGCACCGGGTTCTTTCGCAAAGACGACATGTTGGCCGCCGGACTGGCCAACCGGGCCATTATTCAGGAGTACCTGAGGCAACCCGGCGCTGATCGGACCGCTGCCGACGCGCTGCAGTATTCGACCGATGTCTGGCAGGCCAATCTAGTCTGCGCCTACGTACTGCAACGACATGGTAAATACCAGGCCGCCGAGGAAGCCATCTTGCGCAACCTGGACGTCAATCTGGAACGCGAACGCAGCCTGGCCGCACTGGTGCAGTTGTATCGCCAGTCGCGTGACCCGCGGCAATTGAGCAAACGCTTGAACGAACCGGGGCTGGTGTCCAGCATTCCCATGGCTTCGCTGATCGAATGTCTGACGGTGTTGGACGGACGCGTGCCGCAAGCTGTCCGCCGGCGTCTGCAGGTTTCCTGCTATGCCACCACCGACGCGCGATTCGGTCCGGACGACATCGTGTGTTTCCTCTCACCTCAGTGGAACGTGTCGCGCGCGATTGCGACGTTACACTTCGACGGTCGTGAGATTCCCGTGACGCGCCTGCGGGCCGAAAACGCGGGCCATGAACTGCGTTTTGCCAACGTGGCCGATTTCGGCAGCCTGTTGCGGAAAGGACGCAAGCCGGGCAGCGTGGAATTGACGCTGCGCTACCCGGGCCAGCCACCCATCCGACTGTTCCTCGAACGCTTATCCGCTCGAGCCGACTCCCTGGTGTCCCACAACGCCAACACCGTGCCACGCGCCGTCCGACGGGGCGGCATGGGCATCGTTCGCATCCGTATCGGGCAGGCAGAGGTCAACCTGAGCGTCGGCGGTCGGCCAGCCACTGCGGACCCGCTCGCGCAGCCGGCCGCTGATGGCAACACGACCCCGTCACAATCCCCTGCGCCGCAACCGGCCACGGTCACTCCCGACGGGCAGCGGCCAGCGGTTCAACTGTTGCCACTGGAACCGATTGAGAAATGAGCGATGCGGCCCACGGCGATGTGGGGACACGGCGGTGTGGGGACACGGCGGTGTGGGGACACGGCGGTGTGGGGACACGGCGCGGGTCATTTGGGTGAGTAGCCGGTCTTGCGCAGAAATTGTGACTTGACTTTGGTCACGATGGGGCCGTCCTGCCGCGACGCTTTGAATACTTTCTGCCACTCGGGGTCTTTAACAAACGCGGCCCAGGAAGCCTTGGCAGCCGTTCGGCTCTTGTGTTCCAGCAGGTACACCAGCGTGTTGTCCTGATCGACGGGAGTCCAGTACACCACATTTTTCATACCGTGTTTTTCGAAGATCCGAATCGTGTGGTCCTGGAAGCGTTTGTGGAGTGCCGGCAAGCGGCCTGCGGCGGTGGTGTATGTGCGCAGCTCGTAGACCGGCCCGGTTTGATCGTCGCCAGACACGTGGCTCAGACAGATCAGTGAACTCAAGCAAGTCATCCAGGTTAAGGTCGTCATGTTGTGTGTTTTCATGTGGGTCATCCGTTTGCTGGAGTGGATTCGTTGGAGCGAACTGCGTGTGACATGCGCACCGAGCCTTGTCAGATTCCCAGCCGCGGAAGCTGATCAGCGCTCGAGCGATGGTAAACCGCCGTGGTGGCTGGATGCAAGCGGCCCAGGCCACGTCAGCCGCTTTGCGGCAACTCCATCAATTGCCCGAATCGCTCGAGAACCCGAATCTTGAGTGGAGCGAATTCGGGGTCGTCAAAGGCACCGGAGGTGACGAGCTGGAAGGCCAGTTTGCGAGCGGTGCGCAGTTGGTCCTGATCGCGAATCAGGTCGGCGACCTTGAGTGGCAGTTGTCCATGCTGACGCGTCCCCAAAATGTCTCCGGGGCCGCGCAATTCGAAATCCGCTTCGGCGATGCGAAAGCCATCGGTCGTCTTTTCCAACGCCGTCAGGCGCTGGGTCGCCTCGGGAAGTTCGGATGCGGAGAACAGCCAGCAGTAGCCTTGGAATTTACCGCGTCCGACCCGGCCCCGCAGCTGGTGAAGTTGCGAAAGACCGAATCGCTCGGCCTGGTACACGATCATCAAAGTGGCATTGGGTACGTCCACTCCAACTTCGACGACCGTGGTCGCAACCAGAACATCGATTTCCCGGCGGCGAAACCGATCCATGACCGTGTCTTTGGCGTCGCGGTGCATTTGACCGTGCACCAGATCGACACGAAACGCACGCAACTCCCCATCACTCAACTCGCGGTAGATCTGCTCCGCTCCACAACCGCCCGATCCGCTGCCGCTGTCCGAGTCGATTCGGGGGCAGACCACGTAGGCCTGGCGGCCCGATTCCAGCTGTTGGCGGACGAACGTCCAGGCCCGCGCGCGGATCGCGTCGTCGCTGACTCGAGACGTCACCACGGGCCGGCGTCCGGGCGGCAGGTCGGGGATGACCGTGATGTCCAGATCGCCGAACTGCGTTAGACACAGGCTGCGAGGAATCGGGGTCGCGGTCATGACCAGGATGTGGGGACATTCCTCGCCCTGGGAAAACCGGGCGCGTTGCATGACACCGAATTTGTGCTGCTCGTCGATCACAACCACTCCCAGACGATGGAAATCCACATCGTCCTGGATGATGGCCTGCGTGCCGATGACGATCGAGATTTCTCCACTACGGATCTCGGCCAATGCCTGTTTGCGAGCGGCCGTGGTGAGCTGGCCGGTGAGTGACTGTCGCCGGACGCGACTCTGCGCCAGCACTGCGTCGATGGTCTTCTCGTGTTGTCGAGCCAAGACTTCGGTGGGAGCCATCAATACGGCTTGATAACCGGCGGCGGCGGCCACCAGCATGGCGTAGATCGCGACCGCGGTCTTGCCCGCACCGACATCGGCCTGTAGCAATCGGTGCATGGCATGGCCGCTGTTGAGGTCCGTTACGATGTCGTCCACGGCACGGCTCTGCCCCGTGGTGAATTCGAAGGGAAACAGCCGCCGGATCCGAGCATCAATCTTTGTGGTGGTGGGCAGTTGCACCGCCCGTTCATGACGTTGCCAGGCACGTCGTCGCAAGGCCAGGCCCAATTGGAATTCCAACAGGTCGTCAAACACCAGTCGCCGTCGAGCCGATTCAAACCGTTGCGCTGTTTCGGGGCTGTGCAATTGCCGCACCGCATCACCGCGGTGCACCAGCTGCTGGTCTTCCCGGAAAGCTGCCGGCAGGTATTCCACGACGAAGTCTCCGTAGCGTTCAACCGCGTTGCGGACAATCCGCCGCATGTCTTCCATGCGGATTCCATCCGTCAGACCGTAGCGCGGCAGGATTTCGCCAACGGCTGCGGGATCGTCGGTTTCAAGCGTCTGCAGCCGCGGGTGCGACATTTCCCAACGACCGGCCCGTTGTTTGGGCTTGCCGGAAAACAGAACGCACTGCCCCACATGTAGTTTTTTTAACACCCAGGGTTGGTTGAACCACACGCCTTTCAGGTAGTCACCGTCTGATTCCGCCAGCACCGTTTGCATCGTACGGCCACCTGAGATTCTGCGTCCGTCGCGTTCGACCACGGTTCCGCGAATCGTCTGAGGAACGCCGGCCTGCAAATCCGCGCAGGCACAGACGTTGGACAGGTCCAGTACGCTGCGTGGCACATAGAACAGCAGATCTTCGACCGTCGTCAGCCCCAGTCGGTGCAACAGTTGCGCACGTTCCGGCCCCACTCCGGAAACGAATTGAACCGGCGTCTCCAACGGATCGTCATGCATGGCGGTCATGGCACCACGTGTCGTGGATGGACTGGTGGTTTGTGGTTTCGGTAGCGACTGTCGGATCAATCGTGCGTCGTGCGTCGGGATTATCCGTGGTGGCTGCAGAGCTTGCAATCGACTCGAGATCGGTCTGTCGGCTTCCCGGCGTTTCTGGACGATTGAACCGCACTGTGCTAAACAAGAGACACTCCCGGGATTCGCCAGGCGAAACGCGTGTGTGTGAGGAATCGGCATCCTGGGAAACTGGCAACGTGACCGTCTACATACTGCGAGCACGAGTTGTACCGTGAAGGAAGACCTGCAGAGTCCGTTCCCGGGTTCCGGCGAACCGCCGGCTGGCCCGCTTGGCGGCGCGGAGCCTGAATCATCCGGCTCGATTCCGGAGCTCGATTCGCTGTTGTCAGCTGAGCCGCACGGGCCAGCCGACGGGTCGTCCCGGCCACCAAAGCCATCGGGACCGACCGGTCACCCGGTGATCGCCTGGTGTGTGGTGTTGCTGCTGGTGGCCCTGATCATCGGGGCGTCGTCCCTGCGACCTGAAAAACCAGCCAGCGACGTGGATTCGGCTGCGATGGTGATTCTGGAAATCCAGTCCAAGTATTTGATTGGAGCGGCAGACGCATTCGACATGCCCGGTCAAATGGCTTTGCAGCAGGCCGAGGTATTCGATAATGGACCAGTGCGGAATCGGTTGTGTTTCGTGACGTTGAGCGGTGAGTTGGGCGGGCCGGATGTGGCGCTCGAACGCTTGCGCACCCTGTTCGAACCGACGGGAAACGTCGCACGGCAAACGCTGTCCGAGACGGATCGCTTGCTGGAGCGCAACCTGAGTTTGCTATACGAGGACTTTGCCGCCGGGCGGTGGAAGGCTCCGTCGTTGAACGCCCAACAGCGGCAGCAATTGCGCCGCGAACTCCATTGGTTTGGCCAGTTGGCGCTCGCTCCGCGGCAGGCGGATTCCCCGGAGAGAAGCCGTCTGGTAGCGCAATCCCGGCGTGTGGTGATGGTCGTGCTGGCAGCCGCCATCCTGGCCATGGGGATGGGGGTCGTGGGATTGGTCGGGCTGCCCACCATGTGCGTTCTGGTGGTGATGCGCGTGGTCAAACCGCGGCTGCAACGCTCGCCTCACGGTGGTTTGTACGCCGAGACATTCGCGGTGTGGATGCTGATGTTTCTCGCTGTGGGATTCGTGATCGAGCTGTTGGCGGAAGACCAGTTGTCGCTGAACATGATCGGGTTTGTCATCAGCGGCAGCGCCGTGGCCTGGCCCGTGCTCCGCGGTGTCCGCTGGCGCGATGTGCGTCGCCAGGTCGGATTGTACGGCGGGCGGCAGTGGTACCTGGAGCCCGTTTGTGGATTGATTTGTTACGTTTGCACATTGCCGCTGCTGGCCTTGGGACTGTTGTTTGTTCTGTTGGCGATGCAGGCCGGCGGCATGCCGCTGGCCGCGGATTTGAGCAGTTCCGATTTGCCGACGCACCCGATCATCGAATGGGTCCAGAACGCCGGTCCGTGGGGGCGGGCGCAGATTCTGCTGCTCGCCTGCTGCGCCGCTCCGATTTTGGAAGAAACGATGTTTCGTGGAGTGCTGTACCGCCACCTGCGCGACGCCACGGCCGGTTGGAAACTTGGCCTCAGTGTCGCGATCAGTGTGGGTGTGAACAGTCTGGTTTTCGCGGCGATCCATCCGCAGGGACTGCTGGCCATACCGGCACTGGCCGCTCTGGCGGGCGGTTTCTCGCTGGCCCGCGAGTGGAGAGGTTCATTGATCGCCCCCATGACGGCGCACGCGGTGAACAATCTGCTGGTTACCAGCGTGCTGCTGTTGATCGTCTGAATACCCGTGTGCACGCTGCGGAACGACTGCCTTGCAGCAGTGTGGCTCTGAGTTAGACTTGGTGGCCGCGCGGAACAACGGTTGTCAACGATGTCGAACCAGGAGTGACGGGAACGTCGGGCGATGATTACGATTGTGGATTATGGCATGGGCAATCTGCGGAGTGTGCAGAAGGCCTTCGAACACCTGGGCACTTCTGCCGAGGTCTGTGATGCGTCCCGCGATTTGGCGCATGCCGAGAAAATGGTGCTGCCAGGCGTCGGTGCGTTTCGCGATGCCATGTCCGAGTTGCAGCGCAAGGGCATGGTGCAGCCGATCCTGGACCACATCGCCGCCAACAGGCCGCTGCTGGGGATCTGTCTGGGACTGCAGCTGCTGTTTGATGTCAGCCACGAGGACGGGGAATGGCCCGGTCTGGGCGTCGTTCCCGGTCGGGTTGAGCGGTTCGCACCGCGGCCGGGATTGAAAGTGCCGCACATGGGCTGGAATCAACTGCAGGTGGCGCGTGAGGTGTGCCTGTTGCGCGATATTCCAGCGACCGCGGCGTTCTATTTTGTGCACAGCTACTTCGTGGTTCCCACGGACGCTGAGGTGGTTGCCGCGCGGACGGACCACGGGGTGGATTTCGTGTCCATGATTGCCCGGGACAACCTGTTTGCAACCCAGTTCCATCCCGAGAAGAGCCAGCGCGCGGGCCTGAAGTTGTTGAAGAACTTTGCGGAACTGTAGACTGGAAGCAGGGCTCGCGACGGCCTCGAAGTGTCTGGTCGTGGCTGGGTTCGATCAGTTGCCCACCGCGGTGCGCCGCGGTGCGCCGGCATTCGCTCCAACGGGTTCGGACGCGGTCTGTTCGGTCGCCTGCTGTTGGTCAGGACCCTGGATGATCAAAGGAACCGTCAGGCGGCGGTAGTCTGGATCGTCGGTGCGAATGGTGACCACCGCGTTGTGTTTGCCCGCGGGCACAATACCGTCCACGGTGACTTCCACAGACAACTTCCGCTCACCAGGATCCCCGTCGTCAATCCCCGTCGTGCGGACCTGCGCCATGGGAGACGAGCTGCTGACGGACAGAATCCGCAGCCGCCGTTTCCGGTAGTCGGAGACGATGATCTCTCGGGCGCTGGCTTCGGTTCCCAGTTGGTAGAAGATCAGCGCTTTGGGACGCACACTGACTTGTCGTTTCGGCAACTCGACGTTGAACCTGAGACGCACAGTTTGCAGCGATGATTCCGGTCCATCCACGTCGGCAAAACGCACGTCGGCATAGTACTGTTTGTAACCCGGCGTCTCGTTTGCCGTTTCGACTTGCAACACGATCTGTCCGGATTCACCGGGTGCAAAGGTGCGTTGTGACAGCCCTCGGTTCAAACAACCACAACTGCGGTCAATTCTCTGAACACGCACCGTGTGCGGGCCGCGATTGACGAAATCGAACCGAGCCGAAATCGTGCTCCGCGGTGCGTAGACAAAGGGTCGTACCATGTAGCGGTCGAACACCAGGGATCGCTGTGGTGCCGGTTGGGCCGAGGCCTGTGGTTGTGGCCCGGCGACATGGACCAACACGGCGATGCCGGCCGGCAGCAGAGCCGCCAGCCACAATCCCGCCCAATGCTTCCGGGACAGGGAACCGCGCGATGGCCCGGGCATGGTGTGATCCTGATTGCTGAAGATATGAAGATATGGAGATATGGACCTGACAGCGGTGGGCGGGCTTGTAGCAAAACCCGCTGCAGGCGGCAATAAGAAAACCGAACCAGGTCACGATGCCCGATCGGGTCCTGTGATCCGCTCACCCAGGTGATCTCACGACACAACTGAGTTATGCTGTGCCGAGTTATCAGTGCGGCTGTGTTGGCGTTGGCAGCGGTGTCAGACGAAAACGCCGTGTTGCACATGATTCTGGGGAACAGGATGCGAACAAGAGTGTTTCGAACAAGAGTGTTTCGAACAAGAGTGTTTGGGGCGCGCAGCTGATGACTATTGCGCTACTGCAACTCAATCCCACGGTGGGCGACATTCGCGGGAATGTCTGCCTGCTGGAGCAGGCGGCGCGCGCGGCGCATGCCGCAGGTGCCCGGCTGGGCGTGGCTTCGGAGTTGGCGCTGAGCGGTTATCCGCCCAAAGACCTGTTGTTGCGCGACGGATTTGTGGCGGAATGTGATCGGACGCTGCAGCAATTGGCACAGAATCTTCCCGGTGGCTTCGGCCTGATCACCGGCCATCCCACGGCACGGGGTGTGCCCGCGGGACTGGTGGCCAACGCCGCGAGCCTGCTGGTTGACGGGCGGGTGGAATCGACGGTTCACAAACGGCTGCTACCCAATTACGACGTGTTCGATGAGCGTCGATATTTCTGGCCGGGACCGCGGTCGGAACCGATGCTGTTCGCCGGTCTGCGACTGGGCGTGCACATTTGTGAAGACGCCTGGTTCGATGTACCACACACGGGAATTGCCTATCGTCACGAAGATCCCGAGACGTCCGATCCCGTGGCAGAACTGGCTCGTGCCGGTGCCCAGCTGTTGATCAACCTGTCCGCCAGTCCCTACGAGTCCAGAAAACGGGACCGGCGATCCGAGATCGTCCGCGGGCACGCTGAGCGGCATGGACTTCCGTTTGTGTTTGTGAACCAGGTTGGCGGAAATGACGACCTGGTGTTTGACGGATCCAGTTTTGCGGTGGATGGGAGCGGGCGCGTGGTCTGTCGTTCCGCGTCGTTCGTGGCCGACATGTCGCTGTTTGCGTTCGAGGGATTGCCGACAAGCGGCGGTTCGCCGGAGATCGCCGCGCCCGAACCGCCCCCGCCGGAAATCCAGCGGGAATCCGAATTGCTCGACGCCCTGGTGTTGGGACTCCGCGACTACATGCGGAAGTGTGGATTCAGCGATTGTGTATTGGGATTGTCCGGCGGGATTGACAGCGCGCTGGCTTGCTACATCGCGGTGCGCGCCGTGGGACCGGAACATGTGCACGCCCTGCTGATGCCCAGTCGGCACAGCAGTGATCACAGTGTCGCCGACGCTCGGAAACTGGCAGACAACCTGGGTATCGACCACCAGGTCATCGATATCGATTCTCTGCATCAGGCATTTGAACACGCCCATGTTGTGGGTGAGGATCTGTGCGGGGAACCCCATGGTCTGGCGGCTCAAAATCTCCAGGCACGGATCCGCGGAGCATTGGTCATGATTCGCAGCAACCGGCATGGCTGGCTGGCCCTGGCCACCGGCAACAAGAGCGAACTGGCCATTGGCTATTGCACGCTGTACGGAGACATGGCCGGCGGATTCGCCGTGTTGTGTGATGTGTACAAACGCGATGTGTACGCGGTATCGCGGTACATCAATCAGCGGCGGGAAGGCCGTGAGCTGATTCCGGACAGCATTTTGGAGAAACCTCCCAGCGCCGAACTTGCTCCGGGGCAACTGGATCAAGACACGCTGCCGCCGTATCCCGTGCTGGATGGGATCCTGGAGGCTCTGATTGATAACGACGCTTCGGCATCGAGCCTGTACGATCGATTTGATCCCCAGGACGTACTGTGGGTGGCCAACCGATTGGATCGAAACGAGTTCAAGCGGCGGCAGATGCCGCCCGGAATCAAGCTCTCTCAGCGTGCCTTCGGCAGCGGTCGCCGCATGCCGATGGCGGCGCGATTCGACTGGGAATGATCTTGTGCGTCGTCAAACGAGGATCACTCCCACCAGCAGATCATAGGCGGCGTGGCAGCCGACCGTGATTCCGAAGCCGCGGAAATAGAATAAGGCCGCGAAGAAGCAGCCCGCCACAGCGCGGAAGGTGAACGTGAACAGTTGAAATTGTTCCGCGGCGGGGCCGATGTGGTGCGCGGCGGCGAATCCCAGGCCCGTCACCACCACGGCCAGCACGGCGGCCTGCAGTTGTGGAATCCGTACCAGCCGCAGGCAGGCGAACATCAGAGGTAACAGACACAGTCGGAACAGAAATTCCTCGTAAATCCCCGCCCCCAGGTACGTGATCACGCGGGCCGTATCCGGTCCTGTGGACAATGTGTTCAAGTTCAACTGCTGAAACGCCAGGTCCTGCAGTTGACCGGCAATGATCAGCAGGAATGCAAACAGCAGACTTTCGGCGGACATCCCCAGCAACATGTCACGCTCGATTCGCCAGGAGTACCCGCCCACACAATGCCAGACCATCAAACCGGTGACCACGATGGCCGGCAACAGCAGTGCGTGGCCGAGGCCCATCGATTGCAGGTGAGACCGCATCCAATTGTCGGCACCATTACGAATCAACTCGGGGGCCGTCGCCGCGTGCATCAGCACTCCGAATTCGTAGATCACCAGCAATGGCAACAGGAACACCAGGCTGACCAGGGGCCGCCGGGCAGCCTCCCAATAGTCCTCGAGAGGGTCGTCGTTGTGTTCGAGCGGTCCCGTTAACATCAGCGGTTGCTCTCCGTTGACTGCCAGACTCCGGTCGAAGTCAGGAAGCCGTTAGCCTGTTTTCAGATCCGTCAGCTTGTGGGGAGTGGGGCTGGAACTCCGACGATGAGGTCCCCGCCAACAGTGTTGCAGATCGGTGCGGATTAGACGGCCAGAGGCCGGAGGTCCACCGGCCGTTGACGTATCCGGCAGCAATGCCAGGTGTTCGAGAAACTGTGTGGTTAAAGCCAAGTCAAAGGCACCGCACTCCGCTTCCCGGTACAGACGGCTCGCGGACCGCTGAACCAGCTGAACGAATCGTGAACGGCCCGGTTGCGCCGCACCAATGAGCTCTCGTGTGGATTCCTCAAAACGTACGGCAATCGCCAGATACCGGGATGCCGGCAACAGTTGTTGATGCTGCAACTGATTCGGGGTCCCCAATCCGTCGCTCCGCTCATGGTGCTGGCCGACGATCAGTGGTATCTGCATCGACAGGTCGGGGATTCCGGACAACAACGCCATGCCGATCGTGGGATGTTCGCCTGCGTGACGCTGCGTTAAGCGGGGTGACGCGTGTGGCGGTCGGACCAGAAACCCGCAGTCCTGCAACAACGCACCGGTCGCCAGATGTTCCAGCTGATGCCGCCAGGCCGGCAGGTGGCCCGCTGACCAGACCAGCATCCGGGCCGTGGGGATCGCGGTTTGATAGACCCGACGTTCCCCGTCCGACGCTGCCTGGGGCAACTGGGACGCCCTGCGTGAAAAAGTCCATTCCAGGAGCACGCCTGGCTCGCGGATTTCACAGACATCGAGAATCAACTGTCGGACCAGGTGCCGTAGCGCATCGGCGCGCCCCATCGGCTCCTGCAGCAGCGACTGAAACCAACAGCGCAGAGCGGCATGCCACTGTGGGCTGGTGGACAGCAGGGGTTGCGAGGAATCGGCGAGGGAAGGCACCGGCTGGCCTTTTGCGGGGAACGAACGGTGCGGACCGTCGTGGCGTTCCCAGGCTCACAACGGCCGACGCATGAGGACCTGAGGCTGTTATCGGCTGTCGGGCGGTCGGTTGTTGACGGATTGGTATAACTCCATTACAGGTTCTGGGTTATGGGGTTCCGCCCAGGGGTCTGATGGCTTCCTGCGACAGGCCGGACGGGATGCGTGGGGTCAGAAATCGATACGGACCGTCGATCCAGAGTTGCAACTTGCCGGCTGGCAGCATAACGTCAATCGCCCTGTGCCGGGTGGCCGGACGTTGCCCGACATGCCACCAACAATTCGCCAGCTCAAGCCAAGATATGGATGCATCGCCGCCGCAACAGTCCCCGGATGGAATCGAACCGGTTGATACATTGACGGTCCAGGTGTACCTGGGCGATCGCAGCTACGACATCATCATTGGATCGAAATTGCTGGACTCCCTGGCCACGTTTGCGGGTGGCTGGATTGAGCGGATCACTGATGGGCGGCGACAGACGGGCAAGTGCCTGCTGGTTACCGATCGGCACGTGGTGACTCCCCACGCCGAGACCGTTGCCAGCAGTATGCAGCAGTCCGGCTGGTTGTGCGAAACTCTGGTTCTGGAACCTGGGGAACAGACCAAGCGATTGTCGGTTGCGGCCGATGTCTATGACCGGCTCGTGGGAATCCAGGCCGACCGCCAGACGGTGGTCATCGCCGTCGGTGGCGGTGTGATCGGCGACCTGGCTGGCTTTGCCGCCGCCACGTTCGCCCGCGGTTTGCCGTTGATTCAGGTCCCTACCACATTGCTGGCGCATGTCGACAGTTCGGTCGGCGGAAAAGTCGGCATCAATCACGATCAGGGCAAGAACTTGATCGGCGCGTTTTATCAGCCCTGGGGAGTGTTGATTGACACGCACACAGTGTCCACTCTGCCCGAACGCGAATACGCCGCCGGATTAGCCGAGGTGATCAAGTATGGAGTGATCCTGGATTCGGAGTTTTTCGAGTATCTGGAACAGAATCTGGAGGGCATCGTCGGCCGCGTACCGGCGGTGATGCGGCACGTTGTCGCCAGTTGTTGCCGTTTGAAGGCCGACATTGTCGAGCAGGATGAGTTGGAACGAACGGGTTTGCGAGCCGTGTTGAATTACGGGCATACGTTCGCACATGCCTTGGAATCGTTATACGGTTACGGCACATTGCTGCACGGCGAGGCCGTGGCGATTGGAATGGTCTGTGCCAGTCAACTGGCGGAACGCCGAGACATGATCGCCGCCGACGTGACCCAGCGGCAAATCGCGCTGCTGCAAGCGGTTGGCTTGCCGATTGGTTTGCCGGAACGCGATCGGCCGGACCCGGACGCCGTCGTCAGCCGCATGTATTTGGACAAGAAAACCGTGAGTGGCCAATTGCGGTTTGTCTTGCCCACCGAACTGGGGCACGTCACCGTTTGTGACGATGTGCCAGTCGAGGACGTGCGGGGCGTGCTTCAGGATTCGGCACCCTGATCATCGAGCGCGTCCAGGATCAGATCGGCGACGGTGGTTGCTGCCTGAGGTCGCGCCAGAGTCCACATGGCTTTGCGCATCGCGTCACGTTTCCGGGCCGATTCCAACAGAGTCCGAGTGGCGGCCGTCAGGTTGCGGGCTGTCGCGGCCGGATCCCGGCTCTGTTCGATCAAGCCCGCGGCGCCGGCGTTGGAGAATACGCGGGCGTTGTGACGTTGGTGATCGTAGATCGCACCGGGTAGCGGGATCAACAGACTGGGGCATCCCGCGCAGGCCAATTCGGCCAGACTGGTGGCCCCGGCCCGCGAAATGACCAAGTGCGCGCGGGAATACCAGTAAGGCAGATCGTCCAGAAAGGGGCGCACCAGCGTCTGCTGCGCATGCTGATCGTAGTGGCCCGCCCATTGCGCCGCTTCCCGGTCCCCCGTCTGATGCACGACGCGCCAGCTCTGCAGTGCGTTGGCAAGCGCAACAACCGTCTCGGCGGCTGCCGCATTCACCGCCGACGCTCCTTGACTGCCCCCGATCACCAGCAGCGTCGGTTGCTCATCGGTTGGTGCACGTTGATGCAGCTCACGGATTTCACGCCGTATTGGATTGCCGGTCACGTGAACGCGACTGGCACATTGTCGAGGCAATTTCGCAGTCGAGGCGGCCAGGGCGACACAGATCTTCGCCGCTCGGCGACACAGCCAGCGGGTGGCTCGTCCGGGGACAGCGTTTTGCTCGAGGACGATTGTCGGAATCCTGCGGCGCTGCGCGGCTTGCAGCAGTGGTACGCTGGCAAATCCACCCAGTCCCACAACCATGGCCGGCCGCGTTTGCGCAAGCAGTTGGTGTGCGGCGCTGAGCGACCGGTAGGATTTCCAGAGAAAACGCAACGGGTTGCTGCGCAGCGTGCGCGTCGATTCGACGTCCAGTCGATGGTGTGGGTAATCTTGTGTGGCCAGGATCCGTTCCTCAATCGGACGTCGTGATCCCACAAAGCCAACTTCCAGATCCGGCTGTCCTCTGTGGGCGATCCGCTGGTGCAGGGCTTCAGCCACAGCCAGGCCCGGATACAGGTGTCCCCCCGTACCGCCTCCCGAAAACAGGATCGTGGAACATGGCATGGCATTGCGCGGACCGAATGGAATCCGCTGGGCTGCGGCAGGATGGATGGACAAAGTGATCCGATCAGCAACACTGCGATGGTCGGAGGATTTCGTCCCTGTTGGTCAGAGACTGCCGCGTATCGTCGCGGTTTACCAGGTTTCTCAAAAGGTCGATTTCGCAAAAATGAAAAATGGAGTGCAGTTATCCGAGACAGCCCGCTCGATGTGTGTTGCCCGCGATCCAGGGAATTTGGTCGTTTCGGGTTGAAGCGGGGAGTGGGCGTCGGCCGAATACAGATCCGGGCACGGTTTTTTCCGGGAGATCGTGCAATTCCGTCTATCGATCCCTCGATGGAGAACATTGCGGATGGACATCTTCTCGAATCTGACGGACGACCAGATCGCCTTGCTCGGATGTGCCGCAGCGTTGATCTCCAGCGGTGGCCTGATGGTTCTCAGTCACTACATCGGTCGGTTGCGGAAACCCGGTTCGCCGGAAGTGAATTTCTCCGAGTCAGACCCGGCGGGTGAGGTGAGTGGTTCGCGGCGTGCTGCGTGAGTGGGATGAGCTGGCGATCTGACAGCGGTTTGACACATCGGACTCGCCATCCCCAACGCGCCCGGTTGCTGGCCCGCGCTCTGCCAGCAGTGAACGCACGTTTTGCCTGATGACTGGTCATGGGTCAGCGGCCCATACGTCAGCGGCGGCCACACAAAGTCGGCCGAGACTCCCCGTTCCCCGTCGGCAGACGCCGGGAAAACCTGTGGCCCCTGGGCAAATCGGCACAGGAGCGTTGTTGGCCGTGGCAAGTCGATACAGGTTTGATAACCGTTACCACCCGCTGGGCTTCCTCCGGCGGGCTGTCGTTTCTGTCCGGGTCGCTGCCGAGGTGGACATCGCGCGAGCTATGAACACAGGAGCGACGTGGCTTGTGCCGTCGATCACGTAATTGGAAACCGGTATTCATGCGCATCGATTCCCCAAGAGAAACGCTGTCTCCAGTCTTTTCCGAGTTCGCGGATGAACCCGACTTCGTGGAAATCCTGGTTGTGTTTGCCGAGACCATGCGGGAGAAGCGTGAGACTCTGCAGAAGCTGTTGCATGACCGCGATTTTGTGCAGATGAAATTCCAGGCACACCAGATCAAAGGTGCCGGGGGCGGATACGGGTTTTCCGGACTCTCAACATGCGCCGCGGACCTGGAAGAAACCTGTCGTCTCGAAGATCTGGATGCTGTTGAAGCGGCTCTGGACAGAGTGCTGCGCTACATGGCACGCATTCGGGTCTGAGCGGCTTGGGTTGCGGTGGAATGGCCAGTGGAATGGCTGTGTCATCAGCACCGTCTGCGCCTGTTCGAGCGGCTGTCTGACACCGCGGCGGTGGATTCCGACTTGCAACGCCGTGGTGCCTTTCGCAGTATTGTACAGGAACCAGCCGACCCGCGGGTCCGTGCGGGCTGCCGGGAATCGCTCGCGGAATCGCTCGCGGAATCGCCGGCACGCTCTTCAATATCAACTCTGGCATGAGGGAATCAGCCAATGCGAAGTGTGACTCGAGGACTTGTGGTGGCCGGACTGCTTGCAGCGGGCTATGCCTGTGGTGCCGCCGGGCTGTTTTCTCCTCTTCCGCTGAACGCGCAGACCGAAGGAGGGCCCTCGTCGGACGCGATCGAGAAGATCAAAGCGGCCTATGATGCGCTGACCGGGGCGATGGCCACATTGCAGGGCGAACAACGCTACAGTTCGGTTACCAACGGTGTGAATACGTTCTCGGTGACCGTGGGAGGATTGGATGCTGCCAAGGATCTGGAGGATGGTCGCGGTGTCGATCCCGAGACCTTTGCCGCGCTTTATGCCGGTCTGGCCATGGACGAGGTCAAGGACAAGTTGGGCCGCGACGAGTCTGGTCAGGTGACCTACAACGGCAAGGTGGTCCGCATGTATTCCATCGCGCGGCTGAAAGCCCTGTTCAGCGAACGCGACAAGATCGTCGGCATCGGAAAATAGTCCCCGTGCAGCACCGGCTGTCTGCAGTTGGTGTTCATGGAATCCGCTGGCCCGCCTGGTCGCGCACCGCGGTCAACGGCAGACGGATCAATGTCACCTGCAGTTGGGTTCCGGGTTGGCCCCGCACGCTGATGGTCGCTGGCGGACGTGATCGGGATCGGTCGATGTGCACGATGCGGAAACTGGTTCCACAGAGTTCTTGAAGCAACGGACCTTGTTCCGGTTCCCAACACGTGATCGCGGGACCGTTGAGTCGGCAGCCGCCGATCTGACCCTGAAGCGCAATCGACCGGTACGGGTGCGGGCATGAAATCTTTGTGTGGGCACAGCATTCCGCGGCCAGCGCAACATTCCACAACCGAAACAACTCCGGGAAACGCATGCCCGTGGCCCATTCCAGGCTGCGTCGCCCGTTGAATCGAGACCGGACCAGTCGCCGCAGCAATTGCGATCCGTACTGATCCACGCACCACCGCAGAAACAGGTACGTGGCGCCTCGGCATCCGGGATCGCGCCACAGACCAGCTCGGTAATAGTCCGAGACGACCAGGGGAAACGCCGACGGGTTTTGCAGATAAGCGCTGATCCGGTGGTCGAGATTGGACCAGTCGCCGCTGCAGGTGTTTTCGGCCAGGTGTGCGATGGCTTCATTCAGCCAATCTTCTTCGGCCGCGAATTGTCGCGTGCCGGTGACGTCGGCTTTGCGTTCGCTGAAACAAATGGCATGGGCCAGTTCATGGGCCAGCAAACTGCGGATGTGCGGGCCGGGACTCAAGGTGGCATTCAGGTAGATCATGTCACAGCGGTTACTGAACGGTCGCGGCGAACGCTCCAGGAAATCGCTGTTGCGGGCGAAGCCCTGGAGTTTGGTCTTGCCGCCCTGCAGGCGTTCCAGCCACGGTGTCAGTAAGATCGTGAACCGTCCGTTGCCGTCGATGTCCTGACAACGGCCCAGCGTCGTGGCCAGTCGTGGTCCGATTTCCCGTTCCAAGGACCGCACGATGTCCGCGGCCAATTGCTTCAGCCGCGGTGATTCGGGTTGTTGTTTGTCCAGTAGGACTTCGACCAGTTCACCCCAGGCGAGTCTGCGGGCATGGACGGGTGTGTATTGCTTGGGGTCTTCCAATGGACCGTCGGTCACGTGCAGATGAAATGTTCGCTGGATGTCCACTGCAGCCGCCGATGTGAGTTGGTCCTGACTGGGACCTTGCCGCGGAGGTCTGTGGAAGCCCACGTCACGGACGCGTTTGGTGTGCAGCCAGGATGACACTCCAGACCCCGGCGGTGGAACCTCGTCCAGCGGGAGACGACTGGGATCGCCGATGGGCAACGACGGCAATGGTCGGATGGTCGCGGATGCGTCTTGTGGTCCGGAATGGCCCGCTGCCTCCAGGGACAGCGTGACTTGAAACGTGTTGTGCGATGTTCCCAGACTGCCCAGCAGCAGGGCATATCCTGCGCTGGTGTCGGTCCGTTCGGAGCCACGCTCTGCGGGTCGGGTTGGCAGAGCCACACGGCAGTGCTCCCGGCGGACCACCAGCGCAAGCGGAGCGTTGGTTATTGGCCGTTTGTGCGGAGATTGGTCCGGCAATTGTCGGCCTGTTTGCGGCCCGTGGACACGCTCCGCTTCGCGGGCCGAGGGAGGCGTTGGCCGGGCCAGTCCTGAGACCAGGCCCGTCGTGGCCAGGATCAGCATCAGGGGCCAGATGAAATGCGGCACAAACGTCGGCCGCGCCGAGTTCCGTTGGTGCGGACATGCGGCCGGAAAACGCTGGATTGGCAAGATCTCGCGGTGGTGTTGTCCAGACACCTCCATTCCATCGGATGCGCATGACTTGCACAATGAGCAGGATTTGTAGAATCCGCTCGACTCACGTCAAAAACTTAACCAATGATGAATACGTGACTTCCGAAGAATTCTGTTCGGCTATCGCGGCGCGTGGGCAGTCGCCCGGCAGGTCCGCGTTCCCGTACTCGCGAACTTGGGCACAAAGCGGTGGATTGGCGCATTCGGTACAGGTCGCGAGACAGGCGACTTTGAGGGGGAAGTGCGGATGTGGCGTGTGGGGACCGATAATAATCTAGCGAATTCAGCGCAATTTGGTTGAAATTCACTTCTATCCCAACAGTCATCGCAGATAAGATGGACGGCACGCCGGATCCGTCTGCGCAGGTCGCCGCAAAATCGATCTCACAATTCACGTCTGCGCGAATCACGTCCCGAGCAGAGACGGGGAGTTTCATGATGGTGTTCAAGTCCAACGTTCACGTCCGTCCGCTGGCAGTTTGTGTCGCCGCAGTGTTTGCGACCATCAATCTGTCCGCTGCGGAACCACCGGCGGCAACCGTCAACAGTTATGTGGCGCCTGACGGCATGACCTATTTCAGCCTGTCGCTCACCGCGACGGATTCGGGTGTGGCGGCGCCACCGCGACGACACGTGGTTTTGATCGACACCTCGGCCAGTCAGGTGGGTGTGTACCGCACGCAAACCATGAAGGCCCTCGAGGCGTTCCTGCGGCAGTGTGCTGCTGCCGATCGCGTCTGTCTGCTGGCTGTCGATACTCAGGTGCAGCCGCTCACGACCGGTTTCGTGGGAGCGGAGAGTCTGGAGATGCGGGAAGCCGTTGCTCGGCTGGGCAATCGTGTTCCACTGGGAGCGACGAAGATGCTGGTGGCCGTGCAGGCGGCCAGCAAGCTGCTGGGCGACGTCGACCGTGGCACGGTGACTTACTTCGGCGACGGCATGAGCACCGCCGGCTTGGTGCATTCGCAAACTCTCAAAACGCTGCTGGCCGACTTGCGCACCCGGCGATTGACCTTCAGTGGCTATGTGTTTGGACCTCAGACCGATCTGCGATTGATGGGTGTGATGGCGAATTATACCGGCGGCATTGTGGAATATGATCGTCCGGGCAAGCTGCAGGATGCCGCTCAGGTTGGGCGACGCATGGCGCAGGCGACGCAGGTCAACGTGTTGTATCCACAACAGTTGTCGACGTCCTCCGATCTGGAGCTGTTGCCGGTCGCGGCGCTGCCGATCCGGACGGATCGGGACGCGGTCTACATCGGGACGGGCCAGTGGTCCGTGGGAGATCGCGTGCGGATGCAGGTTGCCGGCCGGCAGATGGAGTGGACTGTGGGTGCGGTGCACGTCGCCACCACAAACTCCTTCCTGCGGCCCGTGTACCGACGTGCCAAGCAAGATGGCGGTTTTGGCGTGCCCTTTGCCGGTAGCCAACTGAGCGTTGCCGCTCAGAATCAATTTGTGGACGAAGTGGCCCGGCTGACATCGGTTGCCGAAGCCGCGGTCACGGCACGCAATTTGAAGCAGGCCAAGAAGATCGGATTGGCACTGAAGGATCTGGATCCCGGCAATGTGGCCGCCAAATCGGTCCTGTCGGCAGTGACCAAACTGCAAACTGTGGATGCGCAGGCCGGCGACCAGCTGGCTCAGGCGCCACAGAAACAGAATAACCTGCTCGACACCGTCGTTCAGGACGAAAACACGTTGCCGCCACGTGGGGTTCCGCCGCAAGATTCCTTGATTGGGGACGTCGAAGGGCAGCGGCAGATTCGGCTCCAGCAACTGACACTGCAGGTGACGCGTGACATCGAAGATGCCCGACAACTGCAGACGGATGATCCCGAGGCTGCACTGGGTCGGCTGAAACGTGCTCTGGGGACAGTCGTGTCCACCACGGATGTGGATCCTGTGGCACGTGAGCAGCTCGAGAAACGGATTCGGAGCTTGATTCAGGATGTGGCGAATCTGGCGGACATCGTGGAACAGCGGCAGATTCGGGCTGCGGAAAAACGCTCCGAATCACTGGCCCGCAAGGCCGTCATTGACAACATGGAGATCGAAGAAGAACGCTTGGAGAGTTTGATCGACCAGGTGCGCGGCTTGTTGGATGAAGCCCAGCACGGTGCCGACGACGCCTACGAAGAGGCCGAAGCCGTCTCCCGGGTGGCGGTGGACCTGCAGCCGGGCCGCGGAGTTCCCGCAGCCGCCCTGTTCAACTCGGAAGCTGCCGGGCAGTTGAACAAGGCCTTTCGCATGCGGACGTTGCGAGCGGACCGGTTCCTGGAAGTTCTGCACCAGGTGGAACTGTCTCATGTTCCGTTCCCGGATGAACCTCCGATTCGTTGGCCCTCGGCCGAAGTCTGGCACGCTCTGACGGAAATGCGCAAGAAATGGGCGTCGGTCGATCTGCACAGAAACAGCCCGGCCGAAGACCGGATCAATGCGGCTTTGTATGAAACAACCGAAATCGAATTTCTGGATACTCCGCTCAGCGACGCCATCTCGTTCTTGGCCGACTTGCACAAGATTTCGATCATCATCGATGAAGCCGGGATCGCCGACGAGGCCGATGCGTCAACCCCGATCAACTATCAACTGTCGGGAATCACCCTCCGCAGTGGCCTGAAGATCATGCTCGAACCGCTGGGTTTGACCTACGTGATCGAAGACGAGGTCATGAAGATTACCAGCCAGGCTGTCGCTGACGAAAAAATGTCAACCCGCGTGTACCCCGTCGGTGACATGGTAGTACCGATTTCGTCCGGCATGGGCATGATGGGCGGCATGATGGGTGGCGGCATGATGGGCGGCATGGGCGGCGGCATGGGCGGTGGTGGCATGGGCGGTGGCATGGGCGGCGGCATGGGCGGCGGCATGGGCGGTGGTATGATGGGCGGCGGCATGGGCGGCGGCGGTATGGGCGGCGGTATGTTCAGTGTCGCTCCACCTCGCGCCACACGTCCGATCCGACAACGCAATCCCGTGCAACGGAACAAGCCGGCCGCAGATCCCAAGCTGACCGATCCGGAACTCGACGACATCGTGAATGACATCCTCGACGGTGGCAACGAAACGAGCCGCGTGGAGCAGCCCGTTCGTGGACAGGCGTTTGCCCAGGTCACCGATCAAGTTCCCGCCAAGAAACCGTTTCGATTGGACAATCGCTCGATCGAAGCGCTCAAAAAAAAACAGGGCAATCCGAACCGGTAGATGGGCGCTCTGAGGCATCTGGCCAGAGCGGTCAGTCAAAAAAAACGACCGTGGGAAAATCACAGCGGGGTCTGCCAAAACGTGCAGGCTCCGCTGTTTCTACGCGCAGCACCGACAAACTCGAAGCCTTGGACGCCAGCGCTGAAACCGCTCAAGACATGTGGAACGACTATTTCAGCAAGCGGCAACCTAAGTCGGCGGATATCAGCGGCCTGGTTCTGAAGCTTCACAACGCGAAGAAATACGAACATGTGATTGCCGTGATCAACGCGGCTCTGCTGCACGATCAGGCCGAACCGTGGATGTTCCCCGTGCTGGCAGCCACCATGAAAATTGTTGGCCGCCCACAGGAGGCCATCGAGCGCGTCTTGCTGTCTCAGGTGGACTTCTCCGGAACCGATGTGGCGAGCATGCTCTTTTCGGGTGCCTACTTGTCGCGGTTTGGAGCCGACACCCAGGCTCTGAAGATGTATCGGCAGGCCTCACAGGTGAACGAGACTCGACCCGAACCCTATGCACTGGGTCTGAAGCTCGCTCGCAAACTCAATGACTACGATGCCATCCAGTGGGCCGCGACCGGAATCTTGATCAATGTCTGGACCCGTGACCATCGGCAGCTGCACAAACAGGCTGCCGACGCCGCTCAGGATGCCATCGTGGCCCTCAAGAAACAGGGCCGAAACGACGAGGCCGACGCGTTTGAACGTGCGATGGTCGAAGCTCGGAAACGCGACTTGACGCTGAAGTTGACCTGGAGCGGAATCGGCGACATCGATCTGATCATCGAAGAACCTCTGGGAACACTGTGCTCGGTCAATAACCCGCAGTCGCGCGGTGGGGGCGTGCTGGTACACGATGGATCGGGGCCGAACCAGAGTCGATGTTTTGAGGAGTATGTGTGTGCGATGGCGGTGAGCGGTCAGTACCGGGTGCGGGTCAGGCACATTTGGGGCAATATCGTCGGCAAGCGCGCGCGGCTGCAGATCATTCGCTACCAGGGCACTCCCCAGGAAACCATCAAGTCCTTCGCGGTCGTCATTGGACCCGAAGATGCCCAGGTGCGTCTGGCCTTGAAACATGGCCGGCGGGTGCAACGTCAGGTTGTGCCTGAGCAGCCGAAGCCGGTCAGTCGCCGATCCGGCCGGCCGAGTTTTCCGGGACTGATCGGACCATTGGACGACGCTTCGCTCCGATCGGCGCGGAAATTCGTTCAATCGCGGCGAGGCCGTCGTGCCAAAGTTGGCTTTCAGCCCGTGGTACGGATGCTCTCCGAAGGGGCTACCAT